>Ga0310121_10005027_pt1 | contig 11466 bp, 1 predicted proteins | sample CB27_Tmax_986_MG_FD_203504 | JGI IMG/M metagenome (GOLD analysis project Ga0310121, IMG submission 203504) | Marine microbial communities from Western Arctic Ocean, Canada - CB27_Tmax_986 | ecosystem: Environmental > Aquatic > Marine > Oceanic | place: Canada: Western Arctic Ocean | collected...
CCATCAACCATGTCGATTTGGCTGGTAGCGCCTGGCTGGGCGGTACGGCGCTCAATCTGCAAACCCCTACGGTCAATGTGACTGCGACCATGGACGCCGACAACACCTTTAAGGCCGAGGCCACTTCCGGGGCTGGGGCAAGTGGCGTGGGTGTCGCAGGCGCACTAGCGATCAACTCGATCGACACCTCGGTCCGCGCTTTTGTCGATAGTGGCGCGGCGATCGACCTCAACGCCGGCACGATCAATCTGACCGCCACCAGCACCACCAAGAGTGTCGCCGATGCGAAGCCGAAAGAAGATGGAGTTACAGGCGAAAGCCTGGGGCTTGGTGCCTCAGTGGCAATGAACCTGGTAGAGAACCTCACCGAGGCAATGGTCGAAACCAATGCCAACGTGAGCGGTGGCACCGCCGTCAATCTGGTAGCCACCGGGGATCACACACTTGAGACCAAAGCTACCATGAGTGCAAGTGGTGGAACCGCGGTTACCCCGGTGGTTGCGATGACCTTCACCACGAACACGACGCGAACGGTCTTCGACACCGGTTCGACGGTCAGCGTGACGGGTAACGTGGACGCCGAGGCCACGCAGGATGTCGATATTACGACCGAAGGCACCGGCGATGCCGAAGGCAGCAATGCGCTCGCAATCGGCGCGGTACTTGCCTTTGTCAGCGCAAGCGACGTAGTCACTGCCCAGGCGGCCGGTACAGTTATCACCACCGGTGGCAATATTGCACTAAAGTCGCGCAGCCACAGGAAGTCAAAGGCTGACAGCAAGGCCAGCGCCGCGGGCGCCTTCGACCAAGGTAACACTGTTGACCAGCAAGTCGGCAATCAGCAGGACACAGCAGCGGCTCAAGGCGGTACCGGTTCGACACAAAACACTCCCAGCGTCAAGACCTCCGATGGCCCGGTCGCGGTTGCGGCAGCGGTCAGCCTCAATGTGGCCGAAGCCGACGTTCGCACGACGGTAACCGGCCAGCTCAACGCAGCCAATGGCACCGTGACGCTTAGTTCGCTGGTCAACCAGGACGATTCGTCCGTTGCTGATGGAGAAGCCACCAAGGCCGGTTCCGTTGGTGTTGGCGCGGCGGTCGCCATCAGCCGGATTGATGTGGTTAACGTCGCCCAAGTACAGGACGGTGGCTTGATATCCGCCGATGGGATCACGATCGATGCCGGTATGCGTGACGTGAGCGGAGACAAACAGCATGACTTTACATCGCACGCCAGGTCAGGAGCCGGGTCCGAAAGTGACATCGGCGTGGCCGGTGCGTTGGGGATGACCATCAGCACGACCGACACAACAGCCGGGATCACAACGGGCGGAACCGTGACACTGGCCGACGGCAGCGACGGCAACTCCGACGTTGGCGAACTGGCGATCACGGCGAATGAGGACGCGAAAAATACCGCCAAGGCCGAGCCGACCGTCTCAGGCGACAACTTCGGCTTCGGCGCCTCGGTGGCTATGGCGATTCCCACGCACCTGACGACGGCCGAAGTGGAAAATGACGCCATTATTAACGGTGTCAACAACGTAACTCTGCTGGCGAAGTCGAACCTTGAAACCGACTCGTACGCCAAGGCGGGCGTGAAGGCGGGCGTGGCCATTTCGCCTGTCGTCGCTGTGACCATGGCCGAAACAATAACACTGGCCCGCGTCGGTTCGGGTACTCCTACCGTAGTCACGGGAAACTTGTCGATTACGGCGGACCATACCGGTGACAACGAAAGCCACGCCGCCGGTTCGGTGGAATCGACCGATGCTGCCATCGGCATGGCCATCGCAACCACGACCACCGATGAAAACGAGGATGCGCGGCTTGAACGGTCGATCACCGCCGCGGGCAACATCACGGTCGAGGCGGTCGGTTTGCACGACGCAAGTGCCGACTCAAAGGCCTCCGCCACCGGGGCCAAGGACGAAGATACCGATAACAGCAACCAAAACGTGGACCAGAGGGCAGCTGCCCAAACCACGACTGCCACCGAACAACAGCAGCAAGCGTCCAACGATCCTGTGGCCACCCCACCCGGAGTGGCCACAGTGACGTTCGCGACCAGCGAATCGACGCTTGACGTCGGCGACCAGAATACCCTGCGATCCTTGGAAGAATACCTGACGGAAAACCCAATGGCTGTCGCTACCGTGTAGGGGTTCACCGATGCGGTTGGCGGCTTTGAATCCAACCTGAGCCTGGCAAAGCAACGTGCCGAGGCCGTAAGGGACTATCTGGTCGGCGAAGGCGCATCGCCCTCCCAACTCCGCGTCGAGTGGTTTGGCGAGACCAACCTGGCCGTACCAACTGGGGCTGCTAGCGAATCGAACCGGCGGGCCGAGGTGCGGATCACCGCCCCCAACGCAACGACCACCCACGACACGGTTCTGTTCGCCACCGACGATCACTTATTGGATACGGCCGCCACCACGACCATCGACCAGTTTGTGCCGATCCTGCAGGCGAACCCAACGGCCATTTTGACGGTAGCCGGACACACCGATACGCAGGCATCCAATGCGTACAACATAGAACTGTCGAAGAACCGGGCCCAGAAGGTCGAAGATTACCTGGTGCTGCAGAAGAGCATCCCCCCTCACAACTTCGCGTCGGATGGTATGGCGAGACGGACCTTGAGGTTTCCACTGGGAATAACGTCGATGAACCGGCCAACCGCCGCGTCGAGTTGACAGTAACCGTTAGCGAGCCCGTACCCAATCCTCCTACTCCTCCCACCACTCCTGCGGATCCTGTTCCTCCTGCCAATCCCGCTCCAACGCCGACCTCCGAAACGTCGGATGGACCGGTCTCGGTGGCTGCAGCGTTTGCACTGAATCTTCCGGAATCGAACACAACTGCGGTGATTGGGGGCGAGGTAATCATCGTGGCTGAGGGGTCGGTGACGGTCCGCGGCCGCGCGAACACGAACGCCGCGGCGCTGGCCGACGGTAGTGCGGTCACGGTTGACGATGGCACAACGGTCGCCGCGGCAGTCGCGATCGACTCCCCCAATACAGACAACACGGCCACGGTCGCCGGGGCCAATATCACCGCCGATGGCATCACCGTCGAAGCGGTAATGACAGACCATGAAGTCGCCATCGTCTTCGACGAACCCGAAACGGTGGATATTGCCAACGATACCATCTTTGTTGGAGACATCGACGGCTTGGCCACGGGCGAGGAAGTCCAGTACACCGCAGGGGGCGGCACTGCACTGGATGGTTTGACCGACGGTACCAACTACTATGTCATCAAACAAGACGACGGCAAGATCAAGCTGGCCACCAGCCTGGCCAATGCCGAGGCGGGCACGGCCATCGACATCACCAGTCAAGGTAGCGGCGATTCTCACGCGCTTGCCCGCGACCCGGCCGATGACATCACGTTCGATCCCGACAAGAAACGAGTCGACTTTGCGATTGCCAGGGATGTGGCGTGGGTGACAGGCGAAGCTGTCGTTTATGACAACGGTGGGGGTACGGACATTACGGGTCTCACCAACGGCACAACCTATTTTCTTATTCTCGAGGACCCGCTAAAAGTGAAGCTGGCGTCGTCCCGCGAAAAGGCTTTAAAGGGCGAGGCCGTCACCCTCACTCCCGGTGGGGGCACAGGAGGTACGGGCCACACCCTGACCGAAGCCATCCATGGCGGTGGGGCCATGGCAATCTCCGGTGCCAGTGGAGGGAAAATCGGCGTTGCCGGGTCGGTGGCTGTCAACGTGGCGTTTGGCGACACACGGGCCCTGCTGGGCAGTGGGGCCGATCTGACCTCCCGGGATGGTTCGCTCGATGCGGATACGGCAGTCGGCGTAATCGCCGTCCATGCGAACCAGGCAACCTACAGCCTCGCCACCGCAGCGCCAAAAAAAGAGCCCATCTCGGGCGAAAGTCTCGGGCTCGGACTCTCTTTTGCGATCAACGTGTCCGATTACGACACCGAATCGATCCTCGACACAGAAGCGGCAATCTTGTCGGCCAACGATGTTACGTTCACCTCCAATGCCACCGATCATGCGATGGCTACCCAGGCGAAGGCAGGAGCCAAGGCTGGAGAAGAGGGCACCGCAATTGGCGGTTCGGTGGCGCTGGGCGTGACAATGAACGACACTACAAGTGAAGTGTTCGACGGCAATGGTGAGCTTGAAGTCGACGGAGACCTTACTATCACTGCCACCGCAGTCGAGTCGCAACGCACCGAAGCCGATGCCGACACCAAGGGTGCCGAGACGGGCATCGGCATTGCCGTTGGCCTTGGCTGGATCGAGGATGATACGACCGCAAATCTCATGCGCGACGTGTCCGCCGGTGGACTTGAATCGAACCATGTAACTGTAGCCGCTGCGTCTGCGGCCTCGGCCGCCACCGTGGTGAGCGGTAGTGCCGAGGGGACCCGAAAGGAAGACGATGGCGGGAACACCGCGGACCAGGAATCGGCGAACCAGGCCAATGCGGCCCGGGCAACCTCTGGCAACAATACCCTTGGAACACCAACGCCGAGCAACGACGTTGACAGTGCCAACAGTACCGCCGCCAGCCAGACCAGCAACCCGGGAGGCCAGGGAGGCACCCCAGACAATGCTTCAAGCGCACAGCAAGGTGGCTCGGTGCGCGTGGCAGGCGCACTTGGAGGCAACGTGATCGAAACGACCGTCACCGCGACGATCGCCGACGGTGTGACGGTCGATTCAAGTGGCCTGGTCCGCGTAGCTGCGACCAGTGACGCCGACGCTTCGACTTTGGCCACCGGTCTGGCCTACTCAAAGGATGCCGATACGGGGGTCGGGGCGGCGGTTGCCATGAACTACGGTAACCTCACTAACACCGCGACGATCGGCGCAGGTGCCAACATCGATGCCGGGTCGGTCGAGGTCGAGGCGGGCAGCACATCCGGCCAGAGCCAGGATTTCGAGGCCATGGCACTCGCCGGTGGCGGATCGACACAAAGTGAAAATGGTGAAAGCACCACCGGCGTAGCCGGCGCGGCCGGTCTTAATGTCATCAATACTACGACCACTGCCTCGATTGCAGCGGGTGCCACGACCACCGCTGCCACCGGCAACGTCGACGTCACCGCCCGCCGCGACCTGGGCATCCAGAACGTCGCCGGCGGTGGCGCACTGACCACCAGTGACAATGGCAAAAGTATCGGCCTGGCCATTGGCGTGAACGTCGTGGACAACACAACCAATGCACTTATTGACGCTGCCACCATCAATGCGGCACAAGATGTGACGGTGACCGCGGACACCTCGGTCAGCCCGACAGAAATTGTGTTGCCATCAATCAATGGGACGGGTGTCGACGCAACCACGATGGTCGCCGGTGCCGGTCTGGGTGCAGGAGAAGGCAGCGACGGCTGGTCAGCTGCTGGCTCGGCCGCCATCGACATTTTTACGTCAACCACGCATGCCACCATTGCCGGTGGCGCCGACGTCACCGCGAGCGATGATGTCGAAGTCCGCGCGATTGACGATACCGCGATCACCTCCTTTGCAGGCGCCTTGGCATTCAGCCTCGAGGGCAAGGGTGTTGGCATTGGACTCGATGTGACGGTTTTGACCAAGGAGACCGTGGCCTCGATCGACGCATCAGCAGACGCCGGCATACCAACCACCGTTACCGCCGGCGGCAACGTGGTGGTCGATGCGGATGGCTCCGAAGATTTGTTCAGCCTGACGGTCAACGTTGGCATTGCCGGGAAGGACGCGCCGGCCGGCGCCGGTGGCGCTGTCGTTCACGTGACGGATACCGAGACCCGCGCCTTGGTCGGACGTGACCCACAGGCCGGACCGGTGGCAGGCAATGTCGTGATCGACGCCCAAGGGAGTGTGGCGATCGCCGCCGACAGCACGACGGTTGACGACGCCTCGGCGGGCAGTGCCGCGGTGTCTGTGGAAAACAGCGGATACGGCGCGTCGGTGGTCGTTCTAGTCGACCTGGATGACACGGTCGCCTTGGTTGGCGACAGTGCCACCGTCACCGCCCTGGGGAACAAGGTCGTCGATTTTCGCGATGGCATCCATGACGGCGACGGTAACCAGGGAACCGAATCTGTCAACGGCTTTGCGCTCGGGGCAACCTCGTTCGAGGACCATCTCCTGCTCGCCATTGGCGCCGGTGGCACAATTGAGGCCGACAAAACAGGGCTGGGCCTTTCGGTGACCGTGGGGGTCCATTCGGGCACAACCCAGGCCACGCTCGGCAACGGTGCAACCGTCAATGCCAACAACACGGGGGCCAACCCTTCCCAGGACCTGCTGGTACGCGCCGTCGATCATACCGAGATCACTTCGGTCTCAGGCGGAGCGGCAATCGCAGGAGGCACGGCTATCGGCGGCGCAATCACCGTGGCGATTGTCGAGAACGACGTCCAGGCTGTTGCACTCGGAGGCAATACATTACGCGCCGCAGACGATGTGACCTTCGCGGCAGAGACCCACGGGGAGATCAGCTCGCTGGCGATCAACGTGGCTGGCGTACTGGACACGGGAAGCGAGAGCAACGAAGGAGATAGCAAAAGCACCAACTTTACCGGTGCCGGCAGTGGCTCGGGAAACACGGTCGACAACACGACCCTGGCCGAGATTCGTTCTGGCAGCACCGTTGATGCCGATACCGACTCGGCAGGGGGTGGCAACGTTAGCCTCACGGCGCTCGACAACACCACCATCACGGCCGACTCGGGCGGTGCGGCGATTGGCATCAATACCGGTGGTGGCAGTGGTGACAGTGGCGCACTGATCGCTTTGGGCGCTTCGATCGCCGTCAATGCGGCCGACACCATCGTGCGGGCCAAGGTGACCGATTCGACCGTCACCGGGTCCGACCTGACACTCACCGCGACCACCGGGCAAACGATCGACGCGCTCACACTCGCCGGAGCATTTAGCATCGCGACCGACGGCAGCACGGCATTCGGAGGTGCCGGTTCCGGATCTGGAAACGACATCGATGCGACGATTGAAGCGGTCATCGATCCAAGTACGGTTACCACCACCGGCAATGTAACGGTGGCCGCGAACGATCATTCCAACATTACTTCCGACGCTGCTTCGGCGGCAATCTCCGTCACAACCGGCGGGACCGATAGTGTAACGTCGGTCTCTGCTGGCGCTGCTGCAGCCACGAACGACATTGCCAGCCATACCCGTGCAGCCATCGAAGATTCTACGGTCAACGCCGGTGGAAATGTCACCGTACAAGCCAACTCAACCGCCACCATTGACAGCCTCGCTTTCGGGTTTGCCGGTTCGGTGTCAGCCGGCAACAACGGTACCACGGCGGTGGCGGGTGCCGGGTCGGGGTCAGGGAACTACGTTGCAAACAGGGTCGAGGCGGTTGTCCAAAACTCAAACGTCACGGCCGGCGGCCCGGTGTCGATAACGGCAACCGACACATCGATGATCGAAGCGGTGGCCGGCTCGGGGGCAGTCACCGTGGCCGCTGGTTCAGGAACGAACGTTGGCGTGGGACTCGGCCTGTCGATTACCATCAACCAAATCGACAACGACACGCTGGCCATCATCGATGATAGCGACGTTTCAAGTGGAGGCCTCCTGTCGGTCATCGCCTCAAGTACGACGTCGATCGATGCTACTGCTTTTGGTGCGGCAATCTCCGTCGCTGCCGGTAGCGGCGGCAGCCCGGTCGCCGTTAGTGCCACAGGTGCCGTGGCAGACAACACCGTCACTAACACCATCACCGCAGCAATCAAAGACAGCAACCCGTCAAGCACCAATACGGTGACCGCCAGTGGCCCGTTGTCACTGGCCGCAACCGACAATGCCACGATCGATGCGTTTGGATTTTCTGGTTCGATCGCGATTGCCGCCGGCGCCAGCGGAAGTTCCGTGAGTGGCTCACTCGGCATTGGTACCGCGCTAAACACCATCGACAACCAGGTCGCAGCCACCATCGCGAATATCGATTCGGTGGTGACCGACAACAGCGTTTCCCTATCGGCCACGTCCAACTCGCAGATCAAGGCGCACTCTATCGCAGCTGCAATTTCCATCGCAGCCGGCCAGAGTTCATCGGTGGCAGTCAGTGGCGGGGGCGCCATCTCAGAAAACGTGATCCTGTCGACCACCAATGCCTATGTCGACCAGAGCAATCTTGATGTGGGCACCGCACCGGTTGTCGCCGGCATTGATATCGACGCCAACAGCACTTCGGAAATTGAAGCGAAAGTCCTGGCATTTTCGGCGTCTGTGTCGGCAGGAACCACCGCCATTTCCGCGTCAATTGGTATTTCCGTCGCACGCAACTTCATTGGCTGGAATCCGGCTGCCGGAGGTGTCGCCGATTATGCTTCCGACGACCAGATGGTTGACATTCGCCCGGGTGACGTGGTCGAAGTGACCAGCGGCCCGCGGGCCGGCGACTTCTATGCATATGTTGGCCAGAACCGGGACGATGTCGACATGGTCATCGAAGATTATGGCAATCCCGATCTCTGGAAGCTCATCAGCCTAACCCCGGACAAGGCACAGGTGCGTGCTTTCATTCGCGATTCGTCCATCGATGCAACCGGTGCGGTAACCCTCGATGCGGAGAGTTCAGAAAACATCGAAGCCGTGACCGTGGCCAGCTCTGTGGCAATTGCCGCCGGCAGTGGCACCTCGGTCGGTGCGACCGGTGCTGGGGTCTACAACGAAAACCGGATTAGCACTGACGTCAAGGCATTTATCGATGGCGACAACGATAGCGACACCACCGACGTCTTGAACGCCAGTAGCGTTGAGCTACACGCACGGGACAGCGCAACGATCAAGGCGACGTCTGCGGCCGCGTCGATCGGTGGCGCTTTTGGAAGCACCGGGGTTGCGGTCTCGCTCGGTATTTCCTCAGCCTATAACGAAATCACCAACCAGGTCGATGCCTACCTGGCCAATATTGATAGCGGGACCATCGAAGGTGCCATCGTTGTCGACGCGAGGAGCCTGCCCGGCAACGTTCCGGCTGTCGAAGACTACGATACCGCAGGTGGCAGCCAGAACTTGCAGGAAGGCGACACGGTCAAAGTCTTAGCGAGCCACACGGCAGGTGGCCAGACCGACAGGATTTACCGGTTCCGCGGATATGCAGATTTCCTCAGCACCGATGGCGGCAGAACCGATGACCCCGGCACCGCAGGCGACGACAGTTACCAGTTGCACCTGCTTACCGGGAGCCTGGTTGCGGAAGTCGATAGCGCCGGCGAAAAGACTGGAAACATTTACGAGCTTGTCACAGCCGGCTTCGACCAAGACAATCCCCTGGCCGTCGGTACCACGCAGACGATCGACAACATTCTCAGCGGAGGCAGTTTCGCGGCCGATCCCCGGTTCGCCGACTATTCGGCAAATCTCGGCTCCGAAGATTTCACCGACACCAAGTTCTGGGAAATCGCCGACGCGTCGATCCTCGCCCGCAGTGCGGCGGCCTCGCTGGCGATTGCCGCCGGCACCACCGGTGTTGCGGTAAGCGGTGCGGGCGCGACTGCGCTGAATGTGATTGGCTCGAGCACCAAGGCCTACATTGCCGACAGCACCCTCGAGAGCGTCGGCGGCAAGGTCGACCTTGATGCCCAGAACTCCTCCTCGATTTCGGCTGTTGTCGGTGCGTTTTCTGCGGCGGTCGGTGTTGGCACCACCGGGGTTGGCGTCTCGATTGGCGCTGCCGTTGCAACCAACCGCCTCGGTTTCGATGCCGGCGGAAATCCACTGCCGATGCAAATCGAGTCGTACATCGAGGACTCCAGCATCAATGCCGAAGGTGCCTTGACGATCGACGCACATGCGGCGCAAAAAATCGACTCGGTCGTACTGGCTGGTTCGGTTGCCGTGGCGGCAGGACAAACGGGTGTCGCCGTCAGCGGCTCGGGTGCGTTTGCCTTCAACCAGATCGGCGCCGAGGTTGATGCCTACATCGCAGGCAATGCCGTGGACGGCGATACCGAAATCATCGAGGCGGGCAGCCTTTCGATCTACGCAAGTGATGATTCCTCGATCGACGCCGTCGTCGGTGCAGCCTCGGCAGCCGTCGCCGTTGGTCAAACCGGCGTGGCGGTTTCGATTGGCGCCTCGGTCGCCGAGAACACCATCAGCACGTCGGTCAATGCGTCCGTGAACAACCTCGGTGACGGACTGACCGCCGATGAGACCGACATCACCGGTGACACAATTGTCGGCGACATTGTCATCCGGGCAGAGCAAAACGCAGTGATCGACGCCGTCAGCACAGCCGCATCGATTGCCCTGGGTTTTGGCCAGGTCGGTATTGCCGTCTCAGGCGCTGGCGCCGGTGCCACCAATACCATCCTTACCAGCACCAATGCCTCGGTCGACAACTCCACCATTGCCAACGCCGATGCCATTGATATCGATGCCATCAACAACTCCTCGATCGACGCTACCGTTGTGGCCGCAACGGCGGCCGTCGGCGGAGGCCAGGTCGGCGTGGGCGCATCGATCGGCGTGTCGTTGGCCCGCAACCTGATCGGCTACCAGGTCGGCACCGCACCGGTGACCACCTATAAATCTGGCGACTCCTTCAGCACAAACCGGTACTTCAATCCGGGGGATACGGTCCTGGTTGAAGGAGGCATCAATGATGGCGACGCCTACGAATACATTGGCCCAGGCGGCGCCAACCGCCTCCTCCTGGAAGCGGGCCAAAGCGTCGGCGACAAGGACTTGCGCAACACCGACCTGTGGCGGCAAACCAATCTGGTCGCCCAGGCGACCAGCGTTACGGCAAGGGTCGTTGATTCCTCCATCGATACCCACGGAACCTTGAGCCTAACCGCAACCTCGAACCAGAACATCAACGCGGTGGTCGTGGCCGGTTCGGTAGCCATTGGCGCTGGCCAGGTTGGTGTGGGTGTCAGCGGCGCAGGAGTCAGTACCCAAAACAAGATTCGCTCCAACGTGGAAGCCTCCATTACTGGTGATGGTACAGGGATCACCGTGGGGGCCGTGGACATAGACGCTGTCGATACCTCGGTCATCCATGCCAGTGCCGGCGCCGCATCGATCGCCGGTGGATTTGGCCAGGTTGGCGTTTCCTTATCGCTGGGTGTTGCCATTGCCACCAACGAAATCGACAACTCGATTCGGGCATTTATCACCGGCGCGGATGATGGCATCAGTGCCGTGAAGGGCGACATTGATCTTTATGCCTCGGATGACTCCACCATCAGCGTGGATGCGGTAGCAGCCTCGCTGGGGGTTTCGGTCGGAATGGCTGGCATTGCCCTCGCTGGCGCCGGTGCAATCGCTGAAAACATTACCGGCAATCAAGTCGAGGCGTTTATTGACGGCGGTAGCGCGGTCGAGGCGGCTGCGCGATTCGACTACTATAGCAATCAAACGTTAAACGGCACCCTCCTGAATCCGCCCCAGATTAACCCGGGAGATCGTGTGTTGATCGTCGCGGATCTGCAGGGTGGCAATGCGGGCGACGCGGGCGACAT
>Ga0310121_10005028_pt1 | contig 11464 bp, 10 predicted proteins | sample CB27_Tmax_986_MG_FD_203504 | JGI IMG/M metagenome (GOLD analysis project Ga0310121, IMG submission 203504) | Marine microbial communities from Western Arctic Ocean, Canada - CB27_Tmax_986 | ecosystem: Environmental > Aquatic > Marine > Oceanic | place: Canada: Western Arctic Ocean | collected...
AGCCAGTGTCTCAACGCCCCTACATCGTTGTGGGGTGGGGAACGAGTCGGGGTGAGGAGGCCCTTGTCTACCGACTTCCTCAGAGGATCGGGACGGCGAATCCGTCTGCGAGCCGTCCATCATCGGCTCTTAAGAACACAGGCTTTCGGTGTCTGGCGTGAGGTGACGTGTGCCTGAAACGGCAGAGTAGACCATCGCCCCATCAGAGGCGCAGCCTGCCTGTTCAACGTCAAGTTGACAATGCCCGAGCGTTCGCTGAGTGGAACGCGGTGACATGTGCTTCGTGACCTCGCAGCCCAGGTCGGACCCGACCGAGACCCCGACCCCCATCCGCCAAGTTGACTGAACCCGGCCCACCATTACTTTGGTATGTAGAGACGGATGTCGGTCAGGCTGGCACTGCCCTCGTAGGCATTGGTGTAGAGGTCACCGATGACGAAGTAGTCTGGGTACGCGGAGCCGGCCGGCCACTGGTTCGGCCAGGTCGTGCTGCCGAACGCGTCGTGCTGTACGAGATCGTCGTTGAACCGTCCGTCGTACTCACCGGCTGCTGTGTTGTAGTGCCAGATCGGCACGTTGTTGACGATGAATGGGCGATGAAAGCGGATGGTCTTCTGCCCGACCCGGGCGAAGTTGCCGCTCGCCTCCAGGGTGTAGCCGGTGGCATCCCGCTCGATGGCGAAGGTGTAGAACTCGTTCGGCATCAGCTCGGGCTGGAGCTCGGCGGCCGAGGAGAGCTGCTGCTCGGCGACCCCTCCCGAGCAACTGGTCATGAACCATTGCGAGTTACCGGCCAGCCCGCCCGGACCTGGTGTCCAGTCCGGCAGCCCACTGATCCACATGTTGACCGTGTTGAAGCTGCTGTCCCGATAGTTGTAGTAATGGCTGGTACTGGCGTCGCAGACCCGGCCACCTGTGCCGCTGCCGACCCGATCCGGGTGCTGGGAGAAGGCGTCCATCAGCACCTTCCGGCGGTAGTGCCAGAAGTGCAGGTTCCGCGGCGCCGGGTTGGCGAAGTCGACAATGGACAGGAAGTGGAACCCGTTATAACCGAACGGGCCTTCACGGACGTCCTGCCACTGGCAGTACGGCACGGACGCGTCCCCGGTCCAACCCGGACTGTTCGAGCCCTCACCCCACGGGTGCTGCGTCTTGCAGCCCTCGGTGCTGTAGCCGTTGACCCGGCCGTCGTACTCGATCGAGCCGTCACGCTTGCCACCGAAATCGATGGTCTTCAGGGTGTACTCGACGCGGTACTGGGACGGCAGCCTGTTGGTCGGTCGGAAGATCGCCCCACCGGTATGGTCGGGTACGTACAGCACGGCCACGTACCCGCGACCCTGCGGCCGGGTGGTGATCGACGGGGGCGCTTCGATGACACCGTCCCTGTCCCAGTCCCGGGCCGAGAGCGAGGCGGTCAGCCAGCCGTCCTGACCGACCGGAAACTCCTTGCGATAGGTGGCGAAGGAGTTGAAGGCGGTGTTCCAGGCCGGCCCATAGTCATTCTGGTACCACAGCCCGCGGTCGTCCATAGTGGAATCGAATGGTGTGGTGTCGCCGTCCAAGACCCAGGGTGCGACCGCTCCATTGAGCGGCGTGGAGAAGTCCTCGGTGTAAAGCAGGGTCCAGGCATTCTGGGCAACGAAGTTCGCCCAGGTGGACCACGGACCGACGAACCCCTCAAGCTCGGCGCGGACCCGCCACTTGTAGCCGCCGTCCCCGAGCACCGACCGGATCGGATAGATGGCCCGATTTGTGCTCGGTTGCGCCGTGCCTGACTCGACCAGCGTTGTCGTGCCGTCCGCCGCGACCGCCCACACCTCGAAGTGATGCTTGAACTTACTGGATACGAAGCGCCCTGTGGCGACCGTGCAGAGCAACGCTGGCGTCGGAACGCTGCCGATGCTCTGATTGTTGATGGGCGACTGTGGGATGGGAGCCGTGGACTTCAGCGTCGCCCCGTCGGGCGCCTGTTTCGCCGGCCGAGCACGGGCCACGGTAGCACCCAACGACGTCGACCACACACCGTCAGCATCGAGCCCCAGCACTGCGAGCGCGATCACGATCGAGGCTGAGCTGGCTAGCATTGATCCTCTGACGCCGACGACGACGAGCCACGCCAGCAGACGAATGGGCGTGCTTCGTGCCGAGAATGCCCCCACGGAGGGCAAACGTCAAGGCCAGATTGTCATCTGAGACAGCACGTTACCTACAATGGGGGCGTGCAGGTGCCCAAGCCCAGCTTCCGGACCACGCGGCTGGAGCGTGATCAATTGGACACTGATGACTCCTCGGAAACCGTCCAGTGAAAAAGGGCGCTCACCGGAGTGGGGCACACCAAGAGAACACGGATTCGGCCAGAAGTTTACGTCCCGACCCGCCCCGCTACGCCCCGATGGTTACAGTTCGGGTTACAGTCGGGCGCCCCAGCGCCCGGTCGTGCCTGTAAGTTGTTGCAAAGAATGGAGGCGCCGCCCGGATTTGAACCGGGGATGGAGGTTTTGCAGACCTCTGCCTTACCACTTGGCCACGGCGCCACTCAAGACAAGACCGGCAGGAGCCGCTGCCCGTCCGGCGGTTCCTGCGGATGCGACGGAACGCATCGGAGGGAAGAAAATGGAGCGGGAAACGGGATTCGAACCCGCGACTTCGACCTTGGCAAGGTCGCACTCTACCACTGAGTTATTCCCGCTCACTCAGCCGACGCAAGTTACGGTACCACAACGGGTTTGAACGCATCAAGACAGGCCGGTGTCGGGTCAGCCGACGACGAACGCGTTGACGACTACGTCCAGCACCGGCCGGTCCCCCGGCGCCAGCGTCACCCCGACCACATCGAACCGGCACGGTGGCAGGGTGCCGCCCATCCCATGAGATAGCTGCGCGCCATGTTGATGAGTCGGCGCTGCTTGTGAAACCCGACTGCGGCCGTGGCCCCGCCGAACCCTCCGCTGCGACGGGTTTTCACCTCCACGAACACGAGGGTGCCCTGATGGCGGGCGATGACGTCGATTTCGCCGAATCTGGTGCAATAGCGACGGGCAACAATTGCGTACCCACGGCGACGCAGCTCGCGGCAGGCGAGGTCTTCCCCGTGTTTGCCGAGCGATTGCCTGGCGTGGGTCATGGTCCTGCGTCGGGAGACGCAAGACCGGGGCCACCGGGGGGCCGCTACTTCCGTTTCCAGCGCGTGCCGGCGACGGTGTCTTCGAGGATGACACCGCGGGTGTCGAGGTCGTCTCGGATGCCATCGGCGGCGGCGAAGTCACGTCGGGCGCGGGCGGCCTTCCGGTCAGCAATGAGTTGCTCGATCTTGTCGACGGGCACGTCGGGGGCCGCCTCTTCGGCACGTCGCAGAGCCATCACGCCGAGCACCGCGTCGAATCGTTCGAACACCGGGAGGACGAGCTGGGCATCGGGTGGTCCGAGGTCCCCGTCGTCCATGGCGGTGTTCAGGTAACGCACCAGCTCGAACATGACCCCGAGGGCGCCGGGCACGTTGAGGTCCTGCTCCAGCTTGCCGCCGAACGCCTGGCTCGCCTGCTCCAACCGCTCGGCCAGTTCAGGGTGCGGCTCGCCGTCCTGGCCCGCGGTCGTCGCGGCGATGCCCTCAATCCGGGTCAGGCAGGCCATCAGCCGCTTCAGCGCTTCGTCAGCCTGGTCGAGGCTGGCCCAGGCGAACCGGAGCTGCTTGCGGTAGTGCACCGACAACAAGACATAACGCAGCGTCGATGCCCGATACCCTCGCTCCAGCACCTCCGACACCGTAAAGACGTTGCCGAGCGACTTGGACATCTTGACTCCTTCGTCGAGGAGCAGATGTTCGCAGTGCACCCAAAAACGAGAGAACGGCTCGCCGGTCGCACCCTCGGCCTGGGCAATCTCGTTCTCGTGGTGCGGAAACACGAGGTCGACGCCGCCGGCGTGAATGTCGATCGGGGCACCATCCAACAGACGCAGCGCCATGGCCGAGCACTCGATGTGCCAGCCGGGGCGCCCCGGTCCCACGCCAAAATCCCAGGTCGGCTCGTCCTTGGTGGTCGCTTTCCAGAGTACGAAATCGCGCGCGTCGTCTTTCTCGTACTTGTCAGCGTCGACCCGAGCGCCGGACTGGATGCCGTCGTGGTCCAGACGGGCGAGCTTGCCGTAGTCGGGAAGGGTGGAGATCTTGAAATAGACGGACCCGTCGCTGCGATACGTGTGGCCGTTGGCGTCCAGGGCCTGAATCATCTCGACCATCGACCGCAGGTTGTCTTCGTCGGTGGCCCGTGGCGTTTCCTCCACTGGTTCGAGGCCCAGCGCATCGGCATCCTCCCGAAACGCGGCGATGTACTGGTCGGTGTAGTCCCGCAGCGAGACCCCGGCCTTTTGCGACTCGATGATGGTGCGGTCGTCGACGTCGGTGAAGTTCATCACCTGCCGCACACCGAACCCCGACACCTCTCGGAGTGTCCGGCGCAGCACGTCCAGCGACACAAAGGTGCGGAAGTTTCCGATGTGTCCGCGGGCGTACACGGTCAGCCCGCACGTGTACATCCGCACCGTGTTGTCACGGAGCGGCACGAATGCTTGTTCCTGGCGGGTGAGGGTGTTGTAGAGGCGCATGGACTACCGAACAGCGGTGATGGTGGGGCGTGTGGTCAGGAGGCGGTCACGCGAGGTCCGTGTCAGGGATCGGCAGGCAGCGCCTTGGTCAGTTCACAATAGTCCACGCCGTCGTCCCCAGACTCGCGGCCGACCACGACAGCTTTCATGGTGCGCTGCAGTCGCGCCATCGGCGCGTCGTCGCCGTGAGGGCCCTCCGGCTGGGACAGCAGTTGCTCGATCGGGGTGAGACCGGACCCACTTGCCGGCGCGCCGAGGTACCGGATGCGGACGAGCATGTCCGTATCGGTGGTCGCCAGTTGCACCTCCACGTCGCGATAGTAGGTGCCGTCGTCGGCTTCGAACACGCCGCGTACGGCGGCGTCGATGGCCTGGACGACCTCGTCGCGCAGCGACTCGTGAAAGCCGACGTAGTCGACCGTACGAAGGGTCAACTTCGTGAGCAGCGGCAAGTAACGAGCCGCGCACGGCAGTGTGACATCGAGGCGCAGCGACGACATCGGCGACTGTGGTTCCGCGTCTGACATACTGGGTCGAATTCTACAGTGAAATTTGGCGGAACAACGCCCTGGCCTGTCCACAGTCGTGCGCAATCTGCGCCCGCAAGGCGTCTCCATCCGGGAACGCCACCTCGTCGCGTAACCGCTGGACGAAGGCCACTTTGATGTCGAGGCCGTACAGGTCTCGATCGAGATCGAAGATATGCGACTCCACCACCGGTCCGGGCGACACGCGCGCAAACGTCGGACGCAGGCCCACGTTGGTCACCGCGGGATGGATGTCACCAGCAATGAGTACCGCCGTGGCGTACACGCCGTGGGGCGGAAACAGCTCGTTGTCGGTGTCGAGATTCGCGGTCGGGAATCCGAGCTGGCGGCCACGATGCTCTCCATGCGCCACCGTCCCCCTGAGCATGTAGTGATGCCCGAGCAACGCGCCGGCCTCGTCGACCCGCCCGTCGGCGATCAGTCGTCGCACCCGGGTGCTGCTGACGACGAACTCCCGGTATCTGACTGGGTCGATCTTCTCGGCGCGGAAGCCATACCGTCCACCGAGGTCACGCAGCCGCGAGAAGTTTCCGGCCCGATCGTGTCCGAACAGAAAGTTGGCGCCGACCCAGACCTCGGCCACTCGCAGCCATTCCACGAGGACAGTGCGGACAAACATCTCGGGGTCCCAGCGAGAGAGCTCTTCGGTGAACCGGACCACGGCCACCCCGGCCATCCCGGCGTCGGCCAGCACATCGAGCTTCTGCCGGCTGGTCATCAGCAACGGTGGCGCTTTGTTGGGACGGACCACGCGGGACGGATGGGGATCGAAGGTCAGTACGGCCGCCGTGACGCCGCGCTCGTCGGCCCGGCGTCGTACACGGTCGATGATCTTCGCGTGCCCGCGATGGACCCCGTCGAAGTTGCCCAGCGCGAGTACCGGCTGATGCCAGCCAGTGGGCAGCGGATCGTCCGGAAAGTGAATGATGTCGACCCGGTCTGGGTCGTGAGCGTGTTGTGTCATCGACAAACCCCTAATGATACGCCACGTTCCCGAGGACGCTGCGCGAGCCCGGCGAGCCCCAGCGTTCGGAAATACGATTGACAGGGGTTTTCGGGCGAGGCGTCCGTCTCCTGACGAAACGGCGGCCGTGGAATCGTAGCAAGCCCCTTCAGGGGCGCTGATCGACGAAGCAACGCCGCCAGGCGGACGCTTCGCTCAAAACCTAAAGGTCGACGACCAGACCGTCGTGCGCCAGGGTGACGCCGGGGGGGAGCGAGGCGCAGGTCTCAGCGTGGGGAAGGTCGTGGCACATGTGGGTGAAGTAGGTCTGTCGGGCGCCGATGCGGGCGGCGGTCTCGACCGCTTCGCTCAGCGAAAAGTGGGTCGGATGTGGACGGTGGCGCAGCGCGTCGAGCACGAGCACATCCAGTCCATCAAGCATAGCCATCGAGGTCTCCGGGATCCGGCTGCAGTCTGTTAGGTAGGCGAAGTTGTTCACGCGGTACCCGAGTATCGGATGCGTGCCGTGGAAGAGCGGCACCGGCACCACGCTGGAGGGGCCGATCGAGAACGGGCCGGTGACCTCCACCAGGCGGAGCCGAGGCAAACCGCCGCCGCGAGGCGACGCAGGGTCCCACGCATAGGCGAACACACGCCGGAGTGCGGCCAGGGTGGACGCGTCACCCAGGCAGGGAATCGCGGCCGGCTGCCGGAAGTTGAACGGTCGGACGTCGTCGAGACCCATGATGTGGTCGGCGTGATAGTGCGTGAACAGAATCACGTCCAGACCGGTGATGCCGTAGGTGAGCGCCTGGGTGCGAAAATCCGGGGTCGTATCGACCAGGACCCGTGTGGCGTCGGACAACTCGAGATAGATGGACGGCCGCCAGCGACGGTCGAGAGGGTCGTTCGACTGACAGGTCTCGCAGTTGCACCCCACGACCGGCACTCCCGATGATGTTCCGGTGCCAAGAAACCTGACCCGCATCTCGTGCCTCCCCAGCCGTCACGGCGTGACGATCGAGTCAGCCCCCGGGTCGGCCTTCTTGGCGTCAATGAACCGCATACGCAGTTCGTAGAGCACTTGGGTCAGGAAGCGCTCTTCGTCCGGGGTCAGGTTGCCCTTGGTTTTCTCGGCCAGCACGCTCAGCAGATCGAGCATGTGCCCCGACGCCTCCAGATTGGGCGGCATTTTCTGGCCGGTGGTCGATTCGGCCACGTCGCCGAGATGGACGGCGGCCGTCGTGGCGAGCGAGACGACCAGCGCGTTGAACGAGATTTCAGGTTGATCTGCCATACGTCCTCCCGGACCGAAGCCCGGATGCTAGCATACGGGCTTCGGCCGGCGCCGCTCTCATGACGAAACTCCCCCCGCCCCCTGTGTCCGCCGCGCACGAGACTGCTGGTGACCGTTTCGAGCGCCTCGTGCAGCTGATGCGCGCACTCCGCTCGCCCGAGGGGTGCGCGTGGGACCGCGAGCAGACGTTGGAGACGCTGCGACCGTTCGTACTGGAAGAGGCCTACGAGGTGGTCGATGCGATCGACCGGGGCGACCCCACCGCCCTGTGTGATGAGCTGGGTGACTTGCTGCTCGAGGCGGTGTTTGTGGCGCAGATCTGTGCCGACGAGGGCCACTTTACGATTGCCGACGCCGCCGACGCGATCAACGCGAAGCTGGTGCGTCGGCATCCGCATGTGTTCGGCGATGGTGTGACCGCCGACGGCCCGATCTTGTCTCCGCGTGAGGTCAAGGAACAGTGGGAGCAGATCAAGACGCGCGAGCGTGCCGGAAAGCCGACCCGCGAGACCCTGCTGGACGGGATTCCCGTGTCGTTGCCGGCCCTGTTGCGTGCCGCGCGTATCGGCGCCCGCACCGCCAACGTCGGGTTCGACTGGGACCACGCGGCCGACGTGTTGAAGAAGGTCGACGAAGAGATGACCGAGCTGAAGGAGGCGATGGCGGCCGCCGATGCCGATCACGTTGAAGAAGAGCTGGGTGACCTGCTCTTCACCGTGGCCAACCTCGCCCGTAAGCTCCGGATCGACCCGGAGTCGGCGCTGCGCGCCGCGAACAACAAGTTCACACGCCGGTTCCGTGCGGTTGAGCAGCGACTCACGGCCGACGGGCGGTCGCTGCACGACGCCACCAGCGACGAGCTGGAGCGCGAGTGGCAGGAGGTGAAGCGGACATCTCCGGCTGGCCCGACCCCGGACACACCCTGACGGGCTGTGTTCTTGCCGGGGTGTCGGTCGGGTCGAGACGCCGGGTTGACCAAGACCGGACGGTCGGTCTCGCGAGAGCGCGACAGATGCTCATTTCATATTGGGAATCACGCGGTCGGCAATGCTGAGCGCTTCTGGACTGAACTCGTAGCCGATAGCCTCCGCCCGGCGTGGAAACAGCGCGAACTGGACCCGCCGCGGGAACTCGACCGGCAGGTCTACCGGCGGAATTCCGGAGAGCACCTTCATGGCGAGCGTGGCCGTCCGGTCCCGCCACTCTGAAGGCTCGACCGCAAACGCCATCGTCCGCGCCGGGCCAACGGCACCCATCGACATCACCGGAATGGAGTCGCGTCGGCTCAGAGCGATCAGTCCCTCGATGGCTCCCGGGAGATCAGCCAGCGCCACCGACCCGGCCGCGGTGGTGTCGTGGTTCGACAGCTCGATGACCGCGTCGTACTCGCCGCGTGGCACGTCGCGGAAGAACGCCCGGGCCATGGCGCCGTTGGTGAGCGGCACCAGCACCAGCTCGAGCCCGAAGTGATCGGCGGCCGCCTCGTAGTCCGCGAGCGACTCCGGGGTCGCGCCATTCGGACGGAACACCACGAGTAGGCGGGCCAGGTCCGGCACGGCCTGCGTCAGGACCTCGACCATCCTGCCGGCCATCCTGCCGGCTGGGCTCATGACACCGGTGACCAGGCCGCCGGGGTGCGCGAGAGTCTCGACAAGACCCGCGTCGACAGGGTTCGGCACGGCGACGAACACGACCGGGACACCGGCCGGTGCCGCGTGGCGCTGGGCCGCCAGCGCGGCGGGCCGCGTCAGCGCGATGATGAGATCCACCTCCTCGGCGACCATCCGTCTGGCTGACTCCGCCAGGTCATCTTCGTCCGCGGAGTCCGCCTTGAGATGGAGCACGTTCACGTTGGTTGGCGGCCGCTCCTTCAGGGTCCGAATGATCCCGGTGGCAAGATTGTCTGGAGCGGTGACGGCCTGGAGCACACCGACGTGAATGGAGGCGACCGGAGTGTGGCACGCACCCAGGGCAGCCCCGAGAAGGCACAGCAGGCCGGCGTGTCCACGCAACCAGTTCATCGTCTCTCTCGGGGCCGCCACCGTCGGCGCCCCGTCCGTTTACAAGAAGCACGCTGGATTTTGCAAGGATCGCGCCAGCGCGTGTCCAGGCCACTGGGCTGTGCCGCGCGCGGCCTGACGACACCGATCGACGCGCTGGCGACACCCCCTGTCGATAGACCGACACCGGGGTGGACCAGAGTTCTTCGGCGGATGGTCGGCTTCGATGTGACAGACACGCGCGACGAGGTGCCCAGACGAGGACGGACGGGGCGGCTGTTGCAATCGTCCTGGCTGGACGCCATGATGGTCTCAACGGTGTCCGTAGACCTTGGGAGGAGAACCGCGATGGACAGGTGGCGATGGACGATGGCCCTGGTGGTGTGTGCCCTTTCGTGGGTCGGTGTTGGGACGACATCGGCACAGACGGGACGCGGGTCGGCGCCGCGCACGGCCGACGGCCGGCCCGACTTGCAGGGGGTCTGGGATTTTCGAACCCTCACTCCGCTCCAGCGTCCCGCCGATCGAGGCGAGAAAGCGGTGTTGACTGCAGAAGAGGCAGCCGAGATCGAGGCGCGGGCCGCTCAGAGCGCGATCGACGCCGACCGGCCGAGTGAGGTTCGGACTGAGCCCCTCCCGGTGGGCGCCCCGGTGGGCGGCTACAACAACTTCTGGTTCGATCGAGGCGCCGGCGTGGTCGACGACAACCGGACCTCGCTGATCGTGTCACCAGAAAACGGTCGGGTGCCGTCGCTCCAACCGGCATTGAATATGGTGGAGTTGTCGCTCGGTGAGGACATTCCCGGGACTCGTCCGGTGCGGGTCCGCGCCGCCGGCATCGGGGCTGACAGCTGGGAGGATCGCGGGCTGGCGGAGCGCTGTCTCCTGGGGTTCAACTCCGGTCCGCCGGTCGTGCCGGCCGGATACAACCAGAATTTGCAGATCTTCCAGACGCCGGACCATGTCGTCATCCTCCACGAGATGGTGCACGACGCCCGGGTCGTGCCGCTTGACGGCCGCCCGCATCTGCCGGAGGGGGTCAGGCAGTGGATGGGCGATTCCCGCGGCTACTGGGACGGCGACACGTTGGTGGTCGAGTCGAGGAACTATAGCGACAAGACGGCGAGCTTCAGCCCCTCGGTCACGATGGCTGCGGGCGATGGGACGACACTCAGCCTGACCGAGCGGTTTACCCGGGTCGCGGAAGATACGCTGTTGTACGAGTTCACCGTCGACGATGCCACGACGTTTACCGCTCCCATTACTGCCCAGATTCCGATGAAGCGCGGCGAGGCGATGTTCGAGTATGCCTGCCACGAGGGCAACTACGGACTCCCCAACATTCTGGCCGGCGCCCGCCAGGCAGAGAACGCGGCTCGATAACCCGTCGTCGTACGCTGATCGCCGAACACGGGCTCGCCATGCCGACGGCGTGGCGGCGCGGCGCGTCGGTCCAGACCAGCAGCTGGAAGACGGGATGGCGGCATGTAGGTGTCACTGCGTCCCTCTCCCAATCGGGAGAGGGGCCCAGCCGACACCACCCGCTTGGTACTCGAGGTGACGACCGGATTCGGTTCGCACCTGGATCGCACTGCCATCGGTCTCAACGGTGATGGCGCCGGCGCGGGCGGTCTCGAGCACCAGCGCCCCGGCCTCCCAATACCGCGCCACCACGTCCGGAGCGGGATGCCCGAAGGGGTTCGTGCGGCCGGCGCTCACAATAGCCAGGCATGGTCCCAGGGCGGCGACGAACTCCGGGGTGCTCGATCCCGCGCTGCCGTGGTGGGGTACCTTGACGATACGAAACGGCGCCGGCCGTAACGACGCCACCACCGCCCCCTCAACCTCGCGGCCGATGTCACCCGGGAGGAGCACCGCCACTCCGCCATACCGAATGTCGAGCACGACCGAGTCGTCGTTCCGTACCCGCACACGCTCCCAATGTGGCGCTGGCGGATGCGCGATCGTTATCGACACGGGACCGAAACGGATCCGGTCGCCGAGTGCGACCTGCCGCCAGCGTATGCCGAGGCGGTCGGCTTGGGTGCGCAGCGCGTCGAGTTCCGGGTGG
>Ga0310121_10005029_pt1 | contig 11464 bp, 9 predicted proteins | sample CB27_Tmax_986_MG_FD_203504 | JGI IMG/M metagenome (GOLD analysis project Ga0310121, IMG submission 203504) | Marine microbial communities from Western Arctic Ocean, Canada - CB27_Tmax_986 | ecosystem: Environmental > Aquatic > Marine > Oceanic | place: Canada: Western Arctic Ocean | collected...
TACTTGGTTCAAGGTGTCTCGGGTTCGGCGTGTCTCGGGGCGAGGCATCGCGCGTTCAAGGCGTCTTTGGTTCAACCCGGGTTTGCGCCAGTGATATAAGTTTTTGAGGCGGTTAGGGCGAGGCAGCAGCAGTCGCGACCGATAGCTCTTCGAGATACCGCCGGTATTCTCGATCCAGCTCCGCGAAGCTTCGCCCAGTCAGCGTCTCAAGGGTACTCGCTTGGTCGCGGCCTGCATAGAGAAGTTGTAACAACTTTACCAGCGCAGGTCGATAAACACCATCTTGGTGATGCATCAAAAAAGTAACTAGTCCGGCCGACTGGCTGTAGAGCCGCGGCAGGTCTGCGCGGCGCTGAAAATCGGTAATTCCCAGCGCCGAAAGCTCTGCTAGCGGGACGTAAAAATCGTCGACCAGCCGTCGATGACGCGCCGCCGGCAACCGACCGGCGGTCGGCGTGCCGATCGTAAAAAAGTTTCGACCGTCTTGATGATCAGGTTGGACCAACGATTCGAAATAACAAGCCACCCCTTCGATCAGCCAGGCATTGCTCACAGCGCCAACATTGCGCGCGACGCGACCTGACTCCTGAAAAAACTGGTGGACCGCTTCGTGATAAATCGTTCCGGGGTCTTGCTGCTCGCCGGCGAAAAAGTGGGTCTTGCGCGTCGTGTCGAAATAGATTCCAAGCGTCATCTCGATTCGCGGCTGCTGACGGCGAAGGGCCGCGTTGTATTCGTTGCGCGTTCGATAGTACACGACTTCAAAAGGCTTGCTGCGATAGCCACTGATCTCCTTGCCGTCAAAGCGCTTGAGCAACGCGCTCGGCTGCAGGTAAAAACCGCCGAACAGCTGTTGCCAAGCTTGGTAGAGAGACTCGAGTTGCGAGGCAAGCCGCGTCGCTTCCTCACGACTGTGGTTGGTGATCACACGGAAGTGATCGGTGCGAATTTGCCAGCCGTCATCAATCGCGGCATGACGCCGCGCGTCCTCGTCGGCGGGGATCCAGCGCTTTCCCAGCGGCCGCTCGCCCGCCTCGTAACGAGGCAAGTCTCCCGCTTCGATCCAGCCAAATTGCGGGTGCCAATCCTCGCCCTGTTCCAACCGTCGCGCCGCGTAGCTGCCGGCCCATTGGTCCCCGATGCGACGATAACCGAGCACCCGACGGGCACCGGCATCGTCGGGTGCGACCGAGATGATTTTTGTCGCTATTCTCAGCGCAGCGCCGACATCACCTCGCTGACAAGCTTCACGAGCATTTCGAAAAAACTGCTCTCTCTTTCCGGCAGTATCGGTCTCTGTGTCCGGTGCCGGCGGGTAAATATTGGGCGAATAAATATCGTTGGCCAAAAACAAGTGCTCGGCACACACAGTTTCGATCTGCGCAGCTACGATCGCCAGGCTGACTAGCAGCATCGAGAACAATCGCACAGCGAGACTACGGACCACGAGAGAACGTCCTGCCGGAAGGAAAACTGGCCACACACTCTATGCTCTAGTGTAGCACGCCTGGTTACCGCGCCGTATTCCAACCATTCAGCGGAGACTCAACCGTCGGAAAAGGCCGCGTCGAAGGCGACGTTCGCCGGCGTAAAATCGAGCCGCCTGGTGAATTCACACGCCTCGCGGGCGCCTTGCTCGCGGTCCATACGGGCGTCTTCCCATTCGATGCTCAGTGGGCCTTGATAGTCGATGTCGTTCAGTGCGCGGATGATCTCTTCGAAGTTCACGCCGCCTCGCCCCGGCGAACGGAAGTCCCAACCGCGACGTGCGTCGCCAAAGTTGATGTGGCTGCAAAGGATACCACTCTTGCCGTTGAGAGTGACAATCGCGTCTTTGATGTGCACGTGAAAAATACGGTCAGGGAACTCACGAATGAACTCGACAGGGTCAACGCCTTGCCAAATCAAGTGACTCGGGTCGAAATTAAAACCGAATTCCTCGCGATGCCCTAGCGCATCGAGAGCCCGCTTGGTCGAATAGATGTCGAAAGCGATCTCAGTCGGATGCACTTCCAGAGCAAAGCGAACACCGCATTCGCCGAAGACATCAAGAATCGGGTTCCAGGCGTCGGCGAAGTCAGCATACCCCTGGTCGATCATCGCGTCAGAGACTGGCGGAAAAGAATAGAGCATGTGCCAAATACTGGAGCCCGTAAAACCATTCACAACATCGACGCCGAACTTCTGCGCCGCACGGGCTGAGTTCTTCATTTCCTCGGCCGCCCGCGCGTTGACGCCGGCCGGGTCGCCGTCGCCCCAGATGTAGTCTGGCAAAATCGCCTGGTGCCGGGCGTCGATCGGATCGCACACGGCCTGACCGACCAGGTGGGCGCTGATCGCGTGGCACTGTAGATCGTGGCGCTCGAGTTGCTCGCGCTTGGCAGCAGCATAGCCGTCGTCAGCGATCGCCTTATCGACCTCAAAATGATCGCCCCAGCAGGCCAGTTCGACACCGTCGTAGCCAAACTCACGAGCCTTGCGTGCCATATCATCCAACGGCAGATCGGCCCATTGGCCGGTGAAGAGTGTGACGGGACGCGACATGGGAATGGTCCTTTTTTGAGACGGGGACAGTGCGGGGGGAGTGGGACTGTGGGTTTGTGGTTTGTGGGGCTGTCGGCTGTGGGGCTGTGGGGCTGTGGGGCTGTGGACTGTCGGGGGGTGATGGGTGGGGGTTTCTGAAACGGCATTTTCGCAAAAACGGACGGGTTGGCAACCTGTCAGTTGACATGTTTTGTGGAAAACGGCGGCTCGCCCGCATATTTCATCCGTTTCTGCTGCGGCGGCCTAAGTCCTTCCATGGCTGCGTTATGTTTCGGTCCCGGGCACTGCGGCGTAGCCGTGGTCGCCTCAACGCCGCTTTCCCTGCTACGGGGAAACATGCCTGCGGTCGCACACCTCACATGCCTTGCCATGAAAGCTCTTAGACCACCTCGCGACGAAACGGATGAAATATCCGGGCTAGCCGAGGCGGCCGGCCACTCTCAAGACCGTGCTATACTTGAATCGAATGAATCGGTTACCGACCACAATTGTTTATTGCCTGGCCTTGGCACTGCTGCTCGTCAGCCAAAGGGTCGTCGGGGCTGCACTGCCGATCGAGCTGGAAGTTGCCATGGAGCGCGGTACACCGTTGGCCGCGCCGCAAAAGTGGGCTCAATTGCTCGGCAAAATGGACTTGGCCAGCGTCCGCCTCCGCAGCATCCGAGCCGGTGATCGGCCGCAACTCGAACCAGAATCGCTTGGCGGCAGCACTCGCTTCCGACTGCTGGCCGTTCTGAACAGAGCCAACGAACTGGTATTGCCCAAAGGGCGGTTCCGGATCAGCGACCGCCAGGCGCTGCGGAAATACTTACAGCAACTACCAGCCCAAGCCGCCTACAATGCCGACGACCGGGGTCGGTTTGGCTTGACCGAAAAGCAGTTCCGCCAAGTCTACACTGAACTGTCGCAGCCGGTCGGTTTCGTGACCGTTGGCAAGACGGCTGGTGAATTATTGGCCAGGCTAGAAAAAAACTTAAGTATTCCGGTGATCGGTGCGGCCAAGACGGGCTTGCGAAATGGCAATCCGCTGCAGGCAGAACTTCAAGCACTGAGCGCGGGCACGGGGCTGGCCATCGCGCTGCGGCAAGCCGGGTTGGCGCTCTACCCCGAACAGTTGCCCGGTCAAGCACTACAACTGAGCATCGCATCGCAGGACCAGCGACAAGAATCGTGGCCGGTCGGTTGGAAACCGGCCGTTAGCTCGCGGCAATCGGCTCCTCAGCTCTACGAGCTACGCAATATCGAAATCAGCGGCTTAACGCTCAGCCAAGCGCTCACGGCACTTGGGCCTGCCCTAAAAATCCCAGTGATCATGGATGACTGGATCCTCCAGCAACGGCAGACCGACCCCAGCAAGATTCAAGTCGCGCTACCGAAGAAGAGAACGTATCTGAAATCGGCCGTCGGTAGCATGCTGAGTCAAGCGCGATTGGCCGAGGAAGTGCGTGTCGACGAGCTGGAGCAGCCGTTTTTGTGGGTCACCCGCTTCGGAAAAAACAGTCGCGGGGCTACCAAGTAATTTGCCGGCGATCGGGTACTTTCTATTTTCCACAATTTACAACACAATCAATTCTATGAAATCCTGCCCACTCATCCCGGCTGATTGGGACTTGCCAGCGACGCTCCGCATTCGCCTCGGACACGGACCTGGTCGGCAGCGCGTGATGGAGGCCGACGACCATCTGATGATGGTGCTGCACGAGGTCCCCAAACATCATCAATATGAACGCGTCGGCCAATTGTTTTGGCGTCAGCCCGACGGCGACTGGCTGACCAGCCTGCCAGGCGGTAGCGGGTCGGGGCTCGAACAACATCTGAAAATCTACGCCCAAACGATTGATCGATTGACCGAAGAGGTCGAATTGGCTCGAGCTAGTGAAGACTTTTTCGGAGTTTTAGGTGCGCTGAGTCCTTTGGCTCGGTCGACGCGCAATCTCTACTCGACCTTGCAAGAGGCGCGCAAGTTGCGCAGCGAAGATGCGCAGTTGCTCGAGTCGCGTGATACAGCCTATGGGCTGACGCGGCAGGTCGAATTACTGCAAAGCGATGCGCAGACCGCTCTCAATTTTGAAGTCGCCCGCCAGGCAGAGCTCCAATCTGAGGCAAGCCACCAGATGGCCGCATCGGCGCATCGTCTGAATGTGCTAGCCGCTTTTTTCTTTCCGCTGGCGACGTTTTCGGCTGTTTTGGGAGTTAATTTACAAAATCTTCTGCCCGGAGTTTCTCACCGCACCGCGCTCGTGATGATGTTGGCTGCCGGCTTGCTCTTGGGAGGCGGGTTGACGTATCTCATCACACGCCCACCAGCTCGCCCCGGCAAACGAACTAGCGGACGCGACGGAAAATGACCGCTGCTCCGGGTCGGCGCCGGGCGGCTGATACACGTGCGGATTCGGTTCTCCTTCGACCGCCTGCGAACGCGTGGGCTCGCTTTGTCGAGGTAAGGTGTTGGCGTTAGCCAGCCCGTCTACCATCAGTCTGCTAGTTCAAATCGGTAACCGACATCACGAATCGTGTGGATGAATTGCGGTCGGCTCGGCTGGAGTTCGATCTTGCTGCGTAGCGTGGCAACGCAGCGGTCGACGCTCCGTCCGCTAACAATGATCGACCGACCCCACACCTGGTTCATAATGTCGTTGCGTGTGAGCGCCCGATGGGGATGAGAGACGAAGAAGTCGAGCAGGCGATACTCTTTGGTAGTGAGCGGAATCGGATCGCCGTCCCGCGACAAGGTGTGCGACGTGCGATCGAGTACGGCTCCGCCAATCTCGATGCGATCTGGCACTTCGCTCAGCCGGCGACGCAACAACCGTTTGGCCCGTGCTAGCAGTTCGCGTATTCCGAACGGCTTGGTCATGTAGTCGTCTGCGCCAAGTTCTAAGCCGCGGACGATCTCTTCTTCTTGCCCTTTGGCTGTAAGCATCAGAATCGGAAAGTCGAGGTCGGCCTGTCGTACGCGCTGACATAAGTCGTAGCCGTTGAGCAGCGGAAGCATAATGTCGAGCAGCAGCAGATCGGGTGGCTGGGCCAAAACCTGTGCCAATCCCGCCTCACCATCGGCGGCCGTTTCCACGTCGTATTCGGCCGCACGAAAGTTGTCGCTTAAGCCGCGCAATAGAGTCGTATCGTCCTCCACGATGAGTATCCGACTTCGCGCGGTCATAATTGGCTCTCCTGCTCAATTGGCTGGCTGCTGCTCGCATTCTCCGCACGCTGACTTGGCAGGCAAAGCGTAAAGGTACTGCCCACGCCTGGCTGACTCTCAACTCGAACTTCGCCGTGGTGCGCTTCGGCTATCGCGTTGACGATGCTGAGGCCTAGACCACAACCTCCTTGGGTACGAGCTACCCGCTGATCGACCTGATAAAACCGGTCGAAGACACGTGCGGCCGCACGGGCGCTGAGGCCGACGCCATTGTCACGAACAGCAACATGCACACGATCGCCCTCGGTGTGGACCGTGAGCAAGATCTGCTTTTCCCCGTCACTATATTTCCAAGCATTTTCCAACAGGTTGACTACCGCCGTGACGAGTGCGTCGAGGTCTGCCGACACATAGGCTGGCTCGCCCGCGTCGACTTGCAGGCAACTGTCGACGTCGCCCAAATGCTCCCGGAAAACTGCGGCCGCCTGATGAATCGCGTCGCGCACGTCGGTCACGTGAAAGTCGAAACGCTGCATGCCACGTTCCATGCGTGAAAACGTAAGGAAGTTGTCGATCAAACGTGTCAGACGCGAATTCTCTTGAGCGATCAATTCCAGATACTCGCGGACTTGAGCGCCCGACATTTGCTCTGTCGGATGACTCTCTGCTTCCAATAGTGTATCGACCAACAGACGAATCGAGGCCAAGGGAGTCTTGAGCTCATGCGAGACGGTCGCAACCAAATCGTTTTTGAGTTGCGCTAGTCGCAGTCGTCGACGCAATGCCGTGGCCAACACCCAAGCCATAACGAAAGTCGTTACCACAACCAACATCGCAATCCAAACGTGCACGGCCCATCGATGTTGAGACAATTCGTCGAAGGGATCGCCGTCCGTCTCCGCGAGGCTCAATCGCCACGGGCCCAATTTCTCTCCCAACGAGATATCCATCAAATTCCGCCCCGCCTCCTCCGGCAAGGTCACGGCAAATTTCACACCGCTAGACAACGGCAGTCCCTCACGGCTGACGCTAACCTTGGGCAGGCTAGATAATTTAAATGGAGCGACATTTGTGCAAACTGGAATGATGCCTTGGTGAACTTGTGTTGACAAGAATGACATCGTTTGATCCAAGCGTAGTTGAGCGGATTCACATAATCACATTCTTGTTATGGGTCAATTTCAAAAGGGCAAGACGGGCAATTGCCCGTCTTGACTAGAGTTAGCGTCAGCCGTGCACCTATACCCCCCCGACAGCCGCTGGGATTGGTTTTTCTTGGCGCTGCTTGCTGGATTGCTGGCGCTGCTGCTGTTTAGTTTGGGTGCGGTTGAGGCCTGGAGCGAATTGGTGGTCGTCTGCGCCGCGGCCGTACTGGCGGTGGGCCTACTGCTGCGGACTTGGCTCGATGCTTCTTTCCGGCTAGCGCGTAGCTGGACCTATCTGCCGCTAATTGCCATCTTAGGCTTGATTGTTGTCCAGCTCGCGCCGTTGCCCGCCTCGCTTGTCGGCGCGATCTCTCCCAAGTCTATCGAACTACGCCAAGAGTTGCTCGGCGACTTGGTGCTGTCGCCAACCGAGTCAACAGCAGAGGCAACAAGCGGGCCAACAGACCCTACCCATACAACCCCTACAACAACGCTCTCGCTCTACCCCTACGAGACCTCCCACGATCTGCGGATGGCGCTAATCTTTGTCGCGCTGTTTTTCGCTGCAGCCAGTCTGTTTCGCAGCGCCGAACAAATTGAGCGGGTTTTGATGATCGTCTTCGTGATCGGGTGTGTCGAGGCGGGAATCGCGCTGCTGCAAATCATTACTCTGTCGACCAAAATCCATTGGATGTACGCCCAGCGCGAGCAGGTTGTTACCGCGGGTAGCTTTATGAACTACAACCATCTCTGCCAGTTTGTCAACCTTGCGCTGGGGGCGGGCATAGCCTTGCTATTGGTCCGCATGAGGAAAGACAGCCGCCGCGGCCGAGGTGGCGCGAGTCGGCTGACCGATTTGCGTGGTGCTAGGTATCTGCGGCCCATCAGCGGGATCGTGCTCTGCGTTGTCGCGGTGCTAACTTCGATGAGTCGCAACGGCGGGATATCGCTGCTGGTCGCTGCGGGTGTGATCGGTGTGTTGCTCTATCGCCGCGGGGTGGTCAGCGTGCGTGGGTGGCTGATGGGGATGGTGCCTTTGTGCGTTATCGTCGTGCTCTTTCTCACCTGTTTCGACATGGTCTACGATCGTTTCGCGACTTTTGACGATGGTCGTGACGTGGCAGATCGCCTGGAAACGGCCGCCGGAGTACTTCGCGCCTGGCGAGACTTTTCGCTCTTGGGGTCCGGCCTGGGCACCCATGAGTATATTTTCCCCCTCTATGATAGTATGGTAATCGCGAAAATGGCCGAGCATGCCGACAACGATTGGGCGCAGCTCTTGGAGGAGTTTGGCCTTTTCGGTGCGGGCGCGGTTTTGGCATTCGTGCTGAGCATTTTCTGGGTGGCTGGCAAGCTGATGTTCAGGGGGCAGACTGCGCTCTCGACGGCCGCATTCGGATTGAGCACGGGCTTGCTCGCTACGGCGTGGCATAGCTTTAGCGATTTTGGTCAGCACCTGCCTGGCGTTTTCTCACTTACGGCGGTTGTCAGTGGTCTGGTAGTGGCGATCGCACGCTACGAGTATCTCTCAACCGGTCATGCGAAGCTTCAGAAAACTGATCACACTGGCGATCACAAAACTGGTGAGCCGTCGACATTTAGCTCAGTTACCGCCGTAGGTTCGCAGTACCGTTACCGGCTTAGCGTCCCCTACGTGCTTGGGGCCGCAGCGACGATGGGCATGCTGCTGCTGGTCTGCTGGTGGGCGATATCTGGCGCCGTCGCGGCTTATCGTGGTGAAGCTTGGGGCAACGTCGCGCTCGGCTTCGAGCAGCGGCTGCAGAGCGACGATTGGCAGGGGAGCGATCAAGACTTTGTCGATTTGCTCACTGCGGCAGCGGGTGCCGTAGAGGCGGAGCCGACCAACGTAAAAAATGGCTATTTGCTGAATCTCTATCGCTGGCGTTCGATTAGTCGCGGCTATGACCCAGAGACTGGTAGCATTCTGCTTGATTCTGGTGTGCTGCCGTTTGTCTCTCAAATTGCCGAGGAGATTGCCCGGCTGCGACGGATCTGCCCGATCTACGGCCTCCCGTACAGTTTGGAGGGCGAGTTACGTTTACGGGTCTTGCATGAGGCGGCCGGATCGCAATTGATCAACCAGGCCGCCAGACTGACACCGTTCGATGTGGCGACTTGTTTTCTCGCCGGTCAACTAGCAGCCGAAGAGGGTCGCTTGGAAGAGGCGATTCTCCTGCTGAATCGTACCGTGACGCTCGAGCGAGACGTGACGCTCAAGCGAGAGCAGTTCAAAATGGTTGCCAGCGTGTACCTTGATGAACTCGAGCGCGTTGACCTGGCCCAAGCACTGGCCGGCGATGATTATCGGCGAATGGCAGAGCTCGCCCAATTGCTAGAAGCCCGATTAGAAGAATCTGAGCCGGAAAAAACGCAGGCGCAAGATGCGCGGCCACAGGACTTGCCAGATCGAGAGCAAGCCAATAACTACGCTGAGCTTGCCCAGGAGTTGCGAGATCGTGCCCTCTTGCGTCTGCGCGAATTGGTGGCGGCAGGTGAGGCCACAGCTAGCGAAATGGCTCGATTGGCCGCGGTTGAGATGCGCGGCAATCGGCCCGCGGCAGCGGTCGATCTCTATCGTCGAGCTTTGGCGCAAGATTACAGCCATATCGGTTGGCGGCTGGCTCTGGCGCGGGCCCTCGTGACGGCGGGAGAAGCGGATGAGGCGATGCGCGAGGCGCGAATTGTGCTGCGGCTGAAGCCGAAATCGCGAGCTGCGATTGCGTTGATAGAGCAGATTAGTGTTTTGCCGGTGGAGAGGGGGGGTGAATGAGCGAATGACTTGCTAGCGCATTGTGACGGCACAGTTGTAGGATCAGCCGCCGTGCGTTAGCACCCGGTTCTGTCTGAAAAACAGGACGCTAACGCGTGGCGGCTGATTCCGCCCATCCTAAATCCTAGCCGTAACGCAGAATTAGCGGTATTCACTTCGATGTGCCGGCAAAGTGCCGCTGACCGTTGGAGTCGCTATGCAGGCTACCGAACCCCGCAAATAACGGTGCTAGAGGGCGCTGAGAGACGATAGCGGCCGGCAGGCGTAGCGGATAGTTGCCAGTGAAATGGTGGATTTTTGCTTGACGGAAGCCATGGGGACGGATAGCCTATCACTTGTACGATCATCCTTCGTGGCTCTGGCTATTTTAACGCAGATAGGCAATTCTATCCGAGCAGAGCGATTTTTGAGATTAACCTGCCAAGATTAACACCCGGCCATATTAACACCAAGCTACGGTGACCCTATGAGAGCAACAAGTTACGCTTTCGCTGCCTTGCTGATTACGATAGGTGCGCTAGGTGCGTCTGCCGAAGCGGCATCGTCGCGAGGCACTTTAAAAGTGTCTGCGCGCTTCTTCAATCCTTTCAGTCCAGCCCAAGCGAGTAGTTTTTCGACGAGCGCTTTTGGCTTGCCGAACTTCCTATCTCCTTTCCAGCGACAGGTTGCCGCACCGGCGGCCCCCGCCGCTGCAGCAACCGCTGTGGTGGTCGTAGAACCGTCTGTCGCTGCGGTAGTTCGTCCAGACTTCCGCCCAGCGGTACGCAGTCCGTATCGGCCACCACCGCGTCCGCCGTTCCAACCGGCGCCCTGAAAACGGGGCAGCATAGTTTAGTTTAGCAGCATAGATTGGTTAAAGCGAAAAAAAGGGGTGATTCCGCTGATGCGGGCGCCCCTTTTTTCATGCGCGCTCCGCGCAGCCAAGCGACCGCGTAGCCGCAACCGCGTAGCCGGATCCGCGCAGCCGCAACCGCGCAGCCGCAACCGCGCAGCCGCAACCGCGCAGCCGCAACCGCGTAGCCGGATCCGCCAGGATTCGGAGCCCCTGCGTAAGGCCAAGCCAGTCTGCAAGGCCCAGAAGCCTGGCGGCATCTGCTACTGCAAGGCCCAGAAGCCTGGCGGCATCTGCTACGTCTGGCGACATCTGCTACGTCTAGCGACATCTGCTACGCGACGTCTGCTACCTCTCCGACATCTGCACCGCTTAATCTACTGGGAGATGGATTTGCCGGTAACTTCAAAGCGACTTTCTATCTCTAAGACGGAATAAACCGTTCTTTCGCAAGTAGGCGTAGGTTCGCCAAAAGCGCGTCCAATATTCATCTGAGAACAATTCGAGCTCAGGATATCCCGGAATCAGGCAACTCGTGTAGGGATAGCTTGCAAATCCCTCCCGATCAACGAGTCCACCACGTTCTGGATTTCGGGAAATATAGTCCACAAGAGCCTTGAATCCTTCTTCCAAGCGATCCGTCTCCTTCAACACATGGTCGTATGCTTGGTCTTGCAAGCGACAGTCGTACACCTGCAAGACCTCGTTAACGCGAGCGCGGAAGTGCTGCATCGCAAGCTGTTGGTCGCAACCGTCGACGATTCCTAACCAAAGGAGGTGAATGTGATCCGGCATGCAGCAAAAGATCGGACAACAGAGGCCGTAGCGAAAGGCCGTATGGGTTAGGAGTTCGCGGAACTTATAAAAGAAAACTGGCCTTAACCAGCCTTGTTGTCACGGCTGACGCTAACCTTGGGCAGGCTAGATAATTTAAATGGAGCGACATTTGTGCAAACTGGAATGATGCCTTGGTGAACTTGTGTTGACAAGAATGACATCGTTTGATC
>Ga0310121_10005030_pt1 | contig 11464 bp, 6 predicted proteins | sample CB27_Tmax_986_MG_FD_203504 | JGI IMG/M metagenome (GOLD analysis project Ga0310121, IMG submission 203504) | Marine microbial communities from Western Arctic Ocean, Canada - CB27_Tmax_986 | ecosystem: Environmental > Aquatic > Marine > Oceanic | place: Canada: Western Arctic Ocean | collected...
CGACACGGATGCCGTCGCGGTCACAATGTCGTCGTCGTTGAGCGTGCAGCTGCTCTTCTCGGGCCGGTAGTAGTACCAGAAGATGCCTGGCGTCACATCGTGTGCACCCCAATCCAAGCATCCATGTTCATAGCTCTCCATGAAGCGCGCGGTCCCCTGGTGGCTCACGTCTTTCGGGAAGAGAAAGTCGTACGAGTGTGGCACATCATTGCGCTTCCCCCACGCGACCGGGATGCGGGCGTGATAGGAGATTCGACAGCCGGTTTCCAGGTCTTCCTTTTGCACGTTGCTCACTTCGAGGCGGTCCAAGCGGCCGACGGAGTTTTGTCCATTGAGCTGCCCCACCGTGTAGAGCATTTGCTGATCGATGGCCGAACGCGGATTGAAGCAACTGGTCGTCACCAGCTCGCTGTCGAACTCGAAGTCCAAGAAGACGGCGATGGCGCTTGCGTCCGCTTTTCCATTTTGGAATTGTCCGGATCCGTAGCCGCTTGGGTCGTAGATTTGGGGGGTCTCCATGCAGGCCACCAGGGCCAAGAGACCGGTCGCGAATCCGATGTTCCAGCAAGTTCGTTTCATCACGTGCTCTCCTCGGTGTGAGGGTGGGTGTTGTGGCCCCACATAGATTGCCTTAGTAGCAAGGTCCGTGCCGGACCACAGACCCCACCGGGAGAGTCCTGGACCGTTAGACCGCTGTCCCTCGAAGGGAAGGGGCAGGGGGCCGCGCCATTGACGCCGTCGAAGAAGCGAGGCAATTTGATTCGGAACACGGTGCGAAGGAGAGAACATGATCTTTGGGCTGACGGGTCGGAATTGCTCCGGCAAAGGGACAGTGGCCGAATACTTTCAGGCGCGAGGGTTTGGCTATTATTCGTTAAGTGACGTTATCCGGCAGGTATTGGTCGAACAAGGAAAGCCCGAGAGTCGAGACAATCTCATCGCCGCCGGCAACACGCTCCGCCGTGACGGTGGACCGGGCGTGCTGGGTGTCCGCATCCTCGCGTTGCTCGAGTCCGGTAACGATTATGTCGTGGACAGCATCCGCAATCCGGCCGAAGTGGTAGCGCTTCGCGCGCGCGAAGATTTTGTGTTGTTGGAAGTGCGCGCTCCGGAGCGTCTGCGCTACGATCGCTTGGTAGACCGCGGGCGGGTCGGCGATGCCACATCGTTCGATGAGTTTCAGCGCCAAGAGCGAGCGGAGCTACAGAGTGCGGACAGTGCGGCGCAACAGCTGGACGCCACAGCGGCGTGTGCCGACCACGTGGTGATCAACGCCGAGAGTCTCGACGATCTCCACGCGCAGCTTAGAGAACTTGTCGTGCGTTTGAGCGGCTAAGGGGTCTGGGTTCGAGGATCTTGGGGACCCTCCGTTCGTTCCACTTCGACCCCGTGTTCTTCCAGGTAGGTCACACCGTTGGCACCCCCATAGCCACCGGCCACCACGATGACCTTGGCGATGCCTGCATGGTGGATCAGCTTGGCGCACATCATGCACGGTTCACCGGTCACCAGAAGCCAGCCCCCGTTCGTTGACACGCCGTTGGCCGCCGCGTTGCAGATCACGTTCATTTCGGCGTGGTGGCATCCGATCTCGACGCGCGTCCCGCTCTCAATGTTCATGGTGTCTCGAAGGCACACATCCCCCCCACACAACGCGCCGCCGCCGCGAGGCCCACCGTTGTATCCGTCCATCAGGATCACGTTGCGCTCGGGATCCAAGAGCAAGGAACCGAACGCACGGCGTGGGCAATTGGACGCTTTGGCCAAGGCCAAACACTGCTCGACACGGATTCGAAGGTGCTTTTCTTTCATGATCCTCGCTTCACTCCGAAGGTTGGTGTGGCTAGAGCATAGCCACCCGATCGCGATGCGTGCAATAGGACACAACAATCCCTTCTTTTTCTGTGGAAAATTGTCGGGTGGTTGTCACAGTGCAGTCCATCTCGTATTCTCAACGCGCCCATGGACACCTTGCGCCTGATACGACCGGACGATTGGCACATTCACCTGCGGGACGGGGACGTGTTGCCCCACACCGTGGCCGATGCGGCGCGAACGTTTTCACGGGCCATCGCCATGCCCAACCTCAATCCGCCGGTTACCACGACTGACGAGGCCTTGGCGTATCGCGATCGGATCCGGGCCGCGCGCCCCGCCGGATCGGACTTTGAGCCCCTGATGACGCTCTACCTCACGGACAACACCCCGCCGGCGGAGATTCAACAAGCCAAAGCCAGTGGGCACATCGTGGCCGCCAAATTGTACCCCGCCGGGGCCACCACCCACTCGGACGCCGGGGTGACGGATCTGGCCCGTATCGACGACGTGCTGGCCGCCATGGCCGATGAAGGGCTCCTGCTCCTGGTGCACGGCGAGGTCACCCGCGATGCGGTGGATGTCTTTGAGCGCGAACACGTGTTTATCGAGGAGCAATTGGCGCCGCTGGTGACGCGCCATCCCAGCCTGCGGGTGGTCTTTGAACACATCACCACGGCGGAAGCCGTTCGCTTCGTCACGGCTGCTTCGGACAATGTCGGCGCCACCATCACCGCCCATCACCTACAGCACACTCGGAACGATATGTTGGTCGGTGGGATCCGACCCCATCTCTATTGCCTTCCCATCTTGAAAGGGCGCGAGGATCGAGAGGCGCTGATCGCGGCCGCCACCGGTGACAATGTCCGCTTTTTCCTAGGAACCGACAGCGCTCCCCACGCGCGTCATCGCAAAGAGACTGGGTGTGGATGCGCGGGTTCCTACACGGTGCATGCGGCCCTGGAGTTCTATGCGGAGATCTTCGAGGAAGCCGGGGCGTTGAACCAACTGGAGGCGTTTGCCAGTACGCGGGGGCCGGATTTTTACGCGTTGCCCCGCAACACGGACACCGTCACGCTGGTGCGCGAGCCCCAAACCATACCGGCTACCTTGCCTTTTGGCGATGACGTGGTGGTCCCGCACCGCGCCGGTGGACAAACCCGCTGGTCTCTTCGCCACGACTAAGAACGCTATTTATCCGCGCAGAATCCAAACTCGGCCGACGCGCCGGGGGCTAGGTTGCCGTTCCAGTCCACCCCTTGGAACAGGATCTCTTCGCCATAGGGAGCGATTTGTACATTCCAATGTTGGGTAATCGTGCCCTCAACCGGCATCGCAAACATCCACTGCACCGCCGAAGCGCCCACATTCTTGACGGTCACGTTCATACAATAGCCCGTATTCCAATCCGAATTGGTGACCGGAACGACCTCCAGGTCTTGGTCGGGCAATGGGGGCAGCGTGGTGCCGGCGTCGCCGGGTCCGCCTACATCTTCGACCGGTGGCGGTTCGTCCGGGGGCACGTCGTCGTCGGTCAGCGATTGTCGATGGGTGAAATGCGGTGTTTGCGTGAGCGCAACCAGGAGCTCTTCGATCTGGAGACCGGCCGAGAGAAAGTGGCTGGTGATCTCCGTCACCAGGCACGCGAGCGCCGGATCTTCCTCCAGACCATAGCCAAAGCGGAACCATTGCAGGGCAAAGCACTCGTGCACATCTGCGCTGTTGGCGAGAATGTCCGACAGCTCCCCGACACCTTCGAATGGACCGTCTGTGCTGAGGCTGTTCACGATCGCTCCCGACACGTCGATGGGTTGGCCTTGTTCCAATTCGCGATAACGACCCACCGCATCGAAGTGTTCGAAGCTGAAGCCGATGGGATCGATGAGCTGATGGCAGCTGTGGCAGGGCTCTTGTTCCGAGTGGGCGAGGAAACGTTCTCGGGTCGTCAGTCCTGCTTCCAAGTCCGGCACTTGGACCACGATTCCCGGCGGCGGCGGGGGCAAATCCTGGCAGAGCATGCGTTCGCGGACAACACCCCCTCGGTGGATGGGCGAGGACTGGGAGGGGAAGGCGTGGCGCGCCAAGAGACTGCCGTGTCGCAACAGACCACCGTATGGGCTGCCCTCCAATGACGTTTTTCCATAGCCATCGTCATCGGTGTCGGGGGGCACGCCGACGTTGTAGAAGGCCGCAAGATCTGCATTGACGAAGGAATAGTTGGCCAAAAAGAGTTCGGACAACGTGCCTTTCTGGTCGATGGCAATGTGCCCCAGAAAGCGAACCGTCTCTTCCAACAGGGCCGTACGAATGTCATCGGTGAATGTGGGAAACATGTCCTTGTTTTTGGGCCGCGTGGCCAATTGGTCGATCTCCAACCATTGGCCTGCAAAGTGGGCCAGAAGTCGATGGGTTTTGGGCGAGGGGATCATGCGCCGGGCCTGTTTCTCGATCTCTGCCGGATCCAGGAGCGCGCCCGAGTCAGCCGCCGCCATGAGATCATCGTCCGGCATGGAACCCCACAACAGGTACGAGAGTTGGGATGCGATCTCATACGCGTCCAGTTCGTACAGACCACTCGCTTCATTGAGGGTCCCGATCTCCGAACGGTAGAGGAAATGGGGCGACTGAAGCAGCGCGCTCAGAACCAACGCGATGCCTTCGTTAAAGCCGTCTTGATCGGCCGCTACGTTGTACAGCGACACATAGCGAGCAATTTCATCGTCTGTCAGCGGTCGTCGAAACACTCGCTTTCCGAATGTGGCGATGAACTGTTGGGCGCAGTCGACCTCGCTTCCTGCGGCAGGTTGGCAGGGCAGCAGGGCACTCAAGTCCTCCGAGTGGGCGTTGGTGATCTTCTCCGCGGTCGAGCGGACTTGATCGGCAAAGAGGGCGTTGACTTGAACCGCGTCCACGTTGTTGTCGAACCCATTGACGACCGTCTCTGTGGTGAAGTCTTGGCCATGGAGGGTCTCCTCACCCAAGAGATCTTGCACGGTCCGACCGTACTCGAAGCGGGTCAAGCGGCGCAGCTTTCGAATGCCTGGGTCCACGGAATCGCACGCTTCAAGCCCGGACAAGGGTGGGGCATCGCAGGGGTCAATCACGCCATTGATTCGGTCTACAAAGTGCTCAAAGTGTCCGTATTCCGTGCTTCCAACCTTGAATTGTGTCCCACCGGTGTGCCCCAGCCCGTGTGTGTTTGTGGGCTTGAGCAGAAGCAGCGACGTGCCCGCCACGTCCACTTGGGCCAGGCTCTTGACGGTCTCGAAGTTGCTCGCCAGAAAGTCCGGTACCTCGTCGCTCAGCAAAACCATGTCGGTTTGGTTGGCGATGCCGTCCTGGTTGTGACACACGAAGCACTTGACTCGAAGCGTGGGCTTCCACAGATTCGTCTCGAAGTAGTCCAGGTCGCTGAGGCATTCGGTGGTCACATCCTGGATGTCGGTGACGTCCTGCGAGGTGTCCTCCAGCGGCCCCATGTCGGGCGATGGGGTGTCGGGGCCGTCGTCGGATTGGACGATCTCGGTGGGCTCCACCGCGTCTGTGATCGGTGTGGTGGGCGAGCTGCCGCCACCGCTGCAGGCCTGAATGCTTGCCGCAATGCACAGCCACGCCCACGGCAATCGGCTCATGTGACCCCCTCCAATCCACCCGTGCCGTGGGAGGGATCGCCGAAGGTGGGATTGTTGAGTCCCATGGCGTGGCAGATGGACACCAAGAGTTTTTGGTGGGGTTGGCCATCAAACTGGAGGTATTGCCCCGTCTTGAAGAACCCGCCGGCCGAGCCCGCGATGACGAAGGGGACGCTTAAACAGTCGTGCATTCGACCGTCGCCCAGCTCTTTGGCCCACAGGACGCAGGTGTGATCGAAGAGCGAGCCGTCCCCGTCGGGTTCGGGCGTGGCCTTGAGTTGTTCGATGAGGTAGACGAACTGTTCGGTGAACCAGCGCTCGGCCAACACGAAATTTTGGACGCCGATCGGGTCGGAGTCGGGCTTGTGGGAAAGGCCGTGGTGGTCATCGGTCATGCCGAGCCAGCTAAAGAGGACCGGGCTCACCGTGTGGGAGCACTGCAGCGAGGCCACGTTGGTCATGCCACAGGACAGAGCCAAGACCATGAGATCGGTCTGTGTCTTGACCAGCTCTGGGAACTGGTCGTTGTTGCCGGCGCTCAGGAAGGTTAGGGGTTCGGGTTTGGCGCAATCCCCGCCGGAGGCGAGGCCTTTTTCCACGGTCTGAAGCGCCGCCAAGTGGGCATCGAGCTTCTCTCGTTCTTGTTTTCCGACCACCTGTCGAAGGTCATGGATCTCGTTGCGGACCAAGTCCAGGACAGACTTTCGCCGCAGCAGAGCCTTATCCATGGGTACCTGGCTGGCCCCATAAATGGGCCCAAACATGCGCTCATACACATGAACCGGGTTGTCGTCGGGCGGGACGTATTGTCCAGGGGACGAGTACGACATGCGTGTTTGGTTCGAGGCGCCCCATGCCGAAGTGGCTACGCCCAGATCGAGAGAGGGGAACTTGCTCTCCCCGCCAATTTGGGCGGCCACGTATTGATCCAGAGAGCGTCCTCCCGTGAGCGTGTTGGCTCCGCCGCCGCCCGTGAGCATGGCGGACATACCCGGTTCGTGATTGGCCACCCCGAAAAAATCGATGCCATCGCAGACGATCAGATCCGACTTGTGGTTGTTGAGCGGCTCCAACACCGAACCGGCAGGGAACGAAAAGTTGGTGCCGCTTCCCGTGGGGCGCCAGTGCTCATGCACCGTCCCGTTGGGCGAAAAGAAGATCACCAATCGTTTGGCATGGCCCGGCGTCGTCCCCTCGGCGGCCAACGCGCTATTTTCGAGCAATTTGAAGAAGGGAGCGGCCAGGACCGAGGCGCCCATCCCACGCAACAAATGGCGTCTGGAGAGTCGAATCATGGGAAGAGTCTACCAGGAACGATGTGGAGAAGGGAGCGGTGTTTGAAGGAGTCGATCGGGAGAGCCGGGAAGGGGGGAGAAGGCGTGGAACCTACTCGGTCTCGAAACACTCCGGACCGCACACGGGGAAGGACAAGGTCTTGAGCGACTCGACGTGGTCGTAGTGGACGACCAGGACATAGTCATCACCCGGGTGGCTGATGGCGATGTGGTCAAAAGAGACCGTGCTGCTCGTGGGGGTGATCTCGGTGGTTCCCAGAAGCTGCGCCTCGTGGGGACCGCCCACCAGCTCGATTTGAACGGGAGACGTGGCGCGCGCGCCGTTTCCGTAGGCATCCAAGAGTTTCACAGCGGGAGCGGGCGTCAGCAGCATACCGGCTTGCACGTGGAGCGGCGGAGAGACCAACGTCAGCTTCGCCACGGGTGCGGGACGGATGATGACGTGTACCGGGATGGCGAGGCTGCGGTCTTCGTCCGTGATCGTGATGGTCTGGGTGCCGGCGGTGCGCAAGTTCACCTCGCCAAAGAGCGTGACGGACCCGTTGTCCTCTTCGGTGAGCGTGACCGGCTCGGGAAGGAGGGCTTGCTCGTCCGTGGACGAGAAGCTCAACGTTCCGGTGTAGCCCTCCACGTGATTTCCATACGCGTCGCGGGCTTGGATTGTGATGTCCAGGCTGTCACCAGCTTGGGCAAACGCGTGGATCTGAGCGTCGAATGTCATGGTCTCACTGGGGGCAACCGTGATCTCCACGTCTTTGACGACCCCATCAAATCCACCCCAGGTCTCCACATCAAAGGTCACATTGGTGGCGTCCGTGACGTACAAGTCGTCGAATACGGCCACGCCGTTCACGGCGACTTTCGTTGTGGTGCCATGCACTTGCGGACCATTCCAACTGGGAAGCAAGGCCACGTTGACCGTCTCGTCGCTGGGGACGGCTTGGCCCAAGGTGTCTACGACTCGAACCACAATGGCGGGCCAGACTTGACCGGCTTCGTAGGCGGCGTTTGTCGGCAGGTCCACAACGACGTTGGTGGCTTGGATTGTGGTGGACTCGGACAGCTGTGAGTGTGCGGCGATGGACGGAATCTCATGGGTCGCGAGCGTCGTGGCAGATACGTTAAAGACGATCTGTTCTTGATTCGGCTCCGTGGCGCTGGGTTGATCCGTGTTGGGATCGGTTAATTCAGCAGCACAACCGGTGAAGAGACTTCCAATCAAAAGGCCGATTATCCAAGAATGACTCCGCATGATTCCCTCCAATTGCCGTAAAGGTCCTCCTTCAGTACGGCAGGGGGTGAGAACAGCTTGAGTTCTTTTTTCGAGTGGACCCGCAGCGCCACGTTTTCTACCGGCGATAGGAACATTCTAGCGGAGGTGCCAGCGGTGACGACCCCACATCCACAACACGCCCAGGCCGAGAAAGAACCAGACCGTGGTGGTGGCACGGGATGTCGGCGTCGTGCGAAGGGCGCATCCCGTCGACGAGCCGCTGTAAGTTGGGGGTATTGTATCGCCCGTGCCAATGTCTGTACCCGGTGCGCACGCTTGTGAGATGCATCGCGACAGCCCGGCGGGCCCTTCCTCGCAGGTGCTGTCTTTGGCGCAGTCATCCGTTGAATCGCAGAGCACCATACAGCTTGTCCCGGCTGTACTCTGCAAACACACCGCGTCGCCGCCGCAATCCGAGTTGACTTCGCAGGGTTCGCATTGGAGCGATTCGCACGTGCCGTCTATGCAGCGCTCCCCGTTTGTGCACGCCATGGGTGCCCCAGCGCAGGCTCCATGGGCACAACTGTCCTCTATGGTGCAGGGGTTTGCGTCATCACAGAGAACGGTGTTCGGAGTGTTGATGCAGCCCGTGTCATTGCATGTGTCGGTTGTGCACGGGTTGTCGTCGTTGCAGTTGACGAGCGTGGACGCGCACTCACCATCGGAACAGACGCCGGCTTCGGTGCACACATCGCCATCATCGCAGGCGCTGCCGTTCAAGGGGATGGGGTCGGTGACGCAGGCGCACGACGGTACGTCACAGGTGGCTACGGTGCAGGAATGAGTGTTTCGTTTTTCACATTCGTCATCCACCGTGCAACCGGCTTCCACGCCTTCACCGCCACAGAGCCCATCACTGCACACGTCGTTGGTTGTACAGGGATCCCCGTCGTCGCAGAGGTTGTTGTGGGTTGGCGTCCATTCCGTCGTGTTTTTGAGTGGATCGCAGACCATGCATTGTGTGTCGATGTGGACGTCTTCGTATGCATAACATTGGTCTTCAATGCGGCAATGCCCCTCGTTGAGGGTGCACGCGCCGGTGCCATCACAGGTCTCGCACTCCGAGCACGTGTAGGGCGTACCGAGGCACGCTCCGTCAGCGCACACGTCGCCGGCGGTGCACGAAACGCTGTCGTCGCAGGGGTCGGTGTTGTTCGTGTGCTGACACCCACTGGCGGGCTCACACGAGTCGGTCGTGCATGAATTGTCGTCGTTGCAGTCCGGGGGCTCGCCACCGATGCATTCTCCCGCTTTGCATGCGTCGGTGGTCGTACACGCGTTTTCGTCATTGCAGGGCGTTTCGTCCGCTGTCGCTGGATTCGAGCAGACACCGGTGGTGGGTTCACAGGCGCCCGTCCCATGGCATTGATCGCTGGCTTTGCAAACCACGCCTGCACATTTTGGGGTGCCCATGCAGAGGCCGGACTGGCACAGGTCGTTGGTTGTGTCGTCCCCGTCGTCGCAGATCGTGTTGTCCTCTTGGGCGACAAGCGTGCAGTCCACGCCGTTGGCCGTTGCGCTGACTTCGCAATCCGTGGGTACGCAAACAATGGAGGTGGGTCCGATGCAATGGCCTTCCCCATCGCATTCGTCACCCGCTGTGGAGAGGTCCCCGTCGTCGCAGGGACCCTCGTTGTAGGTGTAGTCACAGTCAGAACCGTTGGGTGTGGCTGTGGCAATGCACTCTTCCGACTTGCCGCCGTTGTCGGCAAAACAGTCGATGGTGCTGCCCTCACAAAGACCGTTGGCATCGCACGTGTCCGAGTGGGTGGTATCGTCGCCGTCGTCGCATGGGCTCGTGGCTTCCATGGTTGTGATATCGCAATCCACCCCGTTGGGCTTGGACGTCGCGATGCAGCCCGTCGGAATAGGACACTCAAATGGCGTGCCTAGACAGCTGCCCTCACCGTCACACAGGTCGTCTTTGGTGTATTTGTCATCGTCATTACACGCTGTGTTTGGGGGAGAGTGGACGATCAGGCAGGCGGTGCCGTCGGGCGCGGAGGACTTCTCGCACGTCTTCAGTTCACACAGATACGCTTCGCCCGTGCACCCACCGACAGTGCCGTCACACACATCATCTTTTGTGTTGGGATCGTCGTCATAGCAAGGGGTCCCGGCCGCTGCCGGGCTGTCGGTACAATCCACGCCGTTGGGGGTGGAAGCACTCACGCAAGGGCCCAGCGTGGCGCAGACGATGGGGTCGCCGGGCACGCACGCACCCGTCCCATCACATGCCCCTTCTTTTGTGTTTGGTTCCCCGTCGTCGCACGGTGCATCTTTCATCTTAAATTGGGGGATGCAGCCGCCGCCACTGGGGACCGGCTTCAAGAAACAACTGTCTTCCAGCGGCTCGCTTTCACACTCGACGGGTTCGCCGGCACAGTTTCCTTGATCGGAACATTGATCGTTTGCGGTGGTAGGGTCGTTGTCGTCGCAGGCCGCACCCACAAGAAAGACATAGGTACACTGCCCCTCCTCGATTTGTGTGTTCACCTTGTCGATGCAGCTCTCGGTCATTTGCCCCGGGACTTCAAAACAGTCGATGGGTTGCCCTTCGCAGACGCCAATCTTGTCGCCGCCTTGGCATTGATCACTTTCCGTTGTGGGATCGTCATCGTCGCATTCTGTGCCTTCCGGGAAGTACAGGTATCCGCATTCTGTGGTTCCGTTGTAGATTGTGTCGGAGGTGCAGAGGTTTTCCTCGCACACGATCTTGGTGCCCTTGCACTGGCCCTTGGTTGCGCACACGTCGTTTGCGGTGGTCTCATCGTCATCGTCGCAGGGATCTCCCTTCTTCTTTTCGACGTATTCGCAGTTTGCTGTGCCGTTGGGCGTGGCCGACAGATCGCAGGGGCCCGCGGCGCAGTCGACGGCCATTCCAACGCACGTCCCCGACGCATTACACATGTCACCCCAGGTCGTTAATTTGCCGTCATCGCAGAGTGTGCCCAGGGGGACGACGCTGGCGTGGCAGCCGACGGTGGGAGCGCAGCCGTCAATGGTGCAGGGGTTGTGGTCATCGCAGCTGCCGGGCCCTTGAAACACGATCTCGTCGAAGCGAAAGTCGGAGGGCACCAATCCAATAAATTGGATGGTCACGTAGGGAATGGCCGGGGGTTGGCCACCAAAGAGGCCACCGTATGTCTTCACATTGTGGTTGTCGAACCACAGGCGAAACCACCCGTTCCCCAGCACCTCAGTGGAGCCCTTGCCTTCAAATGGAGAGTGGAGAAAGCGGCCCTTGTGTGTTTTTCCAAAGACATACATGTCCAAAATGACCCCCTGGGTGTTGGGGATCTCTTGGTTGGTGACCATGGAAATACTTGCGCCTTCTTGCATCTCGACAAAAGAGCCTGTTTTTCCTGTCAGGTTGATGGGATCGATCAACACCTTGTCTTTTCGGATCAGGGCGTGTAGGGGGCCGTCCACTTGAAGCGCGTGTGCGT
>Ga0310121_10005031_pt1 | contig 11460 bp, 8 predicted proteins | sample CB27_Tmax_986_MG_FD_203504 | JGI IMG/M metagenome (GOLD analysis project Ga0310121, IMG submission 203504) | Marine microbial communities from Western Arctic Ocean, Canada - CB27_Tmax_986 | ecosystem: Environmental > Aquatic > Marine > Oceanic | place: Canada: Western Arctic Ocean | collected...
TCCAGTCCGGTGGCAACAGCGACCGAATATGGCACTGTTCCCGTGAGCTCGGGATCCAAAATCACAGTCTGGAAGTGCGCTTTCGTGTCACCGCATGCCATTTTTTGATGTGTGTTGGCTTGTGCGATGAGGGCGAACGACTGCGCTTCGCTTCCAGTCCCGGCCGTCGTCGGCACACCCAGGGAGGGCAGCATCGGCTCTTTAGCTTTGTTCATCCCCCAGTAGTCTTCCATTCGGCCGCCATTGGTCAGGAGAAAGTTGATGCCCTTAGCGCAGTCCATAGCGCTGCCGCCACCAAGCCCGACGATAGAGTCGATGCAATGCTCCACCGCAAATTGCTTGCCAGTTTCTACATGCTCGGTGGTGGGGTTCTCCTCGACGCCATCAAATACGTAGGCTTCGATCGACTTGCCCTTAAATGCCTGCAATGCTCTGTCGACGTGGCCAGCAGCACGAATACCAGGGTCGGTGACTATCATCGCCCGGTGTCCTTTGAGTTCGGCAACTAGCTCTCCAAGCTGAGCTAAGCATCCGGGACCATGCTCGACCTTGACACTGCCGATGCGGGCAGACCATGAGCCAACGGCTTCGCTGATTTCAGTCACCGATGCCAAATCGCTCATTCCCGGGGTCCTATTCCTACAGTGGCCGATCGATGGATTGCGTATTCGCCGCTCTGGCGGCTCGATGAAGCCGCTCTGGACGCACGTGGAGTCACGGAACGATCGTAGGGGTACCACAAAAGGTACCACAAAAAGCTGGCAAAATTTCGTTTGGGCCAACGCACATGAATGGCCTTAACAGGGGGCTGGAAGATGCGAGAAACTAATTAGAACACGGTTATTCGATCCCGATTGGCTCGATGAGCTTAATGAGAAACCTTGGTTTGCTCTGCGGAGGTAACCATAGATGCAGGCACCGATTGCGCAACGGAATCCGGTTTGTAAAGCGCAACGAGTGCGCCACCGGTAGCGGCGAGGATGATGCCGAGGACGAACTGCCAGCGAACGTTAGCAAGTCCGCCGACGGGTGGGTGAAATGCGTATGCCGTGAACGCGTTGACGATTGGTGCCCCAGCAAAAACGATCGACATCACCACGGTGGGTGTGCCTTTGGCGCCAAAGGCCATCAGTACAAAGAACGCACCGGCGGCTCCGACCGCGCCAGCGATGAGCGACCAAGTGAGACCTTTAGCCGGAAAGCTCCAAGTCGCGCCGTTCAGTCTAAGCACGAGCAGAGGCGCTAGCACTGCAACAAAGAAATAGGCGATACCGACGAAGAGAAAAGCCTTATAGCGGCCATTGACTGGATCGCCCATAGCCATTTGGCCTGTGTGCAGGAAGACGCCGTAGGTGCCCCACGAAACCATTGTCATCAATGCAAAGCCCAGCCAGGCCCAACCTGCGCCCATTACTTTCCTCCTTGGCGTTTCGTTTTCACTCTGAATCGCTGAAAATTACTGTACAAAAAGCTTCCCGACAGAAAGTTGCTACGCAACGATAACTGATTGTTGCTTTCCGTGGGCATGCGACTAGGAACGATTCGTGAACACATGAAGACTAAAATCGATTTCATGCTCGCCACCATTGCCTTGGTTTTCACTCTAGTAGTGGGTATGGGCTTAGGGGGAGTCCAAGGTGGTAACGCCGCAGCTTTGCGAGTTGCGGCTAGCCGTGGGGAGGTGGAAGTGGTGCGTTCGCTGCTAGAGGGAGGAACCAGTGTTGACGAAGTTAATGAATATGGGGCCACTGCGTTGATTTTGGCATGTATGCGTGGCCACGCTGATGTTGTCCGTGTGCTGCTGGAAGCGGGTGCCGACCCCGACTTGGCCGATGGCTTCTATCGCCTAAAGCCTCTCGAATGGGCGGCCGAGAATGCCCACGAAGACGTCATCTCGTTGCTATTTGGCAGTGGCGCTGGCGGTTTCGACCAGTTGCTCTCCAATGCTGTTGACGCAGGTGATACGGACAAGGTCGCTGAGCTGTTAGAGATGCATGTACCCTCAGCCGAAGTCTTATCGATGGTTTTGCAGCGTGCTATTGAGACCCGGAACCGTTCACTCGGAGAGTTGCTGATGAGTTTCGGGGCCGTTCCGCCGCCACCCGAGATTCTCAACCTCAACACCGAAATCTTGCGCCGCTACGAGGGCGTATACATTGATGAAGTCGGTTTCGAGCTTGAGGTGTGGGTTGACTACGACACCGGGGCCCTTCTCGCACGCCCCACGGGTATGCGTAACTCATTGCGGTTCCTCCCAGTGGAGGAAGCGACGTTCATCTCTGAGCAGTCCGACACGATCTTCATTCGCTTCACGGTGCGAGATGGCGGTGTAGTCAGCATGTCATTCACTCAGAGTGGTGACACTCGCCGGATGACCAAGCGATGAGAATTCAGAAAGGATCAGGGTGGTCGAGAGTGCGTGCCTATGTCGCAGCCGGTCTGGCCATGTTCCTGTCTTTCATGGTCGCGTCGGTCATGCTGGTGTGGTCGAGTGGAGTGGAAGCTAAACCGTTGTCTGCTGGCCCGGTGGTACGTGGATCTGTTACGAAGACTCTGGCCTCGAACTGGCCGTCGTTTCGGGGCCCCGGCGGAAATGGCGTTGCAGATGGTGCAGAGTTGCCCAACCGTTTTGATGTTGGTGATCGGACGAACTTAGCTTGGCGCCAAGAGATCCCCGGTCTTGCTCACGCGAGCCCTATTGTCTGGGAGGACCGTGTTTACGTAACCTCTGTGGTTACTAGCGGGCCGCCCCAGAGATTCAATGCGGAGCTTCCGGACACACTGGAATCGGTGGCCGGCAGATGGCTGCACCGCTGGATCGTTATGGCGATCGACAAACATACCGGTGACGTTTTGTGGGAGCGGATCGCAGCCGAAGGGACGCCTCGCACGGACAGGTTGCGAAAGGGAAGTTTTAATAACTCGACCCCAGCAACCGACGGACAACACATCGTCGCACTGTTAGGGTCACAGGGGCTATTCTGCTACGACGTTAATGGCAACCTGTTGTGGCGCGTGGACCTCGGTGTCCTAGACGCTGGCTGGTTCTTCGACCCGACTTTCCAGTGGGGTATGACAAGCTCGCCCGTAATTTATGAAGGCAAGGTCATCGTGCAGGCTGACGTTCGCGGCGGTGCATTTATCGCCGCGTTTGACGTCGTCAATGGAACCGAACTGTGGCGTACGGCCCGAGATGAAGTGTCTTCGTTCTCAACGCCAGCGATCATTCGCACCAATGGAGTGTCCGAGGTCGTTACGAACGGCGGCCGTGCGGTGCGCGCTTACGGTTTGGCTAACGGCGAGGAACTATGGACGCTGAGGCCGAGTTCCGAGATTGCGGTACCAACGCCGATCTTTGCTCACGGCTTAATCTTCGTCGGTTCGGGATATTTGCCGCAACAGCCTTTTTACGCCGTTCGTCCGGGTGGCGTGGGAGATATCTCACTGCCAAGCGGGCAGGGCTCCAGCCCCCAGGTCGTCTGGACGCTTGCCGATGCGGGCCCGCTAATCTCGACCCCGATTGTGGTCGGCGACTACTTATTCATCATGCAGCGTGACGGAACTTTGTCCTGCTTCGACGCGATCACCGGTATTCCGATCTACACTGAGCGCATCGGTGCGCCCGAACTTGCCGATGAAACGTCCTTGCCTCGGACCGAAGAGTCTCTAGCCACATATACAGCTTCCCCTGTAGCGTCTAATGGAAAACTGTACGTGGTTAGTGACTTAGGCGACATACACGTCATCGATGCTGGGCCGTTCCTGGAGATCTTGGGTACCTACTCGGTAGGCGAGAGCGTTTTCTCAACTCCGGCAATTTCCGACGGGATGTTTCTGGTGCGTGGCCTAGACCACCTTTTCGCCTTTTCGCGCTAAGATTGGGTGCTGGCGACCGACGATCGCCCATGCTAGCGTTTGTTATCGATCTTGACTTCGGTACCGTAGTCACGCGAGGCGTTCCACCTACTGGCGCTTAGCCGAAAGCCTGCTCAGTAATCCAGGCTCTTTTTTTGGGGAAACCATGGTCGAAGTAAGACTTAAGGAAGGCGATCGCCTTGAATGGGCGATTAAGAAATTTCGCCGCGAAGTTCAGCGTGCAGGTATCCTTCGGGACATCCGCCGCCGCCGCTTCTATGTGAAGCCAAGCGAAGCGAAGCGGCTGAAGGCTGCCGCTGCTCGCCGACGCCGCCGCCGCCAGATCCAGCGTCAGCGTCGTAACGAGTTCTAGCAACGTGCTTAAGACCTCCTAGGCTAGGATTCCTTGTTCGGGTGGCGATGAACCTGATGTTCTGTCCTGATTGTGGGGCCGAGTACCGGCCTGAGTTCTCTGAATGCGCCGATTGCGGTGTCGCGCTGGTCGTGACTTTGCCTGTGGAAGAGGGTCCTGACCCTGACTCGAAGATCGTTCAGGTCTTTCGCACCAGCGACGCGATGCTTTTGCCGATTGTAAAGTCACTCCTTGAGTCAGCCGGTATTGAGTACTTCGTTCAGGGTGAAGAGGCGCTTGGCTTGTTTCCTGTAGGAGCGATGGGTAGCAGCGTCAGTCGCTCTTCACTGGCCGCAGTGGGTGCCATCGTGCACGTCTTTGAGCGAGATGTCGAAACCGTTCGCCAGCTACTCACCGAGGTCCGTGAAGCAGAAGATATGGGTAGCACCCCGAACCAATAGTTTCCCGTCCGTGATCGCTGGTGAAGCCCAAATAGATTGCTCGATCGAATTGACTGCCAGCACCTTGTGCACAGGACCAGCCTTAATCACGAACATGTCACCGTCCTGACTGGCGATCAAGAGTTTGCCATCATAGGCGACCGGAGACGCGGAGAAACGGCTCGGTATGGGGACTCTGGCGCCCTCATAGATAAGTTTGCCAGTTTGACTGTCGAGACTCGTTAACATTCCGTTGTCAGCTATCAGGTAGAGTTGGTCTCCGTACAGAATATTCGATGGTACGTATGCTGTTCCTTTTTCGTACTCCCACGAGATGGCATCGGTATTGCCGACTTTCCCTGTGGCGCCAAGACGGACTGCATAAGTTTTTTTGCGCTGATAGCCCACTGAGACAAACACCGTCTCGGTGTTAGCGACCGGAGTGGCGATGACGTTGCCGCGAAGTCCTGGTCCTCGCCAGCGTTCAATCCCAGTTGCCGGATCATACGAGATGACCGCCTGAAACCCACTGACCACGAGCTCCATCCCGAGCGGACCGTTAACCAGAAGCGGTGTGCTCCACTGGATCCGTGCCAGTCGAGGCGTGCGCCAGACTTCGTTACCAGTTCGCTTGTCGAACGCGACAACAAACGATTCGTCACCATTGTCACGATCGACGACAATGATGAGGAGGTCACCGTAAAGTACCGGTGAGCTTCCATCTCCCAGCCCAAAGTTCGGAATCTCGCCAAGGTTTTGGCTCCAGATTAGCGAGCCGTCGAGATCGTAGGCGTACAGTCCTTGGGTACCAAAATAAGCGTACACGAACTCGCCGTCAGTAATCGGTGTCGGCGAGGCGAACGAACCTCTGCGGTGACTGTCGTCGTAAGGGAGGCCCTCAAAGGCGACATGCTCCCATATGACCGATCCATCGCTGATGGCCAGGGCGATTACCTTGAGCGTGTGGATTCGGTCCGAGCCGGTACTGTCTGGGTGGATGTAACGATCGCGATTCGCTGGGTTGTCGTCATAAAAGCCGTCGCGCATATGGACGACGCGGTGTTTTTCGCCAGCAACTTCTCTCTCAATCGCGGTGGTAAGAAAAACGCGATCCTCCCAGACGATTGGAGACGAATGCCCTTTCCCTTCGATCGGAGTTTTCCAAAGTAAGTTGTTATCAGTCCCCCAATTCAGAGGCAGTCGAGTCTCGGTCGAAACACCCATACCCGTCGGGCCACGCCACTGCGGCCAATTGTCTTCTTCCGTCTCTGTAGTGAATGGAATTCCAACAGAGTATTTAGGCGTGGAAGTTACTCGGCTGGTCGTACCCGCCGTGGTCAACAACAGCGTGCCGATTGCTGCCACCGCAAGTTGTGTTCTCGAGTAATGCAAGGCACCCCTATCGATTCCTGTATCGCCGAACACTAATTATCCCCGATGTGCCTATATGTCGCGAGTGTGCTGGCCTGCTAGTCAGTCATGAAACTCCGCGAACACTGGTGCGTGGTCTGAAGGCTTTTTTTCTTTACGCTCGTCTTTATCGACTCTGGCCTCTGTAACTTTCTTGCCTTTGGTACCGGCTAGCGACGGCGTGGCGAGGATGTGGTCGATCCTCAGGCCGTAGTTCCTCCGCAAAGGTGGCCACTGATAGTCCCAATACGAGTATGAGTGCAATCCATTCTTGTCGTCGAGAATAAGGTTGTCGGCAACGTCACGAGAGACTTCCTGCTCGTTACCCCATTCGATTTCATCTCTCTCCCGGTCAAAAGGCCGCTCGGGATCACGTCGCCATCGTGCCTTCACTCGGACCATGTCGGCACTCGTTTTCGTGACAATGACGCGCATTCCGATTTCAAGATCGGCTGCTAGTAACTCCTTATAGATCGCCGCAGGATCCTTTTTGATACAGCCCACTAGGCGTTCATCGTTGGGCCCGAGGTCGCTCAGTCGAACGGCAACCCGCTCGCGCCACTCGCCAAGGGTGTCGACCAATCCAAGGTCGAGTAATCGTTTGAAATTATCGGACAACTCTTCGTTGTAAATGGGACCGTTCCAATACTTGTTATGCTCAATCTTCTTGTCCGAGTCCACCAACTGCTTCTCGTGATACGCGGTGTCACGCTTTCCAGGGATGATGTTGTAGTCACCGCAGATTGCCAGCGGGGCCGTAAGGTCTTGCGCCTCAAGGAAGTGTTTGAGCCGACGGAGCCACTCGATCTTGCCTGCATATTTTTCCTTAGCGCGTTGCTCATTTTCGGGCCCACTAAATTTCTTGCTGTAGACAGCCCCACCGTTAGGGACATACACGGAGATGATTCGCACCCCGTCGATGGTTGCGGCAATCACCCGAGCCTGCGATTCGTCTCCATCGTCACCGAAGCCCGTGGAGACGTCTGTGGGGCCGCTTTTCGATAGGATCGCGACTCCGTTGTACGTCTTTTGTCCGTGCACAATCGGCTGATATCCGGCCGCTTCAATAGCTTCGAAGGGAAACTGGTCTTGGGTGCACTTGAGTTCTTGCAAGCAGACGACGTCGGGCTGTCGGCGCTTCAGCCAGGCAAGGAGCCGTTCCTCTCGGGCACGGATCGAGTTGAGGTTCCAGGAGGCAAGCAGCATATGTTGACTTTCGATTCAGGTGGTATCGATGCAAACCGGGTGTGGCGCGGTGATTATGTCGGCGAGCTTCTCGAAGCTCAGCTTCGTTTTGTCGGCCCTCGTTCTAGTGTGAACTAGCGTACAGGACCACGTTGATCCCGACAGCGTAGGCGGGGAATGAGAAACGACTGAAGAAATCAAAGTCCTCGTTCTCACGCTCCCAGCCATCAGCGATGTCCGTATTATGCGACATCAGCACCATGATGCGTCCATTCTCATCGCTGATAGACCGCAGATGCGGGGTTGCGGATTCGCTGCCCCGCTCGGAGGTGGTGTATCCACCAGAACGGCGATACCACTGAATCGATGGGATCTGGGGGATCTCGTCGATCGAATAGAGCATTTGCCGGATCGGGTGGTCGACCGGCACATCTAGGATCGGGTATTGGCTGGGAGAGAGCACACGGCCAATTTCGAAGCGCCATTGGTCCCACGCCTGCCACCCCCAGAAATCGTCAACCCAAAGAAAGCCGCCCCGGAGCAGATACTCTCGCAGGCGCTCCACCTCAACGTTGTCGAGACCGACCGTGCCAACGTCGGACATGAAGATGAAAGGATACTTGAAGAGTTCTTCATCGTAGAGAGTTATGACGACGTGGTTGGGATAGCTACCGTCCCAACTGATCGGGGAGGTGGTGAATTCCTCGAAGCGTCGCATAAAGTTCACATCACCATCGGGATAGTCGGTTGTCCATCCCGTGCCCAGCGGTTCGCCGCGCACACTCGTGTACTGGATTCGAGCAAAGACGAAGGAACTATCAATTGGTGCCTTGGGATCCGGATACCGGGCTGGGGTACGTCGTCCGCCACGACGCCAATATTGTGCGGCGGTTTTAGGCGAGGAAAGCTCAGCAATCGGTGCCGTTAGAGCGTCGGTGCCGACGTCTCCAATCATTGACGTTGATCCAACCAGAGCTTCTCTTATGGTTGTTAGATCAACGAGCACCAGGGTGAACCCGCTGGCGAGAAGAATAAAGCATAGCTTTAGGCTCATTATATGCATCGCAGGTAGTCTATCGGTTCGCTACTTTCAGGACACGCGAACCTGCGACCAGCTGGGGTTTTGATGGTAGCTTTTTGAGGTGTTCCAAGACTGGAGAAAAGGGAGTCCAACCTGATGAAGCAGCTCGGTTTAGTTCTCACGACAGTTTTTGCCACGATTGCCATGGCATCCGTGACACTCGATTCCACCGCTGTTTACGCTGGCCAAGGCCAGCGGAGCAACGTTGCTGACGATTCCAAGCCCCTCCCGCTTGAGGAAAGTCGTACGTTTCACCTCGAGACTGACGAGGCGTCGTGGATTTCACTCGACGTCAGCCCGGACGGGGAATGGATTGTCTTTGATGTTCTCGGAGATTTGTACTTACTGCCATTCAGCGGTGGTGAGGCGCAGCGCATCACTTCGGGTATGCAGTTTGATTCGCAACCGAGGTTCTCTCCAGACGGTCGCCTAGTGCTTTTCATTTCGGATGAACAGGGGGGAGAAAACCTGCACATCCTCGATCTGGACGAACAGAACGCGGAGGGTGAGTACGAGACTCGTGTGCTGACTAAGGGGCGTGACAATTCCTATTCCTCGCCAGAATGGGTCCCTGGCGGCGAATACGTGGTCGCGTCGAAGTCCTTCGGACGGCGCGGCAAACTCTGGATGTGGCACGTCGACGGTGGCTCGGGCATCCAGCTGATCGAAGAACCGGCCGCGGTCAAAACGATTGGTGCTGCCTTCGGGCCGGACGATCGCTATATCTGGTTTGCTCGTCGCAGCGGTGACTGGGACTACAATGCCATATTCCCTCAGTATCAGATCTTTTACTACGATCGTGAAACAGGCGAGCAAGTAACGCGCACGTCGCGCTATGGTTCAGCGGTTCGCCCCACGTTGTCACCCGACGGCAAGTGGCTTGTCTACGCGACCCGCTTTGAGACCGAGACCGGCCTGCGGCTGCGCGACCTCGAAACTGGCGATGAACGATGGTTGATGTATCCCGTGCAGCGTGACGACCAGGAAGCGCTGGCGACTCGCGATGCTTTCCCAGGGATGTCGTTCACGCCCGACTCCGCTGAGGTTGTCACCACCTACGACGGCAAGATCTGGCGCGTTCCGATCGATGGTTCCGGCCCTTTCATGATTCCGTTTCATGTCGAGGCCGACGTTTCGTATGGTCCCGAAGTCTTCTTCGAGTACCCGGTTTCTGACGATCCTACGTTTGCAATTACACAAATTCGGGACGCTGTGCCATCTCCCGATGACACCAAACTAGCCTTCGTCGGCCTCGACCACCTGTATGTCATGGACTGGCCAAACGGGGAACCGCGTCGTGTCACCGGCAACTCGGGCGATGTGATCGAAGCGCAGCCTACTTGGTCTCCCGACAGTCGGTCAATTGCATACGTGACTTGGTCATTCGAGGAGAAAGGCGCTATTTACCAGGCAGCGGTGGATGGTGGAGACCCGGTCAAGTTGACTACCCAGAGCGGCATTTTTCAGGGTCCAATATGGTCCCCTGACGGTGACCGAATCGTAGCGATTCGTGGCCCAGCCACCAACTTCGAGGATGCCACGGGCACTCGCGCCTTCGGCGCGTCGGTCGATTTGGTGTGGATCCCGGCGACTGGTGGAGTTTGGGAGCTGATCGCGCCGACCGAAGGGCGTACCAATCCGCATTTTGGTTCTGATGCAGAGCGTATTTACCTGAACGGAGGAGGAGAGCTGATCTCGATCCGGTGGGACGGCACGGATCAGAAGTCACACTTGACGGTACGCGGCAGGGCATCTCCTGGCTCAGAAAATGCCCCGCGGGCCGGGTGGATGCAGATGGCACCGGTTGGTAGTAAGGCTCTTGCCCAAGTTGGTGAGGACCTCTACGTGGTGACGGTGCCGCGGGTTGGTGGCGAAACACCGTCTGTGTCGGTCGCCAATCCGGCCGATGCTGTTGTCCCAGTGCGGCGCCTGACCGAGATTGGTGCCCAGTTCCCTTCTTGGGGGCACGACGGCAACACGGTGCAATGGTCAATCGGTAACGCCCACTTTGTCTACAACCTCGCAGCCGCCCAAGCGGCGGAATTGGAGGCTGAGGCATTGGCCGAGGAGGAATCCGAAGCGGTTGATGAAGTACTGGACGAAGAGGCCGAGGAAGCGGAAGAAGAGCCCGCCTACAGGCCTTTTGAGGAACGTATCATCGTTGAGGTGGAGCGTGATATCCCGACTGGCATCGTGGCACTGAGAGGCGCCACCGTTATCACGATGCGGGGTGACGAGATCATTCCGAACGCGGACATCGTGGTGGAAAACAACCGTATCGTGGCCGTCGGCCAGCGGGGCCAGGTCGACATTCCCGCCGGTGCCGATGAGGTAGATGTTTCGGGTAAGACAATCGGGCCGGGCTTCGTCGATACGCATGCCCACATGCGTCCGGCATGGGGACTGCACAAGAGCCAGGCGTGGATGTTTCTTGCGAACCTTGCTTACGGCGTAACCACGACCCGTGACCCGCAGACCGCTACCACTGACGTGCTGACTTACGCTGACAGGGTTACCGCAGGGATGACGCTCGGGCCGCGGATCTACTCGACGGGCCCCGGGGTGTTCTCCGGCGAGGGCATCCGCAGTCAGGAACACGCCTCCGACGTGCTTAAACGCTACAGCGACTACTATCGCACCCAGACAATCAAAATGTATATGGCCGGTAACCGCCAGCAGCGCCAGTGGATTATCACCGCAGCACGCGAGCAGGAGCTGATGCCTACCACCGAGGGTGGCCTCGACTTCAAGTACAACCTTGAAATGATGATTGACGGTTACCCGGGACAGGAGCATTCACTACCGATCACGCCGCTATATAAAGACGTAGTGGAATTTGTTGCTCATACCGGGATGTTTTACACACCTACGATGCTGGTCGCCTATGGTGGGCCGTGGGCAGAGAATTACTTTTACGCGCGTGAGAATGTCTACCACGACGAGAAGTTGCAAAGTTTCACCCCCTACGAGGAACTTGCTGGCAAGGCGCGCCGCCGTGGCGGTGGCGGCACGGGCGGAGGCTGGTTCATGGAAGAAGAGTACAACTTCCCGCGTCTTGCCAAAGTCGTCGCTGACATTGTCAACGCCGGAGGCAAGGCCGGCGTCGGCAGCCATGGTCAGCTTCAGGGTCTTGGCTA
>Ga0310121_10005032_pt1 | contig 11456 bp, 8 predicted proteins | sample CB27_Tmax_986_MG_FD_203504 | JGI IMG/M metagenome (GOLD analysis project Ga0310121, IMG submission 203504) | Marine microbial communities from Western Arctic Ocean, Canada - CB27_Tmax_986 | ecosystem: Environmental > Aquatic > Marine > Oceanic | place: Canada: Western Arctic Ocean | collected...
GCAACAAGGGCCAGTAGGTGGCCATGGCCACCTACTGGCCCTTGTTGCTCCTTTTTTTCTTGACTCACAAGTCCAACTTGGTAAAATCGCTTCTATTATAGCTTAACAATCAAAATTACTATCAGCTACTATCAGCTCTTTAGCCTATCAGGCGGCACACTTAATGGAAAGCCCTTCAACAAGCGAAGATCCTTGCGAGTGTGCAACTTGAGCTTCAGTGCAATTCCGTCCTGGTCAAGGCGCGTCACGGCCACCGCGATGGGAATGGGGCAGGCCGCTGTAACGGCTGCTATTCCCTAAACCTTCTTTTGGTTTGTTTTTGAGACAGGGCTGGTTCAGATAAGAATACCACCAATCACGTTTCCTCCCACGTTTGTGATGCGCCGGCGGATGCCGTTGTGGTAGAACGTCAGCCGCATATGATCGATTCCCAACAGGTGTAAGACGGTGGCATGGAAATCACTCCACGGGACGGGATTTTCTACTGCTTTCAATCCGAGTTCGTCGGTCACGCCGTACGCCAATCCACGTTGAAGCCCCGCACCGGCCATCCACACGGAAAAGGCATATTGGTTGTGGTCACGTCCCTTACCGAGCACGTCTTTATCTGACTGCGTAAATGGCGTACGACCGAACTCGGTTGTGCAGAGCACCAGCGTGTCGTCCAACATTCCGCGTCGGCGTAGATCCATGATCAATCCGGCCATCGGCTTGTCCACGCGAATCGCTTCCCGGCTGTGGTTCCTTTGATTGTCTTCGTGACCGTCCCAATTGATTCTTGGTGTGCCGAAAGCGCCGCCGGATATGATTTGTACGAAGCGGACACCCCGTTCCAACAACCGCCGTGCTAACAGACAGCTACGGCCGAAATCCTCAGTGTCAGCATGGTTGAGCCCGTAAAGCTGGTGTGTGGCCGCTGACTCCTGCTCGAGATTTGCCACCAGCGGCACAGCTAGTTGCATCTTGGCTGCGAGTTCATAGCTGTGAATCCTCGCTGCCAACGGATCGCTATCAGCACGTGCTGCCAAATGTTTTTCGTTCAATGTGGCCAGGTATTCTCGGCTGGCCTGCTCGCTGGCCGCTGGGATCGGTCTCCCCGGTGCTAAATCATCGATCGGAATTCCACGGCTGCGGATGGGCACGCCTTGATGCTGAGCCGGCAAGAAACCATTCGTCCAATTGGCCGAACCTCCAGCGGCCAGGCCCCGCACATCGGGAATTACCACATACGCCGGAAGCTCGTCTGATTCGCTTCCCAGGCCATACGAAATCCAGGAGCCCAACACGGGAAAACCGCCGATAGGAAAGCCTGTGTTTTGCTGAAACGTCGCTGGCATGTGATTCGGTGTCTCGGCAACCATCGAACGAATGACCGTCAATTCGTCGGCCGCGCGGCTCAGATGGGGAAATAGATTCGAGATCCACAAACCGCTGTCGCCACAGCGTCGAAATTCCCAATCGCTCTGGCGAAGAAGACCGACCTTCCCGAAAAACACTTCGAGCCCTTCCGTGTCGGAGATCGATTGACCGTGATGCCTGGTCAGCTTCGGTTTGTAGTCGAACGAATCCACGTGGCTCAAACCGCCGGAGAGAACGATATGAACGACTCGTTTAGCCACAGCGGGAAAATGAGGTAGCAGATCTTCCGAAACGCCGGAAACGGACGCGGCGTGGAGCGGTCGGTCCTCACGTAGCAGGACGGCCAACGCCGCCCCTGCGAGACCCGTGTTGACCCAGGAAAAGAATTCGCGACGACATGGCGTCGACTGTAGATGGTTGATTACCGGGTTCGGATCATGGCTACACGCGATCGTTGTCCGCTCTCCGATTGAGGACAGGAGAAAGTGTTTTTCTTTCATCCGTTCTTCTCGATGCCTGTCTAAGCAAGCGTGATTCTAGTCGACGTACAAAAACTCATTCGAATTAAACAGTACTCGGCACATGGCAGCCAGGTTGTGCTGATGGATGAACGACTCAGCCAATTCTATCTCTTCGACATCTGGTTCGCGTCCGTAAGCCAGCAAATAGGCCTGCTTGACCTGCTTGTTGACGTCATTGCCAGCTATCCTCCTGAGCCTTTCGGCGAAGTGATCCGCCATGCACAACACCAACGCGTTGTTCATCAACGACAGCGCTTGCAGGGGGGTTGTCGTCACGGCCCGTTCGGGGGTTTGCGTAGACGGGTCGGGACAATCGAAGACGTCGAGCAAAAGATTTCGACCGGAACGAACCCAAGTGCGGTAAATAGTACGGCGATTGAAACTGGAACCGATTGCGGCAACGGGAAAATAAAGTTGACTGGAACTCATTTCGCTGCGGAAATCGTGATAGCCAGGACCGCCGATTTCTGAGTTGAGTTGACCGGACACCAGCAAGATTGTGTCGCGCAGGACCTCAGCCTCGAGTCGCTGCGGTTGCATATGCCACAGCAGTCGATTTTCCAGATCGACGTCTGCCGCCGCCCTGTTCGCGTGCGAGGCTTGTCGATAAGTGGCCGACGTTACAATTGTGCGGTGCAACCATTTCAAGCTCCAATTGTGTCGCATCAATTCGAAGGCCAGCCAATCGAGGAGCTGTGGATGCGTAGGACGCCCGCCGTTGGCACCAAAATCGTTAGGAGTGTTTACCAAACCGATGCCGAAGTGGTAGTGCCAAACACGGTTGGCAATGACTCGAGAGAAGAGAGGATTCTGTTCATTCGTCACCCAGGCCGCCAGCTTTTTCCGCCGTAAGGCATCGGGTGCATGGGAGGACAAATTAAAAGCGGCGTGCCCGCCCGGCACTGCGGCCACGCCGCCGGCCGTTACCAGAGGTCCTTTCGCGCGAAAGTCTCCACGTTCGAGAACATGGACTTCGTGTGGAGGTTGGGGCACCACAGCATAGACCTGAGTGGCACAAAATTTACTCGGTTCGATGCTCAGACGGTCAGTAACGGGTAGCTTTTCGTGGCCCGCGAGTTGCCATTCGAGGTAGGAGATTTCAAACATTAGCTGCTCGACATCATCCTCTCGCATCGTCGGGTCAGTTGCCTCCATTTGCCGTTTCAGGGTGTCGATGTTCGCCTTGAGGACGGATGCCTGCCTTGACACCTGTTCGACCAGCGCCTCGTTTGCGATATCTCGTTCACCGTGGTGTACTCCCGCCAGGGCAGCGGTGAGACGGTAGTATTCGGACTGATGGATCGGATCGTATTTGTGGTCGTGGCACCGTGCACAATGGATCGTTAACCCCAGAAACGTCTGACCTACGGTGGCCACGATATCCTCCAACTCACCCTGGCGTGCCTCCTCGGCGAATGTCCCACCCTGGTAATGGCCAGCCCAATTGAATGGACCGGCCACCAGAAACCCCGTAGCCGCGATGGCCGAAACGTCCCCTGGCCGCAAGACGTCGCCCGCTAATTGCAGTCGGGCAAACTCACTGTACGGCATGTCCTGGTTCAGTGCGCCAATGACCCAGTCGCGGTACCACCATGCATTGGGCCGTAGCCAATCGTGCTGGAATCCGTCGCTCTCGCCAAAACGAACCACGTCCAGCCAGTGGCGGGCCCATCGTTCACCGTAAAGTGGCGAGGCCAGCAGACGCTCGACCAGATTGTCGTAGGCCTGCGGAGTCCGGTCCGAGACAAAGGTGTCGATTTCCGTAGGAGTTGGAGGTATTCCGAGCAAATCAAACGATAATCGACGGATCAAAGTTCTCCGATCTGCCTCCGCAGACGGACGCAGATGCCTTGTACTAAGTTTGGACGCTATAAACCGATCAATGGCGTTATGTGGCCACTCGGATTCTACGAGCTCAGGCGGCGTTGGTCTGATTACAGGCTGAAGAGCCCACTTTTCATCGTCGACTGTTTCGCGGGAAGAGCCGCCGTTCATACTGTCCGGGTGCTCGGCGCTGGCAGAGACCGAGGGAGCCACGATTACGACGACCGTGCAAAACAATAGCCAAGTCAATTTAACTGGCGGAGTTTTGCACACGGTGTACCACGAATCGCCGCGGAACGTTCTTTTGTTGATTGCGTGTTTGGCCTGTTTGCAAGGCATCGCGACAACCTGACAAGAACCAGATGATATCCGATAGAAAACTCAATTGTCGCTTGGACGAGACGGCAAAGCAATAGGGAGATGACGTGCGGGATTCAATCCGTCAAATCTTTAAAGTAATGAATCTCGACGGCACGATGTTCCCCATTTACGAGTCGATGCCAAAGGCGCTAGACGCGTTTCGAGAATCCAGTGGTTGACCCGCAGACTTTGGCCTTTACGTCCGTCAGCGGAAGGTGCGCTAGGTCGTACGTCGGCGTGCTCGATTTTCACTGGGCAGTTTTCTTACTGCGTTTCTCGATCACTTGCCGGGCTTCTGCGACCACGTCGCGAATTTCGATGGGCACGTTTCCATTCTCTTTGCTTTTTTGGGCGGCCACGATGAAAGCGAACAGGTTAATCGTTTCCTCGGCCGGCACCGGTGGTTTGCCCGTCTTGAAAAACGTGCAGATCTCGGTGATCAGTGGGCCGTAGCTGCCGCGTCCGCCTTCCGCCGTGCCCTTGGTGCCGGTCACCTTCACTTGATAACTACCCTTGGCGAAGGTCCCAATGCGACCGTCTTCCCACTCGCCCTTGACCAGCCCGTCCTGCTGCCAAGTGACCGTTTTGCAGCCGGATCCCATGACGGTGAACAGCATCTCGATACCATGGATGCCGTAAAAGGCCAGGTCGGGGTGACCCTTGAGCGGGTTAATCGTTCCGGTGACGTCGCAGCGGACGATCTTGCCAATTTCCGGAGTGCCGCCCCGCAGGCTCCGCAGTTTGTCGTTGAACCGTAGCGACGAGCTGCTGAAGCACGGCACCTTGTGTTTGCGGGCCAATTCGAAGATTTCGATCGTGTCGGCGAGCGAGGCGGCAATCGGCTTGTCGATAAACAGTGGCTTTCCCGCCTCAATCACCGGACGAGCCTGCTCCAGATGCGGCCGCCCATCGACGCTTTCCAGCAAAATCACGTCCACCCGCTTGAGCAGTTCGTCGATCGAATCGACGATTTCTACCTGGTACTTTTCGCGCAGCGTCTTCGTAAAACCGTCAATACGATCGGCGCTAATCGGCAGATCAGGGCTACCACCGGGATATGCCGCGACCACCTCGACCCCGGCGCCGGGCCCCTCGTCGGCCTTGTTGATGATGTCGGTAAAGCGTACGACGTGCGAAGTATCCAAACCAATCATGCCGGCCCGCAGTATCTCGCCTTCCTTCTTCTCGGCGGACACGGCGGGCGCGCTCAGCACAAACAAGACGGTCAATAGAATGAACAGGCGACGTTGCATGGTAAGGCTCCTTTTAGATTGCTGTGGGAGACTGGGCATCAGCCGGTCTTTCCGTCTCGAGGCGGGATCCCAGCCGACGTTTGCTGGGGATGGTTTCAGACGACTTTATCGGGAACAACGAAGCCAGATCGGTACGATCGAGTCAGCAGCGCGTTGGCCTCGTCGTCGTCGATAAACGACTCGGTCTCGGCATCCAGGCGCAATGTACGGCCGACGCGGTAGGTTGTTTCATCGAGTTTGACCCCGTTGTCCTTGAGGTGATCTCGCATCCGCTCGAACATTTCGGGAGTTTCCTTGTCGTCGCCCAGAGACTTTGCCTTCTTCGAAAAGGAAGCTTCGGTGCCGAGCCGGTAGGAAATGTTGGCCAGGTGACACAGAGCGGTCGAGTAATGGCCTTCAAGAATGTGGGCATCCAAATCCTGCGGCCGACGATTCCGCACGGCGTGCAGAAAGTTGCCGAAGATGTCGCCACCGGGGCCACGTGCGGCCAGCGGACTCTTGGCGTCCGCGTGCTCGGTCACCTTCACCGGCGTGACCTTGGCGTTCTTGTCGAAATGCGTCGTTACGCCATATTCCCCTTTCTTGATGAGGTTTCGAATCTCGCAAGTCAGGATGGTCTCGCCGAAATCGTACACAGCGATTTGCGTGTTCGGCGTTTGGGCCTGATCTTTGTAGCCGAAGCGTCCGCCAAGACTGAAGACGCGCCGGGGCAGTGTGGCATTGGGAATCATCCAACGGGCCAGGTCCAAGAAGTGCACGCCATTGTTGGCCATCTCGCCGCCGCCAAAGTCCCAGAACCAGTGCCAGTTGTAATGCACCAGGTTGCTGTGGAACGCTTGCAACGGAGCCGGCCCGAGCCACAGATTGTAGTCCAACCCTTGCGGCGGATCCTGCGGCTTGCGCAAACCGATACTGTTCCGCCGACCATAGAACTTCACCCGCACGGCGGTTAGTTTACCCAACTCGCCGTCAGCGATCTGTTTGGCCTTGCTGCCGGTATCGCCGGTTCGCCGCTGAGTTCCGTGTTGTACGATGCGCTTATGTTTCCGTGCCGTTTCGGCGAGGATACGGCTTTCGTGGATGTTGTGGCTGCACGGCTTTTCGACGTAGGCGTCCTTTCCGGCCTGGCAAGCCCAGATGCCGATCAATGAATGCCAGTGGTTCGGCGTGGCGATCGAGACGGCGTCCAGTTGCTTGTCGTCCAGTGCGGTGCGGATGTCTTGGACGGTCTTGGGTGTGTTACCGCCACGTGATTCAACCTGTTTGATGCGACCGTCGAACAGCCGACTGTCCGGATCGATAAGGTAAGTCACCTGCGCGTCTTTGCGACCGGCAAACGCTCCGATGTGTGCACTGCCGCGACCGTTCAATCCGGCCACGCCGATACGAATCACGTCGTTGGCCCCCAGCACCCTGCCGGACGACTTGGTTCCGGCCACGGTAAAAGTGGAAAACACCGCACTGGCGGCTGCCGATTTAAGGAACGAACGACGCGTGCGGCTGCTCATGATAAAACATCCTCGAATTGTGTGTGATTACCGGTCCGGTGACGCCCAATAGAGGTCAGCCGTTGTATCATAGCCGAAAAAGCTGTGGCCCGCTGGCACGTGGAAAGCAAACGTCGGACGAAAGCTCGATCCCGCCTCGCGTCGGTGTCTTTACATCCCAACGTATTTCGACAGGATAATCTGCTGCGGTCATTTCGTTCCCCTTCCAGAGTCTACAATAGCCATGTCACATATTTGCCACCGACCGACTGATAGGAATTTTAACTGATAACTGCTAATAGGAAACTAACGGACGTGGGACGGCCGAGCAGTGGATCAAGGAAGGGAAGAACGCGGTGAAGTGGACGAAGCTCTCCTGCCGCACCTTCAAGGATAACCAGACGCGGTTGCAATTGTTTGCCCTGGCCTAGCACCGCAGGAAAGTGAAAATAACGCGGCGATTCTCGCTATCGGAAATCCCAGCCCGGGTTTCTGAGTGTCCACTTGCGGATAAGCGTTTTGGTTCTTTGGCGTATCAGGCATTGATACGGTCGAGCCATCGAAGACGAGCACGCGGCGACCTTTCCAAAGCCAATCCGAACGGGCGCCCGCGTCTAAAGTTTGTCCCGTCTGACGAGCTACTTCTGAGAAGAACTTTTCAGGCAACCGCTTTCTCGCCTGGCAGTAAGCACCGGTTAGTGCTGAACATGCCCGTTGTCCCTGGGAAAGTCGATGCGCAATCAAGCACGCAACTGCCTTGCGGCACGAATGGTCCTCACTCAAAACTTGACCCACGAAGACCCACATCGTGACGAGTGGTGAATAAATTCGGTCCAACCAACACGCGCCGACAGCTGTCAATGCTTGCTTGACCATCGCTTCAGAAAGTACATCGGTGAAAGGGAGGTTACCTTCCTGTAAGAACTGGCGCCTCAGAAAACTGACCTGTTGCCGAAACCGTCCGTGGTTAGAATGTGCCATCCTTGGCCCTCCTTGCTAGCGATGGAATTGTTTGTCAAACACCATCTACGCAAGGGAGGCCTTTTTGCATAGGTCATTTTGAGGCAATGACTTGCGGAAGAACTAAGTGCCATTCGGCGCTGCGTCCGGGGTCAACACCGGTTTGGAGTATGTTCCATCGGCGATGCTGGGCTGGAGGCGTTATCCGCGCTCACGCGGCTGACCGAACTCGAAATCTCCGATACTTCTGTCACGGATGCGGGACTGCAATTCCTGGCTCGTATCGAACAGCTGGAAACATTGCGTCTGGATCTAACGCGCGTCAGCGGCACGAATTACACAGACCTGGGAAAAGTACATTCGCTGCGGACGCTGTTTTTGCCGGCCGGCACCACGGACACGGCGCTCGGTCAGCTTGCTGGATTGACACAACTGAAAACTCTGGCTGTGCGAGATTCGGCGATCACCAACGACGGTTTGCGCCACCTGGCGGGATGGAAGCATCTGTGGGATCTGTATTTGAACGACGCCAGGATCGGCGACCAGGGGCTCAAACACCTGGCGGGTCTGGTGAAAACCGAATCGTTGAATCTGGTCGGTACGAGGACCACGGACAAGGGTCTAAGTCATCTTGAGCAGCTCCACAAGCAACGCAAGCTATATGTGCGAAGTACGTCCGTTACCCTGTCAGGCGTGGTGAAATTTTTTACGGAGATTCAGTCGCGCCCGCTTGTCGATGCGCTAGATGCCTTCGATGCCGTGGGACGCAATGACGCTAGTGAAATCGTTTCCATCAACGTTGCAACGCGACAATTCGGTCGGCAACGGCGAAAATGTCTGTTCCATGATCAACGGATCGCCTTGCTCAAATCGAACGCCGTTAGCTTGTTTTCCAGCATCTCAGGAAGGATCAACCATCCCCTGTCTCTCAGAAACGCGTGATCCGCCACCCCTTGGGGAAACGTCATCAGTACCTTCACCGCTCCATCAGGTGAGATGCGCAAGACCTTTCCCGCCTTAAAGTCGGTGACGATGTATCCGCCCTGGCCATCCGCCTCCACGCCGTCCAAATTGCCGGTGGGCTTCTCCGTGATGGGTGTAATTCTGCCAGTCGCCAGGTCCATTGCCAGCAGCCGACCCGCTGTCTTGGTCGTAAAGTCGTCCTGAATGTCATGCCCCCACGCGGCAATGATCAGCTTGCCGCCAGCCACCAGCAGCCCGTTGGGACTCTCGATCTGTTCCCCTTTGGCCAGAACCGAAATTTTCGAGTCCTTATATTGGTAAATGCGGCTGGGCAGCATGTCGGCGACATAAACGGAGCCTTCCGGGCCACAGGCCAGGTCATTGAGGAATTCGGCACCCGGTACCTTAACGGTTTGCGAGATCTTACCACCGGCGATATCGATGCCCACAATCCGATCGATGTCTGACACCCACAGCGTCCCGTCGTGACTGCGAAGACCCTTGGGGGAGTTTAACCCGGTGACCCATTTGTTTTTCACCATCTCGCCGTCGATCGTGAGTTTGGAGATCCATCCGTCACCGTCCTTACCCGTGGGGCCACCGTCACCGATTTGAGAAAGAAAGACGTACCCGGAATCCGCATCGAAATAGGCACTTTCCGGGGCTTGCAGCCCGTCGGTCACCTTCCAGACAACGGGATAGGACTCCTCCCCTGTCGCTACTTCCCGGTCCGAAATCGAGATAACCATCAACCAACCAAACGCAATGAGTACAGTCTTTTTCATGTCTCCGTTATCCTCCACGCGTTGTGCGAAAAAAAAGGGAGTGTCAACAAGGTCCAGGTTCGTAGCGATTCTCTATTAAACACCCAATGGGCCACATCTTACCAGAGGGGAGCGTCCGCGAGGATCGCCGATGTCTGAGAGTTCGTCCTATATTTCTGCCAGCTACATTTTCGCGCAGGCAGAAAAATATACGGCAGAAAAATGGGCGCAAGCAAGCATGTCAGCATTCGCCAAAAGAACTGTCAACCTCGGACCTTATCTCGTGAGACGGTGCCCGATTCCTCCTACCGGTTTACGTTGCACTCCTCCTTACGCAAGGATGCCGTTGATCACGTGACCGTGCACGTTGGTCAGCCATCTGCACGGAATCCCGGTGGCGGTCAAGTGCATCATCGACATTGAGGGTCGCATTACCACGGGCGGGTCCATGATTTGGGCTTACCGTGTCGCATCCGAAACAGCGACGCTCGTGCCAGAGAAGGAGCGAGCGGTGGTCGGACTTCCGCCGTTGCCCGAAAAACACTCTGTCATCACAAAGTTCGTTGAGATTTGGACGTAAGCGGTTGATAAAACTGAATTTTTGCAAATTCAGCTACTTTTATTGTGCGCAATTCCTACCTTCGCTTGTTTAAGGACTAGCTCGAGTCCAAATTGAAATCGATGACGTTCTCACCCGGTGTGACCTCTCTCCGGAGCGTCGATGCTTCATTGTACTTCGGAGGAATGACTTCTACGATCTCGTCTTCTTCGCCCGTCATCGGAGGGCGCGCCGGCACCTTGCGACCCGTTTTTCGTTTGGCCCTGATCTCGATAAGGTTCGCGCCAACCGCTGGGCCCTTCTTTGCCGGGACGTGGTAGGCTCCGTTTTGGATCGTCGCCCCCGACATCGGGCCCGAGTTCCCAGCCGTGGGTTCGAACTCTGCTACGGCCCGGATGGTGGAGTCTACATCGCCGACTGGTCCGACATCGGCGAGTGTCATGACAATGACGGCATCCACCGTACCTCGGGGCGAATCTACAAGGTCGCTTATGCACACCCGAACCCTGTGACTGAGTTCGACTTGTCGACTCTTTCCCACGCTCAGTTGGTCCAGCTCCAACTGCACAAGAATGACTGGTACGTGCGCCATGCCCGCCGGCTGCTTCACGAGCGGGCAGTCGCCGATGAGGATACTGCCGCCGATGAGGATACTGCAGATGGTGACTGGGGCGGAACTCAGGAAACGTTGTTAACGATATTCGAGACGCATCCAGACATCACACGTAAATTGCGCGCCCTGTGGTGCCTGCATGTGACAGGTGGTGCGGACGAGCAATGGCTGTTACGACAGCTTGATCATGCAAACGAGCATGTCCGCGCCTGGGTCGTCAAGCTGCTGGTCGATCGGGAAAATCCGTCCGCCCGGGTGCGCGACGCGTTCGAGGAACTCGCCAGCCGGGAAAGATCGGGCCTGGTATTGAGCTTTCTGGCATCGGCGCTCCATCGCCTGCCGGCGGATGAACGACTCACGCTTGGCACTGCAATCTCAAACCATCAGCAATTCGCCGATGACCCCACTCTGCCACTGATGGTCTGGTACGGCATCGAGCCCGCCGTTGTTGGGCAGGCGGAACAGGCTGTCCAGCTCGCGTCGTCAAGCCAGTTGCCCTCGGTACGTCGTCATATCGCACGACGACTGACGTACGAAATCGAGCGACGACCGGAAGCGGTTGCCAGGCTGGTCGGACTGCTGGGCGACCAGCGGTCCGTTCAGTTCGAGCACGATATCCTGGCCGGTATGTCGGCAGCTCTGGAAGGCTGGCAGAAGGCGCCCCTGCCCGACGGCTGGAATGACGTTGCGAGCAGTTTGAGAATCAGCCCGGACGAAACAATTCGCCGACTGGAGCGCGAACTGTCGCTGGTCTTCGGCGACGGTCGAGCCCTGGACGAGCTGTTCGAAATCG
>Ga0310121_10005033_pt1 | contig 11453 bp, 15 predicted proteins | sample CB27_Tmax_986_MG_FD_203504 | JGI IMG/M metagenome (GOLD analysis project Ga0310121, IMG submission 203504) | Marine microbial communities from Western Arctic Ocean, Canada - CB27_Tmax_986 | ecosystem: Environmental > Aquatic > Marine > Oceanic | place: Canada: Western Arctic Ocean | collected...
AATCTTAAGAGCGCCACTACCTAATACCAAAACCTTCTTAATTTTGGCGATATTTCCGCCGAAGATTTTCTTCGAAGATTTAGGTGTTTTTTTGCTTGGCATTCGCTTTAATGAACTTCTTTCTAAAGGATTCTAAGGAAAGATTTGTTGGAGGTCAAGAAAGAAAAAACTCTAGGGCCTGGAGCTTCATGATAAAAACCCTAAGGACATATTTCATATGTTCTAACTAATCTGTGTCTATCTCTTCATCACTATCGTCTTCTAATTCTGACACCATAAACCTTTCCATCAATTCGTATTGTCCCTCTAATATGGTTATAGCTGCTTTGACATAAATCAAATCCTCTTCTGTTTCTGCTTCAGATAAGATAAGATCTATTAGTTCCTGTATACCGCTTGATTCCATATATTCACCTGAAAAAACATAAAATTCACCTTGTGTAGTAATTTCACCGCTGTCTATCTTCTCGCTAACCTCCTTGAAGAAATCCACAAGCAAATCATGAAGATCAGAAAGGCCCGCTTTTTCACTTAATGAAGCCATGTCTGCCTCTAAATCATCGAGGTTTTCGTTTGTTAATATTTCATTGCTAGCCATTTCTTTAAGACTTTCAAGCTCATCACTGTAATAATCTTCCATCGCATTTTCTATAGCTTTATTTTCTGTTTTTCGCTCTTCCTGTGCCTGTATATCTCTTTCTTCTCTTTTTTCTCTTTCTTCATCCGTCTCTTGATACACATCTTCATTATCTTCAAATTTTTCATCTGGGGGTAAATCATCTAATGATTTTTTTTGGTCATCCACTTTATCAGTTGTTTTAGCAGGAGGTTTTTCATCGGGGGATACTCCAGGGGCATATGGATTTAAATTTTCATCATAGTTTTCAAAATTAAATTCATACCTAGTAGATGAGTTTAATAATACAAAACCTGGTTTTCGAGGTGCTCTAATTTTAAAGGGGTCTTTGTTTTTATGTCCAGCATATAAAATCGGTTCTACTTCTTCCTTAATCATAAAGCTCTGGAAAACACTATCATCATATTTTTTCTTGTAGTATTTTTCTGCTCGTGGAATAATTGAATTCTTTATTAATTTCTCGATTTCATTCTGAACAGGGGTTTCAATAAAATCAAGATTTCCATCCTTCTGACAGATTTAATTCAATCTCGTCATATAGTTCATTAAATTTTGGCCCAAGTTTATGCATTGCATCTTCATATTTTGAGCCAAAGAGGTCAATAAGGATGATAGAAGAGGTGTGCCGTACTAAGTCTTCGGCAGGAGTATTTGTAGCTTCTGTTCTGCTGCTTATGGCTTCATCACTAATTGCTTCAGCAGTTTCATCAGGGGTTTGATAAGGTGAGACAGGGAAACTTGCCTTTAATTTTGCTAATTTTTTTATAGTTTTTGGTAATAATCTTTTTTCAATAGCTTCATGTGACCAAAATGGATTTATTTCTTTAACTTCTTGCCCATCTATTTCCCAAACTATCACCATCTTGTCATCTTGAAATTCTTTAAATTTATAACCTTCTCTAAATTTTTTTTCAACAATAGGCTTCAGATCATAAAGCGCCTCCAAAAAGTGATTTGGAGTTGTCTTCTTTTTGTTAAAAAATTTCGGAATCAAGAGCGATATGGCAAATCTATACATTAATGCCTCTGTTATTTTTGCCATTTGTTCCTCAACCTGAGCTTCACTAACGGTGGGCCTCTCTGAACCTGAAGTGGGCCTATCTGAACCTGAAGGAGTACTTAACTCAAATAAAAAAAATCTTTCTTTAAACATAATTTATGGTTTTTAAAGTTTGGGCTACGCAATGCTATCGCCAATATTCGTGTTAGAAAATTTAGCCACTACTGCTGCTTTTGCTGCTTTCTTCTCATCCTCGCTTAACTGTTTATTAGCAGCTGTCTTATCTGGGGTTTCGTTTGTTGTGGTGAGACTGTTTTTGGGGGTTCCACCTGCAAACACAAACCTTCCATTGAATAAATTTTTATTTTTCATCTTTATTTTTATTAATAACTCAAGCATATTATAACACAAAAAGGCAAAATACACAAGGGGGCACAGCCATGGCATACTCTAAAACTTAAATTCTTTCCCTTCTTCACCCATTCCATCCTTTGGCAATATTTTCCAGGCCATAACAGGTTTGAGTGCTCCAGACATTCCAAAGCCACTAGCCTTTGGGTGTCCACCACCACCCCACTGTGAAGCTACATCAGAAAGATTTATATCATCACGTTGAGTTCTAAGAGACCCTTTTACAATGCCCTTTTCGTTGTCTTCACTCAAAAGGACGCAATACTTACTTCCCGGAACTGCATTTAAGTAGTCAATGGCACCGCCGGTGTCTTTAGAGCTAGCATCGCAGGCAAGATAATCATTTTCACTAACTGCAGAAACTGTTACTCCCTCTTCATTAACATAAGTTTTTTCTAAGATACGCCCCCAGAGGCGTAATTTATTAACAGAGGTTGTGTGGAAAAGTTCTTTAGAAATCTTTTTCAGATCTGCACCTTTAGACATCAGATTTCCTGCAACCCTAAAGACTTCAGAAGTTGTGTTACTATGCATCATTCCACCAGTATCAAAATAAATTCCATGAAGTAAACAAGACGCTATGTCTCTGTTTATTTTCCAATCACAATATTCAAAAAATTTATATAAAATAATTGAAGCTGAACAAGCATCATGGTCAACAGGATTTATTGTTCCAAAACCTTCATTAGAAACATGGTGATCAATGTTTATAAAAGGTTTAGGGCCTTCAAGAATTTCAGGTTTTAATTCAGGAAAAACAACAAGTTTAAGGGCGCCACAATCTACACTTACAATTACATCAAAATCTTCATATTCAAAGTCTTGAACAAAAGTGTCTGCATGTTTTAGGAATAAACTATCTTTAGGAACTGGATCTACACAGGCACTAACTACGGTTTTTCCAAGTTTTTCTAGAGCCAGTCTTAATGCCAAATTGCTTCCAACAGCATCACCATCGGGGCTTCTATGCGAAATTACACAGATTTTATCTGCGTTTAAAAAAGTTCTTTTAGCTTTTTGGAACTCAACTTTGAGCTTTTCGGCTATATGTTCCATAGGGGGGATTCTAATTGTATGAAGAAAACATCTTATAATTTTTAATCCCGAAAATAAACCACAATTAGTAAAAAAGAATTGCAAAAGCAATTAAGATGTTGGAGGATTACTACAAATGGAAAAGATCAAAGAAACAATAATAGCTTACGCCAAGGAAATAGGTTTTGACCTAGTAGCTTTTTCAAAAGCAAAAATAGAAAAAAAATATTTAGAAGCATTTGATAATTGGATCAAAGAAAATAAAGAAGCTGACATGACATATATGCGTAAAATTGAGGAAAGAAGAGATTTAAATAAAATTCTTCCAGGAGCAAAATCTGTCATAGTTTTAGCAATGAATTATTATTACGAACAAAAAGCACTCAAAAAAGAAAATGGTAGGGTGGCTAGATATGCGTATGGAAAAGACTATCACAAAATAATTAAGAAAAAGTTAAAACTTCTTGAAAAATTTATTAAAGAACAAGCACCAAAAGCAGAAACAAAAGCTTACGTCGACACAGGTCCTATTCTAGAAAGAGCTTTAGCTGAACAATCTGGTATAGGAACAGTTGGAAAAAATTCTTGTATTATTACAAAAGAATTTGGGTCGTGGGTTTTCTTGTCAGAAATAATAACTACTCTTGATTTAACGTCAGATCAAAAGCCAAAATCAAAATTTCATTCCAGGGACTTCAGTGTTTGTGGTAACTGCAGAAAATGTGTGGATGCCTGCCCAACCGGAGCAATAATTGCTCCAGGAGTTATCGATTCAAAATTATGCATCTCCTATTTAACAATTGAGAATAAAGAGGAGATTCCTAAAGAACTCGCCAAAATAATAAAAAAAACAAAAAGAATTTATGGCTGTGATATTTGCCAAGAAGTTTGTCCGCACAATGAAGCAAAACAAAAAATAAACACCCACTACGAGTTTAATAATTTAAAAATTGCTGGCGACCAATTAAATGTAAAAGAAATTCTTAATATAAAAACAAGAGAACAATATCTAAATAGATTTGCCGGCTCACCACTTATGAGAGCAAAAAAAGAAGGATTGAAAAGAAATTTAAAAATTATTTCTTAAGGTTTTGTGTCTTCAACATCTTGTTCAACCGTTTCTACAGCTTTCTCAAATTCTTTGGGGGATTCCTTCCTAATATCTTCAAGATTAAAACCACTTTTGCTATGAAATTCATTTACTTCCTCTAGAATTTTTCCTGCCAAATCAAAATCACCTTTTTCTAAAACAAACTCTACAAAAAGTGCCAGAACTCTATCAATTTTTTCTCCTTCCTCTTTTTCAAAAGTTGAAACCATTGGTTTTAGTTCAGGAAATTTTTCTGGAAGACCTTTGTAAAAGTCTTTTGCTTCCTTAAAATTACTAACTTTTACAATAGAATCTTTTACATAGGTTAAAATCTCATCAGCTCGCTCTGGAGTAATTATATCTTCATCCATCTTTTTAAAAACATGTTTTCGCGCCTCTTGAAAAATACGCAGCTTTGTAATTGGGTTTAATTTTACACCTAGGTCTTCCATTTTAAATTAAGTTATTAATATCATAATGCTTCACCTCATCTCTTAAAACAGTTTTAACTCCTTTCCTATGGTCTTGCACTTCAGCAAAGCTTTTTCGATTTTTATCTTCATAAATATGACCTATATAGATTTCATTTTCAAGGTCTTGAATAATTTTTCTTGCCTGCCAAATATCAGACTTATCATATTTTTTTAGATCTTTGATGTCTTTTACCCTTTGAGCAAACCAGTGATCAGGAGTTTCCCTATTGTATGTTGGGCATGCTTGGAAAATTTCAATAAAAGCAAACCCTTTATGTTTTAGGCCTTTTCTTAACATTTCAGTAATGTGATCAGGGTCTCCACTATATGATCTGGCTACAAAAGATGGTTTAAGGCTTAAAACAAAATCACAAGCATTAAGTGGTTCAACATTTACACCTTCTGGGGCCGCATTCATTTTAGTGCCTACCCTTGTTAAAGCTGAAGCCTGCCCAGTTGTCAGTCCATAATTTTCGTTATTATGAAAAATAAACATTATAGGGTAGTTGTTTCTGACAGCATGAACCAAATGATTAACCCCTTCACTAAAGGTTGCTCCATCACCAGCTTCTGCAATTATTTTCATTTTAGAATTAGCAATTCCAGCACCAGCAGCCAAGCTTAAAACTCTTCCATGAAGGCCATGAACAGTATTTGCCTCAATTTTATCTGAACCGTTTCCACTACAACCTACATCATAACAAAGCAGAAAATCATTAGGTTTATAGCCTTCCAAAACAAAGGCACGTTTTAAAGCATTTTGAATAGAATAATTTCCACAGTTACTACACCAGGTAATTATCTTGTCAGTTTCATAATCCTCATATTGACGCGATTTTTTTTCTAATTTTCCAAGGGTTGTATTTTTCATTTATTCTTTTTAATAAAGTTTTCAACATCTTCCGTAAAAAAGGGACGACCATTAGCCTTCAGTAATTTTTTCTTAAATTTCTGATGAACAGCAGCTTCCACTAAACTCCCAAACTGTCCAGTTGCATTACATTCAATCAAATTCACATTCTTATTGTTCGCAAAAAATTTCTTTAATAGATTTTCGCGAAGTGGCCAAACATAATTAAAATGTAAATAGTTTACATCTTTATTTTTTTGAACAATATCTAGCATCACATTTTTACTATTTCCCCATCCAACAAAAGAAATCTTCGCTTTTTTAGGGCCAATTATTTCTGGTTCAGGCAAGGCTTTTCTAATAGTTTCAATTTTTCTAACTCTTTTAGCATACATTTCACCAGACTCTTTGGCTTCTTCAGTTAAAGAACCATCTTCCCAGTGTTCATCACCATTAGCAAAATAATACGCCTTACTTTTTCCAGGCAGCCATCTTTTTGAAATCCCATTTTTTGTAATTTTATAACGATCAGAATTTTTTAATTTTTGAAGGGCCTTACCAGTAACAAGACCTCGCTCAATCGGGATTTTCTTTTGTTTAAAAGGTGGCACTGTGGAATTTGTTTCTGCAATTACTTTTTCAGTTAACACAATTACTACGCATTGATATTTCTCAGCAATATTTAAGGCATGTTGAATTAAGTCAAAACAATCTGTTGGATTACTCACGGCAATTACTACTTTTGGAAATTCACCATGAGAAGAAAAGATTGCTAAATTTAAATCTCCCTGAGCTGTCCAAGTTGGTAGTCCAGTTCCTGGTCCAGGCCTTTGGGCAATTATTAAAACTAAAGGCGTTTCAATAATACCAGCCAAAGAAACAGTTTCTGTCATTAAGTCAAAACCTCCACCAGAAGTTGCAGCAAGTGCCCTGGTCCCCATATGCATCGCACCAAGTGTCATATTGGCTACAGTTATTTCATCTTCTGCCTGTTTAACAACGCAACCAGTTTTTCTAGCATAGTTGGCAAAGTAAGTAAGAATACTACTTGATGGACTCATTGGATAAGCAAAATAAGCTCTAACACCAGCATGAATTCCACCAAGTGCTAAGGCTTTATTTCCATTTAATAAAATTGTTTTTGTCTTCTTTTTTGGTTTGGCAAATTCCAATTGTTTTTCAGCAGAGTCGTAACCAGCTTTTAAACATTTTAAGTCAATTGCTAAAAGAACCGGCTTACTTTTAAACTGTTCTTTAACTTCACTAGCAATATATTTGTATTCAAAACCCATCGCCTTCCAAAGCATCCCAATTAAAACCATATTGATCATTAAAATACTACCACCATTAGCAAAAGCAATTTCTCTAGCATAGCTGTGGACTTCTCTCACCCCTCTTTTTTCCGCTTTTTTAAGAAGATCGTTAATTCCACTTAGTCTTTCATAACCATGAACCCAAACACTTCCCTTTTTTAGATCGTCAAAATATTCATACATACTTGACCTATTGATGGTTAGCATAATATCGATTTCTTCATCTAAGGAAAAAATTTCTTCAGTTGATGCATTAATTCTAAAACAAGAACCACAAATGGCTTTAATTAAGGAAGGGTATTCTCTATCGGCAACAATATAAAAACCCATATTCTTTAAGGCGCGAGTTACAATCTCACCAGCACTTAAAAGTCCAGCTCCACTTTCACCTGCAATTTTAATTCTTATTCTACTCATATTAATTTAGATAATTCTTTTGCCCATTTCTCAACTTTTCCTTTGAGCTTAGGTACAGCACATCGCCCTACTTTTAAAGGACTAATAATTATATTTGCTTCTTTTTCTTTAAAGAAATTTGTAAGTAATTTTGCTGATTCAATAAAATAATCTGGATCGTACTTATCATCTCCAAGTCCAATTACTGCCGTTTTTTTCCCTTTCAAGTTCATGTCTTTAGCCTTTTTTATGAATTTTCCAAAATATTGTTCAAGTTGGCCATGTCCATATGTTGGACTAGCAAAAATAAGCAAATCAAAACCTTTTATACTTAAGGGATCAGTGATTTTAGACTTCAACATCTCTACTTTATGTTTTTTTTCTAGAATTTCACTAACTTTGCAGCAAACTAATTCAGTGTTTCCTCCCCCACTACCATAAACTATTTTTACTTTTGCCATATCTAATATGTTTTTATTTTTTCTTCAAAATGAAAAGCTAATGCAAACAAAAAATCAGAAAGTCTATTTAAATATTTGCCCATCTCTTCAGGAATTTTAACTACTTTATGATTAGCTAAAATTCTTCGTTCAGTTTTTCTAGCAACAACTCTTACTATATGTAGTCTTGCAGAAGCTTCTGTTGATCCAGGTTCTATAAATTTATTCAGTTTTTCTATTCCTTCAGCATATTTTTCTGCAGATTTTTCTAAAAATTCTGTATCTTTTTTTGTAATTTCATTAATTGTTTTAGGGCATTTCATTTCATAGCCAACAATAGCCATCATTCTATAAATGTCAGCTTGTACACGACTCAAGACAGGTGAGACATCTTTAGAAACAGCTAACTTAGCCCATCCTAAATAAGAATGAAGTTCATCTAAATTACCCAAAACATCAATAAATGCTGAAGATTTGTGGACTTTTTTCCCTCCATAAAGCCTAGTTTCACCTTTGTCGCCAGTTTTTGTGGTAATTTTCATATCCTGATTATATAATGTCTTCATGCCAAGAACAATAAAAAAACTAAAAGCGGAAAAAGAACTCGCAAAAGAAATTAAAACTCTAACTAAAGAAGTTAGAAAGTTAAAAGATCTAGAGTTTTTAAGAGTATTTAAGCATCCATGGAAATTTCTCTGGTTTTCATTCCTAAAAGGGCTTATGGTAGGTTTTGGATCAATACTTGGAGCCAGTGTTCTTGTCGGATTTTTTGTTTACTTGCTAGCACAAATCAGTTTTATCCCGATATTAGGAGATTTTATTGAAGACATTATCTTACAAGTACAATTTGAAAATAAACCATCCAATCTAGAGTTAAATCTAGATAATGAAATAAATAATCTTAACCCATAAAGTTATGAAAAACTTAGTAAAATTTACATTAATTACAGCACTTGTATTTACTGCTTGCACAGGAAATACTACCTCCACAGGCCTTGATGATGATAACGAAACAGACAATTCTAATGTCGAGCAAGGAACAACTATGCCAGAAATTACAGACGCAGATTGGTCTAAAGGAAATTTAGAATCAACAATTATATTAGTAGAATATAGTGATCTTCAATGTCCCGCATGTAAGTCGAGAGAACCACTTGTAGAAAAATTAATTCAAGAATTTGGAAATCACATTCGCTTTGTATATAGACATATGCCTCTTAGTTCTATGCATAAGAATGCTCAAAAGGCAGCTGAGGCAACAGAAGCTGCAGGTATGCAGGATAAATTTTGGGAAATGCACGATCTACTTTTTGAAAAACAAAAGGATTGGTCAGATCTTTCTAACACAGATTTTATAGAGACCTTAGCAACATATGCAGAAGAGATTGGCTTAGATTTAGAACAGTTCAATTCAGACTTAGAGTCTAGTGAAGTAGAAGATGCTGTTGATGAAGATAAAGAAGGAGCAATAGATGCTGGTGTAAATTCAACACCAACATTCTTTTTAAATGGCTCAAAAATAAATCCAAAAACTTATGAAGAGTACAGGGAGCTCATCCGCCAAGCAATTGAAGCATAATCTGTTTTATTTTCTTATAATAAGCACTTTCATAGGCTTACTAAGTTCTTCATATTTATTGATAAATATGATTACTGGTGTAGGCCAAAGCTGTACATCTTTGGCAGGTTGTTATTTTGATACAGAAAATTATTCCACGATATTTAGTTCCGGAGTCATGTTTTTACCTGCTACTTATTTTTTCATCACTCTACTGTTAGTACTATATTTTTTTACAAGCCAGAATAAAACATTAGGAAAAACACTCTATTATTTCGCAAATTGTTCCTTACTAATGATCGCTTTTTTTATTTATCTACAGGTTTATATATATCAAGGACTTTGTCTAATTTGTATGGTAATAATTGCCTTTTCTGCCATGCTTTTCGCCTCCAACCGTTACCTACCTAAACATTTAAAGTAGTAGGAGCTACTGAAGTCTCATCTTTCCAAGGAAAAGGAGGGTATTTGTCTGTTAAACAAAACATATAAGCATTAACTCTATAAGTATATTTGTTTGTAGCAACTATTAGTTTTTCAAATGAAATTGGGTATCTACCTATAAATAAAACCGCAAAAATACCAATGAACATACAAACAGACATTGCAATTTGCATAAACATTAAAACAATTACATGAGGAATCAAAACAACTAATTTAATTCCTATTAACGTTAATAAGGCCCAAAGACGTGAACTTTTTTCTTGATGTTGAAAAACTAAATCAGCAGGGTAATCAGTAGATTTTAAAGAAAAAGGAGGGTATTTATCGCTCATACAACTCAAATACGCAGTTATTCGCCACTGCCATCTATAAAACCCAACAATCAGGTTTTCAAAAGATTTTGGATATCTACCCGTAAATAAAACCGCAAAAATACCAATTAATGAAGCAAAACCAGCTCCAATTGAAACTAAAGCAAGAACTATTATATGAGGAAAAAGAGCAAACATTTTAATTGGAATAATCGTCAAAAAGGCCCAAAGACGCGAACTTTTTTCTTGGTGCTTAAAAGTTAGATTAGCAGGATAAGACATAAAAATAAGGTTAAATATATAATCATTCTTCCTGAGTTATATAGAATGTCAAGCTAGCTCTTTCTAGCCTTTTGTTTAGGATAGAAGAAAACAAAGTAAACAAGGGCAATTACAATCGGGAAAATACTTAAAAATTGACCCATTTGAATAGGTAAATCTTCTATTGGCCCTTGCAGGTCTTTCCAGAATTCCACTATAAATCTTCCACTGAAATACAAAAGCATATAAAGGAACATAAAGAAAAGCGGTGGGGTTTTTTTATAATATTTTTTATAAAGTAGGTAAAGAATGATACCAATTACCCAATTCATTAATGCTGAATAAAGTTGAACAGGATGCCTAGGAAAATCCTCTCCAAGTTGTTTAAAAATCACCCCCCAAGAACTCTCTGTTGGGTATCCTAATATTTCAGAATTAAAAAAATTACCTATTCTAATAAAACCAGCAATAATAGGAAAACCAATCACCAGTGCATCTGGGTATTTTATAAACTTAACTTTGTGAATTTTTGACCACAACAAGTAGGCCAAAAAGACTCCAATGACACCACCATGACTAGCCAAACCACCTTTCCATATTTTCAAAATTTCAACAGGATTAGCTAAAAAATATTCAGCATTATAAAAGAACACATGCCCCAACCTTGCACCAATCACAAGTCCAAAAAATAAATAAAGAGCCAGGCTATCCAGGTGTTCAACTTTATACTTCTGCTTCTTAAAAATTTTATAAACAAGTAGGTAAGTAAGTGCAAGACCCACTGCATACATTAGCCCATACCAACGTACTTCAAGTGGTCCAGCCGAGAATGCAATTGAAGAAATATCATGAGTAAAAGAAAGATAGGACATAAAGCTATTTTAGAATTCTTTAAATTAAACTATATCAAAAAAAGGCCCGACGCAATTGTCAGGCCTTTTAGTATTTAATTTATCTTTTAATGTAACGAGGAATTCTTGTGAGCTTATTTTGAATTCTTTTGATTTTTCCTGGAATTCTTTTGATATTTCTTGGGATTCGCATGATCTTTCTTGAAAGAGTTCTTGTTAGAGATGGCGGAGTTTTTACAGTTTTTTCTTGCAAATCCAAGATATTAATACTTAGAGATGGCGGAGTTTCTACAGTTTTTTCTGGTCTAACTACTTCAGAAACATTTATTGACGGTGGAGTTTCCACAGTTTTTTCTTGCAAATCCAAGATGTTAATACTTAGA
>Ga0310121_10005034_pt1 | contig 11452 bp, 9 predicted proteins | sample CB27_Tmax_986_MG_FD_203504 | JGI IMG/M metagenome (GOLD analysis project Ga0310121, IMG submission 203504) | Marine microbial communities from Western Arctic Ocean, Canada - CB27_Tmax_986 | ecosystem: Environmental > Aquatic > Marine > Oceanic | place: Canada: Western Arctic Ocean | collected...
AAGCGGGTGAGTCCATAGGAAGTACCAAGTGCCAATCGTAAGCTTACCAGTGTACCAGTCTTCATGCCGCCCGCGACATGACCATCGTGAAACCGCCTACTTGTGCTCAAGCAGACTTTCCACGTATTTCGCCAAGATGTCTGTTTCGACGTTCACCTCACTACCAAGCTGGCGATCGCCAAGCGTCGTGACCTGTAACGTGTGGGGAATCAAGGCCACACTGAAACGATCGGCCTGCACCTCGACCAGCGTCAAGCTGACTCCGTCCACCGTTACGGAGCCCTTGGACGCCATGTGCCTCGTCCACTCGCTGGGCAATTTGAACCAGAACGTGGACCAATTCTCATCGTCGGTTCGCTCATCCACGGTCGCGACGGTGTCAATGTGCCCCGAAACAAAATGGCCACCAAGTCTCGCGCCGACTTGCATCGCCCGTTCGAGATTCACGGAGTCACCTTCGTCAAGTCGGCCCAGGTTGGTTCGACGAAGTGTTTCAGCTCCTGCTTCAAAATGCATCATCTCTTCCTGATGCTCAACGACCGTCAGGCAACATCCATTGATGGCAACGCTTTCACCCACTTTGATATCCGTAAAGGACGCGACATCTGTAAATGACGGGCATTGAATCACCAAATGCACACCGGGACCGTCCGCCTGCAGCCCGGCAACCTTCCCCATCGTTTCAACTAACCCAGTAAACATGATCCATCCAGAATAGCGGATCCTCCCGTCGGCTTGCCACTGGTTACACGAACGCTTAACAATGGTGCACATGCTGGAGGGCGGACCGAGATCAGCACTATTCCAGCATCAGTAGACACAACCCGCCGGAAATCACACACTAGCCTAAGGAGCCACCGGTAGATATGAGTACCATCATCAGCATTCACGGTCGACAAATTCTGGACAGCCGCGGTAATCCAACCGTTGAGGTCGAGGTCATTCTGTCGGATGGCTCGTCCGGACGTGCTGCTGTTCCCAGCGGCGCCAGCACCGGGGCCCATGAGGCGTGGGAATTACGCGACGGTGACGCGAGCTGTTTCCTGGGAAAAGGGGTCACTAAGGCCGTCGAGAACATCAATACGGAGCTGGCCGAGGAATTGATCGGCATGGACGGATTGGACCAACTGGGGATCGACCAACACATGGTTGAACTGGACGGGACCCCCAACAAGAAACGCTTGGGTGCCAATGCCCTCCTAGGCATCTCCTTGGCGACGGCCAAGGCAGCTGCGGAGTTTACCCAACAGCCTCTCTACCGATATCTGGGTGGGGCGGGGGCCTGCCTGTTGCCGGCTCCCATGATGAACATCGTCAATGGCGGGGAGCACGCGGACAATTCTGTCGATGTCCAGGAGTTTATGGTGATGCCCTTGGGGTTCGACAGATTTTCCGACGCTTTGCGCTGTGGTGTCGAGGTGTTCCACAATTTGAAAAAGGTTTTGCAAAGTCGCAGCCTCAATACGGCCGTTGGGGACGAAGGAGGATTCGCACCCGATCTGGGCAGCAACCAGGAGGCCTTAGACCTTATTCTCGAGGCGATTGACAAGGCTGGCTACCGCGCCGGAGAACAGGTCTGGATTGCGCTGGACGTAGCAGCCACGGAGTTCTATGACGCCGGTTCACAGCAATACACGATGGATGGGAAGCAGATGGACTCCACCAAAATGGTCGAACTGCTGAGTGATTGGGCTGAGCGATACCCGATTTGCTCGATCGAGGACGGTTGCAGTGAAGACGACTGGGACGGCTGGAAATTGCTGACCGACAAATTGGGCAAAAACGTACAGCTGGTTGGTGATGATTTGTTCGTGACCAATACGGAGAGGTTGCAGCGAGGCATCGATGAAGGCATTGCCAACAGCATCCTGATCAAAGTGAATCAAATCGGTACTCTATCCGAAACGATTCAAGCGATTGAATTGGGACGTCGGCACGGATACAGTTCCATCACTAGCCATCGCAGTGGCGAAACGGAGGACGACACGATTGCGGATTTGGCCGTCGCCTTGTCAACCGGACAAATCAAGACCGGTTCCGCTTCGCGCAGTGATCGCATGGCTAAATACAACCAGTTGCTGCGCATCGAGGAACAGCTTGATTCGGCCGCTGTTTACGCTGGCCGCCAGTTTCCCAAGTCGCACGTGGCGTCCAAGCTAAAGTGACCGGGTCCCAGACAACGACGTCGCTTGCCGAATCACCGTGGACCTGGGCCGCCTTGTTTCTTGTCGGTGCCTTTGTTGCGCTAGGCCTGGCCCAACACAAGTTTCGTTACCGCCAAACGCAACTGGAAAGACAATTCTTCGCTCGTCAACAGTCGGGACATGCGGTGCCTGTGGGGTCCCAGCCGGACATTTCATCAGGTCCCAGCCCCAGTCCCATTATCACGCTTGCGCCCCTGCACTGGCTGCTGACCGGGTTAGTGGTCGCGGCTAGTCTCGGATTCTGGTGGTCTCGATGGAAATCGCATCGCGCTAGCGTCACCTCGAGCGACGAGGTCTCGACTCCATGAGCTGGCTACTGGAACAGCCTTTGCCGATCCTTGGTATGGGAGCCCTGTTGTTTTGCATGCTGTTAGGTGGATTGCTGAAAACCGGCCAGCGCTGGTTGCTGGGCGCTTTGTTGGCGGTTTTCTTCTGCACCACGGGGTTGCTGGTGCTCGAGCGTCTCGTTATCACCCCGAAAGAGCAAATTGAACAAACTCTACGACAGATAGCCAGTGACCTGGAATCCAATCAAATACCTCTAATCGTTCGCCATATTTCAGCCAGTGCAAGTGAGTTGCGCGGCGAAGCCGGAGTTGCCTTGAAACGCATCGAGATCCATAAAGTCACGGTCAAATCGAATCTCGAAACCGAATTTACCGAGAATGCACAACGCGCGGTGGCCAGGTTCAACGCAACGGTTGACGCCTCGCAGCGAGTGGGAGTCATCCGCAATCAACACGGAGTCTGGTATTTCGTTGTCCATTTCAACAAGGAAGACGGCCACTGGCGGGTGGTTCGTTACCAGCGTCATGACCCGCTGAATCAAGACAGCGAGCCGGCAGCGCGGTGAGGAGTGGCTGGTTCGATTGATTGACTAGTACCCAAAGTCAAACGATTTTGTAGGACAGGTTTTCAACCTGTCTCGGATCCAAAGACAGGTTGAAAACCTGTCCTACCCACAAATTCGGCTGCCGCAAGGTACTAGTGACCGATGGCCAAATTTCATTTAGGCCGCAGCACCATCAGTTCACCTTGTTCAGTGTCGTACCAATACTCCTCACCTGCCGGTAGATCGGGAAGCTGGATATTGAGTTTCTCGACGACCTCTTTCATGAAAACTTCGTGGCTTGCGGGGGGCTTCCCATCAGGGTCGAGGGCACGGAATTTTTTGAGGGCATCGGGGATCTGGATCTGGAAGATGATTCTTTCACGAATCCTAAAGTACTGCTTGGCTGGCTCCGAAATCATGCCGCCTCCGTAGCCGCGACCTTTTTTGCCAACCCCCGCTTCGGCGATCACTTGCTCAGTTCTGGAAGGTGGCGCCGTCGGTGCGGTTGATTCAGACGTCCCAGGGACCCCGTCCGCGGCGTTGGTGGGTGGGGCGGGAGGTTGGGACGGTGCGAAGCTGAAGCTGTCAAAGTTGGTGTCGCCCGATGAAGAGGGAGGGAGGCTGGAACCACCACTGGACGAAGTGGTTGGTACGGAACTCGTCCCCGAGGGCGTTTCATCACATCCATTGGTGAAACTAACAATGCAGGCGACAAGGCACACCCTTGCCACGATAAACGTTCCGTTCTGCCAACTTATCCATGCCATGATCTCGTGCCTCGTCAGTAGTATATCTATGCTTGGGTCTTCAGGGGAGAGGGTTAGGGCTTAGGTCAGCCTTTTGACGGTGACATCGATTACTTTAAACAAACGATCACCACGCGAACGTGTCGACGCAACCGCAGTTGCTCTAAGCGATACTGAAATCACATTGGCGCAGCATCTCTAGGCTGCACTGTTTTGTCAAATCGTAATCCAGGGGTGTTAGCGTAACATATCCCTTGCGTAGCGCGGTAATGTCGGTCTCCAACTCGGTAGGCTCGGGTGGTGGCCCCAGAGTGGCCCAGAAGTATGGATCGCCGCCAGGCGTCTCGCGGCGCACGTAAGTGCCTTCATGGCGGCGAACGCCCATCGGAACCACCAAGACCTCTTTTTCGGCGCTATGGACCGCGGCCGTGGGAAAGTTGAGATTAAACAACACCGTATTGGGATCGCGCGACTTGATGATTTTTTCAATAATCTGCCGGGCATAGGGGGCTACCAACTCGAATTGGCACTTTCGCTCACGTTCCATGGAAACGGCAATGCTTGGTATGCCAAAAAAGGCACCTTCAATGGCCGCTGCGACCGTGCCCGAATAGAGAATGTTGATTCCGCAATTCAACCCGCCATTGATTCCGCTGACGATCAGATCGGGCGGTTTATCAAAGAATTCGCTGACGGCCAGTTTAACACAATCCGCTGGGCTGCCATCGACAGCCCACCCTCGCTGACGTTCGCCATCGTAGACTTGACGGCATGTCAGCGGCGTCAGGTAGGTGATCGTGTGAGAAACCCCGCTTTGCTCGATTTGTGGCGCAATGACGGTCACCTCTCCGATGGCCTGTAATTCTGATTCCATGGCCGCCAATCCGGGTGCATGAATGCCGTCGTCATTGGTTAATAAGATGCGCATAAAGATTCGTTGATTCCCGAGGCCCTTTCAGGTTGGCTGTTCGTTTCCACGCCTGCACAGCATCTTTAAGGAAAAATATGGCATATATAAACCGCCAATCACAGCCCTGGTGAGTCCGCGATGAGAAGCCTATAATTCTATTTTGAACGCCCGTCTCGCACGGGCTTTGTTCGTTTCCACCCGCTTGAAGTTCGCTATGACCGCCACTGCCGCAATTTCCACCCAGACTAGACGTGGGATCAACAACGAACGAATTCTCGTACTCGATTTTGGATCGCAGTATGCCCAGCTGATTGCTCGCCGCGTCCGCGAGCAAAATGTCTATTGCGAAATCGTCCGACACGAAATTTCCGTTGATCGCATTCGCGAGCACGCACCGCTGGGACTCATCCTGTCAGGTGGGCCGTCTAGTGTCTATGCGAGCGAAGCGCCCCTGTGCGATCCAGGCATTTTTGAAATGGGCCTGCCGGTGCTGGGAATTTGCTATGGAATGCAACTGGCCTGCGATGCGCTGGGGGGGCAAGTAAACAGCACGCCGGCGCGAGAATATGGTCGTGCCCGCTGTGAAATCACAGATAAACATCCGCTGTTCGAAGGCCTACCACAGACAGCCGACGTTTGGATGAGCCACGGCGACCAGGTGACCTCGGTATCTGACCAGTTCGTTCCGTTGGCGGTTACCGAGACTTGCCCCATTGCGGCCGTGAGACATCGCGAGTTGCCAATTTTTGGATTGCAGTTCCATCCAGAAGTGACCCACACGCCAATCGGCGCGACGGTGTTGAAAAACTTTCTGCGGCTGATCTGCGGGTGCCACGGCAATTGGCGTTTGGGCGATTTCGCTCGCGAGGTCATCGAGGATCTGCGCGGCCGCGTCGGCGATCGCCGAGTGATTTGTGGCCTTTCCGGCGGTGTGGATTCGTCCGTCGTGGCGGCCTTGCTGCACAAGGCCATCGGCGACCAATTGACTTGTATTCTCGTCGACAACGGCCTTTTGCGCAGGGGAGAGAGAGAGTCGGTTGTCCAAGAGTTTACCGACCATTTCAAAACCGATCTGCACGTTGTCCAGGCCGAAGAAATTTTTCTCAACGATCTCGCGGGTATCATCGAACCTGAGGAAAAACGTCGTCGGATAGGACATGCTTTCGTCGAATGCTTCAAAGCCGAATCCGCGAACGTCGAGCCAGTCGACTTTCTTGCCCAGGGCACGCTGTACCCGGACGTGATTGAAAGCGGAGCCGCACCAGACGGTCCAGCGGCCACGATCAAGCTGCACCATAATGTCGGCGGATTACCGGAAGAGTTGGGGTTTGAATTGATCGAACCGCTCCGGGATTTGTTCAAAGACGAAGTCCGACGGCTGGGGCTAGAATTGGGACTGCCCGAAGACTTGGTTTGGCGCCATCCCTTTCCCGGTCCAGGATTGGCCGTGCGTTGCCTTGGTGAAGTGACCAAAGAGCGGCTGGAAACGCTTCGCCAGGCGGATGCGATCGTCGTCGAAGAAATCAAGGCGGCAGGTCTCTACCGCACTACAGCCCAAGCATTTGCCGTATTGCTCCCGATCCAAAGCGTGGGGGTTATGGGAGACGCGAGAACCTACGAAAATGTGGCGGCCGTGCGCTGCGTCGACAGCGACGATTTCATGACTGCCGACTGGAGCCGCCTGCCGCCCGAGTTGTTGGCACGCATCTCGACACGCATGATCAACGAAGTACATGGCGTGAATCGAGTCGTCTACGACATCAGCTCCAAACCGCCAGCGACCATCGAGTGGGAGTGAGAAGTGGCTAGTGAAGAGTGGCTCGTGGCAATAAAAAAAAGGTCGCGATCATGGGGAATGACCGCGACCTGGACGAGTACGAGTGCCATTGGCAAGGGATTCGGCGGGGCGAGCTCTGGTGTGGCTGGGATAGCTTTCGTTGCTCGAGAATCCCGTGACTTGGCGGCGGGTGAGGTTGTGCTATTCGGGAGTCAGCACGCGGATAGGGATCGGCTGGTTGCGATCGTTGCGAACACATTTTCCTCTTCGCCGGTTACAACTCGCAATAGTAGAACAACAGGAGTAACCCATACGCTTTACCATTCCGCGCTTTTGCCTGGATAAAAAAGGGATAAGCGATAGGATCTGGCCCAGCTTGGGTCGTTGACCAATGCCCCGACCGAATCCTGAGGCCGCCGATAGAATCGGCAAAGGCGACTTATTTTACCTACTGCCCCATGCTGGCCCCCATGCCAGCGTCGTCCTGGGTGATATAAAACGGACTGCAGACGTGCGAGACTCGTCACAGCCAGTACGTCATGTTTAATGTCCGTTGGATGGGCACTCCTGCACGTTAATTCAACGTGTCGGGCAAGAGTGCCCAACCTACATAATCGATTGCCGCAGAGTACTAGTGCTCTGTCAAAGCTTAATTTTAGGATTAGCCAAGTAACAGGGACGCCAACGAAATGAGCCAGCACACGGTCATGATTATCCCCGGCGACGGCATCGGTCCTGAAGTCACCGCAGCGGTTCAAAAAGTGCTCGCTAAATGCGCCGCTCCGATCCAGTGGATTGAACACCACGCCGGACTCACGGCGTTGGACCAAGGAAAGGCAGTCTTGCCAGAAGACACGGTCGAGGCGATTCGGCGGCACGGGGTTGCGTTGAAAGGCCCCTGTACCACGCCGGTCGGTGACGGATTTACGTCGGTGAACGTCCAGCTGCGTAAGAAGCTCAACCTGTATGCAGCCGTGCGACCAGTGCGAAATCTGGCTGGCGTGTCAACGCGATTCGACAACGTGGATCTGATCATCTTGCGAGAAAACACCGAAGGTCTTTATAGCGGCGTGGAAAACCAGGTGACCGACGACGTGGTGATGAGTATGAAAGTCGCCACAAAAACCGCCTGCACGCGCATAGCCCACTGGGCGTTTCGCTTTGCGACGCAACGACAACGAAAAAAGATTACCGTTTTCCACAAAGCGAACATCATGAAGATGAGCGACGGCCTGTTTCTGGATTGCGCTCGTGAAATCCATCAAAAGGAATATCCCAACATCGATTATGAGGAGGTAATCATCGATGCCGGTTGCATGAAGTTGGTACAAAATCCGGCGCAATTTGACGTCATGTTACTGGAAAATCTGTACGGGGACGTCGTTAGTGACTTGTGTGCGGGATTGGTGGGCGGTTTGGTGTGGTTCCCGGAGCCAACATCGGAGACGAGGATGCGATATTCGAGGCGGTTCACGGTTCGGCCCCGGATATTGCCGGCCAAGGCATTGCCAATCCCTTGGCCATGTTAATGTCGGCGACGATGATGCTGAATTACATCGCCGAGAATCGCGGCGATGATGGATGCAAATCAGCCGCCGAACGTATCAAGTCCGCCTACAGTCGGGCGTTAGAGGACGGTCAAACGACCGGTGATTTAGGGGGAAGGTCAACACGATGCAGTTCTCCGATGCCGTGATTGAGCGGTTGTGAGGAGTGTGTGTGGGATTATGGATTATGGAATGAGCAAACAATACATCTACCAAATCGGTGATCTCACCAAGAAGCATGGCCAGCACCAGGTGCTCAGTGATATTTGGCTGGCCTTTTATCCTGGCGCGAAAATCGGTGTCTTGGGCCGCAATGGCGCTGGTAAATCAACGCTCCTGAGAATCATGGCTGGCGAAGATACCGAGTTCGACGGCGAGGCTCGCTTGACGAGCGGGTTTACCTGCCGTTATTTGCCACAGGAGCCGCGATTGAACCCCGACAAGGACGTGCGCGGCAATGTCGAAGAGGCGGTTGCCAACCGCCGCTCGGCGTTGGATCGATACAACGAGATCAATATCCGCTTGGCAGATGGGCCTGACGTTGACGAGATGGCAAAGCTGTGCGATGAACTTGCCGTCGTCCAGGACCGCATTGACGCCGGGAACCTCTGGGAATTGGATCGCCAAATCGCAGTCGCCATGTCGGCTATGAATCTCCCCGATCCCGAAGCCAACGTCGAAAGGCTTTCCGGCGGCGAGCGCCGCCGCGTGGCGCTCTGCAAAATCTTGCTGGAACAGCCCGATCTGCTGCTCTTGGACGAACCGACGAATCACTTGGATGCGGACTCGGTTGCCTGGCTGGAACGACACCTGGGTGAATATCCGGGAACCGTCGTCGCCGTGACTCACGATCGCTATTTTTTGGACAATGTTGCTGGATGGATCCTAGAACTTGATCGAGGCAGAGGAATTCCCTGGGAAGGCAATTACTCTTCTTGGCTGGAGCAAAAGGCAGACCGGCTGGCTCGAGAAGAAAAGTCGGCGGTGGCGAAACGGAAATCCTTGCAACGTGAGTTGGAATGGGTACGGTTGGCGCCTCGCGCGCGTCAAGCGAAAAGCAAGGCGAGAATCAAGTCGTACGAGCAGATGTCCAGACAGCAGTACGAAGATCGCCCCGACGAGCTGGAAATCCAAATTCCGCCGGGCGAACACCTGGGTGAGCTGGTGGTCGAAGCTCAAGACCTGTGCAAGGGCTACGGGGAAAACCAGCTGATGGATCGACTGACCTTCAGGCTTCCCGCCGGCGGTATCATCGGTGTGATCGGTCCCAACGGTGCAGGAAAGACAACTCTGTTCCGCATGATCACCGGAGAAGAAAAGCCCGATTCGGGAACGCTACGAGTCGGGCCAACGGTCGAGCTGGGCTATGTCGACCAATCGCGTGACTCGCTGCAGGCCGACAGTACCGTCTTCGAAGAAATCTCTGGGGGCCATGAGACGCTGGATATGGGCGCGCGGAAAATCAATGCGCGCGCGTACGTTTCGAGATTCAACTTCCGCGGACCCGACCAGGAGAAAAAAGTCGGAGACCTGTCGGGCGGCGAGCGAAATCGAGTGCATCTGGCCAAACTCCTCCGACGCGGATCGAATGTACTGTTGCTGGACGAACCAACAAACGATCTCGACGTCGATACCTTGCGAGCCCTCGAGGAAGCCATCCTCAATTTTGCTGGCTGTGTTGTTGTGATCAGTCACGATCGTTGGTTCTTAGACCGCATCGCCACACATATCCTCGCCTTTGAAGGGGATGCCTACGCCCATTGGTGCGAAGGTAACTTCCAGACCTACGAGCAACAACGCCGCGAGCGACTGGGAGGCTCGGCGGACGAGCCGAAGCGATTTAAGTATCGCAAGCTGAAACAGTGAATTCTGGGCCCACTTGCTTGACATCACGCAAACTTTCTATTACTAATTTCTAACGACGTGGAATCGCGATTTACTTCATCCGTGAAAACCAGGAGCTGCCAAAGTGACCATCTTACGTACCGGCGCGAGCCAGAAGTATTCTGAGAATTGGGGAAACATTTTCAGCAAGAAACGAGCGGCTATCAAAAAGTCTGCGAACAAGAAGAAAAACACAGCTCGAGGCAAAAAGAAATAGCCACCATTCTCCAGACCCGGCCACCAATCTCCAGACCCTCAAGGGAGGACCGATGAAACTGCATATTCGCTATTGCTCGATGTGAAATTACGAGCCCAAGGCCGTCAGTTTGGCGACCAATCTTCTGGAAACTTACAAGCAAAAGATTGCCCAACTCTCGTTGGAGCCTTCCGATGGGGGCTGCTTCGAGGTTAGCGCCGGCGACAAGCTGATCTATTCAAAGCTGGAAACAGGCTCGTTTCCTGAGGAATCAACCGTCGTCGGAGATGTCGGTGCGCTCTTGGATTGAGCCCGAAATAGCTAAAATCTGGGCAGCCGAATCACGCCCGCGAGAGAAACGCGCCGCTGCGCGTGTCAATTTTAACGCGCTCACCCTGAGCGAGATATTCGGGAACCTGAACAACCAATCCGGTCTCGAGCGTGGCCGGTTTGGTGCGTCCCGTGGCGGAGTTTCCTTTTATACCCGGATCGCATTGCGTGATAGTCAACTCAACGGCCGTAGGTAGCTGGATGCCAACGCACTCGTTGTTGTAAATCAGCGCCAGAATGCCTTCCAAGTCCTCGACCACATACTGAGACTGCTCCTGCAAGTCCTCGAGTTCAAGCGAATATTGGTTGTAATCCAACTGGTCCAACAAATGTATGTGCGTTGGATCGGAATACATCAGTTTCACCGCGCGCCGTTCAAAATCAGCTGCGTCGAGTGACTCCGTGCCTTTGAGCGTGATGTCGGTCTTTTGACGAGTAACGAGATTGCGACCGCGGTACTTGTAGAGAGTCGCTGCACCGCGGGCCGACGGTGTCTGAACAGCCACCGTCTCGATCATCACGGGGGCACCCTCAAAGTTGACGACGGCACCCGGTTTGATTTCCTTGGCCAACATCCAGGGATTCCCTCTCCCAAAGGCTTACAACAGAGAACCAGCTTGCGGATCGACGACCACTCCCTTACAGAGGTCAGCCAAATGGTCCAATACGATCAACAATCCTCCGGGATCCATGAACTCATCCTCGTTGTCGGGCTCCATGAAAGCGTCCGTGGCACACTCAAAGTGAAAGACGTCCAGTCGAGCGGTGCTCTTGTTAAGCCGCTTGAGGGTGGTCCGTTCTTCCGCGGTTTCAATGTTGGATTGGATCTCTTCGACCAACCCGGGGATTTGTTCCCTGACTTCTTCACCGACCACGCAGGTGATGTCCATGGCTGCCGAATCGTCCGGAGATTCCACGGTCAAGCTTTCGATCATCCCCTCGTCGTCGCTACTCACTTCGTTGATGACAAAACGTTTGCTCAGCGCACGCAAGGATGATTCCATTTTCTTTGCGGTCGGGCGATCA
>Ga0310121_10005035_pt1 | contig 11451 bp, 10 predicted proteins | sample CB27_Tmax_986_MG_FD_203504 | JGI IMG/M metagenome (GOLD analysis project Ga0310121, IMG submission 203504) | Marine microbial communities from Western Arctic Ocean, Canada - CB27_Tmax_986 | ecosystem: Environmental > Aquatic > Marine > Oceanic | place: Canada: Western Arctic Ocean | collected...
ACCAACTCGATTGGACCACACGCCGCTAGAACTTCGCCACTTCTGTCTAATTTGCGATCTTCCAGTTCGAGCAATTGAATCCAGCCGCAGGCCCCACTCAGAGGCACCTCGCCGGGAATTGCTGAACTGCGGGCATGCCCGCTGATGGAAAGCGATATGTTTACCAAACATTAAATTACCGCGCTACCCCAGATCCCCTAAAGTGCGCGTCGGCCGTGCTGACCAGGCCGGCTCAAGCAGTTTACCGGCCTTGTTGCAGGGCCACTCAGAACAGAGTGAGGTAAGCAAGCCGGACACGGGCACGCTCAAGCGCTGGGAACGAGCGTACTGGTCCACCGTCAGGCACAATACGGTTGTATTCCCTGAGGCTGCCAGCGTCCTACAAAAGCTGCGTACGGCCTATCGGGAACGATTGACGTTGCCCTGAAACTCCTTCGACGTTCGATGTTCAACGTTTATCAGATAGGCTTATCGGCCGTTTGTTGGAACTCCCAAAACGGACTGACTGGTAGTCCATCGCTATTCACGAGATTCAGTGGTGGGTCGGGGTACGGCGCCCAGCCATAACGAACTTGAGTTATGGCGGAAATTTCGGGCGACGAGACGACAATCGACGAGCCTTCGAGCCGCGCCTCCGCGGCAAAATACTTACTCTCTTCACCCCAAAGTAATACGCAACTGTAGAAAAGGACTCGGAACTTTGCGGCGTGCAGCGGTTCCAATTTCCACGGCAGAATAACTCTGGGGTCAGCCGGGCCAGGTGCTGGGCCGTATAAGATCCCGAGCCGCCGCGGGCGGCCCCCACCAGATTCAGTAGACGAATCGTGCAAGCTAGCACGACGGCAATCCGTTCAAATGCGTTCATGGCCGCGAGCCGAATTCGCTGCTGGCTTGACAGAATGACGGTTGTGTGCGGCATCGCGACAGAGGCGTTGCCGATCCCCGTCGGTATGACACCACTCAAAGAATTCGACGGCGTCGAGCTCGTCTTTCAATTGGGCCGCCTCGCCGTCGGTCAGCGGTCTGATCGGCAACCTACAATGCCCAAAATTAAATCCCTGCAGCTTCATCACTTCACGAAGCGCCGAATGGAAAGGATACGACGCCAAGATGCCGATGAAGAGAATCGCCCGCGCCTGCCAGTGCCGTGCGGCTTGCCAGTCGCCTCGCTGGAAGGCATCGATGATCTGCAAATAAACCGGAGCGGCAACGTTATAAGTGCTTCCGATCGCGCCGGTTGCCCCAGTCGCCAAAGCACCGAGCATCATTTCATCGACGCCCCACAGGACGTCGAATCTGCCGTCGTCCAACTCCAGGCATTGTTGGTACTGGTGGAGCATGGGCGTCGTGAATTTCAACCCGACCAAATTCTGGCCTGTGCTACCGCAGACATAAAGCCCCTTAACGCCGCTCTGAATCAGGTGATCGACGATCTGGCCGACTTGCGCGAGCCGTAAGTTGCCGTTTTCGTCAAACGGCGTCACCGTCGCGGCGCACAGACCAGTCAAGCGGAACGTTTTCATAGGTTTATTCTTTCGCCCTTGGAAAGCAGACTGTTGCGCGCCGCCCCCACCAAGACTTCATGAAACTCCTCTTCGCAGTCGAGCCAACGATGCATTAATTCAGGAGTGGCGTGCCCATCGAGGCAAGCGGAGATTTCCGCTTGAATACTTTCCATCTGCGCCTGGATCGACTCCAGAACCGCAAGTTGCTGCTCGGTAATGTGCTGTGCGGCCTCTTCCGCGGCACAATTCTCTAACGCGTCACGTAGAAAGCAGGTCAGTTTTTGTGTTATAATATCGAATAACATGGGATGCAAGTTGTCGGACAAGGCCCACGACGAGGCCCACCGGGCCTGATCAAAAGCCTCTTTTTCACGCTCCGTGGCGTTCCTGTCGGGGACTCGAAACGTGAAAAATCGAACTACCAGAGGGAAGCGATTACGATGAGTCGACTGAAGCAAGACCGGGTCGTAAGGCAAGATTTTCTCGATGACGGCTACGTCTTTTTGCAGGGATTCCTTGGGAAAAACGAAATTGCCCAAATTCATACGAATCTGACCCGATTCATTAGCGACCGTCTGCCTGCGATCCCCACTGAGCACATCTACTATGAAGACCCCAACGAAAAGGCCACGCTCAAGCAAATACAGCAGTTGGGACAGCATGATCCCTACTTCCGTCGCTGGCAAAATGACAGCGTCTTCCGCGAGGTGGCCGAACTGGTGCTGGGCGGACCAGTGGTTCCAAAGAATATGCAGTACTTCAACAAACCTCCAGGAGTAGGGAAGCCGACTCCACCCCATCAGGACGGCTTTTACTTCATGCTCGATCCTTGCGAGGCGGTCACGATGTGGCTGGCATTGGAGGAGGTCGACGAGGAAAACGGCTGCGTGCGCTATATTCCCCGTTCCCACAGGCTTGGGCTGCGGGAGCATTGCCGTACGGAAACGCTTGGATTCAGTCAGGGGATTGCCGATTTTCCAACCGCCGCCGACTTGGAATCTGAAGTCGCCTTTCCAGCCCAGGCGGGCGATCTGCTTGCCCATCATGCCTTGACAATTCACCGCGCCGACCAGAATCGGAGTCGAGCGCGCAGCCGCCAGGCATTGGGGTTTATTTACTATAGCGAGCGGGCCAAAGAAGACGTAGCCGCTCACGAGGCCTATCAGAGGGAATTGGACCGACAATTGAAAGAATCGGGTAAAGTCGCCGGCAACTGATTGCCGCTGGCGAAAGGGGGAACCACCGGAAAGCCTTCATGTGCCTAAACCGTGCCATCGTGACGCTTCGAGCTTTCGCCGGATACCCACGCCGTGGCTTTCGCCGGAAACCGACGCCATGGCCCAACGCATCCGAGACGGTTGTTGCTTACTGGCTGCACGCGCCGCTATTGGAATACTTCAAAATAAATCGGTTGGAGAACGAGCTATGCGAGTTACTCGGCTTACTTGGTTCGTACTGCTGAATCCTCTGCTCAGCGCGGTCGCTACCGGCGCGCAGCGACCGAACATTCTGCTGATTGCCGTTGACGATCTCCGCCCTGAGGTTGGTTGCTACGGCGCTGATCATGTCAAAACCCCCCACATTGACCAACTCGCGGCCCGCGGTGTGCTGCTGGAACGAGCGTACTGCCAGCAGGCGGTTTGCAACCCTTCACGCACCAGCCTCATGACCGGCCTCCGTCCTGTTTTTGTTCTCCAATCCCAGCAGTACCAGCGGCCGGCATCGGATAACGATCAAGAGCTCTCAAGATCAGGGCAAGACTTGGCCCGAATCTGGCCAGCTGCTCCTCGATTCCGGGGCCAGTGCAGGATACTCGTGCATGTCGATGATCGACGATGAGACGGTCGGAATCCTCTACGAGGGGAGCCAGGCCCATATGACGTTTCAGCGCGTCCCACTGAGTGACATTTTCGGCCAGCGATGACCTCGGACCAGTCTAGGGGGAGGTGCGCCAAGCATGTCCAAGGAGGCTGCGCGTCAGTCCTTGCCTCCCTGTGACCAATACACCTGTGACTTGAGCAGCTAACCTTTTTTTATGTACCGCTCTAGTCGCAGCCAACTCCGTCAGCCGACGGGCGATCAGCCGCAGGGCGTTAGCCCACGGTTCAACAGCTTCAACCGGCGCTGAGAACCGGACGCTAACGCGTTGCGGCTGATCGCGCTGCGGCTGATGGGGTTAACGGCTGATCCCAATGCACCGGCACGAACAAAGTTGCGTTGCTCTAACCCAACAAGTTTTGTTGGGGGCCGAAGGCCGCGAGGAGGATCACTTTGCCTCGCAAACGACTCGAAAACCAACATAGTCGGCATCTTTGTACCACCAGATGCTCTTCGGAAGTTGAGGGTAGTTCGCATTCCAAGAATTCTGGTCTTCTGCTTCCCAGTGCGGTCCGGCCAGATCTTCGCCGCTGGTCAGGAAGTTTCCGCCCCGTACGACCGGTTGGTCCGATACCCATTCACTGGCGTTGCCGAGCATGTCATGAATGCCCAACCTATTCGGTTCTCGCGTCCCAACTTTCATGGCCCGGTTATAAAATCCGTCGTCGTCGAGCGTGTTATCTAGGAACCAGGCATTCTTTTCCTTCTCTGGTAATTTCGCTTCCCCGCCCAACTGGAACGCGTGCGTCCATTCCGCCGAAGTTGGCAACCGGTACGGTTTTCCTGTTTGTTCGGAGAGCCACTGGCAATAGAGTCCAGCCGATTTTTGACTCACGCCAACGACTGGCTGATCTTTGCGGCCCCAATTCCGGTAAATGGCTTCCAGATCGTGCGGCGCGCTAGGACGAAGCAACTTGTTACGTGCCAGGACCGCTTGCTTTTCGCTGAGGTCTTGGCAAAGCGCCCAATAATCAAAGGCTTCCCAACTGATTTCACATTTGCCGAGATAGAAGTCGGCGATTCCCTTGTCCCTGTCGCCAGGCACTCGAATCATTTCGAACTGCGCCAGGGTGGTTGGAATTTCTTCCGTAAATCGCGGGCCTAGATCGACTCGCTCCGACGTCGCTGTCGTCGGGTGGTTGCCGCTGGCGGTGGCAGCATCGGTCTCGACTTGAATGTCTAAATTCAGCAGCACCTCGTCGTGAATGCCTAGATCTTCCAGAGCAACCGGATGGACGATGCCGTAGTCCTTTCGATTCAACTTGAATGTGCTGGAGAGCGAAAACCTGCCCGCTTCATTACTGACCGATACGGGAATCGTGATCGATTTGGTCACGTCGCGAAGCTGAAAGTTTGCTTCGACGACATGGGTCGTGCCCACCGGATCTCCCTCGCGCGGTGTGTTAGAAATCGCGGTGGAAATAAATCGAGAGGTTGGATAGGTGGCCGTTTGGAAGAAGCCGGGGCCTTGCAGCTTTTTTGACAGCGACGCGGCGTTTGCCATCATTTGGGTGACGTCGAGTTCGACCTCTAGCTGCTTGAGGTCTTGCGCGTCGTCGAGGAGCGCCCTGCCGTCAAGTTTGTACAAATAGCCGACTTGAATTTGGCCCAATTTATTGGCGCAGCTCCATTTGACGTCACTCGATTCACCATCGAATTCGATCATGCGATCGGTTGTAGCCACGGCAACTTCGGTGGCCTGTTTCGCCGATTGCGCGTTAGTGCCGACCGCGCCATCGGTGTGATCCCGACTGCCAAGGTACAGCATGAGTCCTGACACGATGAGCAAGCCGGTCAGTAGCAAGGCATATACCTTGGCTTTTCGGGGAAGTATCATTAGGTTGTCGATCGAATCGAATGAAGAATCTGAAATAGCTTGGTTACTGTTTACCGATGGAAGATGATGACTGCCCGTCGAAATCGTCAGAATGCTACGACCGACCGGCTGAAGGTTGTTGCTGGGAGCTGGTTTTTCGCCTGCTGTGGGATCTCGATATTGGGTCCCCTCGCCTACGTGACGCTGGCTCATAGACTTCCGGTTAGGCGACCGCCTGATTCGGCCCGTACCTCCTCGGCGGATGATGTGCCAGAGACTGTTATCGTGGCGACCGGTGATCCGCTATCTGGTGGCCCGGTCCTCGAAATGCCCGCAAACCAGTTGTCCGATTATACCTTTACGCAAATTCACATGGCTATGCCTGTTCGCATAACCGTCTGGGCGCAAGGCGAAAGCCAAGCACGCCGTGCGGGCCGTGCCGCGTTTCAACGAATTTCCGATCTGGTGCAAGTCTTAAGCGATTATCAGCCAGAGAGCGAATTGAATCGATTGCTGGAGACCGGCGGAGTCGGATTGCCTGATCGCGGGCGGGTCGTGAGTCACGATTTGTTGGCCGTATTGTCGTACAGTCAAGAAGTTTTTCGACTCACCGGCGGTGCGTTTGACCCTTCGGCGGGCCCCCTCATCGAGCTTTGGAAGCAAGCGAGGAAGGCGAAGGAGCTGCCGTCGCCCTCAGAACTTGACATAGCCTTAGGCCGGGTAGGATTTGACCAGATAAGAATTGACAGCGAGGCGGGCGAAGTTCGCGTGTTACGAGCTGGCGTACAGCTCGATTTGGGGGCGATCGCGAAAGGATACATTGCCGATTCCGCGCTGCAGGTTCTCCGCGATCGGGGAATTGATTCGGCCTGTATTGAAGCGGGTGGCGATTTTGTTGTGGGTCAGTCTCCTCCTGGAACGTCGGGTTGGAAGATTGATGTCCCCGTTCTGGGGGCCACGCGCTTAGAGAATTGCGGTATCTCCGTTTCTGGGGACACGGTGCAATTTGCTGAAATTGACTCGATTCGGTACTCTCACGTTGTCGATCCTCGCACCGGAAAACCGCTCACCCGCCGCGTCATGGCGGTGGTGATCGCTCCGCTCGCCATCCAAAGTGATGCCTTGGCAACTTCAGCCTGCATCTTGGAGGAAAGTGAATTCGAGCAATTCGCTGATGGCATCCCAGGCGTTCGGTTCTGGCGTTGGCACCTGCGCGCCAAAGATTCCAAGATTCTCCCCTAAAAGTACGGGACAAGGAGGGCTAACCTTGCAAGAATAAGGGGATAAATCTTCAGTAAACTAACTCTACCCCTTGTTTGGGCCCGCTTTTTTAGGAAACTGATCGAATGCCTTTGAAGAATCAATCGACTCGTCGCAAATTTATCAAACGAACGGCAACTGCATCTGCAATTGCCGTGACTGGGAGCACTCTATTTCCTCAGGCAGTGCACTCAGCAGCCAATGTCGATGAAACCATGAGAATTGGCTTAGTCGGATGCGGTGGTCGCGGCAGAGGTGCCGCCGCCAACGCCGTCGCAGCGGCCGACAACGTCAAACTGGTTGCCATGGCCGACCTAGCGATCGACAGGCTCGATGAAGCGGCCGCGATCATTCAAACAGAGATCGGCGACGCTTTCGATGTCAAACCTGATGCACGCTTCTACGGAGCCGAAGGCTACCGCCAGGTATGCGCCCATCCTGACGTCGATTATGTCATTCATACAACTCCGCCCGGATTGCGTTATCTGACCTTGCGGGAAGCAATCGAAAACGGCAAACATTCTTTCGTAGAAAAGCCGGTCTGCGTTGACCCTTTCTCGTACAATCATGTTCTCGAATCAGGAAAAATTGCCAAAGAAAAAGGGTTGGCAATTGTCTCGGGAACCCAGTATCGTCGCGAGACTTCGTACAAAGCGGCGATCCAACAAATCCATGATGGATTGATTGGTGAGCTGACCGGTGCCTTCCAGTATTACTGCACCGGGGGGCTTTGGACGCGTGGATCGGCTGCCGACTGGGAGAAGTGGGGTGGCTTTGACGGCATGGAATACCAGATGCGTAACTGGCTCTATTTCGCCTGGCTTTCGGGAGACCATATCGCCGAGCAAGCGATTCACAATATCGACGCGGTCAATTGGGCCTTTGACGCACCCCCTGTTGCGGCCTATGGAAGTGGTGGTCGAATTTCTCGCACCGATCAGAAGTATGGTGATATTTACGATCATTTCTCGGTCGATTACGACTATGCCAATGGAGCACGTGTATCTTTCAAGTGTCGACAGATCGCCGGCACCAAGGGCCGCGTCACCAATCGGTTTGTCGGCACCAAGGGAACGATCGACATTCGTCCGAACCCGGGCAGTACCGCAAGTGTTGCGAAAGACTTTTCTGGCAAGAGACTTTGGAGCAACAACGGGCGGACAGATAACAACCGGCCGTATGTCGAGGAGCATCGGGCTCTGATTGCATCGCTTCGAGCGGGCGATCCGATTGTTGAAATTCAAAGCGTCGCAGATTCGTCGTTGACTGCGACGATTGGCCGCGAATCAGCCTATTCGGGACAAGAGGTGAAGTTTGCCGATGCTCAGGCATCGAACATGAGGTTGGGGCCCCGCGACATCACGATAGCCACCAATCCGGTGCGTCCCGTACCGGTCCCAGGTCAATACAAATTTTCTTGAAAGGATAAGCTATGTCGACAATCACTCAGCAGCAACAACAGCTTCTTCCGGAAGTTGTTGAGTTTCTTTCAAAATCTCCCCACCAGGCCATCATCGGTGGTCAGCAAGTCGCTTCCTCCAATGGCAAAACTTTTACGACGTATGATCCTGGGTCGGGCGAAGCAATCGCCGAAGTCTACGACATGTCGGCCGAGGACGTTGCACGTGCTGTTAAGGAGGGAGATCGAGCGTTTCGCGAGGCTGACTGGGCACGTCTGTCGCCCAACGATCGTGGCGCATTTCTGCATCGGTTGGCTGACGCTGTCGAGCAGCGCATCTCCATTATTGGCCAAATCGAGGCGCTTGATGCCGGCAAAGTCTATGCTCAGGCATGTGGCGACGTACAGAATTTCGTCGATACGATTCGATACTTTGTCGACCTCGCACAGCATGTTGAGCACCGAACGACTCTGGCCGTCAAAGGCCACGAGGCCTGGACCGTGCGGCATCCTTGGGGAGTGTGTGGGTTTATTTTCCCTTGGAATTTCCCGATGTTGCTGCTTGGCTGGGGGATTGCACCCGCCTTGGCGGCAGGTAATACGGTCGTTGTGAAGCCGGCGGAAGATACTCCGCTCTCTTCGATTTATCTCGCGCAGCTTGCCAAAGAAATAGGCATTCCTGACGGCGTGATCAATGTGGTGCCGGGCGGAGGCGCTACTGCCGGCGCTGCCCTCGCGGGGAACTCAACCTTGAAGCGGATGTCGTTCACTGGCTCGCCAGAGGTAGGACGTTTAGTGGCTGAGGCGTGTGGCCGCAATCTTGTGCCGGCCAAATTGGAGTTAGGCGGCAAAGGTGCCGCCGTGGTATTCGATGACGTTGACGTCGCAGAAACGGCCGAGAAGCTGGTAGGTGCCATCACTTTTCATACCGGACAGGTCTGCTGCGACGCGACCCGCTGGCTCGTGCACCGCAAGGTTTACGACCAATTTGTTGACCTGTGTGTCGAACGTCTCAAGGGGGTCAACATCGGTTACCAACTTGGCGAGAACACACAAATGGGCCCGGTGGTCAGCCAGGTTCAGCAACAACGCATTTTGGATTACCTTGAGAAGGGCCAAAAAAGCGGGGCTGAGGTGGTGCTGGAAGGGGGCCCTGCCGAGGTCGCGGGGCGCAACGGCCACTATGTGAAACCTGCCTTGCTGGCTGGCTCGCTTGATAACGTCGCAGCGCAGGAAGAAATTTTTGGACCTGTTGCCTATTTGGCGGCGTTTGATGACGAGCAACAGGCGATCACTATGGCGAACAATACTGACTATGGACTCGCGAACAGTGTCTGGACCTCCGATAAGAAGCGTGCCAATCGCGTGGCAGAAGAACTTTGTGCTGGCAATGCTTGGATCAACGCGCACAACGTCTTCGCGCATGGTGTGCCTTACGCGGGCGTGCACAAAAGCGGACTCGGCGGCGGCGTACTGTCGGTTGAGACACTCATGGATTATTGGCGCAGCATGTCCGTCGTGCGGCCGCTGTAAGCGTTAACAAGAATTCCATGAGAAAGCCACAGAATGCCTGACAATATTCCGCTCAGAGGCAAACGCATCCTGATCCTCGTTGGTGATATCTACGAGGACATGGAATTATGGTACCCGAAGTATCGGTTGATCGAAGCGGGCGCCGACGTTGTCGTGGCGGGACCAGAAGCAGGCAAGCTGTATGCCGGCAAAAACGGCTACCCATGCGTTTCTGACGCAGCTATTTCCGAAATGCAGGCAGCTGATTTCGATGGCCTGGTTGTCCCCGGCGGGTTTATGCCGGACAAGCTGCGTCGAGATGAGCAGGTGCTACAATTGGTCCGCGATTTCGCCGAGACCGGGAAACTTGTCGCGGCGATTTGTCACGGCGGCTGGATTCCTATCTCGGCCCAAGTCTATCAGGGCGTTCGCGTGACTGGCTCGCCAGGCATCAAGGACGATCTGATCAACGCCGGCGCCCTCTGGGAAAACGCAGCGGTCGTGGTCGACCGACATTTCGTGTCGAGCCGCAAACCGGATGACTTGCCCGATTTTTGTCGCGGCATTCTTGAATTCTTTCAGGGCTAGTTGATCTGCAATTCTGGACGATGTTTTCCGGGATCGAAGAAGCGGGCATTGCGTCCGACACGATCGTGGTCGCCAATGTCGTGGCGTGCTTGCTCGGCAAGAGCCAACAATCGCCTTACCACTTGAGGGTATTGGTCGGCCAGGTCGTGCTGCTCGCTGATGTCACTTTCCAAATCAAACAGCAGAGGCTCGCGAATAGCCAAGACATCATCGGCATGCACATGAGCCTCTGGGCGGAGTCGTTCCAACCATGGAGGGCGTGATTCGCGCGGGAGATGCAACTTCCACCGCCCTGCCCTAACTGCCTGTAAATGCGTATGGAGGTAATAGAAGTATTGGTTGCTTGGACTCACGGCTCCGGGCGCGCCATGGATCAGATCGCTCACGTCGCGGCCGTCGATCGTGCGATCTGCTGGCGGCTCTGTCTCAGCCAGCGCGGCAAACGTTGGGAGTACATCGAGTGTGCGGACGATTGCGCCGGTCGTCGTGCCCGCGGGAGCGCGACCGGGTGCCCAAATAATTGCGGGGACTCGCACGCCCCCTTCCCACGTCGAGACTTTGCCTGACCGTAGCGGCAGAGCGGAGCCGCCATGATCTTCAAATCCGACGCCTTGCCGAAAGTCTTTGTTCTTGATGAGCCAAGGTCCGTTGTCGCTGGCAAAAAGTAGATACGTCTCTTCTGCCAGATCAAGTTTTGCGAGCAGTTCGACGATCCGCCCGACACTATCATCGATCTCTTCAATGACGTCTCCATAGAGGCCACGCGGACTCTTGCCCTTAAACCGCTCAGACGCGTCCAGCTCCGTGTGAGGCATCGTATGGGGAAGATAAAGAAAAAACGGCTGGTCCTGATGTGCCTCGATGAACTGCATTGCTTCGGTGGTGTACTTTTCGGTAAGTGTACTGAAATCGGGTGGCGATTCTACGACTTTTCCGTTACGTAGCAGGACGGTCTGCTTTCGCGAGTCGTTACTAGAGGGCGGTCCGAAGTGCAGGTCAAAGCCTTGGCCCCCGGGGAGTATCTCGGAGAGGTAATCGACATTCGAATGGCCTGCCATATCCCATTTGCCGATGCAGGCGGTCGCATAACCGGTCTTCCTCAACACCTCGGCCAGCGTTATCTCCTCGGAATGGACAACGGGGTGAACCCTCTTTCGGTTCTCCGATTCCGCCACTCGCAGCGGATAGCAGCCAGTCATAAGAGCAGTCCGCGAAGGGCCACAGATCGGTTGGGCATAAAAGCTCGTCAATCGTAATCCTTCGCTGGCAAGCTTATCGAGATGAGGCGTTCGAATATTCGGAGAACCAAAACACCCTAGATCCTGGTAGCCCTGGTCATCCGTAAAAATAATGATAAAGTTCGGCAGCCGAGCCAGCGCAATCGCCGAATCGCTTATCAAGAGGGCGTAAAGCAGGGGAAATATCAGCGGTCGCATCGTTGGCACTTTTCGTTAACAATCCCCAGAGCTACGTCCGAGCCAAAACATGAACAA
>Ga0310121_10005036_pt1 | contig 11449 bp, 11 predicted proteins | sample CB27_Tmax_986_MG_FD_203504 | JGI IMG/M metagenome (GOLD analysis project Ga0310121, IMG submission 203504) | Marine microbial communities from Western Arctic Ocean, Canada - CB27_Tmax_986 | ecosystem: Environmental > Aquatic > Marine > Oceanic | place: Canada: Western Arctic Ocean | collected...
GGCTCGATCCAGAAAGAATACAAATCGGCGTTCTTGAGGTGGAAGCGAAAGCGCAGGGTCTGTCCTTGAAGTGCTTCCAGATCCTTCTTCTCCTGCCACTTTACTTCAGCCTGCAAGTGATCCCCCAGCAGCGGGTGCGGAAGTTCTCGGCTCCAACCTTCCAGGACGGTCCGACCGCGCCGCTCCAAGATCTCGACCCGAATATCACCCTGGGCGGCGTTGGCATTCAGAAACAGGTGCTTGCCCTCAAATAGCACTTCACGGGTTTCGACGAAGCCGCCGCGATCATCCGACCGGAAAGAAGCGAACCCGTCTCGCCGCAGCCGGGCCAGGTGGATCCCGCCGCGGTATCCTTCCTTCTGGGTAAACCGGTGGTTGATTCCACCGTAATAAAACCACAGCTCGTCTCCCATGCGAATCGGTGGAGTCGCCAACAGCTGGCCGGTGTCGATCGCTCCGCCGCCAATTTCAGACACAGGGATGAAGGAAAGAGCGGCTGCCCACTTTTTCCCACCTCCGCAGATCTCTGCTCACCGACCACTTGACCCCTTCCTGGTTGCGGTTGGGCTTCTGGCCGCTAGCCTCGAAGTAAGTCGGTAGTCCAATGTAAAGCCCTTCGTAAGGGAACACCGGCATGCTGTAGATCTCGGTGTTGTATTGCTCTGGCACATTCACGGTGAGAGTGCGGAGTCTGGGATTCGTCAAGTGCTCTCGGACCCGCGCCTCACCCAGGCTTTGGTCCAGGGCATCGGCGTGAAAGATCAACTCAGGCGGGCTCCACTTTCGAAAATCCTTGCTCAGGGACAGGTAGACCGAGCGACCGAAAGGCCCTCGATGCTTGACGGTGGCGATGAACAGCTTCTCCACAGTGTCGTAGATCAGAGCTGACTGGTCCTGACTGGGAATAGGAGGGACCTCGAGAAGTGAGAATTCGTAACCGTCGGAGGAGACCAGCGGCCTGCGGTCCCGATATCCTGTCAATCCCTTGTAACGAAACTCCGGTGAGGCATCCGGGTCGAGCAGTGCGTGCTGTATGTAGGCCTCGGGTTCCCCATGAACGGCCACCAGATTGTTCTGGCGCGAGCCTTGGAAGTCCCGCTTATCCAGTTCGGGTTTCTCCCAATGGATCCCATCCGCCGATCGGGCGAAGGCGGTGCGGTGCTCGGAAGCCGAGTACCAGATCTTCCAGACCTTCTCTTCGGGGTCCCAGCTAGGTGGGCTCCAGAGCTCGATCAACTCGGTGGTGCTGTTGGGAGCCCAGGGCGGGCCCTTGGCCTTTTCCCAGGGATGGTCCGCCTGAACCAGAGGAGGACCGTGTTTGGTCGGTTGGTGGATCCGACGCTCTACCCGGTAGAGATTCCCTAGGATGAAGTCGTCCAGGAACAACTGGCGCTGGCCCGATTCGAGAAAGACGAAGTTTAACCTGTCTGGGGAAGGGGGGTGAGCCCTGAGCCCTGGAGACAGGGCTCCAGTCAGGAGGAGAGTAGTGGCCAGAACACGGATTGTTGTCAATTTCTCACCTCCCTATTCCCAGTAAACGGAATACTGATGCGGCTGGAGCGTTCCCAATCCTACCATTAAGCTGAAACTTCAAGGATAAGTCGCACGTCGGAACGTCTGAACGTCGTACGTCTCTAGTCTCCGAACAGCGCGTCAAACGGGACCCGTTTGACGACAGGATCAACCCACTCCAACAAGATTAGACTGCCAGATTCTTATCACGACCTGAGGGTGAACTACCAGTATGACAAAGCCGAGTCCGTCAGAGCCGAGAACGACTCGACCCGTTAGCAACATGAGGCCAAGTTCCGAGGAGAGAGCTGGACAATAGCACGATTTCCCCCTCGGTAAGTCCCTTCGTCTCATTGCCGGTCGTCCTTCACAATGTTGGAACGGTGAGTGAAAGCGTGTAACCTGAAATCTGTAGTCTAACGGAAGTTTCAGGGTAGCTCCTGCCTCAGCGAAGGGAAAGGATCTCATGAGAACCAACCGAGTCGGTGTTCTTACCCACGTGGTCGCCCTGCTCCTGATCCAGGGGCATTTGATGCTTGGATCGGCCGCCAACCCTGTAGATGGCGCGCTGGACATCTCGTTGGGACCCGAAGTAAGGGTCATGGAGCACGGCATATTTCCCTATATGACACGTACCCGGGAGGGAACTCTGATCGTCGCAGGCACGGTGCTTCGACCGAATGCTGAAAACTATACCGGCCCCAACTATCCGCGCGACATGCCGCGCACCATGCGCTCGACCGGTAACGTCGCCAACTGGGAGTTATGGGAGCCAACTGCAAGCCAGGGAGATGGGCCAATCATATCGGGATGCACGCTGCAGCTGGCTTCTGCTCAGCTAGACGCTGCAAGCGGGAGCGATCGACCTTGCCGGTGGCGGTCCGCGGAAGCTTACCCAGAATCGCGATCTGGACTGGAAGGGCGTAGGGAGCCAGGTGTCGGCTTAAGTGTTCCATCAGATCTTCGGGCAGCGCCTCACTGCCAGGTACCAGGATTGCGGCCGCCTCAATCAAACGACTGCCCTGGTTGTCCCGCACCGGAAACGCCGCCGCTCCCATCACATTTGGATCGGCCGCGAGCGCCGCCTCTACCTCGTCCAGTTCGACCCGATGACCCCGGGTCTTGATCTGGCGGTCCTTGCGGCCGAGGAAGAGATAGTTGCCATCCTCCTGAGTCCGTACCAGGTCTCCCGTTCGATAGAACGCTTTCTCGGAAGAGCCACTCACTTCAGGATGACAGAATGCGTTCGCGTTCAAATCCGGACGAGCCCAATACCCTTGCATCATTGTGGCTGAATGGATCAATAACTCCCCTGCTTCCCCCCGGGGGACCGGTTGGTCGAGGTCGTCAACGACGAGCCCCTCCGTGTCTTCCCACACCTTCCCTATAGGGATTGGCTTCTCGTCTTCGAAGTCATCCTCGATGCCGGACTCGGCTGCGGGCACGTGGTAATAGGTACATTGGTGCACCTCGGTGGGACCATATACATTGCTGAAGATAGCGTGAGGCCATTGTTTCATCAAGGCTCTCAGATGTTTAGGGAAAAAGGGTTCCCCCTGAACATTACCCACCGCAGGCTGCTCAAATCACGCTTCTCCAGTGCCCCTCGGACGAGCAGGTGAATCAATGCAGCGGGTACCGAGTACCAGATCGTTAGGTGTTCGCTCTCCATGAGCTGAGACAGGCTGGCGGGTAGCTTGGTGTACGCCTCGGGAATCAGTACAGTGGTGGCACCCGCTCGGGTCCCGCGAAATAGCCGAAGGTCGACATGTCGAAATGTAGCGGAGAGTGGTTTCCGATCCGATCCTCCGGTTTTATGTCGTAGGTCCGGACGGAAAGCCTGGCGTAGCTCAACCCACTGGAATGGGTGTGCATGATTCCCTTGGGCCGGCCTGTGGAACCTGAGGTGTACATGATGTAGGCGAGATCCTTTTCTCCTGACGGCACATCTGGCGCATGTCCTGCAGGAAACTGATCGAGCGTCTCCCAAGGTCTCACGCGTGTGGAACCATCGAACTCGACGCTCGATCCGACGAGGAGACTCAGTTCATGCGCGCCTGCCAGCAGAAGTCCCAGTTTCGCGCTGTGCTGGTCGTGAGTGATCAGATGTCGAATGCCGCAGTCATCGATCAGTCTCCACAAGCTGTCGATAGGTGTATGCGGGTCGATCGAGACATAGGCCGCGCCGGCCTTCATGATTCCAAAGACCGCCACGGCTGATGCCAGGCAGCGTGGCATGTAGACCCCGACTCGTCCCCTCTCCGCGTCCCTTCTTCGACCAATAGATGAGCCAGACAGTTGAATTTAGCATTCAGAGCGCTGTAGGTCAGGCTCTCGCCCTGGCAGCGGAAGGCGTCGTGATTGGGGTGGCTAGCAGCCGTTGTCTCGATTGTTTAGTGCAGCAGACCGGTCATCGTCCAATCGCAGGCTCGACCTTGAACCAGGAAAATGCTCTCAGAGCCCCAACAGCTTGGCGACGGTATTACGCTGAATATCTGACGCTCCGCCATAAAGTATTCCCCCAACGGCGTCACGCAGATCTCGTTCAATACCTTCCTTGCTTAAGTACGTCTTGCCACCATGGATCCGAATCGCATCCAAGCTCGACTGGACGAAGTACTCACTGAGGCAGAGCTTGGAGAAGGCGGCCTCCAGAATGGTCTTCTTCGTTGCTGTTTTAACCAGGCGGTCTTGTAAAGCAGCAACCTGGCAGTTTCCCGTCTCAACTTCATGTCCACAATCCGTATGCAGAAGCCCCCGGCTTTAAGGCTGCCGTTGAAGCTCTCGAGGAAGGCCCGCATAAGATGAAAGCCTGTCCACGGCGACCCCCGGAACGAAAGACTGGCCTCACAGTCGTGCATGGACGTGAGGAGATCGCAATCCAACTTCGGGTAGGATTGTGGGCATGGGTGGGGGTTTTTCTTTCCCCGCGTCGCGGCTAGAATCGAGGGAGTTGAAAGGGATCGATTGAACGAGGGAGACTGTCGCTATGAACAACTATCCGAAGGTCCACAATGCGGCCTGGCCAGGTGTCGTTGGAAAGGGACCTGACGCCGAGGAGCCCTTTCTGAACCTGGACACCATGTTAGATTTGACGGCCGGAGCCGGGGTGGACGGTGTCCGCTTCGACGGGATCGATCTGTTTCTCAGTGCTCCGCACGTCGACATTAATTCTTCCGAGGACGATCTGAAGACCCTGGTCGACAAGGTAGGGTCGAGGGATCTTGTGATTGGAAGCCTGGTCGCCCCAGTCTGGCCTCCGACCGGTGGGGGCTCAGCTATGGGCGACGAGTCGGAGAGGGGCAGGTTCCTGGGGATGGTCACCAAAGCCTGCTCCATCGGGAGGCGCTTGAAGGAACTGGGTGTCAGGCCGACTGGCGTTATCCGTATAGACTCCTCGGTGGATCCCGGTACCTGGGCTGGCGATCCGGAAGAAAGCACACAGAAAATTGCCCAAACTTTTCGGGAGGCCTGCGATATTGCCGACGATCATGGAGAAAGGCTCGCGGCCGAGGGTGAGATCTGCTGGGGCGGAATGCACAGTTGGAAGGAGATGCTCAAGTTGCTGGAACTTGTCGACCGTCCCGGGACGCTCGGCTTTCAAGCAGACCTGGCGCACACGCTGCTCTACCTGCTCGGCTACAATGCCCCCGATGCGGCGATTCTTCCGAGCGATTTCGACTGGGACGACCAACAGCAGTTCGATGCTGCCTACGGCACTCTGACGGACGCACTCAGATCCTGGACAATCGACTTCCACGTAGCTCAGAATGATGCCACCGTCAAGGGGGCAGGCTCACATGACAAGACTGGACGCCACTGCCTACCGGATGATCCCAACGGCAAGTTGGATATTGTCCGGGCCTCGGGCTCCTGGCTTCGGGATGGGACCGGCCAGCTGACCAAGGAATGTCGACACATCTGTTGGGACGGCTGCATGTTTCCCAACGATGTCATGCGGGATTCCCAGACATGGAACCATATTCTGGGCGCGATGGTCCAGGTGAGGGATGCGCACGGCTGGCAGGAATAGACGGGGGAGCCCGGACCAGACACCGCAGTGGTGCTCGCCCCGTTCGAGAAAGAACTTCGGCTATCTCTAGCCACGAACACCGAGAGCAGCCTGACTTTCGTAGGACAGGCACTCCTGCCCGACGTTGTCCTTGACGGGAAAGAGTGCCAATCCTACAGGTCGTTGCTCTGTCAGATGCCGATTCTTGTACCTTCTTCCTGTCGCTGAAGTTCACCTTGGAGATGGGACTCCGCGGTTCTACTCCATCCCCATGACCTGAACCACGACGCGGCGGTTTCGAGGGCGGTTGTCGAAATCCACAAAGACAAGCTGCTGCCAGGTTCCCAGGACCATTTCTCCGTCGATGATGGGAACCACTAAAGAAGGCTTCAAGAGGGCGGCCCGCATATGTGAAAAGCCGTTGCCATCGTGCCAGGCCTGTTCATGGTGGTAGTCCCGCGTAGGGGGCGCCAACTTGTCGAAAAGATCTTCCAGGTCCTGAACCACACCCGGTTCGAACTCGAGCGTGGTCACACCGGCTGTCGAGCCGGTCGCGAAGACGGTGACATTCCCCTGTTGGACTCCGCTTTCGCGGACCCTGCTTTCGGCCTCTCGGGTAAGGTTGAGAACATGACATACCCCTTGGGTCTGTAACGACACGGTATAGTTTTTCAGTATCATCCTCAGCCCTTCGTCTTGCGGAACTCGTCGCCTCCCCACCAGTCTACTCCTGTCGCTGGACGGCACGCTTGATGCTCGATCTGAGCCATCCAGGGGCGATCAGCTTGAGCCAGGGTAAGAGCCGGAGTTTGGAAGGAATGTACAGAGTCTTGTCGTTCTCGGCCATGGCCTTGACGATCCTTGACGAACACTCTTCGATGCCCACCGACGCCTTCTTGGGCTTATCCGACCCCTGACCCAGAGGACTTCCGTCCTCGCTGAACGCGTTAGCCCTGAGGTTCGTCCCGCGCACCCACCCGGGCATGACGTTGAGGATGTGGACTGCGCCACCCAGCTCCTGTTCCAGTACCTCCAGAAAGCCTGCCAGAGCGTGTTTGGCCGCTGCGTAGCCGCTGTGGTTGGGGATTCCCAGGACACCCTGCACCGACGAAATCGCAACGATGGTGCCCCGGTTCCGTTTCAGGTAGGGAAGGGAATAGTAGACACAGTGGACCGTCCCCAGGTAGTTGACATCTATGAGGCGCTTGAAGATTCCGGGATCCGTCACCGCCTCGAAACGGGACCACATGCTGACACCGGCGCAGAGGATCAGATAATCAAGCGAAGGAAATTCTGCGATGGTCTTCGCCACCAACTCGCGGCACTGGTCCGCTTCGGTGATATCGGTCGCCTGTACCAGAGCAGCCGATCCAAGCGCCTCGACTCCAGTCGCAACCTGCCTCAGCGCCGGCTCACTGCGGGAGGCAAGAACCAAATTCATCTTAAAGGGGCCCAGGTCAAGGGCGAGTTGACGACCAAGACCGGAGGACGCCCCGGTGATGAGCGCGGTCTTTCCCGCCAGTCTGGCAGCAACTTTTTGATCTGTCGCGTTCACGGTTGGGCCAAGGGGAACAGTAGATCTTGAGCTATTCGGCTAACACATTGTTGCGAATGCCGAAGACATTCTTCGGGTCGGCGGATCGCTTGATGTCCTTGAGCAACTCGATACTGGACGGCGAAAGCGTGTCCTTCATGAAGTCCTTTCGGATCTTTCCGACCCCGTGATGGTGGGATATCGATCCGCCGTGGTCGATGATGACCTGACGTAGAGAGTGCTCGATATCACTGAAGGCCTTTTCCGGATCATCCAGGCCCTTGGCGTAGAATCCAAACATGAAGTAGATGCACACTCCGGTGTGATACACTTGGGTGACCCGGTAGGATACATAGGGTTTTCCCGGTAGTCCCAGTTTGGCGTACTGCTCTGCGGCCTTCTTTACTACGGCGTCACAGACCGGCGAGATCTTGCTCCAGGGAACCGAGGTCTCAAACGTCTCTCCCACGATGTGAAAATCAGACAGGAAGTCCCGGATGTAAGCGATGGCGAAGGTAAGCAGGTAACCTCGGCGTCCGTTGGTCGCTCCGCCGGGTAGCCCCTGAAACTTCTTGGCCAGGGCGTAGATACTGGACTCCTGAAATTTAACCTCGGACCGGGACCCTTCCATGACGATGGTGGTGGCTGCCATTTGATGGGGATTGAATCGACGGAGCTTCAGCACGTAGAACTTCTTGAGCCGGTCTATCTTGGCCTCGAGCCCTTTGGCCCTGGGTTTGAGTGCCTGCCCGAAGCGAAATTGGACGTTGTCGACCAGACGAATGCTGGCCGGCACAAAGGCCGTGTGGGCCAGCTGATGCAGGAACTGAACACCCAGGTCGAAGTTGGGAAAGATCAGCGAACCGTATTTCTTCACTCCGGGGAGGGCGTGGATCTTGATCACGGCCTGGGTGATGAGCCCCAGATTCCCTTCGCTCCCGAAGAACAGACTCTGTGGCTGCATTCCGATGGAGGACCTTGGCATCGGGTGCAGGTGCTTCAACTCTCCCGCCGGAGTAATCATCGTGACCTGCTCGACGACCTCTTCGATGTTGCCGTACCGGTTCTTCTTCATCCCGCTGGCGCTGGTTGAGATCCAGCCGCCTAGGGTGGAAAGCTCGATGCTGTCGGGCTCGTGCCCGGACATGAATCCCTGGAGTTCGAGCTGACGATCCAACTCGGATCCGGTGATTCCAGCCTGGACACAAGCGCGCAGGTTTTCTTCGTCGACCCACTCGATCTTGTTCATCCGCCTCATATCCAGGGAGACGATCATCCTGGTCTCTCTCTCTGGCGGCGTCAGTGCGCAGCTCACGCTGGTGCCTCCACCGTAGGGGATGAGACAGACATCGTGTTCCTTCGCCAGCTGAATGAGGCTCTGGCAGTCGGTCTCTGACTCGGGATAGCAAACCAGATCTACGGCCCGATCCAGTTTCGAGTAGATGACCTTGAACACCTCGCTGGCACTGGTCTGACCATGACTGTGAAGCAGCCGAACCTTGTCGTCGAAGCTGATTTGATCCGCACGAAGGCGGCTGGTCAACTCCCTACAGAACCGCTTATTTCGGTTGGACGGCGGCACCGGCTTGTTCTGGATCTCGACCCTCCGGTCTTCCAGATCGAGCTTGATGTTGAGTACTTCCTCAACATAAGGAAGCAGATCGTACATCCTGTATCCGGCGAGGTCGTATCGATTTCCAGTCAGGCTGACGGAACCGTCATCGTTCAACGCAAAGCGCGTATCAGAAAAGCCCCAGCGATGTCCCCAGGGGCGGTCGTTTTCGGCGGTCTTTGCCTCGAGATCTGGCTCAGCCATAGCTTCTTCCAACTCAGATTCTTCACATCCAGCACTACTGATGCAACCCCGGCTCGGAAGAAGCACTGTATCCCGGAGAGATTCCAGGTATTCAGGGAGAAGTACAGCCGAATCTCGTATCCCACCCGACTCGCCGGAGCCCGGTTCGAGTCAGGGACAGTTCGATAAACCATCGGAGGATATCGTAGAATCAGTTGGCTTGCGGCGCCTTAGCAGACTGGCGATGAGGAATGTGGGCTAGTTGGCCTGCCAGCTCCAGCGATTGTCAGGAAGGTGTCTTGAGGTCGATATACGAGATGTTGGAAGTCTGGAAGTATTACGTGATCAAGCGTTTAGCTCCGGAGGCTGGAGGTTTGGATTGCCACGTATTTCTCCCGGGTCGAGACAGCGTTTGGAGTGGGCCTGATGTGATCGGGCCAACCGAGACCCTGATGGTCTATCCCGAGCTGGCATGGGTTGAGTCGTGAGTGTCGACATCTGCTGGATCATCTCGAATGCCTTTTCCGCTCGGATGATTCTGCATTCTGATCTCCTGCCCCACTTGCAGAAAGAAGGGCTGCAGATCGCGGTCGTCATCCCGAATGCGGATGAGGAATCCATGAAGAGTCTGGCCGTACGCCTGGGGATCGGGGTGTTTCGGCCCCCCCGATTGGCTGCACGCTACCACAGCGAGTACGAGCGGTTTCGGCGCTACGTCTTTGAGGATGTACAGCTCAACCCGGCACTGCGAGCTAAATATCTGCGTGACCTGCACGCTCCAGCCAGCCGTGCCTGGCGAAGGCAGCAGGCCCGAATGTACGCTTCTCTCGGCCGGCGTCGCCCGGGTTCGCCTCGGCTGCAAGGCGTACTTTGAAAGGTCGACAATTGGCATTACTCGAGCCGAGAGGCTTCGAACCTACTCCGAAAGTTGAAGCCATCGCTGCTGGCTTCTACCTATCCGGTAGCAGGTATAGAGGCCATCTTCCTTCGTGAAGCCCAGCGTCTGGGTGTCACGACTGTGGCTCAGTTGCTCAGTTGGGACAACATCAGTTGCAAAGGCCCTTTCCCGGTCGTTCCGGAGTATTTTCTGGCCTGGAGATCCATCATGAGAAAGGAAATCCAGGAGTACTATGGTATCTCCTCGGATCGGATCTCCGTTTGTGGGGCACCTCACTTTGATGCCCACGTGATGGCTCCCAGCGGCGACCTTGTCGGAGCCACACTGGGCTCGCTGGGACTAGAGGCGAAGAAGCCGTATTTGTTCTTCGGCATGAGCTCCCCCTACTTTGCACCCCACGAGATCGACATTGTCGAGTGGCTAGCTGACGCTGTCAGGAAAGATCTGTTCGGTTCTTCGTTGCAGTTGCTGGTGCGTCTCCATCCCCAAAATGTCTCAGGAAACATGGCCGACCTGTCCTGGCTGTCGCGACTGGAGACATTGGAGGGTGGGCGCGTTGGTATCGACTACCCTACCCTCGAAAAGAGCCAGTTGCGGTGGAACATGGCTGCCGAGGATCTTCCCAAGCTGGCCGCCTTGCTGCGAGGCTGCAGCGTTAGCTTGAATTCGGGTTCGACCCTCTCTCTTGACGCGATCACGCATGACAAGCCAGTGATTCTGACGTCTTTTGACGCCGATTACGAGGTGCCCTGGTGGAAGTCTGTGCGTCGTGGCCCCGAGTATCCTCACATGGTGAAATTGATCGCGCTTGGGGGAGTGCGAGTAACCCAATCCTACCAGGACCTCCAAGCAGCGATCGAGGCCTACCTGGCCGACCCTGGCCTCGATGCGCAGGGCCGCGCCCTTACGAAGGCCCAGGAATGTGGCTCCTGCGACGGTCTGGCTTCACAACGAGCCGCTACGGATCTGGTGCATCGGGTCCGCCATGCGTGCTCGGCTCCTAGGAGTCATTTTGGAGGCCCAAATTCTAAGTTTATGCACCAAGCCACTCAGAACTCGGCTCGGCTGTTGCGGTACTGCCCGCCGATCGCTTAGGAGGAGCTATTCTACCCCCTCTGTCGACGTTTTTAGACACACCTCACCCCAGCTCTCGCGGCCCTTGGCGCTCCTTGATCTCCGGTCAGGTAGCCGCTCTTCGTTTCAGCCACACACTGCCTTCCAAGAGAAGACGGCTCCAGCCATTGACATCCAACAGCCGATAGACCCGCCGTCGGCCCGTGTGCAGAATCTGGCAGGGCATCTCAATAATCTCTCGCAGGAAACGGCGATATTCCATCTTCATCAACTGTCTGGCCTGCAGTCGGGCCGGCAGAACCATCCCCATCCAGGCCTTCAGATTCCAGGCCTGGGCTGCAATCACCAGATAGTCCCAGTTGGCCACCAGCGTATCGGAGGGCATCCGCAGCGCCTCCACTCCGTTCTTGAGTTGCTCAATGACGTTCTCCTGGTTACAGCGCCGGTTGTTTTCCCGAACCATCGCCGCCGTTCCCAACTGGGCCGCTGGAATATTCGTGACATGAAAGTGATAGCGTCTCTGCGGCAAAAGCCGCTTCTGGCCTTTCTCGACCAGGATCGTTTTGCGCAAGACCAGCAGCCGATACGTCCCCTCCGCTTTGCTCGGACGGTAGTCCATCTCCG
>Ga0310121_10005038_pt1 | contig 11449 bp, 13 predicted proteins | sample CB27_Tmax_986_MG_FD_203504 | JGI IMG/M metagenome (GOLD analysis project Ga0310121, IMG submission 203504) | Marine microbial communities from Western Arctic Ocean, Canada - CB27_Tmax_986 | ecosystem: Environmental > Aquatic > Marine > Oceanic | place: Canada: Western Arctic Ocean | collected...
AATTCCCCTACAAAGCTGAGAGATTTTAATGTCGGTGGCTACAAGTATAGTGAAGAAGAGTCTTCGAGCGACCGCATAATTTTTAACCGCAAGCAAAAGAGTTAGTAGCCAACCTGTGATCCATGTCTTTCCCTGCCCCTACCCCTTTCAGTCAGGCTAGTGAAAACAACAAGCTTCCAATCCTGGACGTACTCAAGCGCCATCTAATAAACCGAAGTTCATTGTTGGAGGTCGGTGGAGGGACTGGTCAACACGCGGCTTTTTTCGCCAGGCATTTCCCTGACCTTATTTGGCAATCATCCGATATCCCTTCTAACGTGAAGCCCCTTAACTTGCGTCTCGCCAACGCTAAGCTGAAAAATCTGCCCCTTGCAACTAGCCTCGATGTGAACGAAGAGACATGGAATTATGGGGCTTATGACGCCATTTTCAGTGCTAACTGCCTGCATATAATTTCGGAAGATTCGACAATAAACTTACTTAGAGGCGCAGGCAAACACATAAATAATGGTGGTCTATTGCTGGTCTATGGCCCATTCAAGTATCGCGGTAAATTCACAACCAAGAGCAACGCCGGCTTTGACAGGTGGTTGAAAGCGCGGGACCCCGAGAGTGGCATAAGAGACTTTGAATGGGTTAACGAGCTAGCCGAAGAAGTCGGTTTCTCTCTCGTTGAAGACAACGCCATGCCAGCCAACAATCAATTATTAGCTTGGGCTAAAATCACAAGAGAAGCCAGCTAATATTATAAAACCTGGAAAATATGAACGTTCTCCAACCCCGGGCTAGCCCATTGTGGATACTTATCAACAAACGCCTGATGCACCGGCGTCCTAATGCTCTCGTCGTCTATATAGCTCAAAGTTTGGTCAAAAAGTTGATCGCCTATCTTCAATCGTACCCGGGGATCTCTTACAACATTTTTGTTCCACCTCCGTAAGTCGGGGAAATCTCCTCCTCCGTAGTATGCTGAAAACAGATAGAAACTATCATTGTATGTCGCGCAGTAGGTGGTCACCGAGTGGGGAATCAACCAGGGGGAACGCGTTTGGACAAAGATTTCTTCATGCTGCTCCGTAAATGACCAGTCAGCAACGTCTTCTGTTGCGAGCTCTCCGGTTAGCCAAAGCCCTGGGCTCTGGTCCTGAGGTTCGTAACCAACGATGAGGAGAGACAGGATCGTAAAAAGAGTAATCACTATCAGGCTAATTCCGCCTATTTGAAATATTTTTCCCATCATCACGTCCTATGTTTGAAAACGTTATTTTTAGATTACGAATTGGCCCAGCTTTCAGCAAATTATGATACACATCTGCCAGTTCCTTTTCTATGGAAGAGGTTTTCAATCAGGGGGCCAAAATTTAATTTTATTAGTCAATAACGTCTTTGTACGGCAGAAGATTATTTGCCTCTCTGCTGTACTGCAATATATGCGGTCGCTCTTCTCTTAGAAACCCTGCAATCGCCTCAGCAAACCCCTGATTAGCAAGCCAGTGGTTTGAATAGGTGAAAATTGGTTCGAAGCCTCGCCGAATTTTGTGCTCCCCCTGTGCTCCGGCGTCGAAAGATTTGAGCCCGTGCTCAATTGCGTATTCCTGTCCCTGATAGTAACAGGCCTCAAAGTGCAGAAACTGATGATCAAACCTGCAGCCCCAGTAGCGACCAAACAGCGTTTCTTCATTCTTAAAGAAGAGGGCTGCGGCAATATCCTGGTCGTCCTGCACGGCATTTATCAGGACAAGCTGTTCTGGCATTGTTTCTGCAACAACATGGAAAAATTCCAGTTCAAGATAACCCTGCATTCCTCGCATCAGGTAAGTGCTTTGGTAAAACAGATAAAAGTCTGCCCATTGTTGCTCGGTGATACAAGCTCCCTCTGTTCTTCGAAACGTTATACCGTGGTCGTGCACGTATTTACGCTCCTTGCGGATGGATTTGCGCTTTCGTGAGTTAAGAAATGTCAGGAAATCGTTAAAGGACTCGTAGCCTTTGTTCTGCCAATGAAACTGGGTAGCAATGCGAGGCTGGACACCTAGTAGTCCGAGAGCGTCGTGTTCTTCTTCTGATGGAAATAACACGTGCCAAGAAGAGGCACCGATAAGTTTTGCCTTCTCCTTTATCTTTTCAACAATCAGTTTAAGCAACCCCTCTTCCCGGTATTTTTTATGTATAAAAATTCGGTTACCCGCCGAAGGGGTGAATGGTGCAGCCGTGACAAATTTCGGGTAATACTGATAACCGTAACTCTTATAGGCATTCGCCCAAGACCAATCGAAGACATACTCGCCCCAACTATTAGTTTTCAGATAAAGCGGCATAATCGCAACTAGTGACTTATTGCGTCCAACGGTATAGACCGCTACGTGATGGGGCCTCCATCCGGTCTGCTCATTGGTACAACCCGTAGATTCCAATGCATGCAAAAACTCGTAGCGCATGAAAGGATTCTTTGTGCCAACGATTTCATTCCATGCGATGGCATTTAACTGCTCTATCGAATCGACAAACTTAATTTGAAATTTATCTTTAGCCTGCGGTTTATTCATAGGTCCCTAGACGAATAAAACAGAGTGCACGTGCCTGGTAAATTGAGTAGCATTAGCTGAAAGTAGCTAATCAATAATTTAACAGGTGCCTTGTGGATTCGCCTAATATAATTCGCCGCATCACAGATAACCACCCAGCGCTAAGGAAGTCCGAGGCAAAGGTTGCCGACTTCGTTCTGGCTCACGCGAACGATGTAATCAACATGCGTATAGTAGACCTGGCCGCTCAATCCGAGGTTAGTGATCCCACGGTTATTCGTTTCTGCCGTGCTCTCGGTTTCGATGGCTTCCAATCCTTCAAGCTGCAGCTTGCCCAACAAATCGGCATGGGTAGCGTCTATACACAATTTGCTGTTGACGATAGCGACACGGTAAATGATCTATGTAACAAAGTTTTCGATACTACGGTGGGCACCTTGCGGACGGTTCGGGATGAGCTGGACCCCGACATTTTGGAGCAGGCTATTAACACAATTAGCAATGCACGCCGGGTAGAATTCTACGGGTTTGGTGCTTCCGGGCCAGTAGCCGCTGACGCACAACACAAATTCTTCCGCCTACAGCTGTCCACAACGGCCCTTATGGATCCTCATATTCAGCATATGTCGGCGATATCTCTTGGTGAAGAGGATGTTGTTGTCGCCATTTCCCAGTCGGGGCAAACCAGGGCTTTGTTGCAGAGCGTAAACCTCGCCAAGGAGGCTGGCGCAACAGTTATTGGGCTAGCGCCTCAGAACACTCCGCTGAGCGAAATTTGCAGCATCCCTATACATGTAACTATGGAAGAGGACATGCAAGCGTTCACACCGATCTCTTCTCGCATAGCCCACCTGGTTGTAATCGATGTGCTGGCAACCGGCGTCGCCCGACATCGGAAACCATTTTTAAAAGAGCATTTGAAACGCTTACAAAAAAGCCAGAAAGCGCTTCGCACATCTGGTTCGCACTAGCTTTTCCTATCTAACAGCGTGGGCCCAGTTTGACAGGTAGCCGCTTAAGCTTTTACAGATTGCCATCCGTCTATATTTTTAAGTATCCAAAGGCCCAGCCAAGTGCTCACCACTGCTTTAAGCGACGCGTGTAAAATCGCCGGCAAAGAAAACACCCAGTCTAAGAGGGCATTCGAGAACCATGTGTACAGCCACTCAACAATAAAAAGTAAAAACCCAAGATAGTTCGTAATAAACTCGATATTTGATAGTGACAAAATACTATAATCGGTAACAGTAACAATGCCGATACCCCACAAAACGAATGCCACCTGGAAGGGGGTGGTCCAAATGCAAATGTATGCAAACACTCTTAAAAAAGAATTCATTGCTCCTCGTCCTCCGTATTCAAGTTTATTTCTTCTTTTTCAACAAACTCAGCAAACCTTATTTTTGTAACTCACTTTGTAATTCGCCAGATCAATATGATTCACATAATACGTAGTTTTTTAATAGGGCTCTCTAGTTGTTAAATTGTAACTCATGCCACCTCCTAGCTAATTCCTTACCACCTTCTTACCCAATATATAAAAATAGTGTCTATCGCAGCAATCAACACCTTAAAAACATATTTAGTAACTGCTATTAAAAAAGCTGTTCTTAGATCCATTCCGGCCAAAACCCAGGTGAATTGATAAATCATTGTATCCAATAATTGGGAAGTTATTGTTGAAAGATTGTTCCTAAGCCATAACTTCGATTCGCCAGTGTAGCTTCTTATTTTATGAAAAAGCCAGACATCAAATGTCTGACTTATCAGGTAGGCCGTTAAAGACCCTATAACAAATATTGGCGAGTAACCTGCCAGAGTTGATATCGCATTATGGACCTCCAGGGCAGACCCGGCTATATCTGAAGGTCTAAACTGAACACTAATTACAAGGGTTATCATTACTGCAACATTAGCGACGAACCCGAGCATTACCGCCCGCCTTGCTTCTTCTTTACCAAATTTCTCATTTAAAACATCTGTGGCGAAGTAAATGCCAGAATAAAGAATTGCACCCATGCTTACTGTAAAGCCATAACCAAAAAATTCTAATTCACTAACCTTGCCCCCTTGTAAATTCCCTAACACTATCCCTAGTATTACAGCTGTGTAGAGCCCATGCTTGCCAAAGAACCTATAGAGCAATATTGCCAGCCCTAAGTCATATACTACTGTTAAGACCCAAAGTAGTTCTTGGTTTAGTAATAATTGTTGCATTGATTTAACGAATATTTGTGACTTATGATTTACTTATCGCAGCCTAGTGAAAACACTAATGCATGAAGAATTACACAAATATATTGAAGAAGCTAAGAAGATAGTTATCTTTACCGGGGCTGGTATAAGCACAGAATCAGGTATCCCCGATTTCAGGGGGCCTCAAGGTGTTTGGAAAACTAACTCCCCCATATATTTTCAAGATTTCATTGCCTCCGAAGAGATACGAAGGGAGTCTTGGAAAAGAAAATTTTCGGACCAAGACATTATTAAAAAAGCTAAACCAAACGTAGGACATTTGGCGGTGACAAAAATAATTAATACTCACCAATCCGCTTACCTGATAACTCAAAATGTTGACAACCTTCATCAAGATGCTGGAGTGCCTGAAGATAAAATCACAGAAATTCATGGAAACGCGTCTTATGCAAGTTGCCTAGACTGCGGGACGAGATACGAATTAGCGCCCATTAAACACGCTTTTCTCGCAGATGGAATTATACCTTGCTGTGATTCCTGTGAAGGAATGGTTAAGACTGCAACAATCTCTTTTGGGCAACCTATGCCTGAAGAAGAAATGCAGATAGCCCAAAGTAAAACAGTGGAATGCGATTTATTTATAACGATTGGAACTTCTTTGCAAGTATACCCCGCTGCTGGGTTTCCCAAGTTGGCTAAAGAATTAAGTGCCAAATTAATAATTATAAACAACCAACCTACAGGCCTTGATCCAATTGCAGATTTGGTTATCCACGAACAAATTGGAAATGTTTTTCCAGATTAAATGGCCCAAGTGTCTTTTAGCAAAAGTAGACAGAAACTGCGTTAACCCCCCAGTTGTTCAGCCCTTTTATTCTTTCAGGGACCAGGTTATATGGAGCTTTGGTGCTAAATCATATATTGTTGTTTCCTCACTGTGTGTGGTTTTCTGGCGGTAAATGTGATTCTTGAAATAACTTTAGCGTTTATTGTTGGCGCCCTTGTTGGGGGCTTTTCTATATTCAAACTTTTACCTGGCTTTCTCAATTCTATTTTTAGGGAAACAGCTCGCAGTGAGCTGTCTGAAATACAACAAGAAGTCACGGGCCAGCAAAAAGAAGATGAAGATGACATCAAAAAAAGACTACAGGCCCTTGACGCTACTATCATCTCGGCCGCTAAAACCTGGACGACTAGTGCTACAGGGCTTGCTACAGAAGTAAGAGATTTGACTAAATCACATGCGAAATGGACTGAAGCCTTGTCCAACCCGGGAGAGCAAGGAGCGCTTGCGGAAGAATCACTTAAAGTTATGCTTCAGACGGCAGGCTTTGTCGAAGGCGTCAACTTTGCCGAACAACAAACTGCAACAACTGAAGAAGGCAAATACAGACCGGATGTGTATGTTTATACAATAGATGAAGGCGTCATTATTATTGATTCAAAAGCTCCGGTAAAACTCTATAAAGAAGCTATAGAAACTGAGGACAAAGCACAAAAAAAGAAAAAATTGAAACAACACGCAAACAATGTGCTTGACCATGCTAAAAGCCTAGGAAAGAAGGATTACTCACAGGCCGTCAAGAAAACAACTCCAGATTTTGTAATTATGTATATGCCTAATGTTTCAATTTACATGTCAGCGGTAGAACAGATCCCGGATATAGTAGAACAAGCCGCAAAACACCGTGTCATGATTTGCCCGCCTTCTCTCGTATACGCAGCGCTTAAAACCATAATGCTAACCTGGAACCAGCAAAAGGTTTATGAGAACGCTGAGAACATAAAAACCCAGGCCACTGAGCTGCATACAAGGCTACGAAAATTCTATGAATTTTTCTTTGGAATTGGAGACAAACTGAAGTCGGCAGTTGATTCATATAATAAGGGACTTAATTCTTGGGAAAAGAGGTTGATGCCAAAAATCAGACAAATTGAAGAAATGGGGATAGCCGATTCGACGCGCAAAATTGAATCAGCTACAAGTGTTGAAGTTAGACCCAATTTATTAAGAAATGAAGAAAATACTAATGATGATGGTTGAGGCCCATGGCGAAATGATTACGGCTTCGCTGCCCTATCGCCTGTTTAACCCCCATTATTAGATAAAACTATTTTTAACCCTTCAATTGAAATCAGCATGCCTTGGTGAACTCGGTCCGCTAATATTTCGGGATCAATTTCAGTTTTCCATTCAAGACTAGAGCTTTGATTATCAATAACCGATACCTTCATGATTGCAAGGTGATGTTGTATAGGAGAAGGAGTATCTATGGCAGAATACTCCAAGGTCATGGTTTGATCATCCGATAGCAGTATCTTTTCGGTAATTTGTCCCATCCCTTCCATTTCAAAAATTCTGCAGTCTCCATCCAGAGCAATTATATCTATGGTTGGAACCCAATCACACCTTACTACGTCGGACAATATTTCCCATAAGTCCTCAGCGGAACAGTTAAAAACCACTATTTCTCTAAGAGTTTTCATGTAAAGAATTAATTCCGCGCTAACTAGGGCCGCACAATGTTTATGATTATCCTTCCATGCCATGTCCCCTCACATAAACCAATCATGCTGTGATTGACTGAATCCTGGTGTAAGAGCGCATTATCATGGCTCTATAATGCCAATTTTACTTTTTGCTAAATTGTTTTTCTCTTCTGTATCGTTAAGCACCCAACCATCAGTTAAAAGGCGAGTTGTGTATTGCTTGTTGTATAAAAAGGGCATGATTAACTGGAAAATCCCGAAAGTTACTAATGAAAATATTAGATGAAACACACCTATTGATATCTCTCCTCTAAATATTGGCACAAAAAACCCAAAGAAAAAATATGTCCAACAGTAACCAACGAAACATGGCTTCTGAATTCCCGATTCTTGATGTTTTATTTCAATCTTTTTTTGCGCCCCCATAAATATAGTCCCTAAAATAAATGGAGAAAAAATTACTAATATAATTAAACTAAGAGCTATCATTTACCAACACCCTTTCATAAACAGTTACACTGAATTCTATTCCGTTGTTCTCATAATACATTAATTTTAACAAGGTAAATAATGATGGAAATATTGAATAAAGAGAGCGCGCTTGTCACGTTTATTGCCGAAATGAGATTTAAGGGCAACCCCAAAGATACAAAAAAATGGATACAAGAGAAATCATCTGATGTTTTTAATCTTAATGAATCTAAAACCATTAGGCTTGAATGGTTTTATTCAGAAGATGAAACCAAGGTAACCCTTATAGAGGTGTTTGTTGACAAAGATGGTGCAAAAACAAGAGGTGATAATTTTTTAGCAAGCTCTATCCCGGCGGAACTTCAAGAGATGTTCGAAATCACAAATTGGATGGTTCTGGGAAAAGTTAGATCTGACCATAAAGAAATCTTAGAGAGCCTGAACGCAACTTTTTATGAATTCGCAGGTGGTTTTTTGAAATAGAATAAAGATGTATATGAAACTTTTATTTTTCTAATACTACCGAATTTTCTATTTGTTTTAAGGAAACTTCCCAATACCTTTTAAGTAGTTCAACAGTTTGTTTTCTTTTTTGCATGACAAAACCAAACTTCTCATAAAATTGAATTGCCCAAGTTGCATCTTGCCAGGTACCAACATATAAAATAGAATTCCTATTAATTTTGAACAAATATTGCAATAGTAATTTCCCTATGCCGCTTCCTTGATAAGTAGAAACTGTGTAAGCATGTCGTATTAAGGTAACATTTTTTAATTCCTGAATACCCATTACTCCAACTAATACACTATCTTTTTCATACCCAAACATACGAACACCACTATCAAACTCATTGAGAAGTTCCTGTTCCAACATGTAAGGTTCATGCCAACAATCATCTGGTATAACCCCCTTATACTTTAACGCAGCATTGTTGATTACATAAAGAATATTAGAAACATCTTCTTTCGTATATTCAGATATCATTTAATACCTTTCTGTTTTTTAATTTTAATTTTTTGTGTAGTAATTTTTAGTTATTTTTATAACCCCTTTTAGAAAATCCATTTTATGAACTACTCAACAGTTACAGAATATTTTACTACAGTAAATTACTCTTCTTTGTAATCCTGATCCAGGATTCCCTTTTCTTTCAAGGTTTTTATTAATTTTTCCGTTCTTACAAGTGCAACTACTCCTACGAGCGCGAAACAAAAAGCTGCTGCTAACCCTTCCATAATTTTCTTCTTTTAAATCACTGTTCAAACTACTCCACGGTTACTAATTGATTTTTATTTAGAAGTCAAGACTGGTTCTGAAGCCACGGTGGAATAAGAGTAGGGGGCAAAACCTGCGACTAGCAGGATCGACAGGAGCAACCATATGCAGAAATGTTTCTCTTGGAATCTAGTGCCCCCATTCCCTAATGGGCTAACATGCAGCGATCATATCACGTTATGTATTAAGCTCAGAGACAGCTCTATAACCTTGTTCTACAGCATCTTCAAACATAGCCGATGCTGCTGAGTCAGAATTGGCGATAGTAATTTGACCAAAACGCTTTCGAGCTTTCATGTGTGGGTAGCGCTCATCTCGCCAATCCTCATAGACGTTCTCAAATAAGGGGTTGTACCAAGATGCATAACCATGAGCCCAACGGTTAACCGTAATAGCTACTATATCTCTGGCGGCATCAAAACCTGCAGTACTTAGCATACTGTTTAGCTGATTTCTTATGTGCCGCTCTATAGTTTCAAAAGATGTGGTCATTAATTCCTGCCGGCCCAAACGGAATTGCTCATGCGCAGTGAGGCCTTCGTTCGAGCGATGAGGAAAACGCTCCATGTGAATAATGACTGGCTGCTCCGGGCCTGCGGAATATTGATAATCACCTAAACTCACAGGGAAATCCAACTTAGTATGTGCATGATAATCGCTAGGAGATACGACGGCACCGATCCCTAATTTTTTCCAAGGCTGCCAATTGCGAACAGCAACGGTGTTAAAAAGTATGGGCGTTTTAACTTGCCTGGATAATGCTTGGCGCTGATGTTTAGGTAACTCTGGGCATAAATGCGGAATCATCGCGTTGTAACAAGCCAGCACACAGGCACGTCCTTTAACTTGGTAGGCCTTATTATCACTGACATAGGTAACACTAACCTGTTCAGCCGCTTTTTTTGCCTTAATATGTTTAACGCGCACCACCGTACTGTTAAGGCGCATTCTTACAAAAGACTGAGCCTGGTCAAGTTTAGAATAATCAAATTGGGCGGTAACAATATCCTCCATGGTATGGCCTTCGGCCACATCAGGGATCATTTTTCGCACTAACAATCGGGCAACAGAGGCGTTGCCATCGGGAAAATGATGAATATAAGGCTCATCGTCTTCACCCTGCTCGTCAGCATAACCCGCTGCTATATAACCGGGCAGCCCAGCGTAACCAATTGCAGCTCCTGCTGGACAAGCTTCTATTCCGAGTCCTGAGTCACTGGCTAAATCCTGAAGCACAGCAAACACCTCAGCTTCAGTAATATTTAAATGTTTACTTAAAAATTCTTTATAGCTAATCGAATTTAAATAGCGATTACGCTCTTTGGGTGACATAGCTATGAGTTGATTATCTTCCCATAACAGTAACCGAACAAATTCTACTTTAGCGGCATCGGAGATCGGCATCTGATCAACAGCCTGCTCTGCGGTAAGCACCGACTCTTTTAAGGGCAAATAACCTTCAAAGGTACCAAGGTCAAAGGGGACTATGCGGTCTACACCCCAGTCTTTCTTATTAAAATGAATACCGCCTCGTAGGCCATTTCGCTTATAAAACTGTTGATCGTAAGCCTTATCAAAGCGATTAATATCGATACCTAAATCATTTAGTAAGGTCTTAACAATGTCGGGATACCAAGAGGGTTCTTGCAGCGTTTGAGCACCACCATAGCCAATAAGTTTTTTGCCATTGACTGTAAATTCATTGCGTTTAGCATGGCCACCAAAATCATCGTGATTATCGATTAATAAAATTTTAGCGTTTGGGTTCAACTTTTGATGAAAATGTGCTGCCGCTAAACCACTAATACCGGCACCCACTACAATAAGGTCGTAAATATCATCAACAGGGTTTATCTCGCCCCACTCTTTGCGGCCATATCGCGCAACTTGATGGGCCACTTCAAATGAGCCAGCATGACTACCTCGCATACCCTTTAGAGCTGGAGGGTAATGAGACTGAGTAAATGGCTTGGCCAAACCATTAGCAGCATGAGTAACACTACGACCACCAACAATAGCGCCCGCAACTATTATCCCCATACCGTTTAGAATATCTCTACGGGTAATTGCTTTGTTCAAACCTAATTTTTTATCGCAATCATTCATATAAGTTTAATAACCCTGTTACTTACAAATCTATTCCACCGTGATGGAATAGTGGAGATAGGTCGTTTTTCTGTTAACTCTATTCATGCTACTCATTATTTAAAATTCTCGGTAAAGATTACCACAAACCAACTGCATTATTATTTTAGAAACAAGGTTCCGTTTTTGAATAAAGAAGTTTCGAAGATGGTGTTAGGTAAAAAGTATTACTAGGAAAAGACAAATTGCTATTGAAGATATATTGATAACTGCCCTGATAAAGAAACCGAACCTGCTGTAACTAATATTTAAAGATTTTGAGATGTTCATAAAGACTCCCATCATGAAAAACCAAATTGTCAGGAAGTTCTGCCAACCTAACCCCAATAACCCGATTGCTAAATCA
>Ga0310121_10005040_pt1 | contig 11447 bp, 13 predicted proteins | sample CB27_Tmax_986_MG_FD_203504 | JGI IMG/M metagenome (GOLD analysis project Ga0310121, IMG submission 203504) | Marine microbial communities from Western Arctic Ocean, Canada - CB27_Tmax_986 | ecosystem: Environmental > Aquatic > Marine > Oceanic | place: Canada: Western Arctic Ocean | collected...
TCTTTTTTATGTTTTCAGTTTCAGATACACCTTCCTCTGTCAAGTAAAATATGTAGTCTGCCTGCGGTTGGGTAGGTGATTTAATTAATCTGAATGTTCTGTTATTCTTCATACCCTTTGTTATTGAATAGATATACTTTACATTATGACCGAAAACGTGACCACCTACTGCAACAGTCTTGGCACCGAATGGGTCTGGGTTGCTCATTACCTGATTTGTTATTATAACACAAAGATTGTTATAGACGGCAAGGTTTCTCAATTTAATAAGAATTTTCTCTATGACATCTTGTCTATCAGCCAGCTCCCCTCTGCCATGATATAACATACGAATTAAACCTATTAGACCGTCTATAACTATGACTTTGACATTATGATTAGTTGAAACATCCAACGCCTTGGTATCAATAAGATATAATAAATCCTCAGAATCAGTTACTAAGTCATATTGTATTAGATCTGAGTTATATTCTATATCCCTATTATTACAAATCTGTTCAAGTCTTTCTTCAGAGAACGTTCCTTCGCAATCTATAAACCACGTTGAGTCATTATTTTTCATTACAGATGATGTAATGCTAAATGTAAGTTGTGTTTTACCTGCACCTTCTGCACCATAAATTTCATACACGCTTTGTGTTTCAAAACCACCATTGGTAGCCCTGTCAATCTCTTCAACATTAACAGGATATTTTATCTGTAGTTTTTTTAGTTCCCTTAACATTTTAAGAGAGTTTAACATAACGGGTGTTCCACTTTCCGCTATTTGTTTCTTGGCATCATGTACTAACTCAAGTGCTGCCGATACTGCAATATCTGTAACTCTTGACACTTCCTTCGCACCACGTATAATAAAATCCATTGGGCTGTTAATTCCCGCTTCCTTCAGTTTTTTTTCTTTGGCTGGACCAATACCTTCGAGATCTGTTAATTTAAATTGTTTCATAAATAAAGTAGGTGAGTTAGATATAAAAACCTAACTGTTGTTGCAAGAACGTAGTTTCTCTACTTTAACAAGAAAGTTTCGTTCTGCGTTTATGATGTCTCCCCTAAGTGGTTCCCCTCTTTTCTTTATTGAAGTTACTGCAAGTCTATGAAACTTTTCTGCTGCATTTAACAAAGCCTCAGCATATCTCAAGTCTTCCTCTGTTGCTTCCTCATGCACGATGCTTGATTCTGTAACAGGTGTTGGTTTTGGTGTGTAAGAAGAGTTCGCCTTTGGTGGAGCACGTTCTTCAATAAGTTTACTTGCTTCCTTCAAGGTTTCTGGTTTTGGACCATGATAGCCAAGTTTTCTTAGGTAAACTAATTGTTTTTCTGTTGGTGTACTATCCACTGTTGATTGACTCATTAGTTATAATATGGTTTCTTTTGTTAATAAACCTATTTGTCTTCCAGGTTGTGTTGTTCTGTCTGTTTTTCTTCCAGTTGTTGTTGTAAAGCTTGTATTTGTTGTTGTTGTTGTAATATACGCTGTTCTAATGTTGCTACAACATTTTCCAAATGTGCTAGTAAGGTCATATTTTATATTGTGTCTTATTACATAAAAACCTATAGGTTAGGAATAATAGGGAATCCATCGATGCATCGCCCCAACATATAATCTTACGTAACCCGCATGAGTTTTTGCTGGTGATGCTGAAGCTGTGCCAGAATATAATCTAATTGAATCTGTATGTAGAGTGCCCCATGCTGTTCCATTAGCCCCCAAATCTTGTCCAGCATCACTATCTGGTAATAAATCTTGATTAATTGCAGTTGGATCTGTTAAATTATCTAATGCTGTTGAAGCACCACTACTACCAGATGTTAAATTAACAACCCCCGCAGCGACTTGAGCAAATATATCTGTTCCATCAGAATAAATACATGGCATCGAATCATAGGCATCAGAAGGAGTTGTGGCTACTCCCTTAAATGCTAACGCTGATGGTTGGGTTGCAGTTGATGTTACTGTGACATTCGCACCACCATTAGTATTTAATAATATTTCAAATGGTTTAAACCCTGACCCAATCCTAAACCTATAACCAAGACCAGGAACATACGCACTACCTGGTCCTGTGGTTTGTGGCACCTGAAATTTCATGCCAAATGTATATTGTGTATTGGTTGTTGAATCATAATAAGCATCAGCTTCAATCCCTGTATCTGTTGAAACAAGTGGATCTTCCGTTCCTCTCGATGTCGAAAATAATAATCTGTCTAAATCTACAATATCATATGTGTGCATATTTAAATCACCACCACCAGTGACGGTGTGTCCAGCACCCTCTCCCAGTGTGTGTGCTGGTCCTATCACACTTAATGCTGCAGAACTAATACCTGTCGCATTAGAACGTCTAAGACCTGCATCTCTTTTTTCTTTTCTCGACTGTTCTTTTATAACATCCACAATGTCTTTTCTTCTTGATGCTTTTCCCATTATGTAAATCTCCTTATTCCTTTTATACGTCTTAAAAATCCACCCTTACCATTTAAAGGTTTGGTTATTGAATACTCTATCTTCTTTGCTACCAATTTTATTGTATTAGAGGAATCTTCTAAGTTACTTGGAACAATATCACTGTCCTCTAAGTTATAATAATCGCCAAACCCAACATCAAATCTACCAGTTGTTGTGCTGTCAAACTCAACATGTTGAAATGTTTTCTTTTGTCTTTCCGCTTCCGCATCAGAATATAATTGCTCGTAGTTCCCAATCTCAGGTCTCTGTATAAAGTCTGGGTCTATTACCTCGGATGTAACCTTACCACTGTTTACCAAAAGTGGTTTGACAAAATGAATTGCATCCAGTGTTAATCTTATTTCTTTGTTTATATAACCAAAGTTTGCAATAACACCCGCTGAATCCAATGCCGATTCATCAATAAATTTCTCTGCAGCACCCGGATGATATCTTCCATTATCATCATACGAATCAAGTGTGAATATTGTCATTAATTTGACATCTCTCCAAAGGAATATATCTTGCACATCCAAACCTTTCGGTGGATAAAGGTCGTGCTCTATATCACTATTATATCTTGGTGTCCTTCCTCTATATACCTCAAAACCACCAACAGGTAATATTATACTTCTCCAAATATTATTCATTTCTATTGTAAAGTCTTGTGTTACAACGGTATCTGCTGAATCAACCAACGCACACCTCATTTTAAAGTTTGAACCATCTTCACCAGTTACTCTTTCCCATTTTGAATTTTTTTTGAGTTGTCTTAAAAAGAAAAGTTTTATCATAAAAGCAATACCCGAAATCTGACCGAAATCCTCTGAGAAATTATCTGGAACATCTGGTGCACCACCTTGATTAAAACCTCTCTTTCCATTATGGGTTAAATGCATGTTTTGAACATCCAGTGTTGCAGGTTCTCGTGGATTATCTGTGTTGGTTCCACCACCATATAAATCTCCAACTTCTTCTGATATATTGTTAATTGTGCTAGCAGGAAATGGAAATCTAAATGATGCCCATGCCCCAGCTCTGTAAAACCAAGCGGGTTTTCTATTATCTAAGTTTCCAACTAAAGGAACCCCATCTAATTGCCACATCTCCCATGGAAACCAATTATATACAAATTCTATCGCAGAATTATCATTACTTGGATCAGGTGGTGCAGACCAACCAAATTTTGTGCTGACATCTTTTACATCATCAGAATTTGGTTCGAGAGCAGGCGTAAACTCTGCAGGTGTTTGTCCGTTATAATCAGCCAAACATCCCGGAACGTTTAATACTTTACAGGAAGGTGAGAGACCTGATATTTCTTCTGAACCCTCTTCTAGGGATGATACTGGATGCCAACAATCGTTTCCCAAATCCTTGTCTTTCATAGGTTGCCACGTTTTATTGGTTTCATCATTGTAAAATTCATAATTAACACCTTCATAAAATATAGCAACTTGCATTTGTATAGGATTAGCTGTTTGTCTAAATTGGTCTTGGTATGGTCTATATTTTACACGCCATCGTGTTCCATTATATTCTAATACACTGTTTTCAATTAATCTTCCATTATCATCCACAACCTCTGTTGGATCAGTTGTTGTATTATTATCTATATTTTTATTATATCCAAACCATTTTCCATCTGCTCCAGCGGTGGGTTCACCTTTACATAACACTCTGAATCCACGATAAAATGCATCGCCTACTCCGTTTCTGCTTCCGCCAGAATAACTATCATATAGGTATTCTTCTAATATTTCAAACGTGGTTGATCCGTATGTGGTTCCAATATCATCTGTTGTTGCAATTTGATCCACCCATGTTCTAAAGAAACTTCCATCCCTTATTATAATATTATGATCAAAAAACGATGGTTGAGAAACTGCACCTGTTATTGATGTGACAATACCAGCACCTGATATTGTTGCGTTTGCTTCTGCACCACCTGCACCCGCTGCAAAATCGGAAAGAGAAGGTATAATTAGGACAAGCGGTCTTGTTTCATAACCTGATCCCACTGCTCCTATTACATAACCTGTAATCTTACCACCTGATACTGTGGCTGTTGCAGTAGCACTGCTACCACCACCGCCTAATAGCCACACAGTAGGTGGTGTTGTATAACCTGATCCACCACTTGTTATACCAAAAGATTTACTTGGATCACCACCACCATTAATCCACACAGTTCTTTTATCATCAGTCCATGGTGAGTATTGTATATCATTTCCATAATAGGAACCAGATGTTAATTCATCCCAATATGCTGTATTACCCGGTCCGTTACTGGTTTCACTTGTATGGTCTTGTTTTGCTTGATAATTAGTTCTTCCAAAACTAGCTTTTAAAGCACTGGCTTTTGACCCTTCTTTATAAATCTCGTCTTCCGCCCACGCTGGGAAAAAATTATCAAACCACTGTTGCCTTCCTCTAAACCTTGAAAAATCTGTTGGTAAACTTCCACCATCATCAGCACCCCATGAATTAATTAATGTTCCTTCTTGTGCATCAATACCACCATCTGTTTCTCCCATGTTTACTGAAGTTGAGTTACTTATTGTTACAATAGGATATGTTCCACCCGGATCTCCCGAATTATCTGGATCGTTTCCAGAACTAAATGCATGTGGTGTTATTTCTGTTCCGTTAGAATCATAATCAAATTTTAAATCAAAGAAATTTAATACACCACCAGAGTCACCAGACCCACCCATTTTATCAATCACATCACCCATTCTGTCAAAACAGTTATCTTCACTCTGACCAAAATCCCAAACATTTAAAACTCTTTGTGGAAGAAAGTTTTTTGAGTCTGGGTATGTTGTCTTATTAACCTGAAAGTCTGTTATTGTTGGCATCCCTGTTCCCTTGTTTGCATTATATAGATTACAGATATCTTCAAACACAACAGCGGGGTTTTGGAAATAATGTGGCTTAATATAGTTAATTGTTTGCAGCCATTTTTCAACACCCATTAATTCTATTTGAAGTCTGACACCCTCTGACTTTGATTTTATAGGTATTTTCTTCGCAACATTGAAATATTTTTCGTATGTTCCTCTCTGTGTTCCTTGTGCTGTTAAGCCATCGTTTACCGCAATTTTTATAATATCATGTTGCAGTATGATGCCTCTACTGTTTATACTGTCAGATATATACTGACCGTCAACCGAATTTAGTAATATTATTGCTGTATTTATTTCACCAGACCCTGTATCCGTAAACATTGGTATTGAAATAACATCGTCTGATAAATCTTGTGTTCCGCCAGCGTTTTTATAATGTGTGATAGTATATTCCCAATCTGCCAATCAAATCACGTTGTCCAAGTATATGTTCCATCTTCATCGGTTCCAGCACTTCTAATTGTTCCGTTTAGTCTTAATGTGGCAATAAATTCGGTCTTACCCTGTGTGTCACCAACTCTAAGCCATGTCCACTCTTGAATCATATAACCAAGTGTTGTTGATGGATCAACATCAAACGTTGAAAAATCCGCCAACTCTAATCCAAATCTTCCTTTTGGAAAGGTGGTGGCTTTTGTTTTTTTGTCACACATCCATTTTTTAATTGTTGCTGGTATGGCAGACTGTGTTCCAGATGCACCTGCTGACTGCCAGTTATGTATGGAGCCTGTTATTGTTACTGTAATTGAATCTACCTGCGTATCTTGTAACTCGTTTAACTGTGCGTTAGGTTTCTCATTGTCTGCTAATGCTGTTGTTATTTTAAATTCACATTGATGAATATGACCTTGGTCGTCTGTTACGGATGCTGCTTCAAACTCTATTTTATCTGTTGCATCTCCTCTATCATCATCATCTCTCCAAATATAACTTGTCGCCATTAAGGACCACTACCTAAGAACAATCCTTTCGCATAAGCCTCAAACTCTCCATTGTAAACTGGAACACCTCTTTTTACCTGCTCTAATGTAGAACGAATTTGTGTTTCACCTCTTGTAGCTGGAGAACCTGAAATTCTTACAGTTCTTATACCCATGTTTATCTCTTGTTTTTCTTTTCTTTCAAACAATGGATCCATCTCTGTTGCTATAACTCGTCTATATCGTAAATCGTTTGGTCCACCCGGTGCCTGCATCCACTCTATGTATGTCTTACTTAACATTATTGCGGTTACTATTCCCGCAACAGCAGCACCTATGAGCCCCTTACCCATTGTAACTTTTCTAACCATACCTAAAACTTTAAACGCTTTACCCCCAGTCGCAACTGGCAACGCAGCACCCGCTGCTGCTCCACCTAAAAATCCACCTTGTGGTGGACCACCTGCTGCATTTTGCTGCATGTGTTGTTTCAATTTATTAATTCCATGTTTTTGAACTGCACCCATAATCTTTGCACCACCGATGAAAGGAACATAACCCATTCCCATCTGCATCATTTGGTCCATGAGACCTATTGTATTTTCCATTTGTTCGTCAGCCTGATTTTTTACCTGATCTTGTAATGCTTTAAACGGACTCTCTCTCTGCATAGCCTGTCTTCCAGTTCTATCTCTAAATGACGTTGGCATCGCATCCATATCTCTCACACCTGCGAATATACCACCCGGACCTTCACCTGCTGCTCCCTCTCTTCCACTTCTTTTAGCCTGACCACCAAATGTTTGTGGTCCAGCAGCACCCTTACTTGGAAGTGCTGCACCTGATGCACGAGCAGTTCTTGCTGCTTCCTCTGCCTCGGTTAGTTGCTGTAATAACTGTTGCAACTCTGCCATGTCTTCTGACTTTATCTCTATTGGTATCCTTACTGCATCGTCTCCCTTTCTCTCACTCAATCTTATCAATCTCCATAAAATTATTAACCTCACTGATTATTCTTGCTTTCAAGTTTGGCAGACGTTCATCTTTTATTCCCTGCACAAGTCCTTTTGGCTGTGTTCCTGGATGTCTCACTTCTTTTGCAAAGTGGTCTTTTCCTATAACAAATCCACCACTTGGTCCTTTCCAATGGAGCATATCTGCACCACCCGCATCTTTTCCTTTTGCTTTTATTCTATGTGGCTTGGTTCCATACTCTAAATAAAAGTCAAGAGGCTGACCCTCTGGTCCTTTGAAATTCCAAACTAAATCTATCTTCATAAAACCTGTCTTCTCCAGACTTAAACCTGTGGCAGCCTTTGGTGATATGGATGCTGCTATGTTAGTCTGACCTGGCAATAGAATTAACTCTGTCGCCCAAATAAGAATATTCTGGTCTATGAATTTATCTACCCTTGCTTCAGCAGAGGCAAGCCTTTGTTTGGTTAAATTCAGACTCAATGTTCATCACTCATCACTAAGCGGTAAATGGTTCTCCTGGACATATTACTGTTATGTCTGCCTTGACTGCACCTTCAACAGACTTACTAATATCAACTACGCTTAATTTACAACTTGCAAATGTTAATGTGTTTAAATTTGATCCCCCAACATCAATAAATTTTATTGTCCAATTTTTTACTGGCACCTCACCACCAGCACTCGGTGCTAATAATAACTGAAATCCCTCTGGTGAATAATTCCATTCATCTCTTGTAAATAATAATGTTCCAGAAATAGTATTATCTGGGGCACCTGTATATGTAGCCACACCGCCTGATGTGGTTGGCTCTCTAAAAATAGGATGTGACATTAAGACTCTAGCATTTTGAACTAATTTCCATTGATTGGTTACTGCTGTTCCATCCGAATTATCTGCTCCTACAAACACCTGCATTTTCTTAGCATTAACTGCTTCTGCTAAATCGCCATAGTCTGCCATACATAAAGATAGATTTAATCAGATATAAAGATTAAGTATGGCATCAATGAAGCTCAAAGCCTACCTCAATGGCAGGAAAAAGCCTGTCTGGATTTGATTATAGCCAGATTCTAGCCATACATAATATATAGTGATTATTGGTTAATTAACCTTATGTAACGGTTATCGCACTGGGTTCTGAGATAACGCCTATAAAACGGTAGACCACCGTATCCTGATAACGATACAGCCTCTGTAAACTCTCTGGTTTTACTGTGAATGTTTCGGTTATAGTGCTCGGTGATGTACCGCCTGTTTTATTGGTATATACAAAATTAATGTCTGGGGTCTCTCCAACTGTTCTGAGGGCAATTAGTTTGTTTAACTTATCTCCAGTTGGACCCAAGTCGCCTGTCTGCACAGGTATGTTACATATTAGCCTTCCTTCAAAGTTTCCAGCGTAATACTTTGGAACACCTACATCTGATGTGTATTTCTCAGGTATGTTTCTATATCCACCTATTAGATCAACATCAAAGACCTCTGTATATTCATAATCTACAGCAGGAAGATTAATATCATCTGGGGCTACTTTTGATCCTGCTTTTATGAACACTAATTTACCATCTGCGGTTGCTGTGGATGGTATTACCTGTCTAACTGTAATTCTTAAAACTGATACAATATATGATGGAAAATTACCGCCAAATCTACCAACCTGCTCCCGAGCCCATATCTTGGATTCAAGAACCACCTTATGGTCTTGCAGGGTCATGGCTTCAATAACACTCATTATCTCAGCCTCAACATCCTTCTGAGATATAATCTGGGCACTTCTTAATCCTAGATTTTTAACATAATATCTGATTTCAAAGCCCACCGTTGTCTCAGTGGTTTTCTTACTCTCAATGGTTGATTCTGGCTGTGTGGTCCAAACCTCACAACTTGGGTATCTCCTTCGCTTATCGTATTGCTCGTAATCATACACATTATTGGCATTAATCGTATTCTCAGGATATGTGCCTGTGAGTATCTGTGTTTTGATTGTTTCTGCGGTTGCGACTGCCATATATATTATTGGTTTATCTCATATATAAAAAAAAGAAGTGTCGTTAAGACACAGTTTTCTTGCTTTTCTTAGTATATTGATGGTTCACATCATACTTTCTTTCGTATTCTGATAGGTTAGCGTTCATATACTTCACTATGTTGATCACCCTTATAAATGATTGTATTTAAAAAAATTAAGGTGGAAGTTCTGGAACATGCCTCTTTATGAGGTTTGATATGAATAATGACCTGTTTCCCCTCTCACGCCCAAGGGCAAACTCATCAACATATCTATTCAGTCTTCTTAGAACTTCTCCATCTACTGTCAGACTTATTCGTCTGTTCAATTTCTATCACCTGTTTTGATCTTTCTATGAATCTCTTATGTGCCTCTTCCCAGCTCAATTCCCAGAAGTTGCTAACATTGTCTGTTGTAATAGCCCTCTCTTTGAATTTCCAGATAAACCTGGTCTCTCCAAATGGGTCTCCGATTGCACCACACATTGTCTTCATGTCTTTGATGTTTTTATCGTTAAGTTCCAGGGTGTATTTCAATTTAATACCTACTGATTCCTTCTTGTCTGCCTTGATTCTTTTGCCAAAGGTGTCGGATTCTGGATCTGTATCGGTTATCATTGGAAATCGTGGCTCTTCATCCACACCGATATATTTTCCTCTTCCGTCTCTCTCGACATCCTCTTCTGAATATCTACGTCTGACTAGGGCATAGAGATAATCTTTACCAGCACTGTGGGTTCTAACAATATATTGAGCCCAATAATCATCTGGTCCTAATACTTTCTTTGCCATATATAAGTAATATTGTAGTAATACTATTTAAGTATTTAAGGTCTCTTTTTATCTGAACGTGTCAGTTTGTTTTTCTTCTTCTTCACTGTTGCCTTTGTGTTTCTATAGTTTTCGTCAAGCGTGTTTGTTATCTTACCCCTCTTCTGGTCGGAACGTGTAAGTTTGTTTTGTTTTTTCTCTTTTAATTTTTGTGGTAATTTTGTAACTCCTAAATCAGGTCCTATATTTTCATATTGTTTACCCCTCTTTTTACCTCTCTTCTGGTCTGAACGTGTCAGTTTATTGGTCTTTTTACGTTTACCACCTGTGTTCTTGGTGTATTCGCTATAAGGATCTTTGGAAGCCTTCTTTGTTTTCTTCTTACCTCTCTTCTTATCTAGGTCTTTCCTGGCTGGATCTTCCAAACGTGGATCATCATCTAATTCTGAGCCAAGTCTTAATCTAGCCAGTCGTACCTTTAATGAGGTAATATCTACCATACCTATAGTTAGATTTGGTCGTATATAAATAAAAAAAAGAGGTGGTATTAGTTTAGGATATGTATTCCTTAATACACCTGTATTTTCCCATCTGGATATGTTATTGTGGATCCTCGGAATCTATATTCTTCGCTTTTAGGATTTAATCCCAAACAGATGAAACACTCTTCCTTTGCATATTCATCACAGACCACATTTATGTTGGGGTAATGTTTTATTTCTATTCTTTTTCCGTCTTCATGAAATACCTCAACTACTGCTTTGTGTGATTTTTTATAGCTCTCAAAATGTTCCACGCAAACCCATGTTTTTACACTCATTATTTCACCCCCTTGATTGTTTGATTCATCATACCATATTATGATTTATTACCTAATATAAACCATGGTATGCATTTTTGCATACTATCCATACTTTTGAAGGTTAAAAAAAAAGAAAAAGCGGGTTTATTACCACGCTATTGGTGTAATTGCTCCAGTAATTAATCTACCAGTTTCACTTTGAATCTTGGCTGCTAGATGGTAATCAATGATGAAGTATTTATCATCACCAGTTTCCTCATCGTGCTGGCTGCCGACTCTTTGTGGTCCTTGGAATAATGCACAGTTTGGTTCTAACTCAGTGTCTACACAGTGCACATCGCCTTGTTTGATACCGTTGTCGAGTACCAATCCAATTCCGGGTATACCTACTAATTCGCTAGTTCCTGGTTCGTAACTGTAGTCACGAGGTCCGTTGGAAGCCACGCCTCTTAGGAAGGTGTTTCCTGTGAACTTTGCGTATGTTAGTTGATGCATACCAACACGATTCAATTTACCACCGACTCCTGATCCTTCGATATTCAAACTTGCGATTCCAATATCAACGGTTGGGTCTCCTGTAGATCTATCTGTGCTGGATACAAATGTATCCCAT
>Ga0310121_10005042_pt1 | contig 11446 bp, 9 predicted proteins | sample CB27_Tmax_986_MG_FD_203504 | JGI IMG/M metagenome (GOLD analysis project Ga0310121, IMG submission 203504) | Marine microbial communities from Western Arctic Ocean, Canada - CB27_Tmax_986 | ecosystem: Environmental > Aquatic > Marine > Oceanic | place: Canada: Western Arctic Ocean | collected...
TCACCCCCAATCACTTCACCATGCCCAACGCACCCGTTCGGGCTACGCCCTCACTCCAGAACAGCAGCGGTCCCTTAACCCTAGATCCTCTCATTAAGGCTGGTACATAGTTTGGGGGAAGGCCACCAGGAGAGCCAGCGTTCCCGTCGGCACATGGCGGTGCTTGTCGGAAGTGACCATTTTCTTAATCGTGTCGACCTCGGCTGGCGTCAATTACTGCGGCGATAATCGTGGGCACGACGTTATGTCGTCGAGGCCGCACTCTTTCTCCCGCTTCCACGAATGATAACGGGAGTGCGACAATCGGAGGATGCGCAGTACGACCCGAAGGGGGAGAACGGCGGTTGACCGTTCGATTGCTCGCATCAGCGTGTGTTTTCCTGCTCCGTTGGGAATTCGGGTGCCGGCCAGCGAGAAGCCGGACAACCTCAACAGAACGACCAGAAGACGAAGCAAGGCAATGAGCCGTGCGACACGTCTGCGCAGCGTCAGTAGTTCCTGTTGAAGACTGAGGACATCCATGTCGGTGACATCGACGGTGACAACCTCGGTCCGGGGAGACTTGAGCCACCCGCGAGCCGTGGAGCGAGGGACGCCTCGGTGGATTGCGTGTTGGACATCGTCGGTCGATTGGACGAGTTCACGAAGGCGATGGTCATATCTGCGTAGATTGCGAGTCGTGGCGGCCATCATTCGATGATCACGACTGCCGCCAAAAAATCAATACAGAAAGGCGAGAACTCGCGCATAAAAGTGCAGAATGTCGTGACAGACAGCTGGGTTGTCACCGTTACCGAGGTTCACGAACATGTCGTCGTTGACGCCCTTGACGGTAACGGATTGCCGGCCGTTGATTGTCGTCCCGTTAAGTTCCTCGACGGCAAACATCCCGGCGTCTTCAGTGGCACGAATGACGACTTCATTGTCCGATGCGTCGCCGGTCACGTTCAAGTCGCCAGCCGAAACGGCTATGCCAACATCACCCGCCATCAAAGTCTTGTTTTCCAGTTTCTCGATTCTAAATGTTCTGTGCTTATTCATCATTCGGCTCCCGTAAACGGATTTTCTCAAAACTAAACGAGTCGAATCGTCGCTCCGCCGGTCGGTGACCCGCAACCGAGCCGATTCGTTTGTCCATATTTTGTTAAGAGGAATCGTGGCCGCGATGTTACGGAACCAATAAAGATTGATCATAAATCGTGCTTTGACGGGACCGCTGAGCAGTGGAAACGCCCGATTACGGACGTATGCCCTAGCGGAGAATCCCAGCACTGGCCCCTTAACAAAACGCCTCGGCAACTCCGGGTGCAGTACCCCTGTTCGGTGGTTTCGCCAATGTCAAAACTCATCTGCGAAGTAAGCGTTTCCCGGGATGCGTCATCAAGCGAACATTTGATCCGACAGGTGAGGTCTCGAACTCGACTGCTTGAACCATATCTGATTACACCCCAGCACGGCCGGTCCATGCTCGGTCCCACTTCACCATGGCGCCAACAATCGGATTTGCCCCGCAAGTAAATGAAAGAACTCCCGCCAAAAGGTGGCGGGACAGGCCGAAGGCGTTTAAAATTACCATGAGTACCAGAGTTGAGTCAAAACCCAATGCGAAGACAAATCTGAGGAAAATCGCCCTCGACAATCGTAACCAACGTCTGTAACGCTGATGGTAAAGAAACATGTCGGGCCCTCATGAGACACATAAAAGAAGTCAAATGTGATTTGACGATTCAGTTGGGGCCCGGCCATCCTAGAGGCGACGTGGGAAACTAATTTTACCAAACCCTATCAGACATGTGGCCCAATTGACCATTCCGCCGCCCATCCAACGGGAAATGACTGCCGACGGTGACGAACCGCTCCCCTCCGTACCGCCAGTGATTGCTGCGGTGGACAGGGATGAGCGGGCATCGCGACAACCGTCTGGTGCGGTGGGACAACAACGATCGTACGCGACCGATAAGCGACCCAACATCAAGCGATTGGCCCTTGCGATCATGTTGGTCAATCGAAGCCCGCCCTGGTTGGTTAGCATGCAGATCCACCTAGTCACTCTGATCATGCTGGCGCTGTTTGCGATCCCTACCCACGTTATGAACCAAGGACACGAAATCGTAATTGAAATGGTGGACGACATGGACGCGGCTGACGAGCTGGATGAGCAATTGGTTACCGAACAGCTTATTCGTGACATTGAAGTTACGAGCGATTCAATGCAGCCACTGGATGTGGTGACCTTGCATGAGTTCGAGCCTGAGGTGCCACCCGCAACCCCATTCAACCCAGACGGTTTAGACGCAGCCAGCCAGAACGAGTTCGGGCTATTTTCGGAAGTTATCGAACGATCTAGCGACCTCCTTTCGGAAGTGTCGGGTGGGGCGCTAAACAAGGATTTTGGCGCTCGGTCGACGGCAGGCCGTTCAGTGATGGTGAGGCACAAGGGTGGCACGGCAGGCAGCGAAGCTGCGGTTGAGCTGGCGCTGAGGTGGCTGGCCGCGCATCAAAACACAGACGGCAGCTGGAGCTACGACCATCGTCTAGGTGGCGGCGTCACCTGCACTTGTACCAAGCCTGGCCAATCCAGTGGCCGGTATGGGTCTACGGCGCTAGCCCTGTTGGCTTTCCTTGGTGCGGGCCACTCGCACGTCGAGGGTGAATATAAGGAAACGGTTGCCGGCGGGATTCAATATCTGGTCACGAACATGACACTGGACCCGGAGAAGCATGCCGGGAAGATGCTTGACGACGGGCACGCGGGGATGTACGCGCATGGGATGGCCACCATGGCACTAAGCGAGGCCTATGTAATGTCCTACGACGAGAGGCTGCGTGCACCGGCCCAAGCGGCGGTTAATTGGATCGTCCAAACACAGGGCCCTTTGTGGGGGTACCGTGGGGGCGGCAATGACACGTCGGTCAGTGGTTGGCAGATCATGGCGCTAAAAAGCGCCTACATGGCGCGCCTGCTAGTGCCAGAACTTACGATTCAGAAGATCAGCACGGGACTGGACGGTTTGCAGAGTGGTGAATACGGTGCCTTCTACGGCTATAACAAACCAGGCAAGGGAACCGCCACTACCTCAGTCGGGCTACTTGCCCGCATGTACCTGGGTTGGGATCAGACCCATCCCGGCCTGGCGCGCGGCATGCAGTATATCGCTCAGCACGGTCCGAACCGGGACAACATGTACTTCACCTACTATGCCACGTTGGCCATGTTTCAATACACCAGCGGGGAAGGCCCCGTATGGCAACAATTTAATGTGTCAATGCGCGAGTCGCTGATCAGCGCTCAGCACCAGACGGGCCACGAAACGGGTAGCTGGAGTATAGGTACCTATCTCAAGCAAGGTGGGCGACTTTACAGCACTGCGATGTGCGCCATGTGCTTGGAAGTGTACTACCGATACATGCCCGTCTATCAGCTGCGCGGCTTTGCCGATAAAGATAAGAGTAACGAATAGAGATCTGGTCGGTCTGGATCACCCATTGATCGGCACGGTGGTCAAACCGCCCCTTCGACACTTCCGACTAAAACAACGCATCTTCCGGCGGTTCGGCCACGTCAACTTCCCGGGGATACTCTCCTCTTCCACGAGGTGTGAGCCCCCCTCAGTGCATCGATGTAGAGTTTCAGCTGGTCATCCGGCGGGTCGCGCGAAACGGCGGTGTGGTAGTCCTTTGAAACGCCCATGATAACGGGCGACGCCGCCGCGTCATATCGAGCTCTTCACCAGCCCTTTAAAAACATTGAGTAACTGACTCACCTGTGGCAAGCTTGTACCATAACGCCTCATGTCTTCTGCATCAACTCTCTTTAGTGGAAGCTCGGCGTCAGACGCTAAGTCGCATGCCAAACGTCCACCGGCATCCCATACCATCTCCGAAACCCTTCCACACCGGTGCGATCAACCGTTACCGTGAGCCACGTACCGAACTGCATTTCGAGTACCGGTGCTACGAAGGAAATGATTCTATTGATGCTGCGCTCTGGCACCGGTCTCACCAACGCATTGCTGTGGTGGCCTGTGTGAATGCAGACCAGCATGGCGATTTAACCTTTGATGACCGGTGCGGCCATGGCTGTCCGCTTGTCTACCGCATCCGTTTTACGGACGGATTTGAGGCGGACGCCTTGGGGGAAGAATTGCTCGATAATGAAAGCTCATACGAGCGTCCCGATCCACCAATACGCAAGGGAAAAGAATGAGCAAATCCTAGCTTAAGCCGCGGTCTTGTGGCATTATCTGCTATGCGGCAGTTGCAGTTTGACTTTAAGCATACCGGTAAGCGGGAACCGACGACATCCAGTTCGGCCGAGACTGAGCCGCTCGACACTACCGGCCCACGGCTTGACACATCGAGCGATGTTCCAATCACGAACGACGCGGAACAGGCGTCTTCCGAGCTGGTGCCCCTCAAAGACCAAGTCAAAGACTATTTGGCCCAGCAGCCACTCCCCGTCTTACTATACAACCTTCGCCGCGCGTTTGGTTTTATCGGTACTGAGCCAAAGGACCCAAGCTCAAACCCAGTCGATGTGGCCCAAAAAGAGCTTGGGGCCGATGTAGAGATATAAGACGGCCAGTTCGTACCCGGCATGTCTCGCTTGCCAATTCAAACGCGGCCCAAAGTAGCCTCGCCGCAGAGGATCATCGAGTGTTACCGCCGGCCGATGACGTCCGCGAAAAGGTGCTCACCCTGCTCCGCGACCGCGGCGGCCGCGTTGAGATCCGAGAGATTCAGTCAGCTCTTGGCTTCGTGAAACTTGACCCACAAAACGCGCTCGCTAATCCGGTACACGCTGCCCTGACTGCACTCCGCGATGCGGGAGAGATAGTCAGCCATGAACCGACCTGGGGCGACCCATCATTTGAAATAACACCGGAGTGCTACAGTGAGCCAAACCTGTATCAAGAGCGCCGCGAGGCTAAGATTGACCGATACGAGGAGAAGGCAAGTAGCGCCCACTTGCAGGCAGAAAGCAGGTTTAATACCGCCCGGGAGATGGCAGATGGAATTCCGTTTGGACAACCCATTTTAGTTGGCCATCATTCAGAAAAACGCGACCGCCGCTATCGCGATCGGATCCACGACAACTTTGACAAGGCAGTGAAGCTCGAAAATAAAGCCACCCACTACAGCGAAAAAGCGTCTGCGGCTGAAAGCAACTGCGCAATTACCTCTGATGACCCAACTGCCGTCTCCGAGCTTCGCACCAAGTTAAAGTCTCGGGCAACCCTTCAAGCGTACATGAAAGCGATAAATAGCGGTATTCGGAAAGCCGCGCTCGATACGCTCCCAAAAGATGACGTTCCCGCAAAGCTAACGGAGATTATCGCTTCGGTGTGCCCAGATGACGGCGAGGGAAAAGCACTTTTACAGAAACTTCTAAACAACGCTCAGGACAGCACCTACGGCCTTATTTTCCCGCCGCATGAACTCACCAATAATAACGCGCAAATTCGCCGGTTAAAGGAACGAATTGCTGAACTTGAGAAGGCAAGCGAGAACGAGACAACCAAAACCTGCCACGGTGTTTGCACGCTGGTGGAAGATGCCGATGAAAACCGCGTGCGGTCAATCTTCCCGGGAAAGCCTGATGAGCTAACACGCGAGATCATCAAGTCAGAAAACTTTCGCTGGTCACGCACAAACGGTGCCTGGCAGCGGCAATTAAATTCTGCAGGCCGTGTTGCTGCAAAGCGGGTGCTTGCCAGAATTAAACCGGAAGAACCGGGCGAGCCTGCCACCGAACCCGGCAAACACGAAAAGCGGGCACCAGACTTCATCCGCCCCGACCGGCAGATTGACTTTGAGGGATTGCCGCCTGCCGACTGGCCAAAAGCTGTTCAAGGCCGGCGAACGCTCGTGGTCGACCGATTGCGTGACGACATAGACGGCGGTCCGCATCGTGTTACTATCAAACCGGGGGATGCCGTTGAAGCCTTCGTTTCAAAAGACACGTTTCAGATCGGCCAGGTAGTCGACATCGCGCTTCGTACCGATGAAGTCCTTGTTTGCTTTACGCCAGGTACTGACGCGGTTCGGTTTTCTAAAACCGACATCTATCCGGCACCAAAACGTCCCGAGCAAAAGCCAGCCACCGATTGCATTTCGGAGCCGCTCGAACTCGCCGAGGTTGCATCGACCACCATCAACTCGCTCGATGAGTTGACCACACTCTTCCCTCTATTTCGACCGTTTTTGGGCGAAGCGTGCAGCAAGCCCCCGAATCTGCAGAGGTGTCGACACCGATGCTCGGGAGCAAATCGGCTTCGTGAGGGCGGATTGTCCAACCGCAGCAGATGCGATTCGAGCGTTCGTGCGGTCGGTCTTGTACAGCCGCACAATAGCGGCGACAAATAGCGGCCGATATCGCAAGCAAGAAGGCGCCGCGGCCCACAGGCAGGTTGACAGTGAAGACTCACTTGTAGGTCGCACCGTAACGCCTGACACATCGATACTGCGAGTGACACTACCCCTCAGACAGCTCAATCTGGTTCGGGTGCAGGGAGGGCGCGCATCTCTTTCCAAAATTCATCCAGGCAATTCAAACTGGGCGGGTGACGGTGTCGTATCAGCCACAATCCGTAGGAAACTCGTTTTGGTGTTGCCGAAAGTGGTTTCGACCACAACAGACCCTTTCCACTGATGGACAATTCGGTAATAGTCTCGGTTCGCCTCGCCCTAAAACTCAACTCGGCCGTCCCTTTTTTGATGCTGAAATGGGAGTAGTCGTCGTCCGAAATGCCGACGTATTCTTTCTGCCAGCCTTTCTCAGAAAACTGCTCAAGATAACTGGTCAACAGTTTCTTTGGACTGCTGCCGGCAACTGAGAATTCGATCTCCTTCTCGTCGATGTTGTAGTCGATATCTGTTGCGTCCGTCGGCAACTGGATATCTTCCGCCTCGATGCCATCTTGCAGTATCTTGGAGTCGATCGGTTCAACTTCAGCCAACTGCCAAGATGAACGGTCGGGTTCTCCTACGATGATTCGCGTGCCCCCATTTTCAACTTCTCCGTCACTGAGTCTCATCAAGCGAACTACAACATCCTGCCCACCGCGAATGAATGGCAACCAGGCCTTATCCTTCTGGTCGATGTGGCGATTGTGTTCTCGAGCGATCCAACCCTCCATTTGCATTTGTGCATCATAAAAGTCCACCGTCTCTTCTAGAGACATTTTGGTGTTCGCGATCATTTCCGGTTCCGATGCGGACCAATCATATTCAATCCAACCTGAGTCGGCAGGAATGGGCAACGAACGATGAGTGATGCTGGCAGAAGGTTGCACAAACAGCTCGCCGTTGGCACCATATCCAACGCTAATGGTAAGCTTGATTCCGCCGCGGATAAAATCGATCGACCTACGGTTGGGACTCTCAGAATGAGATGAATTCAACCGAGTGTATGCCGTCCAGCCGGCCTCAAACATGCTCTTGAGCAGACTTACCTCGACGTCCGTTATATCGTCCGCGGTACGATAGGTAGCCGAATCGAAACTGCTATACGACTCTAATTCGGACTCATCAGAGTGCTTTTGAAGCCCACGCAGATCGTAGTTTCCCTCGTAACGGAGACTAACGTCATTTCCGGGTACACCGGGCAGAAAGCCCATCGCGGAACCCTTGTTGAAACTGGTCATGGCCGTGTGGCTTCCCTTTGCGAACATTTGTCGGAGTTCGGTTTCATCTGCGGGTGTGACCTCTTGCCAACCGGCTTGGTCAAATACGTAACGATAAAACATCATCGCCTCTTCGATCGGTGTGTGAACTCGATACCGTATCGATCCAAACTCCTCGTAGATCGACGTTGATTCCGGCAATCTCGGAAAGCTGCGAACTTCCAATTCTTGTTCGAAGAGTGCAGAGGAGGCCGGATCTCGTTTCTCAACTGGAGCCAGTCGTTCAGGTTGCGGAAAACTGATGGCGACGCCCAACGATTCAGCCTCTTTCCTGTTCCCCCATAGTCGGACACGCCCGTTTTCAGAGACAACGACGAGCAACCGCTCGGGCAACCAACGAAGACCGACTACCCGCGCACACGATTCCATCACCTGTACCGTTCTTTGTGAACTGTATTCCCATATTCGAATCGTGTTATCTTGAGCGGCAGTCGCTACAAGCTGGCCGTCATGGGAGATTTGGACATGGTCTATCGGGCCATGATGGCCCCTGAACTTCGACGCGCCTCTCCGGTTCTCTTTCAAATCAAACAACAGGAGTGCCGATTCGCCATCCCCGTGGATGATTAGCGATTGATCGGGTGCGTACGACAGAGCCGCGCCCGATACGTTAGACCCAAGTCGACGTTTTCGTTTGCCTGTCGAGATATCCCAAATGCCTACATCTCCACCCAACGCGACGAAAGAGTCATCCGTTACGAACTCTAGGCCGTCCAACTCCCACTCGACGGTTTCAAACGAGTTGGCTCTTTTGCCACTTTCAACCTCCCAGACAGTCACCTCGTTCGAATAGCTTGACGTGGCCAAAGATTTCGCGTTGGGAGAAAAGGCTATTTGGGAAACACGGCTTTCGTATGCTTGCCAACTCCGAACCTGTTGTCGCGTTTCAAGATTCCATACTCGTACTAACCCTTCCTTTTCTCCAGATGCCACCAAGTTTCCGTCAGTCGATATGGCGACCGTACCCACGTAGTGGGCCAACTCGCGGGGCACATCATGCATGAAGTCAGCGACAGGTTTAGACTCTTTCGTGGAGAACAAAGTAAGCCGTTCGCCACCCACCACGTAATGCGATCCATCGGAAGAAGCTGCAGAGCAGGTTAAGAGCGAGTTTCCGAATCCGTCGTGGCAGGTCAACAGTTCCAACTGCGCAAAGTCAGGTATACTCCAGTCTTCGATTTGTTCTGGTGTGGGAGTCGGAGGTTGTTTTTGTTCAGTCGCTTCTTCAGGAGCATTCCTAGCGGCAACTTCACTAGAAGTCGGCGGCGTTGACTGCGCCCCTTCGGCGACTGCATCTCTTGTGGGCTCGGTTTCAGCGGGAGCGGAGTTGACTTCCTTCGAGTTTTCGCCCGTGCTGTTCGCTTCCATTTGCGGAGCCACTGGCTTTGTTGATTCGCCCGCGGCGATGCTCGTCGACTGGTCGGAATCTTCTTGTGAAGTTAGAGAGGAGTCGCTCAACACCGGTTCGCGTCCACAACCCAGTAAGGCTGTAATCAGTAGGCAGAAAGACACGTTCAGCAACCGCACGGGATTTCTTTCGTTAGGCTTTGGCTCGCTGTTAGGATTGTCGAAGACGGGGACAATCGCGACAACCCGCCTGGTCGGAGTCTTGATGTGTAAGCACTTATCCGAGAAAACACTTTTTGTTGAACCTCACTCACCTCCAGTTTGCTTCACAGCCTATGCCGCCTTTAGGTTGTCGCGACGAACGGATTTGCATTCCAACTCTCACTCTTGGCATTATCTACACACATACTCAGCCATCCACGGTGGATATGGATATCCTATCCTCCCACGCCTCGTTACGGGCTGGAGTACTTTAGAAACGTGACCTCCCGGATACTTGGTAGTCAGTGAGCGAACAGACGTCATGATAATGGCGGAAGGTTTGCAGATGAAAGAACGCAAGAGTTTTCACAGAACTTCAAGTTGGCGGCAGTTAAGCAGGCAGTCGAGCAAGGGATGTCGGGAGCTGAAGTTGCTCAAGAGCAGGCGTTCGGAGGGTCCATACGTCTCTCAGTTTCGATGCGTTGGTTGGAGGGACAATCCAGATAATATGGCGACCGCGCGTCCAAACGTGTCGGCGCACGAAACCAGGGTCGATTTCGGCTGAGTGAGCTACCACCCAAAGTGGTCAACTTACAAATCAAAGCGGATGGCTACTATAGCAACCAGCGCAACTACGCGGTCGATCAAGAACACCAGATCGTGATGTCCGGCCATGCGCCTCGACCGAGTGTGTTTCGGGTTCGTGTGGTTGATAAAACAAGCGGCGCTGGTGTCACCGATTACGAAATCGTTTACCGCTATCGGACTAAGGCGATCGTCGTGTCGAATCAGCAGGGGCGTTGGCAGAGCAGCGTCGAGCCACGCTCTCGTGGCATATCCGCGACACTCTATTCCGTAGAACACGCTCCGCTGACAGTTAAGTTGGAGACTTACTCGCCCGACAGTTCGGAAGAGCAAGTCTTCGAATTGGAGCGAGGTTCTCCGCTCCGTGGAAGGGCCTTTGATGCTCAGACCGGAAAGCCATTGTCGGGAGTTCACATTTTGAACGGGGATGCTGGCAAAGCCCGGTACTTCATCTGGGATGAGCGGGACAAATTCGCCGACGGTCATCACTCGCTAACGGTCGTGCAGCGAACGATTTCTGGTGACGACGGTTCATTCGCGTTTTTCGAAGGCGATCGCAAAGTAACTCTGTTCCTGATCCATCCAGGCTATGCAATACTCACACTGCAACCCGACAGGCGCGGTGACGAAGATGGAGAAGGCTTCATTAGTGTGGCTCTGGAACTGGAAGCAACGGTCAGCGGTCGCCTATTTGGGTCCTTGGCAGAGCGCACCAATGTTTTCGTACAGCTCTATAAGATCCAGCACGGAGCGACACTGAACGAGGAATTCGAAAGGATACCTCTTCAACCGAACAGCGGTTTCCAGTTCACGAATCTTGGCCCCGGCGATTACTCTCTCGCGGTGTACCGGTCAGAAGATACCATCGGCTTCTCAGCGCTTAGCCGCAAGTTCACGCTGCAGGCTTATGAACAGAAGACGGTGAACATGGGTCAAAACATGGGGCAGTACACACTCACGGGAACGGCGACGCCGTTTACCCTAATCAGTCTGCACCCTCAATTCGAATGGGAATATCCCGTCTGGCAACATATGCCGACCCCGATGGTCAGTATCGGATCGAAGGTTTGCGTCGGGGATCCTGCGATGTTCGCCTGAACCGATCATCTACGACCAGCGGATACTTTACGAATCGATCGGCCCCGGTCCCAATACTGTTCGGCACGAACTTTGCTAGCCATGTTTCCTAGTAAAATTTTCGTTGATTTTATGAAATCGTTGTAAATTGGGCTAGCTAGCCCTGCGAGTTTTTGGCATCTTACGCGCAGACACGTTTGCATCGCGATGCATCCGGGCGTCCGTTGTTTGTTGCGTAGGATCAGGATGGCAAAGAAGAACAAACCGCGACTCCGACCAGAGGATGTTGAAGGGCTCAAGTATCTCGAACTGCTTGAGCCGTTCTTGGAACGATTGCACAACGTCAGTACTGAGCGCGACGTTGCGGGAAGCCGCGACCTGTATTTCGACCAATATACAGCCTTGATTTTTCTGTATTTCTTCTGCCCCATCGTTACCAGCCTACGCGGACTCCGGCAGGCTACGGAGCTGAAGAAGGTACAGAAACAATTGGGGATTTTACGCGTCTCACTCGGTTCACTGAGTGAAGCTTCTCGGGTGTTCGATGCGGA
>Ga0310121_10005045_pt1 | contig 11443 bp, 8 predicted proteins | sample CB27_Tmax_986_MG_FD_203504 | JGI IMG/M metagenome (GOLD analysis project Ga0310121, IMG submission 203504) | Marine microbial communities from Western Arctic Ocean, Canada - CB27_Tmax_986 | ecosystem: Environmental > Aquatic > Marine > Oceanic | place: Canada: Western Arctic Ocean | collected...
AAAATGATAAAAATGTTGTATTAGATGCATTAAACTCTCGCCTACTTACAGATGGACCAAAATTACATAAATTTGAATCAATTTTTGCAAAATTTACCGGAGCTAAATTTGCTGTGGGTGTATCTAATGGAACTGCAGCACTACATCTATCACTAAAAGCGCTTGGTATAGGAAAGGGCTCTGAAGTAATTATTCCAGATATTACATTCGCTGCAACTGCAAGTTCGGTATTATTAACTGGAGCAACGCCTGTATTGGTTGATGTAGACGAAGACTTGAATATTTCAACACCTTCAATAAAAAAAGCAATTACAGCCAGAACTAAAGCTATCATTCCAGTACATTTTGCTGGGAAATCATGTAAAATTAAGGAAATAGCATCGATTGCAAAGAAAAATCACATTGCAGTTATAGAAGATTGTGCACATGCAATTGGCTCTAAAGCAAATAGCAAGCATGTAGGAACATTTGGGCAATCAGGTTGTTTTAGTTTCTATCCCACGAAAAATTTTACAACAATAGAAGGTGGTATGGTTATAACAAACTCTAAGAATACAGCTGATTTTGTTCGTTCCGCACGAAATCATGGAATCACAAAAACACTTGCATCAAGATTTTCCAAAGGTAAACCATGGGATTATGACATAGAAAATCCAGGTTACAACTATAGACTAGATGAGATTCGTGCATCATTAGGTATCAACCAGATGAAGAGGATTAAAAAAATGAACTTGCTGAGAAAAAAAGTGGCTAATTACTATACTGAAAAATTAGAAAATGTTAATGGCGTTGTTGTTCCAGACAAATCAATTGGTACAGATCATGTCCACCATCTTTATGTAATTAGAATTACTGGAAAATATTCCATTACAAGAGATATGTTATTTAATAAATTATTGAATAAAGGTATACGAACTTCTGTACATTATAAACCACTTCATATGTTTACAGCATTTAAAAAAATGGCCAAAATATCTGGTAGTTTATCAAATTCAAAAAATACTTATTCACAGATTTTATCGTTGCCTATTTACCCTTCAATTTCTAAAAGACAGCAGAACATAGTTATTCGTAATATTGAAAAATATGAGGGTTGATCAAAATACTTGTTAGTATATTTTATACGTCAACATTATTACTGTAAATCTAGGGATAAATCGTATGAAAATAACGGTAGGTATTCCGGCTTATAATGAAGAAAAAAACATAGCTAAAATAATTGTGGGATTGAAAAAAGTAGCAGACCAAATTATTGTATGTGACGATGGTTCAACTGATTCAACACCGATGATAGCAGAATCACTAGGTGTAATTATCATTAAACATCCTAAAAATTTGGGTTATGGTAGTACAATACGCAGTATTTTCTTGAAAGCCAGAGAAATTAATGCTGAATGCCTTGTAACAATTGATGCCGATGGACAGCATAAAATTGAAGATGTTAAGAAAGTGATAAAACCTATTGTAGATGGACAAGCTGACATTTCAATCGGTTCTAGATTTTTAGATAAACATGATAATGCACCAAAGTACAGAAAACTTGGAATTAGCATAATCACAAAAGTAACAAATTCGTCTTTGTCTGAAAAAATCACTGATGCACAAAGTGGTTTTAGAGCTTACAACAACAAGGTCTTACAGGCATTAACTCCGTCAGATTCTGGAATGGGAATATCTACTGAAATTCTTATTAAATCTAGTAATCTTGGGTTTAAAATTGCAGAAGTTCCAACTGAGATACAATACGAGGGTGATACTTCCAGTCAGAATCCAGTTTCTCATGGAACAGAAGTGTTGATGAGCACTCTGAAATATATCTCAATAGAAAGACCTCTCAGATTTTATGGTATACCGTCAATCATATTTTTTGTAATTGGATTAACTTTTACTTTTTTGTCTATTCAACACTATGCTGATGTAGGAAGTCTAAATACAAATATCACTATAATTGCTGCAGGAACACTACTGATTGGAATAATATTAACAGTAACTGGAATTCTACTTTATTCCTTAGTTAGTGTTGTTAGAGAAGGAAAGTCAAGATAAAAAATATTAAAATTATTTCCAAGGAATAGTTTTAGTTACATTATCTGGAATTGAGTCCAACCACAAATCATTTGAAATATACCAATCTGTAGTTTTTGTAATTCCGTCTTCAAAATTGGTTTTAGATGACCATCCTAGTTCCTTTCTTATTTTTGATGAATCTAAACTATATCGCAAGTCATGACCTGGTCTATCTTCAACAAATTCTATCAAATCGGATGATTTGTCCATAATGGACAAAATTTTGTTAATTATTCTAAGATTATCCAATTCGTTGCCCTCTGAAATGTTATACGATTCCCCTGTTTTGCCCTTCAAGAGTACTTGAATTATGGCGTCACAATGATCATCCACAAACAACCAATCTCTAATGTTTTTACCATCTCCATAAACAGGAATTTTCTTATTTTGTTTTGCCAAAAGAATAGTTTTTGGTATAAGTTTCTCAGGAAATTGCCTAGGACCATAGTTATTCGTACATCTTGTTAAAACACAATCACAATCATATGTTAAAACATAGGAATTAACTAAATGTTCTGCAGCTGCCTTTGTAGCAGCATAAGGGCTCGAAGGATTAAATCTGAAATACTCATCTGCGCTTTGATCTTTTAAACTTCCATAAACCTCATCAGTAGAAATCTGGACAAACCGTTTTTTTGTAGCCTTGATAATTTCTAATAATGTAAAGGTTCCTCGTATATTTGATATTAAGAAAGGATTTGGATCCGAAATGCTTCTGTCTACAAAAGATTCAGCTGCAAAATTTACAACTGCATCACATTGTGAGATTAAATTTTCCATTAAATTACGATTCGTTATATTACCTTTTACATACTGATAATTTGATGATGATTCAACAGATTCTAAATTTTTTTTATTAGAGCCAAAAAGTTCAGCGTCTACGTTAATTATACTAAAATCCTTGTGCTCATTTAGAATTTTTGAAATGAAATTACTGCCTATAAATCCAAGACCGCCAGTTACAAGAAGTTTCATTATGAAATTGATCTCTGTTTATTAATAAAATCTTGTATAAGATCATAACAAATTACTTTAATAGTTTAATTTAATCCCTGTTTTTTAGTGTCTTCTACGAAATAATTCTTCATTGCAATGTTTACGGATTATTAATCTTGAAAACCATCGTTTTTGTTTGATCTGATTGATATATTTTTTCAAATTTGCTGTCTTGGCTATCATCTAATGCTTTAATTATCCATGGAGTTTCATCGGCTCTTTGAAATTGAATATAAACTAAATAATCTGGTATTGGATGACTTAGGTTTTTTCTATCAGGAGGTATATTGTAATGGTTCGAATACATAATATCAAAAGGAGACCAGCTTTCTCGTAGTAAAAATTCTTCGATAGATTTTGAGCTAACATTTTCTCCGAAGGAAGTGTGGATACTATTGCTTTTGACGTTATATGCGATGGCATAGGTGTTACTCATGATATATTTTTCATTAATGTTTAATTCATTAGAAAGAAGCTGAGAAATTTGGTTGATTTCAAAGTTTATTCTACTTTCTTTCTTCTCAAAAAATTTTCGTATCTCATCAGAAATAGTTCCAATTTCATAATCCTGATACATAGTCATGCCTTCCAACTTGTATGAAAATCCGATATTAGAAATAATTATGATTAATACTACAGCCAAAATTATGGAATTGGATTTTTTTATGATTAACAATGATTTTGTTTTTTTTAACAAAAATGGAATTAAACGCGTACAAAAAATGGCAAATAAAAATGGAAGTGAGATTAAAATTGCGGCCATATTGATAGGATCAAAAATCGGTACTAATGATATCCCTACAAAAAATACTACGGGAATTACCAAAAATGGTAATATTTTCGGCTCTATTCTTTTTATTGAGAAAATTCCTAGAGAAATAATTGGAAGAATAAAAAGCGCAAAGTAAAAGTCGGCTAATTTATTGTAATAAACAAGTATTATAGCAGAAATTAGTAATACACTTATGGGAATTATGAATTCAAGTTTAGATTTTCTCAAATTAAATAAGAATAATGCAGTTAAAAGAAAAATTGGAATTCCAGAAAATTGTATTATTGGTATTGGAGAAAAATTATTGATTCCTGAATTTAAATTGAATACTATGTGAGAGTTTGTTTTAAAAAGATTGTCAACATATTGTTGATTAAAAATAATCTTATCAATCAAATTAATATTCCAAGGATTTGTAGTGACTTTTTCAACAAAAAAATCTCCCCACATTTTTTTATCTGTTTCAGAGCCATAAACTTCAAGATAAAGACTAGGATCTACGTCAAGTAATACACCATGTGTTGAATAGTTGTAAAGTAACATTGGTGTAATGACTAACATAAATAATGCAGATAATAAGATAATTTTTTTTGCTGTAAATCTAATTGTTTGATTTGATATGAGAAGATATGTGATTATACCAAATAATATGAAGACACACTGATAACGAAACCAGAATGAAATACCCAAAAACAATCCAATTAACAAATATTTTTTTGTTGAATCCTTCCTTGATAGAACGTACGCGCTCAAAAAAATGAAAAGTAGGGGCAGCATATCATTATTTGTAATGATGGCATCTAGATGTATGAATGGATTTATTGCTAGAAAGGCTTGACCAATTAATGCTGAAGAAATGCTACCTAAAACATTTCTTATTATGAAAAAAGTTATGAAAATGATTAATCCAGAGGTAACAAGTGCAATAGATTTTGATACAATGATAACATCACCTACATAATCAGTAAAAAAAGCCAGTGTGACAGGCCAACCTATACCACCATTAGAAACATAAACATTGGAGCCATCTCCATGCAAAATTTCATAACCAGCATTGTAGTAAAAAATTACGTCAATATCAGTTGGTTGGTGAATACCAAATGATGTTAATATCACTAATCCTATGAAAATTATTGGGATTAAATATGGTAATACCTTTGGTTGCTTTTTTTTGAAATTCATTTGTAATTTCAAATTCAACATTTTTTTTTAATTTCTAGTATAATGCTGTTTCTGCAGTTAGTTAACCAATAACAAACGATAATTTCCTTAGAGTCTCACCATACGTCATTCCTTCATTAATTAAAAAAATATTACAATCTGATACTAGTATAGAGGTTTGGGGCTCAGGAAAACAAATCCGTACTTTTATTTTTGTAAAAGACTTGGTACAAGGTTTACTTTTAGGTTTAGAGAAACATCCTTCCCCAGATCCAATTAATATTAGTTCAAATGAAAAAATCACGATTAAATCGTTGGCTGAGTTAATTATTAGATTATGCAAAAAAAATCTAACAATCAAATTTGATACTACCAAACCTGAAGGCAGTTTAGAAAGGACATTAAAAATTTCAAAGGCAGAAGAATTACTAGGTTTTTCACCAAAATGGAATCTTAGTGATGGTTTGGGAGCTATATTAGATTGGTATAAGAATTATTTTAGTCACGCCTGATATATTATTCGTGATGTTTTTATCACCTATTAAAATAAAAAAACCATGAAAAAAGCGCTGATTACTGGTGTAACTGGACAAGATGGTGCTTACCTTTCAAAACTTCTCTTATCGAAAGGATACAAAGTTTTTGGTACATTTAGGAGAGTTTCTACCCCGAATTTTTGGAGATTGCAAAGTCTCGGAATTTTTGATAAGATCAATCTAATCCCTGCAGATTTACTTGATATGGGATCATTATTGGAGGCTCTGAAGACATCAGATCCGGATGAAGTATACAATCTTGCAGCTGGTAGTTTTGTTGCAACATCATTTGAGGAAGCTGTTGGTAATGCAGAGATTACTGGTCAGGCAGTAACAAAGTTTCTAGAAGCTATTAAACATCAAAATTCAAGCATAAAATTCTACCAAGCATCATCAAGTGAAATGTATGGAAATAATAATTTTAAATCACAGAATGAAAAAACTCCATTTTCACCCTCAAGCCCATACGCAGCAGCAAAACTGTACGCGCACTCGATCACAAACATCTATAGAAAATCTTATGGGATTTTTGCATGCACTGGAATATTATTTAATCATGAATCACCTTTACGTGGGTTGGAATTTGTTTCTAGAAAAATTACTAATTCTGTAGCTGCAATCTCACTTGGATTAAGAAATGAATTAATTCTTGGAAATTTGAATGCTAAACGAGATTGGGGTTTTGCTGAAGAATATATGGAAGCAATTTATCGCATGATGCAGAAATCCAAACCAGATGATTTTGTCATTTCCACGGGTGTTGCACATTCTGTAAGTGATTTTGTAAAAGAAGCATTTGATCTTGTTGGTCTTAATTGGAAGAAATATGTTAAAACTGATAAAAAATTCTTGAGACCGTTTGAAGTAAATTTTTTAAAAGGAGATTATAAAAAAGCTGCGAAACAACTTGGATGGAAACCAAAAATAACTTTTAAAAAATTAGTAAAGCTGATGTTAGACGAAGATATTAGAAGATGGAATGATTTCCTGAATGGGAAAGCCTTTGCATGGGACGCCCCATTATATCCTAGTGAGAATAAACTCATTACACGAGGAAGTAAGAGTAAAATCAGATAGCAAATTTACCAGTTTTAGAAGTTAAAGCGTGTCTGTAATGTCAACAAAAAATAAGAAAGAAAACCTAGATGGAGTTTTTCTCTCCATAATTATACCCACATACAATGAATCTGAAAATATTTTCAAACTATTAGAAGAAGTAAGTAAGAATGTTAACGAATTAAGATATGAAATTTTAGTTGTTGATGATAATTCTCCAGATGGAACTGGAAAATTAGTGGAAAAATTCATAGAAAAAAATTCAGCAAAAATTTCAAATAATAATGAAAGTTTTGTAAGATTAATTACTAGAAAAAAGAAAGAGGGAATTATTCAAGCTCTTTTAGATGGAATAGATGAATCTAAAGGAGAAAATATACTAGTTATGGATGCAGATTTTTCACATTTACCAGATTACATTCCAGATTTTTTGAGTACCCTAAAGGAAAATGATAGTTATGATATTGTAATAGGATCGCGTTATGTGAATGGGGGCTCAATAGTTGGTTGGCCAATAACTCGACACTTACTCAGTAAATGTGCAAATTATTTTGCAAGGAGTTGGTTACATGTAAAAACTAACGACATTACCACAGGTTTTTTCTTATTAAGGAAAAAAATTCTTTCGAACGTTCATTTCACTACTAGTGGACATCAATTTCTTTTAGAACTTTTAGTAAAGGCAGATTATAAAACTGCTAAAGAGATTCCAATAAAATTTCAAAACAGAATTAGAGGAAAAAGTAATTTAGATTCTACTGATATTAGAAATTTTATAAGTTCTATAATAGAATTAAGAAAATTCAAGAAGAATAAATGAATAATTCAAATCTAATCTTTTAATGCTAAAATATTATATGTTCTTACACCATGAGATACTCCAGCTGTAATCTTTTCTTGAATTTTCTTAGTCTTAAACCCATGTTCTTTTAAAAATGTGTGAATTAATTCTTCATTATCACCCTTAGATTGTAAATATGATGGATGTAATTCAATTATAATTTTCTTAATTTTATTTTTCTTTAAAGTATCATTACATCCCAAAAGAACTTCATATTCAAATCCTTCAACATCGATTTTTAACAAATTTATTATATTGAGATTATTTGATAAAACAATATCATCAATTGTGGTGACTTCAATTTCTGAATATTTCTTTAGTTTTTTATTTTCTACATAAGAATCTAAATAACCATAGACATCTTCTTCATTAACTTTATACAGGGATTTTGTTTCAATTTTTTCTCCAACTGCTTTTTCTAGAATTAAATAATTTTTAAAATTGTTTAAAATAATATTTTCCTTTAAAGATGTTACACTATCGTGATCAGGTTCTACTGAGATAACAAGTCCTTTATCTCCTACTAGTTTTGCTCCTAATAATGTATATTCACCAATGTGTGCACCAACATCAATTATTGTGTCGCCCGTATTGATGTTTTGTAAAAATTCTTGTTTAACATCTTTTTCAACATCTTTTCCTAATACTAAATCCCATGTTAAAGGATTTGATAATTCTAAGAAAATCTTTAATCCGTAATCAATGTCAAATGCCACATTTGATCCAGATCTTTTTAAATTCTGTAATAGTTTTGTTCCCAAAAAAGAATATCCAATAAATTTTTGTATGGGTCTTGGAATTAAACTTAGAATTTTTATTGTTAACAACAGTCTTTTTCTTTTCATTTTGGTCTCGATTCAAATTTTAATAATAAATGGCTTTCTTATTTATCATCACTCAAAAGATTGAATTGGCTGTTTGGATGTAGGTAAGTTAGAGATATTTTTAGTTTTAATTGAGCCATTTTCTATCATAATATTACAGAATAACTGTAAGACTTTTCCATCATGAAGTCAATGAAGAATCATTATTAACATTAATTAACTAATTTAAGGTGGAAATTCTGAAATTTGAAAATATTTGTTGGTATCAGTGAACATAATGAAAAAAATAAATGAAAGGTGGTGCGGTTGTCAGAAGAAAATAAACATTCAAAAAAAATATTAGCATCTGAAAAGAATAACAGTTTCAAAGATATTTTCCAAAGTCCTGTTTTTTTACTTACCATAATTGGGATTATTGGGTTACTAATTCGAGTGTATTATCTTCCTTTTGATTTACCAATCACGCATGATGGTTCAAACTACTTTTGGTATGCCATAGATATGAGTTTGTTAAGTGAATTTCCATCTACTTACACTTTTCCTAATAATGGTTGGCCATCATTTCTTTACATCTTCTTTTCCTTATTCAGTTCAGATAATTTTCTTGATTACATGAACTTACAGCGGTTGTTATCTGTAATAATTTCAGTTTCTACTATTATTCCAGTTTATCTATTATGTACTAGATTTTTTAAAAAACAATATGCAATATTGGGTTCAGTATTATTTGCTTTTGATCCAAGAATAATTCTAAATTCTACTTTAGGAATAACTGAACCGCTGTTTATAATGTTAGGAACAATATCGTTGTATTTCTTTCTTAGTAAAAAATGGATGTATATTTATCTCTCATTCGTCATCGCAGCCTTATACACACTAGTACGATACGAGGGTTTCTTGCTTATTATACCACTATCAATTATATTTTTGATTAGATTTAGAAAAGATAAAAAAGTTGTATTAAAGTATCTTGTTGTAATTTCACTTTTTGTCTTAATATTATTACCAATGATGTATATTAGATCTGAAATGACTGGACAAGATGGAGTAATTAGCCATGTTAGTGGTGCAACAAAATCTGCTATTGCTCTTGATGGTCAGGAACAATCGCAGATATTTGAAATAATTGGTTACACGTTTGGTAATTTTTCTAAATATTTTATTTGGATTCTTATTCCCAGCCTGCTGTTTTTTGTTCCCTATGGATTAATTATGTTGTTTAAGAATCGTGATTTGAATAAAATTACATTAATTCTAGTTGGTGTTGCTCTTTTGATTCCTGCATTATATGCATATTTTAGAAATATATCTGACACTAGGTATCTTCTCAGCATAATTCCCATTTTATGCGTTATTTCGATATACACATTTGAGAAAATAGATCAAAGATTTAAAAAACCGGGTTTGCTGATTATTGTTTTTATTATTTGTATATTTTGTGGATCCATAGTTTTTCTAGATTATAACAAAAATGATTATGACTACGAATTAGATATTTATCATGTAGGTTTAGAAGTTAGCAAAAGGACATCAGTAATTAATGATTATTATCCAGAAGTAAAATATGTTAATAATAAAATAGGTGTAGCTTCACATTTAGGAACTTTTCCTGTGCTGAGCTCTGAGATCAAGCAGAAAATAAAATTAATTGAGACGCATGAATACGATTCGTTGAATGAATTTATCGATTATGGTAAAAATGAAGGATTAATGCATATTGTTACTGATGAGAATGAAAATAGACAACAATTCTTAAGGGATGTTTTTTACAATGAAAAAAAATTTCCGTATTTAACCAAAATATATGATTCTTCTGAACAAGGTTATGATTATCATCTTAAAATTTTTAGGATTGATTATGAAAAATTTGAATCGATAGAATTCAATTGAGAGAGTATCTAACCATTTAGATCATGAAATTTCTGATAATTGATTTCAAACGCCTTTATCTTAAATTCTTTATAATTCATCTCGTCCGAATCAAAAATTTTTTCCATATATGGATATTCTTCTTCATTATGATACAAATCGTTTAGAAATGGGAAAAAGTAACTTCCTTTTTCAAGAATTCCTATGTATTTTAGTTCTCTAAGTTCTCCATTAATAATTAATTCTTTCATATTTTTCCCATTTACACTTAGCCATACAACTTTTCCTGGTTCATAGAGATCTGGGTATGGATTCTTTCCTCTTGGAGATTTAAATGATTTAAAATCATTATCGTCTGATGTTAGAGATACATAAGCTAGATAATCGATCACTGTTTCATCTCTCAAGATTTTACCATCATGATTTTCAACTAAATACTCAGTAAATTCAATTTTTTCATATTCCATAACTGAATTTGGTTGACCATAACCAAACTCACCCACTCCCATTGTAAATATAGTAGAAAGAAGAAGTACTACACCAACAACTATTACTAGGAAGACAGATTTCTGCCTCTCACTAAAGCTAAATGTACTAAGACCATAATTTGTTACTCTTTGAATCGGAATGGTTGATAGAACAATCAAAAATGGTAACAGAGGAAATAGAAATCTCCTTTCATCTATAATGGCAAATGGAATCACTAATACGCCAATTAAGGTTAGAATCATAATCCAATTTGCTTTAACATGCTTTAGTTTTTGATCTATAGGCCTTAAAGAAAACAAAACTCCAAATGGTATTAAAATAAACAAGTATGGATACAAAATTCTGAATAGAACGTTAAACAAATTTGTTAATCCATTTGCAAACCTATCCATTAATCCAAGAATACCATGTTTTTCTACGAAGTCTGTGATTCCTTTATCTTCTGGGCTAGTCAATAACTCAGCGTAATCATCTGCAAGTATAGTTCCACCATACCATACGTAGAAGGGATCATCGAATTGTAGATCCCGTTGAATAAAAAGTGGTGAAATTGTAATCAACAAAAAAACTATACAAAATGAAAAGTTTCTCAAAGAATTACGTTTAGAGCGATGAATTACAAAATATATCAAAATGATCGCAATTGCAGGATATATGACTTCTAATCTTACCCACCAACAAAGACCAGCAAAAATGAAAGCCAGATAATGATATTTTGCCTTACTCTGTAGAATAAATATCATTGATGTAATGAGAACTAAAATCAATAAAGGTTCAGAAAGTGCAGTTCCTGAATTATAATTCAGATGAGGTTCAAATGCAAACAAACCTG
>Ga0310121_10005046_pt1 | contig 11440 bp, 8 predicted proteins | sample CB27_Tmax_986_MG_FD_203504 | JGI IMG/M metagenome (GOLD analysis project Ga0310121, IMG submission 203504) | Marine microbial communities from Western Arctic Ocean, Canada - CB27_Tmax_986 | ecosystem: Environmental > Aquatic > Marine > Oceanic | place: Canada: Western Arctic Ocean | collected...
CCCGGCCTGCAGAGCGGGGTGCAGCTCTCCCAGGCGCTCTCGAAGGAGATCTCGATAATCACCAGTGGGAACGAAGCAGATCTCTTGTGACTCGGGTTTGTTCGCGTTCACGAGTCCTTGAGCCTGAGCATGCTTGCGTACCTGTTCCTTCGTAAGGTTTCCAACAGGGAATAACAGGCTTTTTAGCATGGCGTGAGGTAGAGCCCATAAAAAGTACGATTGGTCTTTCTGTTTGTCCTGACCTCTCAGGATTCTTGATTGGGAATGGGTGTGCTCGATCTGCACGTAGTGTCCGGATGCGATGAGGTCACAACCTAGGGAGTGACCTCGGGACAGAAGATCTCGAAACTTGATGTATCCATTACATCTCACGCACGGGTTTGGCGTTTTTCCTTGAGCGTATTGGGTTACGAAGTCATCAATCACATCACGATCAAAAGCGTCTTCAACATCGAAGACGTAATGGGGAATCCCGAGTGCAGCGGCGACTCGTTTGGCGTCACTTATTCCATCGAGTCCACAACATGTTTTAGAGTGATCAGGAGTCTCGGAGTAGCAGAAGGTTTTCATCGTGACACCCACAACCTCGTGGCCCTGTTCCACAAGAAGTGCGGCTGCCACAGATGAGTCTACTCCACCGGACATAGCCATTAGAACCCTGCTCACGATGCTGCCTCCAACTTCCGGAGTCGTGCAACGGTACTGGTGAGCTTGAGTATGGCTTGCTCGATGTCCTGCTCAGTGGTCTCCCGGCCGAGTGAGAGTCGAACGGTCACGGCAGAATCTTCCTGCCCGTATAAGGCTGTGATCACATGACTCGTCTGTGTACTTCCACTCTCACAGGCTGAACCACCAGATACTGCTATACCTTCGAGGTCGAGGGCAGCGAGGAGATTTTCTCCATCAACGTCATCGATAGCAATACTTGAAATATGTGAGGCGCGGTTTGCATTTTGCACGTTAATACGGAGCCTAGGGATAATTTCCAGAAGACGTCTCTCAAGGATAGCTCGGAGTGCTGTAAGTCGTTTACACAATTGCTGCTGTTCCTCAACGGCAAGCTGTAACGAGCAAGCGAAGCCTACTGCACCCGCGACGTCTTCAGTCCCAGCTCGGAGTGCTTGTTCCTGCCCGCCACCATGTAGGAGCGGCACTAAATTCACACCAGAACGAACGAAAAGTATACCTGTACCTTTTGGACCGTATATCTTGTGCCCTGAGGCTGTCAGTAGGTGAACTGAAGACTCTCTGACGCTTACCGGTATCTTCCCAACAGCTTGGACAGCATCCGTGTGAATAGTGCCACCCAGTTCGTTGACGAGGCCTGATATCTCAGCAACTGGAAAGACCAATCCTGTCTCGTTATTCACCCACATTAGTGAAACGACTGTTGGTCCAGATTCCAGTGCCAACCTGAGGAGCTCTTGGTCGAGTACTCCGTCTTGTGAAACTGGGAGTGTGACCAGGTCCGCGCCTTGCCACTCTGAGACGAGTTTAGCTGGACCTAAAACTGCACTGTGCTCGATTGCACTCACCACTAATGTGAGCTGTTTTTCGTGAATTTTCATAAACCCGCAGCAGCCAAGAACCGCAAGATTGTCGGATTCAGTTCCTCCACGGGTGAAGTAAATTTCTTGAGTGTTTGCACCGAGTGCTTTAGCTACGGTAGCCCTCGCGTCCTCAAGAGCTGCAGATGCCTCTCGTCCCCACCGATGAAGGCTTGAGGGATTTCCAAAGGATTCAGAAAGGTACGGTTCCATTGCCTCACGAACCTCATGTCGGATGGGGGTCGTTGCGGCATGGTCGAGGTAAACCACCTTCATAAAATCGTACTCGACTCCGGTCTCTGTGTTGCTACGGAGGACGCGGCCCATAAGTTAACCGCCCTCCGGCCCGGCCCCTACTCCCTAGCATTGAAGATGCAGATTGCTCCACCATTCCCTGACGGACGCCCGACATGTTTCCGTTCTACTGTTCATGGGACCATTTTTGCTGGACGTGACCGGCATATCGATGCGGTTAAGGATGGAGATACACTCCAACTTATTGCTGATCCCCCAGTACAAACTGAACCGGAAGTTTGGGTACATCTCGACTCCGGGGATCCAATTGGACACCTCCCGGCTGAGATTGGATGCTGGCTATGGCCATGGATGCTCAACGGGGGCGTTGCAGTGGCTCGAGTTCTACAAGTGGGTGGCACAGAGGTGCCGTCGTGGCGCCGTATCGTTCTTGAGGTTGTTTGTAGGATATAGAATAGAAGTAGGGCTAAGGCGGGTAGCTAGAAAGTTGATACGCTCAGCTTTGTAAGATCCGCTACCTCGAGTACCTCCGAGATTCGGAAGGGCTCACCGTATGGTACACGAATGAGCGATCCGTAATGGGCTAGTTGCATACGGATTTGCTCTGTCAACGGACGTTCCCCGCCTGGTAAAACCTCTCCACCCTTTGTTGCTCCATCAAACTGTGAACTATATGCAGATATCGCTTCGAGTTTTCTGTCTAGGTGGTCTGTTACATCTATCACGAAATCCGGAGGGGATGCGTCTTCACGAAATGCGGTTGCGTAGACCAGATTAATCGGCCGAAACGCCTCCCCTTCAATATCAAGTTTCTTGAGGGCGCTCAGAAAACAGGCATCTCTTACCAGTTCCGCTGCAATACAGTGGTCAGGGTGGCGGCCGACTGGCCAATGAGTGATCACAGTTCGGGGCCGAAGGGCCCTCAGGTGCTTGACCAGGAGATGACGGGACTCCCGGTCGTTCTCAAGATCCGCGTCTGGTAGGCCTAAGCAGCGGCGTTCCACAAGCCCCATAATTTCTGCGGCGAGGTCCGCTTCCTTCCCTCGAATTGTGGCTGATCCGGAACTCCCCATTTCTCCTGCTGTGAGGTCAATAACTCCGACCCGGTGAGCTTGGCGAGCGCTCTTGATCAGGGCACCTCCACAGAGGAGTTCCGCATCATCTGGATGTGCCATGACCGCGAGCACGTCGAGTGGCTCTCTCAACGTTTGTATCTCGCTGTTTTCAGTCACTCGAAACGGAGCGCTGCAACAGGCTCTAACCGACTTGCACGGATTGCCGGTAGGAGTCCGAAGAGCATGCCTGTGAGTGATGCCATTCCGAGTGCGGTACCCACAGCCCACACCGGAATCCTTGCTGGAAGCGGAGTCCATGTAGCGATACCAGTTGCGAGTACCCAACCCATGAGCATACCGACACCGGCGCCCATAACTGTTAAGGTTGATGCCTCAACTAGGAATTGCCACAGGATCTCTCTTCTCGTCGCTCCCACGGCTTTTCGGACACCGATTTCTCTGGTTCGCTCTGTAACACTTATGAGCATGATCCCGATAACTCCAACTCCGCCCACAAGTAGGCCAGCTGACGAGAGTGCAAACATGACCAAGAAGAAGACTCCAGTCAGTTGATTAAAGAGATCAAGGATTTGAGCAGAACCAAGCACGGCAAAATTATTGTCGTCCCTCGGCCCGAGCCCTCTCATTCCTCTAATTGTTGCGATCACCTCATCCTGGGCACGTTCCATTGAAACGGAATCTACTGGCACAATCATGATTTGTGCTTGAGACGTTGATTGGCGCAACCTCCGGTTGGCAGCCGTCCACGGGAAGATAGCCCAGTGCTCGACCGCATTACTAAAAACGTTAGCCTCGGTCTCAAAGACACCAACTACTGAAAACGGCTCTTGTGTTCCGCGCCACTGATTCAGCATTCGGACGCGCTTTCCGATTGGATCACGTTGGCCAAAAAGTTCTGTAGCCAATTCAGCGGACAGCACCACAACAGATCGGTTCTGGTCTACCTCTGCAGGAGTGAAGTCCCTGCCGGCGATGAAGTCGCCAAGTGTGTACTTCGGCCACCCGGAAGAGTATCCCGTCGACTGTACACCACGTACCTGGTGGCTCTCAAAGGACATGTCCGTAGAAAATTGAAATGTGTAGAGTGCTTCATCAACCGTTGGAAGATTCATTAGCGCGCGAGCTTCTTTAGGCTCAATCTCAGGCTTGTTCCACCATGGGGGACGGCCGTTTCCTACATCAGAAATTCGCACCGCTGTGAAATCAAAGCGGGTAACCATGAAATTATTGGGGCCGCTAGCCTCGAACGCTTCCATGACACTAGTTCGGATCCCTGTAATGACAGCGGCTAGGGCTACGACGACCGACACGCCTACCGCGACACCGAGAATCGTGAGTGCGGAACGAATAGCGTTGGTACGTATGGCCTCCAAGGCTATCTTGATGCCCTCATTAAGGGCAGTCAGTCTTGATGCTCCTTCTTGCGGCCTGAGATTATTCATACCGGAGTGCATCCACAGGATCAAGCTTTGAAGCCTGAAAAGCTGGATATACTCCAGCAACGATGCCCACACTCAGACCGAGAGTGACTCCAAGTGCCACCCACTTGGCGCTGACCGCAGCAGGCATCGGTGAGAAAGATGCTACGAGTGTAGCGATCCCAATGCCTGCTAGGACTCCCAGAATTGCACCCACCGTGGACAAGGTTGCCGATTCGATGAGGACTTGAGCGAGGATATCTCGGCGTCGCGCTCCTAGTGCTTTTCGCACTCCGATTTCCCGGGTACGCTCCATCACCGAGACCAGCATGATATTCATGATTACAATTCCCCCGACCACCAAAGATATGGCCACGAGACCTGGCAATGCCGTAAAGAGTATACGGGAAATATTGTCCCAGAAGCTGATGGCATCCTCCGCAGTTTCCAATGCAAAGTTGTTTGCTTCCGAGGGCCTTAACAGGCGCCTGGTCCTCATGATACCTTCGGCCTCCATTTGAGCCTCAAGGAGGCGGTCTGGGTTGATGGTCTGGATAATTACTTCGTCCACAATCCCAGGAGGGTTGAGTATCGCTCGGATCGGTGATTGGTGGGGAGCGACTGCAAAGTTGTCGAGTGATATTCCGAACAGTGAGCCCCGCTCTTCGAGTACACCGATTACCCTGTAGGGAAATCCCCTCAAACGGACCGTATGTCCGATTGGATCAAGATCTTCAAAAAGGACTTCAGAAGTCTCAAAACCCAAGACGAGGACTGGGGTTCCAGCGGTCGCTTCTTGTTCAGTGAAAGCTCGACCACGGTCAATCGTGAGGTTGCGGATGGGGAAGACCTCGGGGGATGCTCCGATCAATTGCACCCCAGTAGCAGTGCGACCATTGTCCGCAACTGCCGTTCCTCCTGAACTGCTTTGGATTGCGATTCGTGCTGGGATCGTGAGTCGGGCACGGATCGTTTCTGCGTCCTCATAGCGAAGTCGCGGTGCTCGCATCCGACGGCGCCACCTCTCTTCGTCTGCATTGATATCAACTTCCGGCCAGCGGCGAAGTGTCACCGTACTAACGCCGAATACCTGTGAGGTGACTTCTTCACGCACATAGCGATCGAGACCCTCGATGATCGTCACAACTACGATCAAGAACATTACTCCTAGGATCACACCTATGAGGCTAAAAAAGCTTTTCAGCTTCTCCGAGCGAAGCTGCTGCATGGCGAGGATGACGCCTTCCCAGACCCGCATCTAATCTGTCAGCTTGCTGGAGAGACTTCAGTCAACATCAATCAGATCCGCCGATTCTGATCCGGAAGCCGCCGCCGCCATCGCCGCCGCCGCCACCGATGCTAAACTGGAAACCGCCGGTGATATCGTCATCCACATTCCTTACTAAATCCCCGTTTTGTAGCTGGCGGATCATCTGGTAAGGACCTGCGACCAAGTTGTCTCCGATGTCTATACCAGCGAGGACCTCAAAATATTCTTGGCCGGCGATGCCCAGTCTTATTGGAGTAAACGTGACAGTGCTATTAATTACGATGAAGACACCTTCCTCATCTGGAGAGTCATCTTCTCCTTGAGAGGAATCACCTGCCCCCGGACTTGTCGCGCCGGTCACTTGATTAAGATCCGCAGATTCAGTTTCTCGAACCGTGACCGCGATGATTGGTACTGAAATAACACTTCTACGCATTTCGGTAACGATGTCAGCTGTAGCGGACAAGTCCGGACGGAGAGATGCATCGTTCTCATCTAGTGTGATTACGACTTCGAAGTCGATCGCAGCCTGCTGACCTGGTGATTGCTGCGATGGTGGGTTGATCGCCGAGTTACCGATTTCTGTGACCCGGCCGGAGAAATACTCGTTAGAAAAGGCATCGATCCGAATTGTTGCACTGTCGCCTAACGAAATCTGAGGGACGTCGGTTTCGTCTACCTGGACAACAACTTCAATTACAGAAAGATCAGAGATAGTAAGTACAAGTGAGCCCGGGTTGTTCATCGTACCGATGATAACCGTCTCCCCTTCTTCAACATTCAGCCTCGTTACTTTGCCATCCATGGGTGCGACAAAGATGGTCTTCGAGACCTGTTCAGTAGCTTCTTCAACCGCAGCCTGAGCCTGTGACACTCCATGCCGTGCTGAGGCGAGGGTTGCTTCTGAGACATCTAGATTAGTACGTGCATCGTCGACCTGTTGACGACTCACCAGGATAGAATCTCGGGACCGCAGCGCCAGAAGGCGATCTAGGTCACGCTGTGTACGTAAGAGATTAGCCTCTTGCTGAGTTTGCTGTGCTTGCGATTGAGCGAAAGATGCTTGGGTACGTGATAATGCGGCTTCGTATTGATCCGGTTCTAGGCGAAGGAGTACTTGTCCCTGCGCGACGTCCTGGCCTTCATCAACCAACAGTTCTGCAACTCTGGCAGAAACATCAGAACTAATGTTGACCGTTCGACGAGGTCTGATATTCCCACTTGCGGTTACGACCTCAACGAGATCACGTCGCTGAGTCTCCTCGATACGCACGGTGATTCCTTGATCACCTCCAAACATCGTCTCGAGTATGGCAGCAGATGCTAACAAGATGATGCTGATAATCCCGATGATAACCTTAGTTCGTCTTTGCATGTCTTTTGCTAGATCGTCTCTGTCTGGTTTGTTAGGTGTCAGTTCCGAAGGGATGTTCCAACAAGTACTTCGAGACTGGTTACTGCATCATGATAAGCGAAGACCGCTGCTATGCGGTCCCTTTCTGCCTGAGCCAGTAACGTTTGCGCATCTACGAGTTCAACGAAGGTAATTGCTCCCAACTGATAGCGTTCACGGGCGAGAGTTAGTTGCTGATCAGCTAATTCTAGATTGCGTTCCTCTAAGAGAGCACTCTCATATGCTGTTTGGACATTGGCGGTACCAATCGACAGATCTGCTTCTAGAGCTAATTCCTGCTCCCGTACCTGCTGTACCATGTCATCCCTTTGAAGGCGTGCTGCCTGCAGGTTCCGTTCTCGACTGAGACCCTGGAAAATCGGAACCTGGAGGCGGAGAGAGACACTAGGGGGAGAACCCTGGAAGTTGAATGGGAATGCCCTGTTGCCATCCATGATCCCCTGTCTCTGTTCATCTGTGAACGCAAATCGTGAGCAATCAAAGGGCGGAAGAGGATCGGCAAGGCGAGAGTAGAGATTATTGGTTTGCACACACTGAGCTACAGATGAAGCCACCTGAGCCCGAGCCTGTACCACCTGGAAGTCTGTATTGCTAGCCTCTCGGGTGAACCCACTCCATCCGGTTGAGATAGATAGGGATGGGAAATATGAAGAGCGAGCTGAGCTTATCCCGATGTCTGCTACTTCCTTAGATCTTCGTCGTGCTCGAAGTGTCGGGTTTCGATCAAGCGACATGTCTGTCAGAGTTTCGAGATTCCAGGTAGGTTCCGAAAGTGTGAATTCAGTTGAGAGTGCGACGTCTTCATTGACCCTTAATCCTAATTGTTGAAGAAGTCTCATCTTACTTGTAGACAACAAGTTACGGGTCCGAAGTACTGTCACTTCAGAACGACCAACTTGGACCTCAGCTTGTCCAACATCTATTGGTGTTACTGAGCCCACTTCTAGTTGGCCTTGGGCTAGTCGGAGGTTGAATTGGCTGTTCTCAAGTTGTTGCTCAGCCAGTCTCAAAGCCTCCTGTTGTCGGAGTATCTCTACGTAAGCATTGGTTACGGTTGAGACGAGACTTGCTTCAGCGAGATCAATCTGAGCAAGGGTGACACCCCTTTGAGCTTTCGCCTGTGCTGGTCCCTTGATCGTGCTCCAATCGATTGAGTAATTGAGGCCGATATTATAATTGGAGAAGTAGTATGAGGGTTGGTCCCCAAAGCCCAAATCTCCGAGTGTCAAGCTTCCGAATTGCTGTTCACCGGGGCCTTGCCATGAGACACCGGAACCAACAGAGGCGCTGGGTAATAGGGCTGCATAAGCTTGTCGCACATCCCAATTTGAGAGTGACTCATCGTTTCTTGACTGCAGAAAGCTGGGGTTGTTTTCCCGCGCTATCTCAAGTGCTTCGTCGAGTGACAGAGACCTAGTTGATATCTGTTGAGCGCAGAGTGGTGTGGTGACACTAATAGCGATTAACGCTAGCACAGATAGAGAGATCTTAGTATTCGAAAGCCACACTGCACTGGGATCTTTCTTTGCTGACACTTTTGGAATGGGCATGCTATTGAAGTCTGATCTGCTTCCAGATTGGTCACGGTAGATTTCAGCGTGGCTTATCATTTCTTGTTTAATCATCTAATTGGGCTTGCTGTGCAATTTAGTAAAAAAGTGTGTCCTCTCTATGAGGATATTCTTGAATTAAGGAGAAAGCGTTGCGACCACCCTATGAAGAATTGAGTAATCATCATTCTCTTATTGATGCTACAGGATTTAACCGAATTTTGTTTCTAAACGGAAAAGCTAACTAGAAGGACACCGGATCCGAGATGAATGTTGTTAGGGGACACCTGAAATCATCCGACTAAGTCTTCACGCACAGCTAGATATCCAGTTGTCGGGATCTCTACACGGAGCACACGGCCTTGTCTGTCGAACCAAACGATTCGGTCTCCATCAACACTTGTGAATATGACCCGTCGAGCTAGAACACGGTTACGACCAAGGCGGATTTCTTCTTCCTCCTGAGCCGAAACCAGGAAGTCTCTATCTGTGTGGGATAACGGTTCAATCACATGCACTATGGAATCTTCTAGCACATTTCGTAGAAAATAAAGATGGTGAGCTACCTGGTGCTCGACGATCCGGGTTCCATGCTCTGCGCGAAACTCTCTCTCTTCTTGGCCTTCTCCAGAGATAAATCTAGAGAAGTACCTGGGACCGGAAAGATTGAGCATGATCTCAACTGGTACTGGTCTAGATGACTTGAATTCGTAACTAGCTGCGGTGCCTTCGGTCGCTGTTACTCTCAAGAGGGTTGTAAACTCTTCTGAAGCCCCATCCAAAGTGCGCACAACCACTCCGCGTGAGATGAAAGCAGCTTCATTACCGAGTCCTGCTCGTCGGATAATGAAGTCTTCTGTGCCGATTCTGTCACCGTGAATGCTCAGACTGAAAGTTCCCCGGTCAACGACCACACTTTGAGCGGACAGGCCTAGTGGTACGATGATTGCCAAGCTCGTGATATGGAGACTCAAGAAGAAAGCGCGGAGGATGCGTAAGAACAAATTCATCCGTGGTATACACCTTGGGGTGGATAGCGTTCGCAGTAATAAGTGTTGTGTCATTTCTAATGACGTTCGCAAATCTTGATATCATTAGAGAGGTTGGTGTTCGTAAGTTCCATGAAACAGGCAAGAGGACCTCAATAGAAGGAAAATCTGTAAAAAGGATTGGCAGTGAACGGGATTAGCACAGCGTCTGAGGGTTTTCTATTGACTTACTTAACTGGAGAGAAGGGTGATCCTGAGTCAGAAATGCAGTACGTGCTACGCCATACTATTGATCTGAAGTGAATCGTCTATTTACCGAGTGGCATCGTATGCCTCAGACGTTAGGCTGGGTCGGTCCCTGGATTGCTCTCGTGTCTCTTTCCCTTTGGGTTGCTTCTCCGGGTAGCCCTTCATTGGTGTTTGCCGCGCTCGGTATAATCGCAGGGGTTCTTGGGGGGGTACGTGAACGGGGTGTGTTCTGGGTTAGTGGGTCGATAATCCTAGTCATTGGGATTATCGCAGGAGTTCTTGCAGACCGTGAGGTGAGTGACCTCTCAGCAAACTGGAATACATTCTGGGCCGAAAGAGAGGCTGAGGTTGGTGGACGACTCCAGGAGGAACTTCAGGCCCAATTGAGGTCGGGTGAAGCTGCTGCTGATCAGCTTGCTCGCGGCGCAACTGAATTCGAGCGGTTGGAAGACGTCCAGACGATACAGGACATTCGTGCGCAGCAGGGAGTCTCGGCACTCGCTCTTTACGATTCGGATGGGAGTCTCCGTATATGGGATGGCATGCACCGTGGCAAGGTGCCTGAAGAGGTTCAAGCTGGACAGGACCGCTACGCCTACGTCGATCTACCGCTCTTTGGCTATCTGTATGTAACTGCACTGGCACCGGACGGTGGAGTAGCGGTTGCTGCACAACTCATGCGAACTGATCTACCGCTGGAGATTGGGGCTCGATTAGGAGATTTCGGGTCGGAGTTCCTAGATCTTACTGGGGAAAACATTCGGATCAATCCAGGGGATACACTGAATTTAGAGAGGCTCTCACCTCTTGTGCTCCCAGATGGAGAGAGACTGCTTGAGGTTCTAATTGAGCGACCTGACGCAGCGGACCGCGCTGAGCAAGTTTTAGCCCGTTGGCAGTGGCTCGTATCCAGTGGATTGCTTATAGCGTGGCTATTGCTTGCAGTTGGAGGTACGCTGAACCGATCAACGAGTGTTGTTGCAGCTGGGGGGCTTTTTTTCCTCTTAGCCTTACTCCCTCTTCAAGAGATAGCCGGATTAGAGAGGATCTTCGATTGGACTCTTTTTGCGCTTCCCCTGTGGCCGGGTGCGCTGAAGATATCTCTTGGACGACTGGTACTACTCGCTATCGCAGGTTTGACTGGATTCGCTGTTCTGCCGCGCCCGAAGTTCGCGGTACCGATCTGGGCTGCGGCCCTATCCTCGGCGCTCCTATTTCCGCTTGTTGTCACTTGGGTGCGGTCAGGGCTACAGCCACTCTCGTTGGCTTCGGATCGTTTTGAGTGGATCGTTTATGAAACGGCACTGGGCGCTATCCTTGCATTGACCGTGGCTTCTGTGCTCTGGTTGACGAGGTCCGGTAGAAGTGCTCATAAGAGTTGGACGTTGGTAACAGTGGCTTCCGCCGTCCTGCTGGGAGGCATGGGTGGCACGTTAGTACTGAACGGAGCGTTCCTACCCGTGGGCTGGATCGCATTGTGGGCAATTCCTACTGCTACAGCAGCAGTGGCGACGACAGCGTGGTCCGATGGGCAACGGCCTATTATTGGTTGGTTACTTGCAATCGTGATCGCGACCACTGCGGCTGTCCCCAACGCGTTGCTCGACCGTGTAAACGCGAGAAGGACCGCGGGTGGTCTTCAGCTCATCGAAGCTGCAGCGGTTGAAGATCC
>Ga0310121_10005047_pt1 | contig 11438 bp, 8 predicted proteins | sample CB27_Tmax_986_MG_FD_203504 | JGI IMG/M metagenome (GOLD analysis project Ga0310121, IMG submission 203504) | Marine microbial communities from Western Arctic Ocean, Canada - CB27_Tmax_986 | ecosystem: Environmental > Aquatic > Marine > Oceanic | place: Canada: Western Arctic Ocean | collected...
GCCACCGCATGAGGCCGGCATAGGGCGAATGCGACACGCCGCCCCTCAGTCGATACACGCCAGACACCGACAGCCGCCAGAGCCCCCACACGACCCCCGAGAGACACAGTACGCAGCCCAGGACCGAGAGCCAGATAACGAGGTCGGACCACAGGGCCGCCTGGGCGCGGATCGGCGTGAAATACAGCCAGTGCAGCACGGCCCCGGCATAGGCCCAGCGGCGTGACGCACGCGTCGTGCGCATGACCGGTTCGGCGGTTCGGTCGGACACGTAGACTACGGTGTCGGCGTCGTCGTGCATCCGCACCCGGTGGAGCGGAAAGAACGCCAGGCTCTGCAACGTCCACTGGTCGGGCGCGCGCAGGAGCATGTCGTAGGTCGCGGTGTGAGCATGCTCCGGCATGAACCGACGGACGAGCGCCACGGCCGCCTCGGCGGACAACCCATCGGCGAGCTCCCCGGTGTCGGCATAGGCCAGTGTCCAGCCGCCGCCGCCGGCGAACCGATACACCGCCCGGTCTCCGTGCATCCCGACCAGAATCCTCGATGGGGTGAATCCGGCCTGCACCGCGGCCTCACTGACCCCGACCGTCGCCCGCGAGAGGTCGAGCGGTGGCGCGCCGCCCAGCCGCTCATCGTCCGTGAGCGCGGGCATCCCGGCGTACATCAGCACGATGCCGGACACGAACCAGCAGATAAAGAGCAGGCTGCCGGCAATGCCAAGCCAGCGATGGAGGTAGATGAGGACGCGACGCAAAAAGGTAGACGAACCGGGCACCGGTCTTAGGGCTCCAACCAAAATAAACTGCCCACCTGGGCCGCCGGGGCATCCCGCCCGCCGGCGTTGTTCGTCGCTTGCATACTCCCGGTATGCGCGCTCCTCGCGCCGTGTCTGGCGGGCGCCGCGACGCCCCAAGATGGCCAGCCTAGTTTGGTCAGAGCCCTTACTCCACGCGTGTAAAGACGATTTCGGACCGGCCACCGGACTCATGGTCGCCCCGCTCCGCGACGATGTCTTCGTTCCAGGCCAGCCCGAAGCCGTCGGCCAGGGGCACGATGGCCGGAATCAGTGATGCCGTGGCGTTGTCGGTGAGGCGGCGGGCCGGCTCGAGTGGCGCTCCACTCGGGTCGAACGTCTGGAAGTACACCTCATGCTGCCCATCGTGATCATCCGACCAGGCGAGCCCGATCCGCCCCCCGTTCCAGTTGACGTAGGCCCCGATCGATTCGCCGACGGTCTGCGTCACCCGCCGCGCACCAACACCCACGTCGGCGAGGTCGTCGAGCGAGCCGCCGAACATATAGACCTCTCGATTGCCATCCCGCTCGTCGAACCATGTCAGGGCGAGACGCCCCTCAGACAAGGCCAGGTCCGGATACTTCGAGGCGAATCCGTCGTCATCGGTCAACTGGAGCACGACGGGTCCGGATGGCAGCAACCGCACCAGAAACAGCTCCTCTCGCTCGGTACCGACGGCGGCATCGAACACCAACCACGGCCGTCCCTGTTCGTCGAGCACTCCGTTCATGTTCCAGGTGGTGTCCCCGGCCGGAGCCAGCAGTGCCGGCGCCGTGACCGCCTGACCGTCCTCGTCGAGCCACTGCCCGTACACCGCACTCGTCCCGTCAGCCGCCGGCTCGATCCACGCGCAGAACATCGTGGTGCCGCGCACGAGCACCAGCGGGTTCCGCGCCTTGGTGTCTCGGGTGGCGTTTTCCGGGCTCGAGACGGGCAGCGAGCGCAGCCAGGTCCGCGTCCCGTCGCGTGCCCATCGACCCACGCGTGACTCCAGCCGTCCATCCGACGAACGGTCGTACCAGGCCACGACGAGCGAGTCGTCCAAGAGCGCCACGTCGGCCTCATACGACAACCGTTGATCGTCAGTCAGTCGCCACTCCGGGCCGGTCGGGCGCCCGTCGGGGTCGAGTCGGCGCGCGTAGATCTCGGGATTGCCGTCGCGCGTGTCATGCCAGGCCGCAGCCAGACCTGCATCCGACACCGCGAGACTGACCTCATAGGCGCCCTGACCGCTCTGACTGATGTGATGAATGTGCAGTGGGACGGGGACCGGGGCGGAGCATGCGCTCAACGCGACCACCGAAAAAGCAAGGCAACAGAGTGACCGCATCATCCCCGGCGTCGCCGGAGGCGCCAGACGGCCAGCAGACCGAGTATGGGCGCCCCGACCCAGACGGCGTCCCACACGCCGGCCTCCCTGACCGCATCGGATGTCGGAGCGAGCGGGGTCTCGGCCCGTCGCTCTGCCATCCTCAGGCCCTCGATGTTCTCGGTGTAGCGTGGCCCCGATTCGTTCCGACGGACAAATGCCTCCAAGGCTCGCGCCGCACTCTCGATGTCCGTGCCGATCGCCTCTTCCATCGCCGCTTGGAACTGTTCGAGCGCCGGCACGGGCACACCGTTCCGTGCCCCCTCCTCCAGCACGTACTCCAGCAGCCGCGCATTGCCACAGGTGTGGTCGGCGCAGCCCACGCCGTGCGTGACGACGCTGTCGACGTACTCCCTCAGCAGTCGGGACCGTGTCGCGTCGTCGGCGTCCCAGTAATCCTTCCGGATCGTCTCGATCATGCGGGCGGTCATGTCCTGGAACGCGAAGGGCGAGTTGTCGTCGAAGAACGCGTCCATGCCTAGGTCGTGCTTGTCCTCGACATACACGGCGAATGTCTCCTGCCACATGGCGTCGTCGACCACGTCGCTGACCGTCGCGTCCCAGCCCCAGAGATATTCGACGAACGCCTTCATCTCGCCGGCCCCGGCGTAGCCCTCTTTCTGCATCCCCTCGACCCAGGTCGGGTTGACGTAGCGGGAGCGGAACTCGGTCCCGATGAACTTGTCGATCGAGGTCATCTCGGGCTGACCCGGGTCGCGCGTGTTGGTCACGACGATCTCCGGGGTCTCGCCATCGAGATTCCGCACCGCGGCGGCCAGTCCGCCGGCGTACATGAAGAAGTCGTCGTTGTCGAGTGCGCCGTACAGCATCGTCGAGCTCGAGTGCACGACCTTCTCGGTGCCGGACAGCGCCAACCGGAACACGTCCTCCATCGGCTCGCCCCAGAACCCGTTGCCGTATCCGTGACCCATCTTCGAGAGATACTCGTTCGCCATCCCGGCATCGGTGTCCCAGGTGCCGCTGGCGGCCGCAATGCCAGCCGTGTTCAGGTTGAACGACCCGGGTGGCTCATCGAAGATCCTGACCCCGGCCCGCCGATCGGCCTCCTCTTCGTCGTAGCCGTTGTCGATCAGCGTCGCCTTGGTGCTGAGGTAGTGGCGTCGTACGTAGTTGTCCGCCTCTTCCAGCATCTTCACCAGCTGCACCGCCCGATCCATCAACAACGTGACGTTGTTGAACATCCCCTCGGCGGCCGACGCGATGACGATGTCGACACGGGGCCGGCCCAGCACTCGCTGCGGCACCACCTCGACGTCCACGACCTTCCCCCGCGCGTCCCACACCGGGCGGGTCCCCAACAGGTGAAAGATCTGTGACTCGAGAATGCCCTCGTGACGCATCGTCTCGTCGCCCCAGATGACGAACGAGACCTTCTCGGGATAGCGGCCATGCTCGTCCAGATGCTGCTCGAGCATCTGGTCGGCCATGTAGGCGCCGAGCTCCCACGCGGCCGGCTTGGGGACCTTGTCCGGGTCGATGCCGTAAAAGTTCTTGCCCGTCGGGTAGGCGTCGGGGTTCCGAATCGGCTCGCCCCCGCCGCCGACGGGCACATACCCCCCGGCCAGCGCCCGCACCAGGGAGTCGAGCTCGCGCGGCGCCGACTCGACAATCCGACGCTCCATGTCCTCGGCCAGAATCTCCGCGTCGTTTGGAAGCAGGTCGCGATCGACGGAGACGATCGCCCCGACTGTACTCGCGCGCATCTCGGCATCGGGCGTCCGTCCGAACGCGTGGAGTCCATAAGGGATGAACTGCCCACGCAGGTCGACCAGATACTCCTCGATCTCGTGCATCAGGTCGTGATCGATCTCGTCGCCCCCGGTGCCGACGTCGATCCCCAGATCCTTGACGATGCCGATCGCGGTGACCTGCTCGCGAATCTGGGTGGCGTAGGCCGCGGCGAGTTGCTCGTTCTTGTGCAGGTTGTTGTGGTAGTCGTTGACGCTCTCGCTCAGCGCGGCCAGATCCGGCAACAACCCACCTTCGGTGAACGGCGGCACCATGTGGTCGACCAGTGTCGCCATCCCACGACGACGGGCCACGAGCCCCTCCCCCACCACATCCACGTTGTAGATGTAGATATCCGGCAGGTCTGCCATCAGCGCATCCGGTGCGTCGGCGTCAGACAGACCAATGTCTTTGCCGTCCAGCCACTCGAGCGTGCCGTGCGTGCCGACATGTACGACCGCGTCGGCGCGGAACCGATGCTTCAGCCAGGCGTAGGTCGCTACGTATTGGTGATGCGGGGCGAGGTCCTTGGCGTGATACAGCTTGTCGGCGTCCTCCCCCCAGCCACGCGCCGGCTGCGGCAACAGCACCACCTGTCCGAAGCGCACCAGGGGAATCACAAACGCCTGTCCGTCCGGGCCGGCTGTCGCCATCAGTGTCGACTCGCCAGGGACGCCCCAGTCAGCCAGCACCTTGTCCCGGAGGGCCGGATCGTACCCATCCAGCCATTGCTGATAGTCGGTCAGACTCACCAGCTCGGCGTCCCCCGCCGCCAGCATCTCCTCCAGCTCGCCCGGCGCATAGCCACCGACGTTGCGGGCTTCCGTGGTGATGACCTCGAGCACGCGATCAGCCGTCAGGTCGGTGGCGGGGTCGACATCACCAAGGTCGTAGCCCTCCGTCTGCAACCGACGCAACACCCCGGCGAGGGACTCGGCGACGTTCAGATAACTGGCGCCGATACCGGCCTTCCCGGGCGGATAGTTGTAGTACATCAGCGCCACACGCTTGTCTGGGTTCGCCGAGGTCTTCAGCCGGCCATACCGGATGGCGCGATTGACCGCCATGGTGACCCGCGAGGCAATCGGTCGGCGCTCGACGATGGTCAGACCCGTATCGGCGTCAAACACCCGTTCCTGGCTGCCCACCACGGTCGGCGCCACCAACCCGGACAGCTCGGGCACGGCCACCTGAAAGGTGCCCTCGAACATCGACAGGCCCTGCCGCGACTCACGCCAATCCGCCTCGCTGCGCCCGTACAGACTCACCAGGCTCACCACCGGGATGTTGAGTCGGTCGAGCGACGGCGACCCCTCGAGTCCGGCGAAGCGAAACAGAAACGCCAGCGCGGCATCGACCCGGGGTTGCCCCCGGGCATCCATCAGCAGGTTCTCGAAAGCGAGACCGGCCGGATAGCCGAAGACCGGCACCACCTCCGCGCCCCGACGCTCGACCTCGGTGATGACCGCGTCGAGCAACGCCGTGTCACCGGCGTAGTAGTTGCTCTTGTAGAAGCCAACGGCCACGCGCACCGCGCCGGGGCGACGCCGTCCGGTGGCCTGCATGAACTGGTCGAACTCGTCCCAGGTCGCAAAGACACGACCGCCGTTACCGGCCGGGTAGTAATACCCTGCCTCGAGACTTGGTTGCGGATCGGGCACGGTCATGTCCGGCACACCGGCGAAACTCAGGCTTTGTCTCAGAAGTCCGAGTTGATTGCCGAGTCCCCAGTTCGCCCAGAACGCACGGGCCCGCTCGTCCCACACCGCCCCCTGATCGGTGTAGTGTTCGCGCGGCATCAGGCCTTCACCAACCGCCAGCACCATGCCGCCGCGGCTGACGTCACCGAGCAGGTCGACCTGGTGGGTGTCGTTGAACCGCTCGAGCATCTGCTCGTTCATGATGTCGAACAGCAGGACGTCAGCGGCCGTCATCTCCTCGGCGCCCACCTCGTCAAACATCGACTCGGTCAGGAAACTAAGCGTGACCTGGCCTCGCAGCTCAGGCTGTTCTTCGAGCAACGTCTTGAACGCCTGCAACACACCCGGAAGATTCCCGTCTGAAAACAGGTAGGCGAGACGCACCGGCTGGGCCCTGGCCGGCATGGCCACAACCACGAGGGTCAGTGCGATGAGGAGTAGCTTCAGTCGAGTCATGAGAAATGCCCAGGCCCTACGGGGGCTAATCGGGCACGTAGATGATCTGACCGTCGGCGAGGCGGTACGCGGTGCCGAGACGCTCGCCATCACCTTCCATCGTGTCGCCGGTCAACTCGTACGCGGTGATTTCCGTCCCCTCCTTGACAATGATTTCCTGAATACCGTCGGCGTTGGTCTTGACGAGCGTGACGTCGCTGTTCGGGTCAATGAGGTCGCCGATCCGGTAGACGGAAAACAGGGTGATCATCAACCCGACGATGAACACCACCGCCACGTCGAACAGGTTCGCGACGCCGGCGAGCGGGTCTTCGTCGACGGCCTCGTCGGGCAACGGAAGATGCAGAAATCTGGCCATGGTCTCGCCGTCTTACGCCTGGATCGGCAGGTCGATCTCGCCCGCGATGCGCTCCGCCAAAAACCGCTGCTCGCGAACCGTCTCGTTCACCCAGCCGTGCCGCACCATCTGGACCACAAACGCGGCCGTCCCTGATGCCAACCCCACAATCGTCGTGGTGAAGGCCACCACCATCTGCGCCGCCATCGCATCGAGATTCCCGGTCGTCAGCGACGCCAAGGCCGTGCCCATCGGAATCAACGTGCCGAGCAGTCCCAGACTCGGTCCGACTCGCACCAGAAGCCGTGACCCGGTGAGCGTGCGGCGCACCTGTTCTTCGCGCTCGAGCACTACATTCTCTAGACCGCCAAACTGAAACGACTGCTTCACCCGCTCGGCGGTGACGTCGCGAACCAGGGCGCGCAGCGGCACCGGCAATTCCTTCAGCCGTGTCTGATCCGCCTCGAGGACCAGGCCCGCATCTATCCATCGTGACAGGTTGAAACCACGTCGCTCTCGGCGCCGCTCCAGAAACTCGAACGCGCACCCGCCGGCCATGAACACCGCCGCGGCGACGCACACACATAGCAATGCGATCACCGGCAGCCGTAGGACCTGACTCAGCGCGAATAGCCCGTTCTCAAGTAGTCCCAGCACCATACATTTGGTTCCCTACCGACGCCGCCAGAGTGAATGGACACCGCCCAGCGTCATCGCCCCGACACCGGCCACATACAACCAGGTCGGCGTCTGCCCGGAGGCGGGGACGCCGGTAGGCGCGGTCAGGGTGGTCGCAGACCCCCACCCGGTCGTCACGACCGGGCCGGCGGCCACCAGCAGCCCAACGGCGCACACGGCGAACAGCGCTTCCTCGGTGACCCGCAGCGGCGCAAAGGACGTTCGCCGCACCGAGAGCCAAGCGGACAGGCCGGGGATGACGGCGCTCATCACGAGCGCCGGCGCAAGCGGCCACCCCTCCCGATGGAGCCAGGCCGCCCAGAGGCCGGCCAACAGGCCCGCAGCCGCCACCCCAACGGATCGCCAGCCGGGACGTACCAGGCGGCTCGCCGCCACCGACGCGACCAGCGCACCGGTCAGCCCCGGTTCGGGCTGCAGCCAGACCGCCGCGACGACGAAGCCGGTCGCCAAGAGCCCGACATCCTGCCACCGGCGCGTCATCGCCGCGGCGAAGACGGTGGCCGCCAGCACACACGCCAGTCCGACCGCGTGAGTCAGCACTAGTCCCCTGCCACCGTAGTTCGTTGCCTACGTCGCCAGCGGGGCATCCCGCCTGAATGCGTTGTTCCGCGGTCACAAATACCCAATTTGCTCCCTTGTCACGCCTGTTCAGCCGCGCGCCGCGCTACCGACGTAGGCAACGAACTACGGTTACAGGGGACTAGCGATGAACCGCGAACCACGGGCTCAGGAGCCCGATTCGACGGCACGCCCCCGATCGGCATCGTCAATCCAATACAGCCCGTGGCACGCGTTGCACGTGTTGTACACGGTCTCGCCCAGATCGAAGATCAGGTCCGCGTCTTCCGCCTCGGCCGCGGCGAACGCCTCCATGGCCGCGTCGGCCATCGCCTCAGACAGCTGAATCCACTGCTCCTGGTCTCGGGCACGGCCATCCATTATCAGCAGGTTCGCGGTCTCGGCTATGGTCATCGCGCCCAGACGCACCTGCAACCATTCTTCCTCGGTCTCCGGCTGCCAGTGGGTTTCTCCCGTTTCGTCAATCACGGTACCCACCGCATCCCATAGAAGGTCCGCGGCTGGATCCACCATATTTGCCATCAGCATCTGAACCCCGGTGTCAGTGCGAAACGGTGGCCCTGCCGGCGCCTCCGTACCGCACGACGTGGTGATCAGCGCGGCCGCTACAACCAACCCCATCTTCGTTCGCATCTCGTCTCTCCCGCGCATCGTCCACCGCCCGTCGAGCCGATGAAGCCGTCACGGACGTGCGTCCACTCGCCACCGCGTCTCTTGCAACTGCTGATTATAGCGCTCCTGGGGGGCCGGCCGGTTCGACGCAGGAGGCGAGAACCGCCCCCACAGGATAAGATGCGGGTCTATCCAGTCAATTGGCCAGTCAACTAGCAAGGATGCGGCATGTCTAATTCAAAACGAATCGCGTGGAGCATCGCGTGCGGAGCCCTGGCGGTGGCGACCGGTCTGGTGTCCAGCGCCCAGCAACCGGACACCTCCGCCCCCCTGGTCAGCGCGCAGCAATTCGAGCGGTGGCAGACCGAGCTGTCGAACTGGGGACGATGGGGCCCGGACGACGAGTTGGGTGCCGCCAACCTGATCACGCCGGCCAAACGAGCCGAGGCCGCCAGCCTCGTCAGCGAAGGTTTCACCGTCTCGCTGTCAGCGAACGCGCAGAACTACGAAAGCCTCGACAACCCGTGTCCGGTGGAGTGGTCGATGGTGCGCGCGACGCGCACCGGTGCCAGCGACACCATCGCGTATCCCTGCATCCATGGTCCCGGCACCACCCACCTCGATGCGTTCGCGCATGTCTTCTTCGACGGCAAGATGTGGAACGGCTACGACGTCGACGGCCTGGTCACGATGGAAGGTGGCGCGGCCAGGAACTCCATCATGGCGGTGAAGGACGGTCTGGTGACGCGCGGCGTGCTCTACGACATCCCACGTCTGAAGGGCGTGCCGTATCTCGAACCCGGCACGCGGATCACCGTCGCGGATCTGGAAGCGTGGGAAGCGCGGACCGGCGTGCGGGTCGGACCGGGAGACGCCTTTCTCGTTCGCTGGGGACGCTGGCTGCGACAGGAAGACATCGGACCGTTCGATACCGGTCGGGAGGCAGCCGGACTGGACAACAACGTGATTCCGTGGCTACGAGAACGAGATGTGGCCATCGCCGGATGGGAAACGCCTGGGTACGCGCCGCAACCGGACGGCGACTTGACCCGCACCGCGCTCCACAATTTTGCCTTGACGATTCTGGGTATCCAAATTCTGGACCGCGCCGATTTCCAGGCCCTGGCCACCGCGGCCGCCGAACGTGAGCAGTGGGAGTTCATGGTGACGATCGCGCCGCTCCCGATCCCGAACGGCACGGGATCGCCAGTGAATCCGATCGCGATGTTCTAGGTTTTCCTGGCGACGCCAGGAAAACCCGCATTGGGTGACTCGTGTCGGTCGTAGCAAGGGCCTTCAGGCCCGCTGAACGGTCGGCGCCCCTGAAGGGGCTTGCTACGACGAGATGGCGGACGCTTCCTCGGGGGACGAACGGAGCGGGCGGCCACGAAAAAAGGACGGTGGACCGCTCACCCGGTCCACCGTCCTCTGAAACCTGACGGCCGTCTCGTTACTAATTACTCGGCCAGACGACGCCCTGATGCGGGGCACGAATCGCGCCTTCTCCCTTGTAGACAAACTTCTGCAGGCGCTTGCCCTCGAACGTCTCCGTCACGTAGATGTTGCCGCTCGAGTCGGTCATGATGCTGTGCGCGCCATAGAACTGGCCGGGCTGGCGTCCACCATCGCCGAAGCTCGAGATGATCTCCATCTCGCGACGATCGATGATGTAGACCTTCTCATTCACACCGTCGGCCAGGTAGATGTATTTCTGGTCCGTGTCGCGTGAGAACGCGATATCCCAGACAGAACCGGCGCCCAGTGTGTCCTTGGCCACGAACAGCTCCTCGACATAAGTGCCATCCTTCTGGAACACCTGGATCCGGTCTCCGACACGGTCGCAGACGTAGACCAGTCCGTCGTTCGACAACTCGGCGCAGTGCACCGGGGTGCGGAACTGCTGTGGCGGCTCGGCGTTCGGGTCATAGCGCCCGATGTCCGAGTCGTCCGGCGTGTTGCCATAGGCGCCCCAAAAACGCTTAAAGGCGCCGGTGTCGGCATCCAGCACCACCACGCGCTTGTTGAAGTAACCGTCGGCGATATACGCCTCGTTGTCCTTCGGGTCGACGTAGATCTTGGCGACCCGGCCGAAGCTGTCGGTCGAGTTGCTGTTCGGCACCGCCGTTGGCTGCCCTGTCACCTGGCTGACCGGTCCCGTCATCCGGGCGCCCGCCGCGCCAACCTGCATCAGGAACTTGCCATACCGGGTGAACTTGAGGAGATGCGAGTCGGGGCCGCCGTTCCCGCCGATCCAGACATTGTCCATGTGATCGACGAAGATCCCGTGATTCGACGCCGGCCATTCGTAACCTTCGCCTGGTCCGCCCCAGGACCCGACCAGCGTGCCGCCCTGATCGAACTCCAGCACCGGCGGCGCCGGGAAACAACACTCGGCGGCGACCGGCGGATCCTGCGCGGCCGGCACTTCGCCGGCGGCCAATGCGTCGCCGCGGTGGATGATCCAGATGTGGTCACGGTTGTCGACAGACACGCCGATCGTCGTCCCGAGCAACCAGTGGTTCGGCATCGGCTTCGGCCACAGCGGATCCACTTCGAACATCGGGCCGTAGACCATGTCGCCTTGCGCAGCCTCCGTGTGGTTGAGCAACGCCTGCCCCAACCCGATCGCCGCGACCGCGGCCAGACAGGCCACCGCAAGCGCAACCCCTCGACGTCCTCTGAATTTCTGCATTCTTCTCCTTCTTCCCCCACCAGGGCACGATGCCCAAGTAGCCCGTGCCGAAAGTTCCACTGCATTCGACCGGCGCGGACTCCGGCCGACCTGCGTTGTTCATTCGAAAACGTGATCCTCAGCTATACGCGTGGCGGATGCAAGCCCGCCGTGAGCGCAACCTACGGTCGCGCTCACGATCCGCATCCGTTCGACGTCGAGTCGATCACGTAGCTCACCAGTTCGAGGTCGACCTCGACCCTCATCGCAATGTCCTTGATGACGGCCTTTTCCACCTCCGAGACATGTCCGTCGGCCCGGGCGATCACACACAGATCGCGCAGCACCTGCGCGCGGCGCAGTGGTGGTCCGCTCGATACGACCCGGCAGGTCGGCCACGATCACCGCGGGCTTCAGCGCAGGCGGCACGGCGCCCGGTCCCAGCAACCGCTCCAGTTCGGCCATCG
>Ga0310121_10005048_pt1 | contig 11438 bp, 12 predicted proteins | sample CB27_Tmax_986_MG_FD_203504 | JGI IMG/M metagenome (GOLD analysis project Ga0310121, IMG submission 203504) | Marine microbial communities from Western Arctic Ocean, Canada - CB27_Tmax_986 | ecosystem: Environmental > Aquatic > Marine > Oceanic | place: Canada: Western Arctic Ocean | collected...
GGTCTCTATCTGTGATGGGCGCAGGAGATTTGAGTGGGGCTGACCTTAGTACGAGAGGACCGGGTTGGACGGACCTCTAGTGTATCGGTTGTCGCGCCAGCGGCAGCGCCGAGTAGCTACGTCCGGAAGGGAGAAACGCTGAAGGCATCTAAGCGTGAAACCCTCCACGAGATGAGATCTCCCAGGTCGAAAGACCTCTGAAGGCTCCTGGTAGACGACCAGGTTGATAGGCCAGAGGTGGAAGCGCCGCGAGGCGTTAAGCTGACTGGTACTAATAAGCCGTGAGGCTTGACCATTTTCTCTTTCCTCCGCTGTTTCCGCCGGAACGACTTAACGTCATTCCTTAGGATGTGTGTAGAGGAGAACTACCGTTTGTAGGGTATTCAGTTGTCCGCTCTTTGACAGGATCAAAGGAACGCCGCCAAGGGCGTTCCGGTAGATAGCTTCGAACTATCTGTCGGAACGGGGAGGCGGGTTCCGACAGATAGTTCGGGACGATCGGCAAGGCGACGAGACGTAGCTGAGAGTTGCGTTCCGCCTCGTCGAACCCCGGACAGCTAAGTGTCTGGGTGATCGGCTCAATGCCGATCACCAACACGATCCGGACGACCGGTTTGAGGCCGGTCATCCAACAAGTTTCCCGGTGGTTATAGGGGCAGGGTTCCACCCGTTCCCATTCCGAACACGGAAGTTAAGCCTGCCACCGCCGATGGTACTGCATGCGTAGGTGTGTGGGAGAGTAGGTCGCTGCCGGGGATTATTCGCAAAAGCCCGCTTATTCTAACGAGTCAGCGGGCTTTCTATTTTAGAATAAACACTTTAGAGTCACACCCTTTCGGTCGTCCTGATCGAGAATCACAGATTGCTTAGTGGACAAAACTGGACAAAGATACCTTCCAAGACTTGACGGCTCTGCGCGAGCGTTTGGGGGCGAAGATGGACAAAATGGTTAGAGCGGTTGAAATGCCAAAACATGTTTAGCACAAAGGATCGCCGTACAATGCGTTCTCTAACGTTTATCGCAATCGTGTGGTACGGACTGTTCTCGGGCAACCTCTGTTCCGCCCAGACCTTTGTCGGATATGAGCACATGCTCCGAGACGGCAGTCCGTCGCCGACCGTAATGTCCCAACTCGAAATCCCTGGAGAGACAGTCAATACGTACGGCTTTTTCCTGGCCAGCGATGCATGGGGCGAGGCCCTTCTCGGGGTTTCGAAATCCATCCAGCCATGGCTGTGGGCGGCAGTATCAGCCGGCATCGAGACAGATCCATCGAGACAGGTACCCTTGCGCGCCAACGTTACTATTGGGACCTTTACGGGTCCCCTGACAACCTTTTTCATCAGCGAGTACGGTGGGGCAGATTATTTCTACAGGTTTACGAGCGCAGCTCGCGTAGCGCCCCGCACGAGTGTTGGCATCCTCAGTCAGCGCTTTCTTGGCACAGGTCCCCTCGTCCAGGTTTCCTTGGGTCAGGGACTCACGGTTTTTGCCACGTTGATGAAGGGTCCGCAGTCGTTAGTCGGTATTTACAAGTTCTTCTGAACAAGATACGGCGGCGGGCTACCACGGCGCCATCCTCGGTCGTCAGCCCCGTCTTGCCCCTCGTCCGATCGGCACGTGCCTGCTTCACCCACTGCGCCAGGGCCGATGGCGTCAGATCCAGCTCGCGCGCGACGGCGCCGACCGTTTTGCCCTCATCCAAGACCAGCCGGACGGCCCCGATCCTGAACTCCTCACTGAACTGTCGTCGCGCGCGTCTCCCTCCCTTCGTTGATCCCATTCTGGACATCGTATCCACCTTTCGGAAGATGTCCACGAAACCGGATCAAACTCACGTCTCCGCATAGAATCGTCGCGCGTGACCATGCCTGACGTGAATCCTCGCACCGATGCGCGGTCTGTCGAACTTGATACCGACCGGACGATCCGCCATCGGAACAAGGTGTACTATCGCGCTCTTCACTGGCCGATCTGGATCTTTGTGTTCTTCATCTCGCCCGGCCCGCTGACGTTCGGCCTCTTCGAGCGCGGCTTCGATCGGCGCACCCTTATCTGGCTGTCGCTGGTGCTGTTCGGTACAGGAGTCGCAGCGCTTCGGGGCCGTCTGCCCGGTTGCGAGCCCGTGCCCTACATCATCCGGTTTACCGAGGATCGCCCGAACCCGTTATACAGGCGCGTCTGCTACACGGCAGCTTGGGGCGAGGTGGTCGCGTTTGCTGTGTTGAACACAGCGGGCCTGACCTATGCGGTGATCTCGGGCGAATGGCGATTAAAGCAGATCTACGAGACCGCGTATTTTCCGATCGCCGGCAGCGTGTGGATGCTCGGCGCGCTGGGGTACCTTCCCCGTGTGAAGGCATCGACGCAGGGAGAGGGTCACGAGCGACGGTGCTTCTATGGGTCGGTCTGGGCCGTGACGATCGCGCAGCCCGTGCTCTGGACGATGTGGAAGGTGCTGCCGGCGACCCGCGCGGGCGATATAGCGAAGCTGGCGATATTCGTCGGTATCCTTACCTGCGTCGGCCGCTTGTCGCGCCTTGGACTCCTGCCGCGCACCCGGCCAATCGTGCCTGGGGAACTGGCGGTTTCTGATTGACTCCAGTGGCTTGTGCACTGTGGTTGTCGTGACATCAGATTCGATCGACGTTGATCGCGAACAGTTGATGCTCTCGTCTGGTAACGCCTCGGAAGCGACGGACGCCGGTTGGGCGCTTCTCGAGTGCCAGAACACCATGCTATTCCCCACTGTTGGCCAAGAAGCCAGGTAGCGAAGGCCACGCCGGCTGGGACGAGTACGCGCCGTTCTACGACTGGGAAAATGCGCGCACGCTCGGCCGCCGCGACGTGCCGTTCTGGCGCACCCTTGGGTTGGCGTCCCCTGGGCTGGTGCTCGAGCTGGGGTGCGGCACCGGCCGCGTAGCCATGCCTCTCGGCCGCGTCGGCGTTCATCTGGTCGGAATCGATCGCTCGGGTCCGATGCTGGCGCTGGCACAACGACGTGTGGCGAGGGCACGCCTCGGCGGGCAGGTGAGCTTGGTCCGCGGCGATATCCGCGCCCTGCCCTTTCCGGCGTCGACCTTTGCCACGGTTATAGCGCCGTACGGCGTGCTGCAGTCACTGCTTCGTGAACGCGATCTCGCCGCCACGCTCGCCGCCGTCCACCACGTGCTCGGTCGCGGGGGAACCTTCGGTGTTGAGCTTGTGGCGGACCTGCCATCGTGGGACGAGCATCGGAAGCGGGTGAGCCTCAAGGGATGGCGGCGCAGACGTGGCGGTGTGCACGTGACGCTGATGGAGACCGTGCGGCAGGACCGCGTCAGGCGCCTCACGATCTTCGACCAGGAGTTCACCGAACGACGTGGACGCCAGCACCGCACGCGACGCTTTGCGCTCACATTCCGGACGCTCTCAGTGCGCCAGATGGCGCGGCGGTTCGAAAAGGCCGGCTTCGAGATTACGGCGCTTCTCGGCGACCATGACGGCGCTCCGTGGGACTCACGAGCCGAGGTCTGGATCATTCTCGCGCGTCGTCCCTAGAACGATCCGAACAACCCGAACGATCTGGTAGAATCAGCGCTGTTTTCTCGCGAATTGTCTGGAGTTTCCGCATGTCAGGCCATTCCAAGTGGCACACAATCAAGCATAAGAAGGGTGCCGCCGACGCCAAGCGCGGCAAGGTGTTCACGCGGATCATCAAGGAATTGACCGTTGCGGCGCGTAGCGGCGGTGGCGACCCCGAGATGAATCCCCGCCTGCGCACAATTGTCGCGGATGCCAAGGCGAACAATATGCCGCGCGAGAACATCGATCGCGCGATCCGCAGGGGCACGGGCGAGGAGCCCGGCGTCACGTACGATGAAGTCACCTACGAGGGGTACGGCCCGGGCGGCGTCGCGTTGTTGATTGAAACGTTCACCGACAACAAGAACCGCACGGTTGGGGAGATTCGCCATCTCCTCGGTAAGCACGCGGGCAACCTGGCCGCCGAGAACAGCGTCGCCTGGATGTTCTCCCGCAAAGGCCAGATCTTCGTCGAAAAGGGTAAGGTGGACGAGGAGAGGCTCCTGTCAGCGGTGCTCGACGCCGGCGCCGACGACATGAATGACGACGAGAACGGCTGGGTAGTGGTGTGTGTGCCCGAGCGCTTCGACGCGGTGCGCGGCGCCATCAAGGCGCTCGGGATTGAGCCCGCGAGCGCCGAGGTTGCGATGGTCCCACAGAACTACGTCAAGCTCGTCGGCAAGGAAGCGCAGCAGATGCTGAAGCTGATGGAGGCCATCGAGGACCACGACGACGTCCAGCACGTCTGGGCCAACTTCGACGTCGAGGAAAAGGAGATCGAGGCTTCGCTCGCGTGAGGATTTTCGGCATCGATCCGGGCTCCGAGCGCACCGGTTACGGCTGCGTGGAGACGGACGGCCGCGCGGCACGTCTCGTGACCTGCGGCGCCATCAGTGCGCTCGCGAGTGACGGCTTTCCTCAGCGCCTGGAACGCATTCACCGCGAGCTCTCGGCGCTGCTGATCACTTGCGCCCCTGACTGTGTCGCGATTGAGAGCTTGTTTCACGCCGTCAATGCACGGACCGCCCTCAAACTGGGGCATGCCCGTGGGGTCGCGATGCTGGCGGCAGTGGAATTCGGGTGTCCGGTTGTCGAATATACGCCGGCCGCGATTAAGCGGGCGGTGGTCGGTTACGGCCGTGCCGAAAAACACCAAGTCCAGCAGATGATCAAGCTTTTGCTGGGCCTCGCGCACCCGCCGTCGCCGCACGATGCCGCGGATGCGCTGGCTGTCGCGATTTGTCACCTGCATTCGATCCCCACGGGTGGCTTGAAGGTGGCCCCAGCGAACGAAACGGGCAAGCCTCGCAGCTGGCGGCAGTACCGTCCTCCGACCCTCGGATGATTGCGTTTCTTCGCGGCAGGATCCTCGACAAACAGCCGAACCTCCTTGTCGTTGACGTGCAGGGCGTGGGCTACGAAGTGCACGTACCGCTCTCCACGTACTACGACGTTGGCGATGCGGGCGGCGATGTCGCCCTACGCATCTACACGCACGTACGCGAGGAAGCGCTCCAGCTGTACGGCTTCCTGACTACGGTCGAGCAGCAATTGTTCGAGCGGCTCATTGCCATCAGCGGAATTGGGCCCAAGCTCGCGGTCTCGCTGCTGTCTGGTATCGAGCCCCGTGAGCTGATCGGAGCGGTGCACCGCGGTGATATCGCGCGGCTCACGGGCATTCCAGGCGTCGGCCGAAAGACGGCCGAACGGATTGTTCTCGAGCTCAAGGATCGGCTCGGCCACCTCACGACGCCGGCGGGAGCGGAGGCAGACGCGCCGGCCGTGCCAGGTGAGCGGCTTCGCGACGATGTCCTGTCGGCGCTTCAGAACCTGGGCTACCATCGGCCGCTGACTGAGAAAGCCGTCGACGCCACACTGTCAGCGATCGAGGCTCCAACCTTCGAGCAGGCACTGAAGGCTGCGCTGCGGGAGTTCATGCGGTGACCGATCGCGTGGTGGCCGGCGGTCGCGTCGAGGAAGATGCTCAGTACGAAACCGGGTTGCGCCCGCGCTCGCTCAAGGAGTACATCGGGCAGTACCGCGTTCGTGACAATCTCGAAGTGTCGATCACGGCGGCGCGCGGCCGCGCCGAGGCGCTCGATCATATCCTCCTGTATGGGCCGCCGGGACTGGGAAAGACGACACTCGCGTATGTCATTGGCAACGAGATGGGCGTACCGGTGCGCGCCACGGCCGGACCTGTCATCGAGAAGCCCGGTGATCTGGCCGCGATGCTGACGAACCTGCAGCAGCACGAAGTGTTGTTCATTGACGAGATCCACCGTTTGGCGCCGGCGATCGAAGAGATCCTGTATCCGGCGATGGAGGACTACGAGCTCGACATCGTCATTGGCCAGGGTCCGAGCGCGCGGTCCGTCAAGGTACCACTGCAGCGGTTTACCCTCATCGGCGCCACGACCCGCGCAGGCCTTCTCACCTCTCCGCTGCGTGCCCGCTTCGGCATCGTGCACCGCCTGGACTTCTATGAGCCGGCCGACATCGAAGAGATCGTCCGCCGTTCTGCCAGGATACTTGGCGTGCTGATAGACGACGAGGCAGGGAGAGAGGTGGCGCGGCGGTCGCGAGGAACGCCTCGAATTGCCAATCGCCTATTGCGGCGTGTTCGGGATTACGCGCAGGTGCGGGCGGACGGTCGGATTACCGTCGAGGTCGCGCGCGCGGCGATGAAGCTGCTCGAAGTGGACGACCAGGGCTTCGACGAAGTCGACCGTAAGCTGCTCCTGACGATCATCGAGAAGTTCAGCGGCGGCCCGGTGGGCGTCAACAGTCTGGCTGCCGCCATCAGCGAAGAGAAGGATGCGATCGAGGATATCTACGAGCCGTTCCTGATTCAGGCGGGCTTTCTCGATCGCACGCCGCGCGGCCGCATCGCCACCGCGCGCGCGTACGAGTACTTCGGGCTGACCGCCCCAGGGAGGGATTCTCGTCTGTGGTAACCGTTTCGCACCCACGGCCCACGGTCGTACGCGCGCGCATTTCCAGCATTGCAGCCTACGTTCCGCCGCGGGTGCTCACCAATGCCGATCTGGAAAAGATGGTCGACACCAGCGACGAATGGATCATGAAGCGCGTCGGCATCCGCGAGCGCCACATCGTCGACGCAGGCGTGGCGACCTCCGATCTCGCGAAGGAGGCGTCGCTCGCCGCGATCCAGAAGGCCGGCCTGACGCCGGCGGACATCGACTTCATCGTTGTCGCGACCACCACGCCCGACACGCTCTTTCCCAGCACCGCGTGCGTACTGCAGGCGAAGATCGGTGCCTCCCATGCGTGGGGCTACGACCTCGTCGCCGCCTGCTCGGGCTTTACGTATGCGTTGACGACCGCGTCGCAGATCGTGTTGGCAGGTGGCAGCCGGCACGCGCTGGTCGTTGGGGCGGACGTGATGTCCAGCATCATCGACTACTCCGACCGTACGACATGCGTGCTGTTCGGCGACGGCGCCGGCGCCGTGGTTGTGGAGCCCAGCGATGACGACTCGATAGGGATCCTCGATTTCGAGAATTACGTGGACGGCCACGGCGGCCCCGCGCTCTGCATGCCCGCCGGCGGTAGCCGGATGCCGGCGACCCGCGAGACGGTGGAGAAGGGCCTGCACTACGTGAAGCAGGACGGCCAGGCCGTCTTCAAGTTCGCCGTGCGCAACATGGAAGAGGTGTGCCGCCGGATTCTGGAGCGCAACCGCCTCACCGCGGAGCAGATCGATCTGTTCGTGCCGCACCAGGCCAGCAGCCGTATCATCCTGGCGGCCGCCGAGAGGCTCGGCCTGCCGCATGAGAAGGTCGTGATCAATATCGATCGGTACGGAAATACCACGGCCGGCACGATTCCCCTGGCCCTGAACGAAGCTGTCGTGGAAGGACGCCTTAGGCGCGGCAATCTCGTCCTACTGGCGTCGGTCGGAGCCGGTTTCACGGTGGGCGGCGTGCTCTTACGGTGGGCGTGAGGAAGGTTTACCACCGGGATTCTCCGGCAACCCTGTAGCGTTTCCACGGACTTGCCGGCGCGGAGATTGATTGTCTCGAACGCCGCGCGTTCACATCCCCGCCGACTTCGATAACGTGACGCTTCCGGTCGAGGGCCGAACGGTACGCCTTACCAATCTGCTGAAGCCGTTCTGGCCGGAACGGGGAATCACGAAGGGTGCACTGATCCAGTACTACGCGGATGTAGCGCCCGTGCTGCTTCCACACATCCGCAATCGCGCGATGGTGATGAAGCGATATCCCCATGGCGCGGCGGGTGCGTTCTTCTTCATGAAGCGGGCGCCGACCCCTCGCCCGGACTGGATCCGCACGTGCGACATCGAGCACGAAGCGGGCAAGGTGATCGACTTCCCCGTCATAGACAGATGTGCCGTCGCTCCTGTGGGTCATCAACCTCGGGTGCATCGATCTGAACCAGCGGTACGCCACATGCGACGATGTCGACCGTCCGGACTATGTGCACTTCGATCTTGACCCTGGCGACGGCGCGACGTTCGAGCAGGTTCGCGAGTGCGCGCTGGTTGTGCGGGATGCGCTCGAGACGCTCGGCATGAAGCCGTTGGCCAAGACGAGCGGATCAAGAAGCATGCATGTCTACGTCCCAATCGTTCGCGGTCCGGTGCAGAGGGCCGTCGGGACCTTTGCCAAGGCGCTCGCCGTGGAGCTGGCATCGCGGCATCCGGCGCTGATGACGTCCGAGTACCGCGTAGCGAAGCGCCCACAGGGACGGGTACTTGTCGATTACAACCAGAACCGGTGGGGAAGCACTCTCGCCAGCGTCTACTCCGTGCGCCCACGGCCGCTGGCCACCGTATCGACGCCGCTCACCTGGGCTGAAGTGGCCGGACGCGCCAAGACCGAGGATTTCCGGATCGAGAACGTCCCGGCGCGTGTGCGGGCGCATGGTGATCTATGGAAGCCGCTGCTTGCCGCGCGTGGACGAACGGATCTGGACAGATTCCTACGCCATGGACACAGTTGACTTCGACTTCGATCTTCCCGATGAGCTGATTGCGCAGGAGCCGCCCGTCGAGCGGGGCAACTCGCGTCTGCTCGTCCTGCATCGGGAGGGCGGGAAGGTCGAGCACACCGTCTTTTCGTGTATCGCGGACCATCTGCATGCAGGCGATCTTCTTGTTCTGAACAATACAAGGGTCTTCCCCGCGCGATTGCTTGGACATCGACTCCCAAGCGGCGGAGCCGTCGAATGCCTGTTGATTCGCCAACTCCCGCCGCCGTCGGGAGTTGGGACGTTGGGAGTTGGGAGTTCCGTCCTCTGGGACGCGCTGATGCATCCGGGCCAGAAGCTCAAGCCGGGCGCGCGCGTCGCGTTCGAGGGCGATGGCGTGCGGTTGCACGGCGAGGTCGCCGCCCGACACTTTCATGGCCGCCGGACGATACGACTGTGGGCCGATGGGGGTATCGACGTGGCCGCCGCGATCGACCGCATCGGCCATATGCCGCTGCCGCCGTACATCAAACGCGAAGATCGACCTTCCGATCGCGATCGCTATCAGACGATTTATGCCAGTGAGCCTGACTCAGTCGCGGCCCCAACGGCGGGCCTGCACTTTACCAATGCCCTTCTCGATGCCTTGGCAGCGCTCGGCGTCGAGCGGACGGAACTAACCCTCCATATCGGCTATGGCACCTTTAAGCCTATTCGTGACGCACAGATCGAGGAGCATGTCGTCGATCCGGAGGCATTTGTCGTACCAGCGGATGCCGCCGCTGCGCTCACGCGGGCGTTGAGCGAAGGCCGTCGAATCGTCGCGGTGGGGACGACAACGGCGCGTGCACTGGAGTCGTTGACGATCGAAGATGGCGGCCGCATCAAGCCATCGATCGGGGAAGCGCAGCTGTTCATCCGGCCCGGCCACACGTTCCGTATCGTCAATGGGCTGATCACGAACTTTCATCTGCCGCAGTCGTCGCTGCTGGTGCTCGTCGCTGCCTTCGCCGGCCGCGAGCGGATCCTCGGCGTATACCGCGAGGCCGTCGCGCGAGGCTATCGCTTCTACAGTTACGGCGATGCCATGCTGATCCTGTAACGTATGGCCATGCCATTCCCTTATGAAGAGTTCGACGTCTCCGGCGTTCGCACGTACCCGCTGGCGTCGAGGGCTAGTAAAGCGCGGATCGAGGACTTTGCGCGGCCCGTCGAGCGCGGTGCCAGCTTCAAGGCGTGGTTCGACTCGCTGCCGGCCATCCTCGGAGCCAAGGACCTGCGGTACGCCGTGCAGGCCGTGGTCGACGCCCGGGCGCGGGATGGAGGGATCATCTGGGGGCTCGGCGCGCACGTCATCAAGACCGGCGTGTCGCCCGTGCTGATCGATCTAATGCGCCGCGGCTTCGTGTCGGCGGTGGCGCTCAATGGCGCCGGGATCATCCATGATTTCGAAATTGCGCTTTCCGGTGCGACCTCCGAAGACGTGGACGAGTCGCTCGGGCCAGGCCGCTTCGGGATGGCGGAGGAGACGGGGGTCCTGCTGAACGACGTGATTCGCCGGGGAGCTGAGCACGGGCAGGGTCTTGGTCAAGCAGTGGGGGCATTTCTGTCCGACCGCAGCCCTCCGTACGCGGATCGAAGTCTCGCCGTGACCGCGCATCGCCTGGGGATTCCGATGACCGTCCACGTGGCCATGGGCACCGACGTCATCCACATGCATCCCTCTGCGTCCGGCGCGGAGATCGGCGACACGAGCCTTCGCGATTTTCGGTTCTTCACCTCGTGCGTCGCCCGCCTCCGCGGCGGCGTCTACCTGAATTGCGGGTCGGCGGTGGTGCTGCCAGAGGTCTTCCTCAAGGCCGTGGCGCTGGTGCGCAATCAGGGCATCTCGCTCGATGGCCTGGTCACTGTGAATGTCGATTTTTTGCGGATGTACCGGCCTCACATCAACGTGGTGACGCGCCCTGTCGTCGGCACCGGGGGCACCGGGATTTCACTGGTCGGCCATCACGAGGTGCTCATCCCGCTGCTGGCGGCGGCGGTGATCGAAGCTGCCGGGGCTTGAGGCCTGTTAAGATCAGAGGTTCGTGCCGGAGTAGCTCAGCCGGTTTAGAGCACGCGTCTCATAAGCGCGGGGTCGGCGGTTCGAGTCCGCCCTCCGGCACCATTCCGAACCTGGAACCCGGAACTTAGAACCGGCCTTCTCGTCACATGTCTGCGTTGCGAGATCGCGTCCGCCGCACCATTCGCCAGCACGCGCTGTGCCCGCCGGGTACCCGTGTGGTCATCGGCCTCTCGGGCGGGTCGGATTCCGTGGCGCTCACGCATCTCCTCCTCGATCTTGCAAAGCATGGCGAATTCACTATGGTCGCCATGGCGCACCTGAACCATCAGCTCAGGGCGTCGGCTGAGCGGGATGAGTCGTTCTGCCGCGAATTCGGGCGACGACTTGGCCTGCCGATTGTCGTCGAGGCGGCCGACATCCGATCGTTCGCACAGGCACAGTCGCTATCTCTTGAAGATGCGGCCCGGCGCGTCCGATATGCCTTTCTGGAGCGCGTTGCTGCCGAGATGGATGCGGACCGGATCGCCGTCGGCCACACGCAGGACGACCAGGCCGAAACCTTCCTGCTGAAATTGATGCGGGGCGCCGGCCTCACCGGCCTGGGCGGGATCTATCCGAGGCGTGGCGCCGTCATCCGGCCGCTTCTCGATGTCGCAGACGAGGATCTTCGGGACTACCTGGTGTCACGGGGGCAAGAGTGGGTGGAAGATGAAAGCAACGACGACCTTGACAACCCGCGCAACCGGGTCCGGCACCGGATCCTTCCGGAACTGGACCGCGCGGCCGGCGGGTCGACCCGTTCCGCCATCTCCAGGGCCGCGGCCCTCATCCGTGAGGACGGGCAGTGGCTCG
>Ga0310121_10005049_pt1 | contig 11437 bp, 11 predicted proteins | sample CB27_Tmax_986_MG_FD_203504 | JGI IMG/M metagenome (GOLD analysis project Ga0310121, IMG submission 203504) | Marine microbial communities from Western Arctic Ocean, Canada - CB27_Tmax_986 | ecosystem: Environmental > Aquatic > Marine > Oceanic | place: Canada: Western Arctic Ocean | collected...
GCCCTTGCCGCCCAACCGAGCCATGACGGAGGAACAAATTATCGATTCGGGTATTGGCTGGTGCAATGAGCAGGCGCGTGTGTTCATCGCCCTGTGCGAGGTGACCGCTCTGCCGGCGCGGTTGTGCTTTGTCTACCACGACAACGGCAAGGCAGCCCACTCTGCGACGGAGGTGCTGCTCGACGGGCGATGGTGCTATTTCGATCAGACGTTCAACATCTGCGTGACGCTGGCCGACGGCGCGCCGGCCGAGGGTCGCCAATTGTCCGGGCCGCAACGTGATTTGGCGCATCTCGCCTACGAGCCGGCCCTGCGCGACTTTTACCAGCGGACAAAACCGTTCGTCGAAGGCGCGCCCGGTTGGTGCCAGTGTGATCGGCCTGCACCCGACCGTGGCGGCGATCTGCTGCACGCCTTGGGCATCTGTAACTATCTAATTGACGGGGTCATTGAACAGGAATAACTCATGCTGATGGATCGCGACATGCTGGCCGGCAAGTTCAACGAGGCGCTGCCCTATGGCAAGTTCGTCGCGCTGGGCGATCCGGAAGGTCACCGTCCGCCGTGGGAGCAACGTTATAGCCAACTCCATTTGACCAGTGGGCAGAATGACCTGGTCAAGTCGTTTACTCGCAAGATGCATGTGCTCTGCCTCACAGGCACGTGGTGCGGCGACTGCGCCCTTCAGGGCTCTGCCATGGAGAGGATTGCCGAAGCCAATCCCGAGAATATCGACCTGCGCTTCCTGCTTCGCAGCGATGCGCACGCATCGCTGATCGTCAAGGCAACGATCAACCAGGGCTTTCGCGTGCCGGTGACATGGTTCATGGCTGAGGATTTTGAGCCGGTGGCGTGGTTCGGCGATCGCACGCTCAGTCGGTACCGGTCGATGGCGCGCAAAGCGCTGGGCGAACTGGCCAACGTTGTCACGCTGCCGCCTGAGGATCCTGTGCATGAGGTGCTGCACGAGGTGCTCGACGAGTTCGAGCGGGTCCAATTGCTGCTGCGCCTCAGTACGCGGTTGCGCGCCAGCCACAATGATTAAGGTGAACGGCTAAAGTGGTTTGCTACATGACCTCGTGAGGTGCTACGACTGTTGATCCCCAACGCCCTGTGCCTTCTCGTGGGCTGCGGTCAGCAACTCGGCAGCGTGACGGTATGCGTTGGTGATTAGCTCGAAGTTGTCGTCCCCGGCCTCGGCATCGCGCACGTGCCGTTGCACGGTTCGCCATCGGGATTGATCGAGGAGGTTGAGCAGTGGCGGATCAATCGAAGCGAGATATAACTCATATTTAGCCTTGGCTTCGGCAGCGTCATACGCGAGTTCCGCGGTCAGCCAATGCTGCTCGGCGTCGGCGGCGTTTTTTTGCTTTGTTGCTCGCCTTGCTTCGCCGGTGAAGTTTTCCGCCCATTCCCAGAGAGTGACGGCGTGATCGACAGCGCCTGCCTCAACCGCGCGCGTGCGCGCCGCATCGGCCGCATCCCTTGACTTTTGCAGGATTAGTTCGATCCTAGACCGTTTGATCGTGTCCTCGATCTGCTGACGATCAGCGGTGAAGATGGGCCACATCCGGTCAAGTTCGCGTTGGGCGTCTTCGGACTTGTCGTTTGCCAGCAGTTCACGGGCGCGATCACGGTAGTCAGCGTTGGTCTGGCGTATCAGCGTCAACGCCCCGATCAGGGCGGATGCCACCGCCACGATCAGCGCGGCCGCCACGGTGCGGCCGACCCTTCGCCGCCGTCGCTGCTCGAGCATCGGCTCGAGTTTGGCCAGCGCGACCGTGGCTTGGGCATCGTCGGGAATCTCCCGGATGATCTGTTGCCAGGCGTGGATTGCGCGGGACAGGTAACGTTCCTGCCGCGCGTTATCGTAAAGTTCGATCGCGTCGATCCGAAGCTCGAGCATAGAGGCTTCCGTTTTGGCCTTCTCGTCGGTCGGATACCGTTTCACCACAGCGCGTAGTTCGTCAAGCGCCTGGGCTAACTGGCTTGACTTGAGGCTTGCTTCGGCGCCACGCAGGGCGGCGTCGTATTCATGTTGGTAAGACCGCGCCAGCGTTTGCAGGTCACCGACCTGTGGGTGATCCGGCTCGATCGCACGCACTTGCTCACAGAGTTTCAGCGCTGTGCGAAAGTCACGGTTGGCAATCGCATTCTCAAGCCGGTCGGTGAGTTGATCGGCCTGCGTCAAACCCACCTTCACCTCATCGAGCCTGGAAGGCAACAGCTTGTCCCACGGAAAATCGTTGACCAGTGTCGTGTAAATGCTCGCGGCTCTGCGCAAACATCCCTGCTGTTTGAGTCGGTCGGCCTGCCCAAGTCGGGTGCGATGGTCCTCGGCGATGCGGTCGACCTCGGCGCGGATCGTGCCGGCGTCGCCAGCCATGTCTGCGGCGCCGGGCTCGCGCGCGATCGTATTGTCGGCGATGTCCAGTTGCCCACGCGCCACGACAAATTGACGATGTATCAATTCGCGGCGGGCCTTGTCGAAGCACTCGGCGATGTAGGCACGACAACCCTCGATGATCTCCAACGCCTGCTGGCGATAGGTCCGCAGTTCCTTGTTGAAACTGTGGTGATGCTCCAGGCCGCGCTCGGCCTCCTGCGCCGCTGCGACGTGGTCCTCCTTCAGCATGAACTGCATGACACGGTCCAGGCACTGACTCGCCTGTTCGTACTCATCGAGATTGGCGCCGCAATCGGAGCAGTAGGTCGTGGTGCTCAGGTTCATCGCTCCGCATTGAAAGCACTTGATCTGCACCGGCCCGCCACAAGCCACACAGAACACCGCATCGACGGGATTCGCCTCGCCGCAGTGTTTGCACTTGACTTGGTTGGACTGCGAATTGGATGACATTGCGGCCACATTCACGTGACGGGTTTCGGGACCGTCAGCCACTGGCAAGAGCGGCATGTGAGAATGCTACATCGGCGGTGCGGTCGGGTAAAGAGTTCGGCCAATTGTAAGCCGAACCCGCGGTTGGAGTACTTATTCAGGCCCGTCGTGATGCCCGGCCCCGGCAGTTGGCAGGCGAAAGTGCTCGGGCCGAGCCGTGATGTAATCGGCTATCGTGTCAGCGGCGATGCCATGCGCAATCTCGTTGGGATGTTGATCGGTTGGATGGACCCAGAGTTCCGGACCGTTGTAGTCACGGTAATGGTCACGCAGATCGATGACGTCAATACCGCTCGATTCGCAGAACCGTCGGACGACGTCGTGGATGGGCTGAAACGGATAGTCCTCGTCGAGATTCACAAAGAATGGAAAGATCACCACCAGCATGCGGGCGCCGTGCTCCTGGCAGATGCGCTGGATGTCGGATAGGGCGCGTCCGCACTGCGCCCATTTGCTGCTATCCTGCTGAAAGCTTTCGAGGCATTGATTCAGGTACGCCCGCCCGTGCACCTGGCGCAGATATCGCTGTCGCGCCCATGCCCAGAGGTTTGAGTATTTTGATAGAACATCGGGCTTATCGTAGATGCTCAGGTAATTGCCGACGAACTCGACCCTTGGCCCGCGTTGCTTGAGCGCTTCGAGGCTTTTTTCAACATCGTTGAGGACGAAATGCACGATGACGAGATCTGGGTCGTAGTCCAGTCCTCGATGGCGCAACAGTTCGGCCTGGAAAGCCGTGTTCGCTCCCGACAGCCCGGTGTTGATCGTCTCGATCGTCACGTTGCGGAAGGTCTTGCTCAACAGGACCTGCAGTCTAGTCAAGCAGATGTTCTCGTGGCGGACGCCCTGGCCATACAGGTAACTGTCACCCAGGCCAAGAATCCGATACGTGCCAGGCGATTTTGCGGTGACGTGTTCGCCGTCACGCCAACCCACGGAATTAAACCGATGATAGATGGTTTTGTCCGGTCCAAAATAGCCGCGAGGATCGGAGTCGTACTGGCTTCGGATAAATGAGTGAGGCTGGAACCCGTGGGCCAAGACTTCTCTGGGTGCATCCGGGTGTCGGTACACGACATCCACTCGCGACTGATGGAACTCGCCGGACACTCCTAACAGACGAAAGGCGACCTCGATGACGAGCAACACCGTTGCCAGTGCCGCCGCCGACAGCGCCAGCTTCTTTGTAAGTAGCTTTGCGCGCCGCTTCATTGTCTCTTCTTACTGCTGCCTAGCAGAGTGCCTACAGTTCCGGTTGGTCCTGAACGACTTATTCGTTGGACGCTCCAGCCATCGCGATCGGTATGACAAGACTCATGCCGACCTCGAGTTTGCCGGGGTCCGAACCGATCACGCCGCGGTTGGCGTGATAAATCAGGGGCCATTTGTCCCCCGTCCCATAGTACTGCTGTGCAACAGTCCACAGCGTGTTACTGCTGCGCACGACGTGCGTTTTGCGCCCACCAGTCGGCAGCGCCGGCCTGGCACGCTTTTGCAAACTGGCCATGTCCGGCAACCTGATGACCTGCCCGGGTCTTAGCCGGTGTGGATCCACACCGTTGTTGGCGCGGGCGATATTGACCCAGTATTTTTCCAGCCCGTACGCGTGGACCGCCAGCGTACTGAACGTATCACCCGCTTTGATTGTGTGTGGCGTGTACGACGATGAACCTGTGGTGGCGCGGACTGGCCGCGGGGTGGGAGGCGATGGCATGGCAACCCGTGTCGTTACTGTTGTGGGGCCGGCGGTTGTCGTGTCGGTCGCAGTACTCGACTCGGCAGTGTTCACGATACGATTGCGGTACGCAAACGCCGAGGTCGCCGTCAGACTCGGTGGTTGCAAGCCGTACGTGCGCACGGGCGGTTTTCCGTCGGCGAGTGCCGGTTGCTTCTCGCCGGGCGCCGACGCGGGCGTATTTTTTTTTGTCACGGAGCGATCACGATTGGCACGCGCGATCGTCCGGTTGATCCTGTCTGCCAGCGGCAACGTGCCGGTGGATCGCTCCTGCGCAATGGTGGTTGCAAGGGGTGGTGGAACAGGATCGAGTGGCGGCTCATCAGGGGGCTGCTCACGCAGGGTTGAAAATCCGATGATGACGGCACAAACGGTGGCGGCTGCCAGAAATGCGAGCTTGTATGATCCGGTCATGGTATGCCTCCATGCTACATGGCCTCAACCAGAGTATAACGTCACCGATCGACAGTGCCAGCCGGGGTCTGTGGACGGGCGTCGCCTCGGCTCGTCATTACCGGTATGGGCTGTAAAATAGCCAGCATGACTGAAATAAGCATTGTCATCTGTTGCGTCAACTGCCATGGCACGATCGAGCAGGCGTGCCGGTCGGCCCAATGGGCTGACGAACTGATCGTGATCGATTCGGGATCGGACGATGGCACGGCACAAATCGCGCAGAAGTACGCCGACCGGTTCATGGTTGAGCCTTGGCGGGGCCACACCGGGCAGAAGCGGTTCGCCGCGGACGTATGCAGCCATGACTGGGTGTTTTTTCTCGACGGTGACGAGGAATGCTCGGCCCAACTCGCCTCGGAACTGGCATCGATGAGCGACGAGCAGATAGCCGATTGTGACCTGCTGCTCGTGCCGCGGCGCAATTATGTGATGGGCCGGTACGTGCGATCCTGGTGGCCTGACTACCTGACTCGGATTTTCCATCGCCGACGCTGTACCTGGACCGACCAGGTACTTCACGACACCCGTACCGCATCGCATCCGTCTCGGGTGCGCAAGCTTCGCGGCTGGCTGATCCACAAGAAGCACAGCGAGGCAGGGTTTGCCGACTATTTCTCGGGCAGTCGCTTGGATGAACGGTTGCTTGACGTGGCGAGGCAGATGCATCGTCAGGGCCGGCGGTGTTCGATGTTGGACCTTCTGTTGAGGCCGATGTTTGCGTTTATCAAGTTCTTCGTGCTCAAACGCGGGCTGCTTGACGGATCATTCGGTCTGTTGATCGCTCAGAAAGCGGCGGTGAGCACGCAATTGAAATACGCCGCGCTCTGGGCGGTCCAGCACGGCAAGGCCAATACGGTCGTGTCCGTTGAATATGATGATCATTCGTCGCAGCGGTCTGTTTGACATAAACCCGGACGATGCCTACCGTTTCCACGTATTCCATGCCAGGATTTAGCCTCGATGGCTGAAAATGAGTCACGCCTGATAATCGAGCAGAGCGATGATGTGGCGCGCATTCGTTTCCTCGATCGCAATATCCTCGAGGAAGCCAGCATCCAGCAGATCGGCAAGGAGATAGGCCACGTCATCGACCGGTCGAGCAACCCGAGGGTCTTGATCAATTTTGAGAACGTTGAACACCTGTCGTCGGCAGCGCTGGGGACGCTGATCGCGATCAACAATAAGATCAAGCAAAAAGGGGGTCAGCTTCGGCTCTCGAACATCCGCTCGCATATTTACGAGGTATTTGCCATCACAAAATTGAACAAACTGTTCAAGATTTACGATAGTGTCGCCGAAGCAATCGAGAGCTTCAGCTAATCGTTTTCGGGACGTGCCAGTGGGCGGAGAAAAGCCGAGACAAGCCGGCCGAACCGATGAAGCAACTAACGATCGCCAGCCGGGTGTCGGATGTCCAGAAGGTGCATGAAACCGTGCTGCCGGAGGTCTCAGCGCACGGCTATAGCGCCGACGCCCAGTTTGCTATTCACTTGGCGTTGGATGAAGCGATCGCCAACGCGATCTGCCACGGCAACCACGAGGACCCGCACAGGCAGATCGTCATTGAGTACGAAATCAGTGACGAGACCGTGTCCATCTCGGTACGCGATGAGGGTGATGGTTTTGACCGCAATAGCGTGCCCGACCCGACGCTCGATGAGAATCTGGATAAACCACACGGGCGCGGCATCATGCTCATGCATGCGTATATGAGCAAGGTTGAGTTCAGCGACAAGGGCAATTGCGTGACGATCATCAAGGGCCGTTCTTGCCGGCGACCCCTGTAGTCCATTGGCGTAACATGTTAATTATAATGTTCTTATAGTGATGGTTCCGCCTTACATAATGTGGTGGATAAATCTGGTGGACTCGAGGCAGGGAAAATTGTGCTTGGCGGCAGGGTGGATTGTGGCTATGATTATGATAGGTACGGTCAGTTGACTGATACCGGAAGGCAAGACAGCATTGTTGGCTCAGTCAGGCAAATGCACATCCGAATTGAGTGGTTCGATCGATCTCTCTGCCATTGGCGGCGAAGAGCAGGCAGCTGAGGGCGATGACCCCGCCAGTAAGCCGGCCCCTGCCGCGCGGCCAGGGTTCTGCCGCATTGTGCTGAAGATCGAGGCGGCGAACGCCGACCCATTGCTGCATGGTTATCTGCCGGTTCGCTTATCCCGCATCGCCGCTCTTGCCGGCGCTGGGCGGGGTACGCTCACCGTGGCGGTCGTCGACGAACGGGTCATGGGCGAAATGCACGCTCGGTATCACGGGGGCACGGGTACGACGGATGTGCTGACGTTTGACCACCGTGACCACCGCGATGCCCCGCTGGAAGCCGACGTTGTCGTTTGCATCGATGAAGCGACCCGACAGGCTGTCGCACGCGGTCACGACACTCGCGACGAGATTCTGCTCTACGCCGTCCATGGTCTGCTGCACCTGATGGGTTACGACGATCACGATCCGCAATCTGCGGCGGCGATGCACACGCGTGAGGACGAGTTGCTGACCGCCGCCGGGGTCGGAACGATCTATCACGCCGGAGGGTGCCGCGTTGATTAGTACCGTATTCTGGTTGGCCCTGGCCGCGGTGAGCTTTAGTTGCTTCTTTGCCGCCTGCTCCAGTGCGCTGCGAATATTCAGCAAGTCGAAACTCGAAGACCTGCTCGAGAAGCGTGGTCAGGCCGACCGGTTCGACCGATTTATCGAGCAATCCTCAAAGTTGCTGTTGATGACCGGCACGCTACGGGCAACGTTGAGTCTCGTGGTGCTGTTGTCGATCCTGTACATGTTCGAGACGGCCACAGATGCACCGAGCGAACTCTGGCTGAAATACGTTGTCTCATTCGTGGTCACGGGGCTTATCATCAGCGTCTTCGCCGTGGCGATCCCCGTCAGCGTGGCGCGATACCATCCGGAAAAGTTGCTCGTGAGGTCGATGCCCTTGCTCAACGCTTGCCTGACCGTGTTTATGCCCGTCGCCAGCCTGTTGGACCTGCTTGATCCGATCGTCCGTCGCTTGACCGGCAGCGAAAACGAGGCGGTAGACGTCGACGAACGGCTTACCGAAGAAATTCTTTCCGTGGTCGAAGATCACAATGCGGACGCCGCCGTCGACGAAGATCAGAAGGATATGCTCGAGGGCGTGATCGAGTTGCGCTCGACGACGGCAGGCCAGATCATGACGCCGCGCATCGATGTCAAGGGTATCGAGCAGCAGGCGACACTTGAGCAGGTTAAGGCCACTATTCTTGACCTGGGCCACAGCCGCATGCCCGTGTACGGCGAAAACCTCGACCAGATCGTAGGGATTCTCTACGCCAAGGACATGATCCGCTACATCGCCAACGGTCAACCGTGGGAGATGGACGCCGTGTTGCGCGAGGCATTCATGGTGCCGGAGAGCAAGCCGGTGGCCGACCTTCTTTCCGATTTCAAGAAGCTGAAAGTTCACATGGCAATCGTGCTTGACGAGTACGGCGGCACCGCAGGACTGGTCACGATCGAGGATATCCTCGAAGAGATCGTCGGCGAGATTCACGATGAGTACGAACCGGCCGGTGACGATACGTCCATTCGCCGCATTGACGACCGCATTGTGGAGGTCGATGCACGTGTTTATATCGATGACCTCAATGACGAGCTTGACCTGAAACTGCCCGAAGACGATGGGTACGACACGGTCGGGGGTTTCGTGTTTTCGAGCCTGGGGCACATCCCCGAAGAGGGTGAGAGTTTCGAGTTCGGTAATGTCCGCGTCACCGTCACCGCCGCCACGCGCACAAAGGTCGACCGCATTCGTGTTGAGATGCTTGAAGTGCCCGGCAACGGTGGGAATGGCGGTCAATAGCGTGCTGGATTCCGCCGCCCGCCCTGCTACACTTGCCGCGCAATGGAAATCCGCTTCTACAACACACTGACTCATCGGCTCGAAACATTCGCGCCAATCGATCCGCCCAACGTGTATATGTACAACTGTGGGCCGACGGTATACGACTTTTCTCACATCGGCAACTTCAAGACGCTGCTGTTTGCCGACGTGCTGCGCCGGTTTCTGGAGCTAGCCGGTTACACGGTCCATCAGGTGATGAACATCACCGACGTCGGACACATGACCGAGGATGAACTGGCCGACGGGGGCGGCGAAGACAAGATGCAGGTCGCGATGCAACGCATCAAGGATGCGAAAAAGGCCGGCACTGTTCCCAATGACGCCGTCTCTGATCCGAGCGATCCGTATCAGGTGGCCCAGTTTTATATTGACGCCTTTCTGGATGACGCCCGTGTTTTGGGCCTGAAAGTTGCCGGCCAATACCCGCAGCATATGCCCCGCGCCACGCAGCACATCACGCAGATGCAGCAGGACATCAAACGATTGATCGAGGCCGATCACGCCTACGTTGCCTCGGACAGTGCGGTGTACTACCGCGTGGAGAGCTTCCCCGAGTACGGCAAGCTGTCCGGCAACACGTTGGACAAACTGCGCAGCGGCGCCGGTGGGCGCATTGTGGACGCCAATCAGGCAGTTAAATGTCACCCGGCTGACTTTCTGCTGTGGAAGCCCGACAAGTCCCACATTATGAAGTGGGACTCGCCGTGGGGTGTAGGCTATCCTGGCTGGCACATCGAGTGCTCAAGCATGGCGCGCAGCGTTCTGGGCCGAGATGTGATTGATATTCACAGCGGTGGCGAGGACAACATCTTTCCCCACCACGAGTGCGAGATCGCGCAAGCCTGTGGTGTTACTGGTAACGACCTGTTTGCACGTTTCTGGTTGCATTCGCGCCATCTTCTTGTCGAAGGTGAGAAGATGTCCAAGAGCAAGGGAACCTTTTACACGATACGCGATGTGCTCGAAGGAAAAATTACAGGCAGTCCCGTCGATCCTTCTGTGCTTCGGTTGGCCCTGATGAGCACGCATTACCGCTCGAACCTGAACTTCACGGAACAGAGGATCAAAGATGCGGCCTCGGCGATCAGTCGGCTGCATAATCTATGGCTTGATGTTCGCGAGCGGGGGGAAGGTCGCTTCGATGAATGCACCGTATCGCATCCAGTCATTGCCGATTTCAAGAAGATGTTGGCCGACGATCTTAATATCAGCGGCGCTTTAAGTGTTCTTTTTAAATGGGTTGGTTCCGATCATCCGAATGCAGACGAATCAGTGAAGGTACTTGAAGCCATTGATTCGGTACTTGGCATCGGTCTCAGCAACGCACTTGTAAGGGATGCTAAATCTGCCATGTTCGGTGATTGTCAAGAAATCGACGCCGCCCGAGCCAACAAGGATTACGCAGCGGCCGATGCGATTCGGCAGAGGCTGATTGACGCCGGCTACGACGTCAAAACCACCAAGGATGGCACGGTCGCCACGAAGCGGCTGGCATGACGGCGCCCTCACATCACCGATTGTCATTCTGATTGCGCATCGAGATGGCAACGCTGATGATATAGGGTGTGCCGCTGGCCACCGTTACGACCACCGTTGCATATACCAGTACCGTGCGGACGATGGTCATCCATCGGTGATCGGGCGTGTGCGGGTCAAGCGCGACGATCGCCAGGATGATTGGAATGGCGGCCAGTTGCACAATGGTCTTGAGCTTGCCGGAGAGCTTGGCGCCAAACTGCATGCCGCGTGACTCCATCTCACCGCGGATGCCGGTGACCAGAAGTTCACGGGCCAGCACGACGGCGATCATCCACGGGTAGATACCGCTGACCATGGTGTGGAATTCGCCCTGTTGGACCATCTTCGGGTCGACAAACCGGGCTCCGGCCAGATAAATCAATGCGCCGATTACCAGTACCTTGTCACAAAATGGGTCCATGATCCGCCCGAACGTGGTCTCAACCCGCCATTTGCGCGCCAGGTGACCGTCGAGCCAGTCCGTGATTGACGCGAGAATGAAAAGAGCCGTGGAGTACCACAGCGGCCATGTCGCCGCGTTGTGTCCGTAGCGGTATTGATTCAGCACGACGAAAAACACCGCGGCCAAAATTAGACGAAGCACGGTCAGAAGATTTGGCAGGTGCTGGCGCATGGTTGTCCGAACGTGCAACAAGGATCAGAATTATGACCGCGGCTCAGGGCAAGCTTGATACAGACCACGCAGTACTCGTGCCGTGGGTTACAGTTTCAGATCGCCCAGTCCCGTTCCCATGGCACCGGATTTGCCCATGCCACCCTTGAGTGACGGATCGTGTTGCTTTTGCTTGGGTTTGGCGGACCGATCATCACGCGCCGTGGCCGCGGACCTCTCTTGCGGGGGCGTCCGTGGGTGGTCCACTGCCTTGAGCGATAGGCTGATCTTGCGATCGGTTGGATTGATCGACAGCACGCGAAACTG
>Ga0310121_10005050_pt1 | contig 11436 bp, 12 predicted proteins | sample CB27_Tmax_986_MG_FD_203504 | JGI IMG/M metagenome (GOLD analysis project Ga0310121, IMG submission 203504) | Marine microbial communities from Western Arctic Ocean, Canada - CB27_Tmax_986 | ecosystem: Environmental > Aquatic > Marine > Oceanic | place: Canada: Western Arctic Ocean | collected...
TCTTCAAAATATTCATATCCAGATCTTCCACCATCTCTAATATGGTCATTAATATTATACCACCATTTAATTTTAAATTTATATACTTCTCCTGCGCGCAATGGTCTTGGTAAATCTATACGCATCATTGTTTTATTAATGATATATGGTAAATCTCTGTTTAGCGCATCTTTTACATGTTCAATTTTAAATCCACCATCAAAATCTCTGTAGAAATTTTGAAGTGTATTCAAAGGAATAGATTCTCCTACCATCATTTTTTCACGACCACGTTGTGCTCCAAAGTCACCAGAAGATTGAATCTTATAGCTATCGGAATCTAATGCTCTCACATTTTGATCTAATTGTACCCATAAGTAACCAAGCTGATCTGGTGAATTATTATGAAATGTAATTGTCTCTTCTCCATAGAGTATTTGATTTTCATCATCAATAACAAGATTCATGTCATAATCTGCTTCTTGTTGCCAATAGTCATGCCCAGGATAGCCCGCTGCAGTCCTGTAAGTGTTAGGGGTAGTAATATCTTCATTTAACTGTTTAAACTTGTCAAGATTGACTTGAGGATAGATAATTGATATTGCTAAAGCTATAGTGATAATTTTTTTGATCATATAAATCTCCGTCTTAAAGCATTATTATTGATTGTTAGTAAAATGTAATGACTAAATAATAATGTTGTTAGTAAAAAAAAGATGTTATTTTCATACATAACAAGGAGACAGTTATGGTAAAGAAAATACTTTTTATTCAAAATAGAAAAGATGTAAAACGTTCTAATTTTTTTGATCATTGGGAAAATATTCATGCGCCTCATATGGTGAAAGTTTTAAAACCTCAAAAATATGTCCTAACATTTTTTGAAGAAGATCTTGAAAATGGATGCTGTGGAATGGCTGAACTATGGTTTCATTCAGACGAAGAATATAAAATAGCAATGGAAAGAAGAAATACAGAATTTGGTAAATCTGATAATTGGCATGATGTAGCAAAAGCATGGCCTGATCTTGAACGCTATGAATACACGGGAAGAGAAATTAAAATCGTTGATAATACTTAGTATTACATGAATCGATATATATTACTTATTCTCATTCCTTGTTTTATTATTATCAATCAAAGTTGTACAAAACAATCATTCGAAGTGGGAGATATCTTCTTTCAAGATTTAGATTGTGGCCCACCATGCGAAGCCATTGAAGCGGTCACTTCTGGGTATCGGGGCGCTCAACTATCTCATTGTGCAATTATTACCCATGTAGGATCTTCTGAATATGATACGATCCTCACTGAAGCGATTGGAGAAACAGTTACCGAAATAACCTTGCATGATTTTTTAAATCGCAGCAATAAAGTGTTTGTAGGACGTCTCAAAGAGGAATATCAGTACATGATCCCAGATGCAATTACACATATTCAAACTAATTTCAATGGAAAGCCATATGATTATATCTTTGATTTAACTGATGACACGTATTATTGCTCTGAAATTATTTATGGAGGATTTAAAATAGCAGATGATACACAAGAATTATTTGCTCTTAATCCCATGACATTTAATGAGCCAGGTACTGAGAGCCCTTTTATTCATTGGGTAGATTATTATGAGGAATTAGGACATCCCATCCCTGAAGGAGAGTTGGGATTAAATCCTGGAGGTATGTCACAATCTTCAGCCATTGCTATTGTGTATGTGTATGAAAAACCAACAGGTATGAAGGAATGATTAGAGATCTTTTAAGTCTTGATATGTTTCTCGATATAAACACTGTTCACACGCTTCTTTATCGAGTGTAGGAGCATTATCTTGTTGCAAACAATTAAACATATTTTCTACAACACTATCAATCCAATCAGTATCTAATTGAAAATCTACTAGAGTTCTTCTAAAGTGCATTGTTTTACCTAGATGAGGTTGATTTGTATCACCATTGTAATACATTAAATAACCAATCTTAGAAACATCAAATCCATTTTTTTGTAGCAACCAGCTGTAAATTTCTAATTGTCTTTTGTAGGATTCACCACGACCCCAAACATCATCACGAGAATTAATATCAGCACGTTTTGCCGTAGACTTAAAATCAATAACAACTAGTTCATCTTTCTCATTCACCATAATGTCATCCACCCCACCATAGATTAATAGATTAAAATCGGGATGCACATATTGAATGCCTTTAAATGAATTTTGCCATTCTTCAATATCGGGATGATTGAATGGTTTAATATTTAGATTATTTTCTTTAAACACGCCATGAGGTCTATCTTCCTTGCGACAACAATCCATTTCTTTTTTTAGCAAGGTATCTACTGCTGAATTAATAGCCCAACCTGGACCCGATGGCTCTCTAAATCCTAAGCGTACTTCTAAATAAAAACATCTTTCACATGCACAAAATAGCTCAATCTTACTTCGACTTAATTTGAAAGCTGCAGGACTCTCTGGATTATATCTCCATTTATCTCCGACTATAGGATTATATTTACTCATTAATTCAAACTCCTAACATTATTTAGTTTCTTGGCTCTTGATCTAGAGCTTCTTTTTTTATTTGATAATTTTTGAACATTTCTAACATACTTCTAAATGATTCTGCATTATTGGTTCCTTCAAATTTTTCAATCAATGTGACTAACTCTGTTATAATTTCCTCTTTAATAGGTAGCCAATCTTCAATACTATATGTATAGTTTTTTTTATTATGAAGTTTTCCAATGGATGCAAATCTATGTTGAAGAAGCTTTAATCTTTTTTGCATTAAAAACTCAAATTTTTGTTCTCGACTTCTTGTTTTGAATTCAAAACTAATTTGCTCTTTATTAATAAAGAAATCTTCTGCCACTCCTTGGGAAATATCATCCATAATTAAATAGTCATCAAAAAATTTAATAATGGAATTGATTTCTTTGTCTTTGCTCATGTCAAATTCTTTTTTTGGCTTGCGACGAGAAGAGGAAGGTGCCACTAATGTAACTGTAATTTTTACTGGTGCTCCATGATCGTACGGCCAATAATGCTCAAATTCTTCTAATTCCATCTTATTATAAATTGGCTCTCCCATTGCACCGAAAGTATCAATAGAAACTGAATTAATAATTTTTGCAATATCAGGGTTTTCATGGATTAAATGCTCTTTGACAATAGACCTTGCTAGACCGGCACCAGCATACTGTCCGCCTAATACACCTAACCATTTTTGATATTCATCAAATGGACTATAGACCCTATCATCTATGACACTTGTATATGTTCGATCTTTATAGAGCCTTTTTTTAGCTTCTATAAAGCTTTCAGTTTCAGGCTGAAGCACCTTATTTCTTACTTTAATTAATTTTTCTTTTGAATTCTGATAACTCATATTTGCTTCCAGCAATCTAATCATACTATAGAAAGAAGCAAATAAAAACTTAAGAAAACAGTTTAATAGGGATTTTTATGCTATAATTACCTTTTTAATCTAGATCAAGAGGGTCCCAACTACTACCTGACCATGCAAGACATTGTTGCTCATCTTTTGCGATGTTGGATATAGCGTTAATATCATCGCGTGAAATAGTAAAATGATCTAAATCTAAATTTTCTTTTAAGCGATGATAGTGGACAGATTTAGGAAGTACTGGGTATCCAAGTTGGATCGCCCATTTTAAAAATAATTGTGGAACCGTTACTCCGTATTGATCAGCAATATTCTGGCATGGAATCGCACCACTTTTCATATCTTCAGGCTTTCCATTCCATTGCGAACCTTCTCTCCAATTTGGTATAGGAGCTAATGAAGAATACGCAATCGGTACTATCTCATGCTTATCCATATATTGTGCTAATTCTGTGCGTACAACATGCCATGGATGAATTTCTATCTGATTCGCTACAGGCATTTCAAGTCCAGCCATTTCAATTTCTTGAATATGTTTGACATTATAATTTGATACTCCAATATTCTTTACTTTACCCTGCTTTTTTAATTCAACCATTGCTTCCCATTGCTCTAAGCGATTCTCTTTAGCAAAAGGATTATGAATTAAGTATAAATCAATTTCATCTACCTGGAGCAATGTAAGACTATCATCGCAAGCGCTCATGGCGCCTTTAAAATTTTGAAACGGTTCTTCTTGCCCAAACATCCCTGGCCACATCTTGGTAGTAATAAAAATTTCATTTCTTGGAATAGATGAAGCTATAAGTGCTTTACCAATTCCTTCTTCATTACGATATATTTGAGCAGTATCAATATGTCGGTATCCTAAATTGAGCGCATCGGTTACTACTTTAGATACTTCATCATTGGAAATAAGCCAAGTACCCAATCCCACCATTGGCATAGAAAAACTCATTGACGAGGAATTCTTTCATCTGTCATGGCTGCGTGATATACAAATGCAGCAACAATCACGGCATTTTTCTTCAAATCTTCCACTGGCAATGTATCATAGAAATCTAAATTAGTATGCCCACCTGTTCCTCCCACTCTATCTTGTAAAAATTGGAATGCTGGAAGACCACGCCTATGGAATGGTATATGATCTGTACTTCCAACAGATTGTGGAGAGATTGTGGTCATTCCTAAATCGTTAAAAGGCTTTGTCCACGCAGTAAATACATCGCGTGCATTCTCATTGCCTTGAAGATAAAATCCACGATATAGTCCTGGACCATAATCTTGATTAAAATAAACTGAAAATTTCTCATAATCAGGCTTAGGATTGTCCGCATCTCCAAAATGTTTTTCTACATATTGGCGAGATCCATGCAAACCTTGTTCTTCTCCGCTCCATAAGGCAATACGGATAGTTCTTCTTGGTTGAACCCCTAATGTTTGTAAAATACGTACTGCTTCCAACATGACAGCAACACCGGATGTATTGTCACTGGCATTTGGACTTGCATGCCAAGTATCAAAATGTGCACCAAGCATGACCACTTCATCTTTTAAATCTGATCCAGGAATTTCAGCTATTATATTTCTTGCTTCTCTTCTTTTGCTTCCAATAGTGGTTTTAATGTCTACTTCAATTTTTACTGGAATACCACGTTCAAGAATACGATACATACGATTATAATGCTCTGGAGTCACTGCTACAACTGGCAGATGAGTCACTGTTTTTCTTCTATCATATTTATCTTTTTTTGCTCCTGGACGAGCAAATCCTCTTACTGCGGCTAACCAACCACTACGAGATTCTAGAATGACTGAAACTCCTTCTTTTTTGAAAAAAGCATTGCGATCTGCAGAACCAATTAATTTTTCTTTCGGACTTGATTCTTCTGCCTGTGGACGTTTTTTGCGAGGTTGTTCTTTCGCTTTTAATTCTTCATCACTCCAGGGTTTTACTCCATCTCGAAATACTGCCAAATTGATAGTAGGTGGTCGAGTAGACAATACTGCTTTGCCTCTTAATTTTCCCTTATATTTTGTGAGATCTGATTTGGTTCTAATCTTTACGATTACGGTGTCTAATTGTTTTTTTCCCATAGTCCCAGGGGTATGTGCAATTGGATAGCCAACCATTGGTTGATAGTCTGGCTCCAATAAGTGCAAACTAAAATATGTGTTATCCCAACTAACACCATAATCCATAAATGGTTCTATTTCTATATTTTCCAGTCCTATTTCTTGCATTTTTTCAACCGCCCATTCTTGAGCACGATACATATCATCAGAATTGGTTAAACGAGCACCTAATACGTCTGTCATATAAGATAACGTATTGGGGAGATCTGAATTATTCAGTCCCTCTTCACGGATTTGTGAAACGACCTCTAAATCTACAGGGTATGGATTATCTTGTGAAAAAACTAAGCTAGATGAAATAATGAAGAGTAATAATCTGATAATCATTTTATTCATAATAATATTATACGATGATTTTTGTGATATATCCCATCTTTTTTTCATCGATTAAGATTTGTGTTTGTCGGTAAGTCCAATTTCATCAACTCTACCTTGAAAATGACCATTATAAATGTTATCAGCCATCCATTCTTTTTCGGTATCAATCTCGTCCAATACAAGATTTTTCCACCAGTATCTATTTTGTGGATCCCAACGATATCTTCTTGACCTTAAAATATCTTTTGTTTGAAAAGGACTATTCAACGCAGCTATTTTATAAATAGGTTTTGCGGCATTAGCTATTAATTCTAAGACAGCATTATCTGACTCTTCTGCCTCATGCGTAACAAGATGAATTAAGGCATCTACGTCAGACATCGCACGGTGTGATTCGTAATAAAATCCATGCCAAATACATAAAATTTCTTGGCCTCGAGCACCAAATCCTCGTTCTGGCCAATTAATATCACTAACAGAACATACCCATACTTTATCTTGTGAAAGCGGTAGATAACGATCCATAAATGCACGATCAAAACTTGCGTTATGCGCTACAATAATATCTGCCTGATTTAACACACGAGATACTGACTCCCAATCAATAGAATGTCCCGCTACAATGTCATCAGTAATACCAGTAATTCTGGTTATCTCTGGCTCAATAGATTCTTCAGGATCATTAAAAGATTCATACTCATCTACTATTCCTAGTAATTCTCCGTTACTTGTATCAATAGCAGTAACTTTTCCAGCAAATTCTATAATTTTACAAGTATCTTTATTGAGTCCTGTTGTTTCAAGATCTAAGAAGCATACTTTGACTGCATTGTCATTGTGATAGTCATCAGGTAGTCGAACAAACCCTTCTCCTGCAAATTTATAGAGTTGAATTTTTTGATCATTATTAATGATTTGGTTAAGAAAAGCCATAATTCAATCTACAACTTCTTTAATTCTTCTTCAACCAACCAAATACGATCTTGGCCCCATATGGATAAAATATTGTTATTGTTGTGAAACAATTTAAAGGTAGGAGCTCCCCAACAATTCACTTTATACATATCCAATCGATTCTTCTCAAACCCCGCTTCCCAATCGGTTGCATCTAAATGTTTGAATCCTTCATCAGCATCCAACCCCAAATCGGTTAATAGTTGTCGTAAGAATACCTTTGATCCCACCTGGGTTCCTGTTGCAAAAATTGCTTCCATACACTTGTATAAGTAATCAAATCCTTTATCATGGGAATTCACATATGGAAATAACGAATAAATTCTTCGTAAAGGATACCCAATTGGGGTTTTAACCTTTCCAAAGGGAATTTCTAATTTCTCAGCAACGCGTGCAGAATCCGAAAGGATATAAAATCCTTTCCTTCGTGATATGTCCATTTTACGCATCAACATTGGCATAATAGGCCTTACTATAACGGGAATTCCGTAAGTTTTTCCTAACTCTTTGACGCGATTAAACGCCAAATAGGTATACGGACTATTTGCCGAGAAAAAGATTTCAAGTTTCACATCGGACAACTGGCGACTTGGAGCATTTTGTAATGCTGGATTGACACGCAATGATGCGCCTTTTTTTACTCCTAATGTTTCTAATCGTTCTAATAGAAAGTTAATGCGATCGATGCCCCAATAGTTTTCCCCTTCGTAGTGAAAGATCGCGCCTAAATAATGGCCACATTCATCACGTTTTTGGTTGCCTTGTTTTACAGTATCTTTAATGATGGTGTTAGAAGACATATTTCCTGAAAATTGTCCTTTCCAGAATTCCAAACTTATACTAGGAAGCTGTTGAATCAATTCCTCTTGATTTAAGCTACATAAATGGCTCAAAAAACGATTTTTTTCCTCTGGAGAAGGAATATGTGTGTTGGCAAAGTCAATTCCGTAATATGGAGCGATTTTTTGCACATCACTAAACACATATTTCCGATACATTTCAGGTTCTGGAAGTGCATCATACCCTTCTTCTCCCACCAAATGAATTTCTAATTTGACAGCATACGAGGCTTGTATTTGATGGAGAAATTGTGCCGCCAAGGTTGAATACGGATCATTGGATTGAAAGAAAAACAACACTCTATGAGGTTCCACCCGTTGTTTTCTTCGTAATTCAAATTCTTTTCTTTTTTTATCTCGCAGACTAAGATCGGCAAACCGAGTCATCAAAGAAGATCGGATTGCCCTAAGAATTGATTCAGAAGGAATAAATTTTACTAAATCTTCTAGTTTCATATATGTTAATTCTATTCTTTAGTATGCGGAGTAAGTAGTATTCCCTATTTGGAATGTATTGCCGTTTGAGATGGTAATAACTTTAGTATCCCCATTAGTATAGCTTAATTCAAATGAACAATTATCCAATGCTTTCCACGTACCATCTCGTGTTGCACCTCCAAACAAAGTTGTACTATAATTAAATGACTTGTCCGATGAAAATTTAAATGCTCCTACTGCATCATTATAATCTGGATACACCCAGTCATAGGAAAGCAAACTATCAGTACAGGTAGGTTGGGTGGTATTACTTTTGGTACAAGCAATTGTAAGCTGTAATACAAGTAGGATAACTATAAAATGTAGTGGTCGCAAAACTATCATTTAAACGCATGAACAAAATTGCCTAAATATGCTCTAAGCTCAGTTTGAGAGAAAGATCCGTCTTTTGTGATATAGGGAAACCCTAACTCCATCCATAGTGCTTGACCTGCTTTGGTTCTATAGATGTTGGCTTCAATAATATATTTCCAATTATTTTTCTTTAGATTATCGTTAATTTTTTTCATTCGATCAGCACTAATACCCGCTGCTTTTCTGTCTTCATTTTTTCGATATTCATCCCAACCGGGTGCATTTGAGGAGCTTTTTTGTGAATTTTCCTTAAAAAATGTAATAAGTTCTGACTTCAAATCATTATCTGATATGAGTTGTGTTTCAAGAAGAACATCCTTTGAACTAACTGTTTTAGTTTTAAGCGCATGAACAAAATTGCCTAAATATGCTCTAAGCTCAGTTTGAGAGAAAGATCCGTCTTTTGTGATATAGGGAAACCCTAACCCCATCCATAGTGCTTGGCCTGCTTTGGTTCTATAAATGTTGGCTTCAATAATATATTCCCAATTATCTTTCTTGAGATTATCGTTAATTTTTTTCATTCGATCAGCACTAATACCAGCTGCTTTTCTGTCTTTATCTTTTCGATATTCATCCCAACCGGGTGCATTGGAACTTTTTTGTGAATTTTCCTTAAAAAATGTAAGAAGTTCTGACCTCAAATCATTATCTGACATGAGTTGTGTTTCAAGAAGAACACCATCACTAGTAATCGTTGTAGTTTTACCAGAAGGTTTGTTACAATCACCATTTTCTTCAACTAATCTGAAATATGTTAGCCTATTTGGTCTCTTATCGTTTGTGTATCCAACATCTACAAGCTTATTTTGCATCCTATACTGCCACGAATCCCAGCTTCTATCTTCAGCCCAAGTGGTGTTCGCATACCAAATCTGGAAAGCTTCTTCAGTACATCCACCAATAATTTCTGGAAGTTCTTTCGATAATAAATAGATAATATCATCTAGAGTTAGTGCTTCGCCAGAGTTGAATCTCTTTTGTCTTTCTATATTGGCTATTTTTACATGCTCCATATTATTATAGAACTCAGAAGATACTAAATCGTCAACCATTAGAGAGATTACATTATTTATTTTAACTGCTTCATCTACAAGGATTTTTACATCACTACCAAAAACTAATTCCAAACTAAGATTCTCTTTTTCTAGTGATTCGTCTGTAAAAGTGAATTCAACTTTTGGTCCGTCATTATTATCCCTTGATAGTCTATTTATATCAACATATGTAATTGTTGGTATTTTATAATTCCCTTTGGATTTTAATTCCTTTTCTGTGATATTGTAATAAGAGAGAGCTTGTGCACCACCGGAAATTTTTACTAAAACATCAGTGGAATTACCATCTTTGGTAAATTGGATAGATTCTAAAGTTGTAGTTAACTCAAAATCATTTATTTTGCTTTTGTCTATTCCTTTTTCTGCTAACTGTGAATAACCACCATAATATTTCACAATTTCTCCCCATTCTGGGGTTTGTTTTTTTATCACCTTATTTATATTTATTGTTCTTGGTATGAATTTTGAACTATAATATTTTCGTGTGAATCCTCTTCTTAAATATGCGTCGTCATTCGCTGTAGGATTCCTCATACTTAATAGGGCATTTGTGTATCCATCTCGATCAAAACTTGTCCCAGACACAAAAGAAGTTTCTTTTTTAATTAGATTGTCTTTAAATAATTTATTATAATTAGAAACCATCATTTCTAATTCTGGATTTATTTGTTCTTTTATTTCAACACTTAATAGTTCTTTATTTTCTATATCAGAAAAGAACCAGTTTAATTTTGATTGTGGAAAGAGAAAAGTGGTAAGTAAAATTGTTATTAGTAAAAACTCTCTCATATTTAAATGTACAAAAAAATATTCATTGAGAAAACTGCTTAAGAATTTTTATACACTAATCTATCAAATGTGTATGATTAGATAAATCATCCAGTTCATTGTCAATATCTTTAATCTTCTTTTTCAATGTTCCATAGCCAGCATAACCATATTGTGAGTAAGTGATATCACTTGTATCATGAGTATGGTCTTGAATTTTTTTTGCTCCTACTAACATAAAAAAACTTGCAGTAAAAAATATCCCAGTTATTAGTCCAATTATATATTTTTGCACTATATCTCCTTTCATCTACAATTTACACATAAAAAAAAAGACTACCGCAGTAGTCCTCTTTTTATTGAAAGATGTTTAAGACTTCGATTTAAACTTGTTGATATAGAATGCTTTTATCTCTGGTTTGAGCAACTTAGTCACTTCGTGAACATCTTTTACAATGACAATGTTATCAAAATCAGCTTTATCAAGTAACTGTGCTTTTAATGGTTCTGATTTAATCCAATCGAGAAAACCGTTCCACATATCACCAACTAAAATGATTGGTCTTGCTGAAATATGGTTTACTTGAATTAGTTGCCAAGCATATAATAATTCAAGAAGAGTACCAATGCCTCCAGGAGTGACAACAACAGCATGACTTATACGCATAAACTCATCTAAACGAGAAGAAAATCTTTTGTGATAAAATTTTATATCTAAATGTTCATTTGGAGTGTCTTCAAAAGGAAGGTCAATACGAATTCCAAATGATTTTGATTTTGATGAACTACCTTCTTTGACGCCTGCATTCGCAGCTTCCATCAAACCTGGTCCTCCGCCAGTAACTATATCAGCACCATTTTCTGCCAATTCTTTAGCTAATGTATATACTCCCTTATATTCTTTTGTGTCTGGCTTTATTCTTGCTGAACCAAATATGCTTACTCTATAAAATTCTGTGCCCATATCAGTGATCACTGTATCCAAATCAGCCACTATATTATTTAACTGTTGTATTTGTTTGGATAAAAACCTTCTAACTTTCTTTTCTTTAGTATTCAAATAATTCTCCTTATTAATGTTTATTTAATTTGTGGACTCGAATCTACATAAAAAAGGACTACCACAGTAGT
>Ga0310121_10005053_pt1 | contig 11434 bp, 7 predicted proteins | sample CB27_Tmax_986_MG_FD_203504 | JGI IMG/M metagenome (GOLD analysis project Ga0310121, IMG submission 203504) | Marine microbial communities from Western Arctic Ocean, Canada - CB27_Tmax_986 | ecosystem: Environmental > Aquatic > Marine > Oceanic | place: Canada: Western Arctic Ocean | collected...
CCCGGGCGAACCAGGCCGCGGCTTTTCCCAGAATCTCGCGCTCCAGCTCCAGCTGCTTGACCTTCCGACGCAGCTGCCGGAGCTCAGTCCGCTCCTCGCTCGTTAGCCCGTCCGCGCGCAATCCCTCGTCCTGGTCCAGCTGCTCGACCCATTTCCGGATCGTGTTCGCTGTGGGCTCGAACTCGCGCGCCAGCTCTTCCGGCGTGCGCCCCGCCCGGACCAGCTCGACCATCTGCCGTCGGAACTCCGGCGCGTACCGTATACGACCCTTCCTCTTCGACATGCGTGGACACCTCCGTTCCCGCAGTTTGGATGTGTCCACAAAACCGGGTCAACTTCACTCTCGTTCGTACCCGTCAGCGCGTACGGACGAGAATGGCCCCACTCACGTAGCCGGTCCCGAATCGTGTCGTGGCGTCGGAAGCGCTCATGTACTCGATACTATCGACCTCGTCGGTATCGAGGCTCCGCAGGTCGTCGATCCCTCCATACGAGACTCCGTCAAGCACGACTCGGGCGAAGGGCGAGCTCACCTCGCCGCCCGCCGCATTACCGAACGTGGAGGCACCCCGGCCTGCCCTCAACCACCGAGGGCGATCGCGCTCGATGATCTGGTAGACGCTCAGACCATCGGGGTCCGCCTCACGAAGTTGCTCGCTCGTGATCAAATTGGAGTTCCCGCCCCCGCTGGCGGTCGCCGCCGCGCCGCAGCCGGCCAGGACGAGAACGAGGAGAAGAGACCAGAGTTGGAAGCGCATCGGTCCTCCATCGGTTGAAGGGCTGTCGATCCTCCCTGGGGGCCACATCCCGGCGCTCAGGGTGCTCGGGTCCAGATGTGGATAGAGACACCACATATCCCCCACCCCAGCCGATCTCTCGCTCGACTCTGTAGCGACCTGCGAGGGCCGTGTTGAGACGGGTAACGGGATCGGTCATGACCCTACCCTGCGGGAGGAATGACCTGCTGCTCAGGGCCTCGTGAGCATCGCCATGATACAGGAGCTATGTGCTAGGCGCACGCGGTTTTGGAGGGAGTGGGGCCTCGCTTCACGCCTCAGGAGCTTGGGCGGCGCTCCAAGTGCAGCATCGGCTGGTAGAGGCGCTCCCATTCCTCCAGGCTCGAGACCGGCGAAGGGAGGTCGGGCGACGACCTCGCGGTGGGTCACGTCTCCCGCACGGCTTCGAACGCACCCGAGTAGGTACTTCCCGTTATGGTACCATTGATTCTTCTGCCGCTGCCCGAGACCACCCCTTCTGACGTGCCCCCAGGTACGGTACCACTTCCTATGTTAGACCCACGGCCATCGGCGGTCGGGGTTTCTCGCCGGGTTCGGAGTTCCGCGGCAATGCGCTCGCCGTTTTCTTCGACGGTACCGGCCTCACGGATGCGGACAAGCTGAGTTTCTAGTCCCGCATTGTTGAGGAGCGCGCGCGGCTTGGCCATGTCCCCCTTCGTTTCCGGCTTGCTCTCATAGAAGAGGCCCGGAACGAAGACAGCGATGTAGTTCTCTAGCCCCCTGGCCGCTATCTGGACCCTGCCTTCTTCGCGATCCTTACGGAAGACCTCGACGTGGGCGACGAACCTTTTCTGCAGATTCCAGTGATGCGGCATCGAGAGGATCCGCCGGACGAAATAGACGGCAGCGAAATCCGGTGAGGTCTCATCGGAGAGCGCCCTCAGGGTGTCGCTTTGCAGCGGAAGGGGATCGTATCGGGCGTGCACTGCAGAGATCCTCGAGTCGTGCTCGGACTTCAAGCCCGTATTTTCAAGGAAATGCTCCACAACCGATTGGCGTGGACACCGTGGAGTTGACCCGCATCGGTCTCATCGCCAACCCAGACCGCGACTCATCGTTAGTGCGGGTTCGCTTCGGACCTAGTTCGGTTGCGCCTGTTCCACGATCCGCTCGACATCGTCGGGGAGGAGGAGCCGTTCCTGGACCAGGCGCTGCGCCGCCTGGCGGATGCGTTCCACGTAGCTCTCCTGATCCGGGTAGCGCTCCTCGAGCGAGAGGCGCTCGTCCCGGGTGAGCCTCCGTTCTTCCTCCGTCTCTGCGAAGGGCACATACGAGCCGCCGGTCCCGCAGACGGCGTTCTCGGCCAAGCCGGCCCGTCGGAGGTTCCATCCCGTGTAGGTGGCTCTGGGCACCTCCACGAACGGGTGCCGGATGCCGGCGATATTGTTGCCATCGGCGTCCTTCGTTCCCACAAAGACGGGATAAGCCGGGCCTTCGTCGGGAGGCAGAGAGCTGTAGTCGAGCAGGCGAGCCTTCTTGGCGAGCCCGAAGTACCGGAATCCGGGGATGGCGACGAAGGCCGCCCGGGGGTGGTAGGGAGCGACCAGCGTGCCGTCGCGAACGTTCGGATAGCGGCTCGCAGGTGGCTCGGTCCCGTGGGTGATCCATTCGTCCATCGCCACGATCAGAGCCCGGCTGAGGGCGTCGTAGTCGAGCGGATTGCTGAGCCGCTGGCAGATTCCCTGCGACGGCTCGCCCGCCGGGGAGTGCTGGTGGCCCGCTAGTAAGTAGGCCCGGACGTTCTCCGGAAGCTCGATGTGGCCGCCCTGGGTATCGGTGACCACCAGCGAGGCGGTGGCGACCCACATCTCCGAGTCCGAGTCGATGTGGAAGATTTTCGGGCAGTTCCCGCGCGTCTCACAGCGGGCCAGGATTCCGTCGGTTTGGCCGCTGATGGGGTCGGTGAGGACGCCGTAGGTGAAGGGGAAGTGGTGGCCGGGCATCGTATGCTGCTCATGCTGGCGCGCGTAGTCGCCGGGCACTGAGAAGGGTATGTTCACCTGGGTCAACCGGGAACCTGCCACGATGGGAAGGATGCCCTCGAAGACTACTCTCCCCTCGAGGTCCTCGTGGAATCCCTGGTACAGCCAATCGCGGAGGAACCGGCCGCTCTGCGAGATCCCCATTGCCATCGCCATCTCGATGTGACCGGTCGTGGGATTCGTGCTTCCCTCTTGGTCCTCCGCCTCGTAGCGCAGGAAGGATACGACGTCCCGCGTCGCGGCGAAGCCGATCCCCATGACCACTGGATCCTTGGCCGGATAGACGAACTCGTAAATCGCTCCGCCATCGAACCCTGCCGGGCGATCGATCCGGATCTCATACTCTGATACATATGACCACCTCAGGTCGGCGGGCGTCCGCCGCGGATCCCGCTCGTGCTGACGCACCGTCAGCGTGGCCAGGGACGGATCTAAGTCGGCGGCGGGGTAGCTGAGCGTCGCCGTGCTCGGGTTCGTCATAGCGGGCGAGGCGCTCTGGAAAAGCCTCTCCAAGGCGGCCGGACGTACTCTCCCGGAGCTGGACGAGGAGACGTTCTGGAAGCGTCTCGCCTCGTTGAAAATGAACTCGTGCCGGTGCGTTCCGGTGACCGGAGAGCCGTCGGCCTGGGTCGGAATGGGGAACTCGCCGCGCATCAGGCCGCGCTCGGGCGACACATCGGCCTGCCAGCCGTTCCACACCATGGTATAGCCCTGGTTCATCAGGAACCCAGTGCCGATCTCCGATGCCAATCGGGGATCGTTCGCGTTGGGGCCGCCATTGATCCGATGGCCCAGCGCACGCTTGCTTCCCCGATTGAGGACATCGTAGAAGATGCGCCCATTTCCCCGGACCATATCGACCGGTTTGAGGATCTGAACGTCCACCGTATACTCGACTCTGCCCCGCTCGTTGCGGGGAGCTCTGTCCAGGTTCACGATCCCGGCGTTGCGGGGGTCCGCCGGGTCGAGCTCGCCCTCGGCATAGCCGATCAGCCACTCGTACGTGCCCACGTCCCCGAAAACCTGGCCCTCGAAGGTCGGGCTGTCCCGCTCCGTGATCACGAGTCGGGTGATCTGCGCGTCGGCTGCCACCGGGGTCAGGACCAGAATCACGGCCGGCATCAGGGCGCCAAGGATCGGAAACAACGGAGCGGATCGTCTCATCTTCGTTTCACCTGGTTAGGCGGTTCCCTAGGGGATCCGGGGCCGAAGGGGGCGGGAGCGGACGGTGGAGGAAGATCGGACAAGGGCATCTCCTCCGCGGCTCTGGCACCCCGACAGACGAATCGGGACGGACGCTTTAGTATTTTCCGGAGAGGCCGCGGGTGTCAAGGCGCCGGCGCGTACCCGGGCGCTGGCCCGGAGCCGCTCCTAGAGGCTCAGCCAGTAGTTGACCTTCAGGATCAGCCGGTCGTGGGCCGGAGCAGTGAAGAGCCTCCGCAGGTCGCGGCTGAAGTCGAAGTTCCCGATCGATACCCGACTGTCCTGCTGACGCTGCCATACGAAGAAGACTGTGGAGCCGGGCCGGTACTCCCACCGCAGCACAGCGTTGCCGATCAGGGAGCGGGCGTTGAAGTCGCGGTCGCCGAAGCTGAAGTCCGGCGCGCCATCGGCGTTCAGGTCCACGTGCTGGTTCCCATCAGCGTCCCGGCAGATCGTTCCGCCCACGCAGGTGACAGCGCCCGCGGCCGTGACCGCCCGGCCCTCCTCGAACGTGCGGAAGTCGAAGGTGCCAGGCTGCGCGAGCTGCTTGTAGCCGACATAATCCCCCGACGAGAGCAGCCCCTGCGCGTAGACTTGCAGGCTGAGCGTCGATGAGAACGCGTAGTTCACCCGAGTCTCCAAGGACAGTGTCTTCCGCTCGAGGTCCCCGAAGAAGTACCGACGCCCGAAGGTGGACCCGTAGGGAAGCACGCCGGTCGACGTGACGTACTGACTCGCGTCCGACTGCACGCTGAAGCGCGGCTGGATCTGGAGCTGAAGGGGCGGGGCCGGCCGCATGCCCACGTTCCCATTGATGGAAAACTCCTTGCCGCTGCCCCGGGCGCCCCGCGATATGTTGACGTTCAGGTTGCCGCTGTACGGCCGCCGCCGGTCGAAGTTGATGCCGAAGCGTGCGCTCACCGATCCCGGCTGAAGCATGGTGGGGCCACCCCGAGTAGCGTCATAGCTGTACGCATCCGGCTGCCAGGAAAGGCCCAGATTCCCGCCATGATAGTTCAGCAGCGTGAACCTGCTCTGAAGGTTGAAGAACCCGTTCGTGTACTTCCGCCTCCACGAATTCCAGGATCCGACGTCGTCGAACACCTCGTGACTGAAGTTCGCGAAGGTGAAGAAGTTCACGCTGTAGTCGCGGAACACGCGCCCCGGCTGGATCTGGAGGTAGCCGACGCGAACGCCGGTGTCGATCCGCTCGCGGTTTCGGCTGAAGCCGAAGTCGTTGACCTCGAACCCATCTGTGACCTCGGCGAGCCAGACGCCTCCGGTCCAGGCCGTGTTTTGACGGTCGAACTGGAGCCGCCAATCCGCGCCGGTGAGCGAGGTCGCGGCCGAGTCGACCCGCGACCGGGTGGCGTCGGGACGCTGGAAATAGTGGTTGCTGGCCCGCTGCACCCCGATCAACGCCTCTGGCGTGCCCCTGATGTGGCTTCCGGCGAAGTGGCCCGAGAGCCGCCAGGGTCCTGTCGCTCCACTGATGCTCGAAGCGGACACCGGCGCTGTAGGCTTGCTTGGGGAGATCGTCGAACTCGCCCGTCGCGGGAAGTGCCCGGTGCAGAGCCGTCACGATCCCGCTCAGCTGCGAGGCTCCGCCGTTCCAATCCTGCTCCGCGCTCAGCACGCCGTACTCCGCGCGCGGCTCTGCGCTGAAAGCCCGCGTCTGCGCCGTCCGCCAGGGAAGTAGGCGCTTCCCTCCTCCGCCCGTGTGACGGCCGCTAGCGCCCCCACGCGGAGGCCGTCGGCAGTGCGCCCCGTGAGCTTCGCGGCACCCAGGATGGTGGCCGCGTCAGGAACCTCCGAGAAATCTGCGCCGCTGGGATCGTCTCCGGTCGGGGCGCGCCCGATTCGGCGGCTGTAGAAGAGCTGGTTCTGCCCGCCGGAGAGCCTGAAGTCGAAGACCTGGGCCATCCTCTACGAAGAAGGGCCGGCGCTCCTCGAAGCGGGTCTCGAACGCGCTCAGGTTGATCACCGCGGGCCCTGCGTCGACCAGCCCGAGGGGATCCTCGGGCCGATCACCACGATCAAGGACGCAGGTCGCCTCAATGCCGTGATCACCCTGAACCTGAGGCCGGCGCAGCGCGCCGCCAGGGGGTTCGATGCCCGTAAGGCGCGCAGCATGACGGATTCCGTCGATGCCGACCCCGATATGCCCGACGCACTGGAAGTTGCCGCGCAGCAGGACGCCCACTTCGCCTCCACCGGCACGCTCATCGGGCCGCTCCACGGTGTTGTGATGGCCATCAAGGACCAGTTCGACACGTTCGACATGCGCACGACCTCAGGTGCCGATGCCTTCTACGCCAACGATCGTCCCCCGCGTGACGCGACATTCGTCAGTCGCCTCCGCGAGGCCGGTGCCATCATCCTGGCCAAGGCGAACATGGGGGAGTACGCCGCCGCCGGCGTCACGGGCGTGCGGAGCTCTTTCGGGGGCACCAACTGCAACCCGTACGACACCGAGTGTGATCCGAGTGCCTCGAGCGGCGGCTCCGGCAACTCGGTTTCGGCGAACCTGGTCACGTGTGCCATCGGAGAGGAGACAGGCACGTCAGTTCGCGAGCCGGCGAAGAACAGCGGCGTCGTCGGGCTCGCGCCGACACGTGAGCTGGTCAGTGCCGACGGGATGATGCAGAGGGGAATCACGACCCGAGTCGGACCCATTTGCCGAACCGTGGAAGATGTGGCCCGCGTGCTCGACGCCTACGCCGGCTTCGACCCGAACGACGAGCTCACTGCATTCGGCGTGGGCCGTATGCCGCCGGAGCCCTACAGCTCTTATGCGAACGAGACGCGGCTCAACGGAATGCGGATCGGCGTGGTCCGCGAGTACATGGACAAGGATCTCTTCACGGTCGCTGACGTGGAAACCATCGACCTGATCAACGCGGCGATCGAAGACCTTCGCGCACTCGGCGCCACGATCGTCGACCCGGGCCCGGGTGGAGCCCTGTTCCAGAATGTGGTCGACAAGTACGGACCGGTGTGGCGCAGCAGGTTTTTCGTCGGGCAGTTCTCCGAGCAGTTTCCGGAACAGACCGATCATCTACCCCTCCTGCTGGACATGTTCTTCGATCCGTCTCTCGCGCCGCACGATTCGATCGGACGGCCGAGCATGAGGAACCTGGGCTCGGCCGGCGACGATGCCGGCGGCGCCAAGTACAACATGAACAGGTACCTCAGGGAGCGTGGGGACGCGAACATCCAGAGGCTGACGGACCTCATCGACAAGGCGAATCACTGGGACGACCCTGTGATCGAAAGCCGGAAGAAGAATCTCGAGAGAGCGGACTCGGCCGCGACGCTCGCGTCTGCGGGTACCCTGCAGACTCAATTCGCCGTTCAAACGGTCGTTCTCCAGACTTTCGCGGAGCTGCGCCTTGACGCCGTGGTCTACCCGACGGGTAATGTCCCGCCGGCGATCATCACGAATCCCGAGGAGCCCAGAAAGAACGACAGGAGCGCAGGGGTGTGGACCTACATCAATAGCAAAGGCTTCCCCGCCATGACGGTCCCAGCCGGCTTCACGACCAATGTCTATGACCGGGAACGCGATCCCACGGCTTCGGACAGCACCCGCCTGGTGGGGCCGGTGGCGGCGGAGCTACCCGTGGGGATCGACTTCCTAGCTCGGCCGTTCGGGGAGCCGACGCTCTTCCGCATCGCGTCAGCGTACGAGGCGAGGACGAAGCACCGCATCCCGCCTCCCGACTTCGGACCGATCCCGTAGCCCGCAGAGTTTTGGGGGTGCGGCTGCCGCTGACCCTCCTTTCCGGGACCGATTCCTTCTGCTCTGGGGCTCGTAGATCACCCTAGGGACTTACCCGGAGGACGGAGGATCGCCCGTCACTCACCACCTCTTCCACCCCTGCGTTCCCAACCGCTGCTGCTCCACGAAACGCCCGTGCATCGCATCGAACGCATAATCATAATTCTTGATCGGCTCCTCTTCCTCCCGATCGGGATAGTCGTACTCGGGTCGTGGCCGGACCCAGTTCCAGTAGGCGACCGCGTCGTCCTTGTCCGGGCTCCGACCGAGCCGCTTCCTGATGTCCTCCTTCGACTCGACGACGATCCTGCCATTCTTGGTGTCCCAGGTCGGTGTGGTCAGGTCCTCGAATAGCTCTGGGTCGTTCGGGAGCGCGATGTGCGCGTGGCGGAGGTCCTCCCTGAGCTGCCAGTGGATCTGGGCGCGGAAGTTGGTGAACAGCTCGACCTGGGGCACCGAAGCGCCAACGCGGGCGCGGGCCTCTCGGTTGCCACGCAGAACGGCACGCATACCACCGTTGAGCACCTGGACGCGGAGCCCCATCTCGTGAAGCCTGCCGACCGTCGCGGCACTGACACCGACCGAGTCCACACCGACGCGGTGCGCGTCGATTCCCCCAGCGTCCATCCGCACGCCTACGTCGAGCCCCGATCAGCACGAAGGCAGTCCGGAAGAGCAGAGGCGTTCTCGCGACCGCACCGATCTAGGACGCGCGATCAGCTAGTGAATGGCGAGTCAGAAAGTCAACAGGTGCGTAACCTTTACACTCACTACTCTGAGAGTCTCGTCGTCACCTACCGTCGGTCGCACCTCGTTGTAGACGATGAAGAAATCGCTCAACGGGTGGTGAATGAACCGGTAGCGCACGTTAGTGGAGAGCGTTTTGGCGGCAGTATTGTACTGCACGAGGGCCTGAAGAAGCACCTTCGGTGAGAACGCGGCATCGACCCGCACGTTGAGCAAGTCCGTCGTGAATCCCTCCTCCCCCAAATCGACAACGTTTCGTCCCCAATTCACCTGGGCTCGGAAGCTGGCACTGTATCGCACCCCAACTCCCGCGGTGATTTCCTTCTTGCTTCCGTCGTAGAATTCTCCGAATCGGTATCCTCCGCTGGCGCTGACTCTCCGCGCACGCGAAGTGGCGAACCGGATGTTCCAATCGGCAAAGCGGTAGGCTCCCGCTGGAATGGTGACTCCTTGGATTCGGAACGTGTCGTCCAAGCGTTCAAACAACCAGTTGCGGTAGAACGTCAAGTCTGACCCGTCCCGGAACATCACCGAGGTGGTGAAAAAGCTGAACTCGGACAGCAGCCGGTTGGAATGGTCGTACGTACGACGGAGGGTGAGGCTGGGGGCGGCCTCGAGGATGATGCCCGAGAACCGCGGGGTGATGCCGAGACGATTCACGTAATGCCGGATGCCGAGCCGGGGGGTAAAGCCGAAGTCGTTGCGAAAGTCCTCGGCGATCCACACCAGGCCACTGTTGGCGTTCACCAACCGGTCCTGGTACTGGACCCCCACGCTAGTCGCGAGGTTGCTCCCGGTCGTGGTGGGCGTTTCCGCTTGCATCACGAAACCGGACACGTTGAGGCGCTGCTGAAGGAAGTTGAGGTTGCCGTCGAAGCCCACAGTGCGGTTCCAGTCCGCCCCGCCATCGGCCCGACGGTGAAACAGGAAGCCGCCCAGCTGTGAGTTCGTGTGCACGTCCCGCCGCAACCGCGCGACCATCCAGTTGTTGGCGGGCGCGCCCCCTTCACCACCTACGTTCATGCCCAGAAAGCCGACGTCGAGACCGGCTAGCTTCCCTGTAAGGCGAGCGCCACCGCGAATCGAGAGTGGCTGGCCCGCTTCGGAAAGACCGATACGGCGGCTGAAGAAGGGTACCGCCTCGCGGCCGCCTCCGCAGCGTCCGCCTCCGCCACCACCTCCTCTCCCTCCTGCGTTCCCGCACACATCGAACAGCCCGAGGTTCTCCAGGAAGAACTCTCGTTTCTCCGGGAAGAACAATCCGAAGCGCGTGAGGTTCACCTGCTGATCGTCGGCCTCCACCTGTGAAAAATCGGTGTTGACCGTCAGGTCCAACGTGAGTCCAGAGGTCACGCCGAACTTGATGTCAACGCCCGAGTCGAGCTTCTTCTGCCCCGGCAGGGACGGGCCCCCGTCCTGAAGGTTGCCGACAAAGAACGGCTTGACATTGAGGTTCATCCCCTGGCGCACATCCTCGATCCCCAGGAGCGTGCCGGCGACTGACACCTCGAAGATCCGGAACGGACGCGGGGCGGGAGACCACTGCACCCATTCGTTTCGGTGCCGCATGATCCGCTGGATGTTGAAGCCCCAAGTCTGCTCGCGCTTGGTGTCGTCGAAGCGCAGTGTCTTGAACGGGATCGCGAACTCGGCCGACCATCCCCAGTCGTGGACCCGGGCCGCGACCTCATAGATGCCGTCCCAGTTCTCGTTGACAGCGCCACTCGAGATCTGCTGGTCGCGCATGGCGGACCCTGGATTTGTCGAAAACGCGAACCCATTGCGATCGTCATCGAACGTGTCGAAGAAGAGCACGATCAGGTCGCCATCGGTTGCCGAGAACTCACGCTTCAGCTCGCTGATGATGATCGGATCCTGCTGGTACGCGGAGACAGCCACGTAGACCTGGTCAGCGTCGTAGAGGATCCGGAACTCGGTCTCCTCGGTCGCGGGTGCCCCGTTCTGCGGATCGGTCTGATAGAAGTCGCGCCCCAATTGGGCCTGGCCCCAGGCTGACTCGTCGACGATGCCGTCGATGACGATCGGGTCGGCGATGCGGATCGCACGGTAGATCTTGGAGCGCTGCACGGCGGTGAAATTGGTCACCGGCTCTGCAGGCCGGGCGGTGGTGCTCGATGCGTGCTCCGCAAGTTGCGCTCGGAGCGGCTGGACAGTGATTGCGCAAAACAGCCAGAAGGGAAGTGCGCGCCGAGCAGCACGACAGGCGGAGGCCGGGCACAACGTCTCCAGCTGAGCAATGGTCATAAGCAGATCGCAGCCTGGGTTGAGCGAAAAACGCAGCAGACCCCAAAGCCGTCTCGATGGTATGGCAAAGCTTCCAGATCCTAGGGGTGCACATGGGTGCAGGCAATGGGCGCTCCACTCGTAGGCGATGGGTCACTCTCCGTGTACCAAATTGAGCGCGTCGTGAAGGGTCCACGGACGGTCAGCCAGACTCACCGCCAGGGTCGGGGATACCCGGCAGAACGAATGGTCCGGAGGTGGAAGGCCCGTGCGCCTGAAAAGGGCGGCGTAAGGCGGTGCCGTCTCAGGAGGCCCGTTGCGCCTCCTCCTGATAGTCCACTCTGTGGAAGCGGACGGGGGAAGGTGCACCCCGCATCCTCGCCATCCGCAGGTTCATCATCTCGACGAAGATCGAGAAACGCGGACAACCCGATACCTAGGGTTGTGCGGGCCTTGGCTCTAAGTCGTCCTGCGTCCCTAAGTGGCTACTGCGGGTCACGGTAGGGACCCGTGGGTACGGCGGCGCGCGCACGGTGCGGGTGAACATCAATCGACTGGTGGGAGGCGCAGGCGAGGAGACGGTCCTGGCACGGGTGGGCGAGGGCATCGTGTCGAACATCGGCTCTGCGGATTCCCACAAGGCCGTCCTCGAGAACCCCGACAACATCTCCAAGACCGTG
>Ga0310121_10005054_pt1 | contig 11433 bp, 23 predicted proteins | sample CB27_Tmax_986_MG_FD_203504 | JGI IMG/M metagenome (GOLD analysis project Ga0310121, IMG submission 203504) | Marine microbial communities from Western Arctic Ocean, Canada - CB27_Tmax_986 | ecosystem: Environmental > Aquatic > Marine > Oceanic | place: Canada: Western Arctic Ocean | collected...
AAAAGATGGTCAACTATTGGCACAAAAAATGAGTACAGAAACAAAAAGTGTCTTTCATGAGTTATATGAAGTAGAACTTGAAAAATCTACTTTAATCGTGAAAGAAATCAAAAACCAAGAGTGGAGCGAAGAAACTAAAAAATCAGGTGTCTTTTTTATCGAACAAAAAAATCGAGATAAAAAAGGCATAACTTTAACCAAAAAAGACTTTGCAAAACTACTAGCTATCTTTTCAGAAATATCTGAGAAATAGCACTTCTCTTTTTTTTTTACGCCTAACGCTGTTATAAAATAGACATAACACTTAATTAGTACCGTAGCCTACTACACAGTAACATGACAACCAATACAAACCACGCCTTTGCAAGCACAAACCAAAACGGGATAGATTCAAGAGAAGCTCCTGGTAGAGAAGCAGAAACAAGTTCCATATCTGCTTCTTTACTATCTATCCAAAATATCATGGCAAGTTCAAAAGAAAATCGTAACTGTAATTGTATTTGTTACTGTGTTGCCTGTTCTGAGGGGTTAAAATGGAAATAGAAGAAATTGAAGAGAGACTTGACAACCTTGAAAGCGAAATATCAGAATTAAATGATAGATTAGATGATAGCGATATATCAGAATTAAATGATAGATTAGATGATATCGAATATGAAACAAGTAGAATTGATGACTTTGAATATGATAGAGATTATCAAGCTGAAAAATTAGAAGAGATATGGACTGTTTTAGCTACAAGTGGTATCGCTACTGAAAGAGGAAAAGTAAAATGTTATTGTGGTGAAACTATGGTTGAAGAAGAATTCATACATGGAAAATGGATAGCCATACAATTTTGTTCTCAAGAATGTAAAGATAAAGGAGCACCTGAATAAAATGGAAATTAAAAGCCCTAAATGCGAATTTAAAAGAGATTCACATTTTCAACTTGACACAATACGAGATACGTTTCTAATACCAGATTGGCAACGAATTTTAATTGAAACTCATAAAACAGGAATTGTTAACGCTATAATGAACAATCAATTTTTTGATAATGTAATCCAGGTTTATGATCTTAAAAATGGTAAACAGAAATATGGTGTGGCTAATGGACAACATAGACTTATGGCACTACATCTGATAAACCAACAATTTGGATTAAAAGAATATGAACTAATACTACAAATTTTCCCTTTTGAAATGGCAAGACAAGTATTTGTTAGATATAATCTTGGTAAAAAAGTAAGCATTTCAGATTTAACTAAAGTTTTTGATGATGGTACAATCACATTTTTTAATCAATTTAGGGGCTCATACGAACATAAAACAACAGGTAAATGCACATCTTTTCATAATCTTCTTCACGCAATAAAATTTAGTAAAACTAATTCTCCTATCCCACTAAAACCAACTGGATTAGAACATTTTATTCAAGGAATAACCAAAACTGATTGTATCTATATCAAAAAATTCACCAGGTGCATAAATAAAGTATCTCCATTTGTGCCTAATTCATTTACATATAGAAGCACCATATTTCGAGCATTGTTTAGAATTGGCTGGGATAATGATTTAACAGATAACGACTTTGAAAAAATTATACAAGCTACAATAGATAGCACACAAGCAAAAGATTTAGTTAAAGAAAATCATGGTAACGAATGTATATCATACATATACCAATATGTAACAAACGAATTATGCGATAAAATAAAAATTCCAGTAAATAAACCAGAAGCCATTGAATATATTAGGAGAATGAAATAAAATGGGAAAATCTCCTATTAAAGTACCTTGTCCTGATTGTAACTCTGGTTTAAAAAGGGTAGCATATTGGGATAATAACGCAACGCCACCAAAATACATTAGACATGACAGATTATTCATTTGTATAAAATGCGAAAAACTACAACAGTTTGAATATTCACACAATCCAAAAATAAATAGAGGGAGAAAACCAAAAAATGACATATCAATCTAAAATAACTGTCTTTATACCAGCATATACAGAAGAATCAATAGCTCACTTTAACCAGGTTAAAAAACAATGGAGAGACTTAGAAAAATGACCATACGATCTGAGAAATACCAATTTAATTGGAAACCCCGATATAATTCACAATCTGATATAGATTTAGTTAAACAATTAATACAGATACTAGAACAACAACAGATTAAAAAAAGTGTATTAATGAAAGAAGCCCTAGACGACTTGATAGTTAAATATAACAAAGAGATTGATTAACTATGGCAGAAAATTGGCATAAAACAGATACAAGACTTTTAAATTTTGAAGTAATAGACGAATTAATAGATAATGGCTATTTTGAAGCTAAAGCACTACTTGAAGAATTAATTAGATCAATGGACGCATGGCAAGTAAATGACCATTTAGCATATATAACTAGAATGTGGGATATTGAAGTAGAAAAACAAGAAGAGTTAGAGCGTTATGAAAAAGGAAGTATGGACGCTTAACATTAATCATTAACTGCTGTTATTAGAGTACCTGGTGCTACCTCTTTACGCTCATCTCTGATAAGTTTAAACACTTTGTTTCTTTTTTCCCTTAGTTCTAATGACTTGAAACATACTGTTTGATGTTTTCTTATTTCAGCATTGTAATTATCTAAAATTTGTTCTAATCCGAACTCATCTAAGTATTGTTGTTTCTGTATATCTGTAAACTCATCTTGTTTGAACATAAATACTTCCATTACCATGACATGCCATACATTTTTTATAAGTTATTCGGTTATCCCACTTTGATCTAACTGCTACAAGTCTTTCTCCTCTACAAGTATGACAAACCCTAAAACCAGAACAATCATTTCCATGTATGTGCATAGCTTGTAAAGATGGCATTTGTACTATCTTTTGTTGATTAGCCCACAATGAAGCTATTTTTGATGTTGTATTATCAGCGTTAGGAGAATCGTTTAACAATTATCTCATAGCTCTTATCTTAGCCATGTAACGTTTAGCTTCTGGTGTTCCTTTGATTAATCTTCTAGGCTTTTTAGAGTATTTTTTAAAGGTTCTTCCATTTGTGTATCTGGTTCCACCTTTTCGTTTTGGATAAGATCTCGCTGTTTTAGCTCTTCTTCTCTTAATTCTTTTTTTAACTTTTCTAGCCTTTGATTTAACTTTTCTAGCTATCTTACCTATTGATTTTATTCCTCTTGATTTAGCTAACTGTTCTAGCTTAAAAACAGTATTAACAAGAGTTGTTTTTGGCAATTTCTTTAAAATCCCATGACCGATAGTGACTAGCTTTGTTTTTGGGAATTTTTTCAGTTCTGCCTTTGAATGATTTAGGTACATCATTATTTTATCTAATTTTTTCTAGTATTTAGGGAGTTTTAATCCATATAAGATCTGTAAAATGATCGTTTTTCGGCTTTAAACAACTTTTTACGGATAGATTGAAGATGTTTCACATCTGGTGTATCTTCCCAGCCTAGATTAGATAAAACGTCAACAGCATATTCTGGAAATACGTTTATAGTTTCTATTATAAAGGTTATAGAATCATAAAGTTCTTCTTTATCTAGTTCTGTTAATTTCATCTTCTTCTCTTATCAAAACTCAAATGCCAGGGAAACCATGTATCCCCAAACCAGCTCATTTGAGCTGTTACTTCTTGTGGTTCTGGTTCCTGTTCTACTGGTGGATCAACTTGTGAAGTTGTAACTTCTGGTTCTTCAACTCCTGGTGGTTCAACTTGTGAAGTTGTAACTTCTGGTTCTTCAACTCCTGGTGGATCAACTTGTGAAGTTGTTGGAAATAAATGTGGTTCATCTTCTCTATGTTCTTCTGTTCCATAGTCGTATGGCTTATCCCAACCAGGTGGATTAAAATCTGGTTCATCACTTTCTGCATAGGCTGATGGAATACCAGCAGTTATTACTTCTGGTTCTTCAACTGGTGGTTCAATATGAGCAGTTGTAACTTCTGGTTCTGGTTCTGCTGGTTGAAATACACTTTCTGGTTTTTTCTGTGTACTACTTGGTGTTATCTGTGGTTGAATATAATCAGTTGTAACTTCTGGTTCATCTCCTACATATCCAGCTCCACGTTGAAAACCTGTACCACTAACAGCACCATGTACTTCAATTTCTCTTAACATATCTGATGGTACAGCACCTATTGAAATATAATATTCAGTAGGTTCTACATGAGAATAATACTGTCCCTCCTTGCCACCATACATTTCAATATTTTTAAAAGCCCTATCTGTTCCTGTAACACCAGCACCATATCTCCCATCTATATCACGACCAATACCTATACCTTGCATGGCTAAAAATTGTTGTTCCTTTACAGAAATATTGTTAAGATCTGAAAACTTTGGTAATATTAGGGGAATCATTCCAGCTTTATTAAACTGATTTTGTATTCTTTTAAGACTCTGACCAAAATACATTACGGGTTCAAGATCTGACCAATAATTATATTCAGATCTACCAAAAGTTTTACCATTAGTAATACTATCTAGAAACAGGTTTTGTTCTTCTATATTATAATACCATGGAACATTATCTAACTTTCTAGGATCAAAAACATTATCACGTATAAGCTCTTTTTTTAATGCTTCAACTCTTGTAGATCTTCTTTCTTCATAAGATCCCCTACTAACTACCCGTTGAGCTTCGTATTCAGCTAATCTTCCCTCTCTTACTGCTGTAGCATAATTAAGATATGGCAATTATTTATTTTCCTCTTGAAATTTATTCATAGACATCACACCTAAAAACTTTGAGAAAGATAAAACACCTACAATCAATCCTAACAATGAAAATATAGCAAGTGTTAAAAAATCCCTACCACCTTTCTTATAATATTTGTACGCTTCCCAGCCAATATAAAAAATAACTATGGCATTAATTAAATCCCAAAATTTGTATTTCATTTCTTTTTCTGGAAATAAATGTGGTTCTGCTTCCTGGTGTGCTACTGTTCCATAGTCGTATGGCTTATCCCAACCAGGTGGATTAAACTTCCCTGCTGTTTCTTGTGATCCATGTTCATATTCTTGTTGCGTATACGTTGTTTTTTCAGTATCAATAAACAAAGCTATCCATTGTTTAGGAAGTTTATCAGCTTGAACAAACTTTATACCAAAAAAACCAGCTACAGTTTCCAAACCACCTTTAAAATAAATTACAGCTTCCATATATTTAGAAATTAAAAATGCTATCACATAAAACATAGCAAGTTTTGTTACAAGATTTAAAAAATCATATCCAAATGTTTGTTGTAAAAATTCTCCACTAACTTTTTTTGCTTTTATCCCTGCCATAGCTGGTGCAGTTAAAGAAACCAATTTCTAAACCCTGTCTATTATAGACATTATTTTTTTAATTGCTGGTTTACCAACAATTCTAATAATTGGTTCATATTGCTGAACTTTTTTAGCTAAATTTAATTCCCCTTCCATTCTTTTAGTTTGTTCTGGTGTTGCACCTTGAGATTTTAAATTTGTTATTTCAGATTCAAGATGTGCAACAATAGAAGCAGAATTATCTAAATATTTATCCATTTCATCTTCTATACTGTGAGATTGCTGAGCTTTTCTTTCTGATTTTCTTATTTTTGATTTATCTTTGGCATGATTCAAAAATAATTTTGTAAAACCATAACCAAATCCTAAAATTATTCCAGTTATTACAAATTCAACAAAAAAAGGTATTTCTTCTAATATCATAATCCTATACCAGTATCTATCATGTTCATATTATCCTCATCTCTAAATATTGGGAAAGCATGAGCTAGATCAGCATGAATGTGCATTAATACACTTGATGTTGTCCACGTTTTAGGTATTGCTGTTCCAAAATAACAGAATAAAGGTATAATTCCTGTTTGATATGTTCCTGATCCAGAACTTGTATTAACTTTAATCTGAAAAGTTAAAGGTTTGTCAAAAACTTTAGCTGAAACTGTTGTACTAAAATTAATTATAGCTACTTGTGCTACTGCTGAAGTCATATTAGACATTCCTGGATCTAATATCTTATTTACAAAATTAACAGTTCCTTCTCCACCACCTATTTGATTGGAAATTACTTGAACAGAATCAATTTTGAAATTTCCTGAAGTATAACTACTAACTTTCATTCCTACAGCGAAATTAAATGAAATTTGGTATGCTTGAGCCGACATATCTGGTGTCCACTCCCACGTTTTATCGAAGTCAGTATCATTTCCAAGATGAATCATAGCCATACTATCACTATCAGTAATAAAGAGATCAACTTCATCTATCGGCACTCTACTATCTTCCAATACTTGAACAAAAGTTGATGTACTTGGTGTTATTGTTGCTACATTACCAGAAATACAATTTAGAGGTAACGAATTATCATGACCAAAATTAGCTACATCATAAGTTGGTTTGATTAAAGCTGGTTTAAAGCTCATTAGGAGTTTAACTCCCTACTGTTTTGTATATCCTACACCGAGAATAAACGAATTTGTACCAGTAGTTGTAACATCATTAGTAAACGCAGTATTGATTTTACAAGAAGTTTTCATTGGCATGTGGATATTATGATATGAAGCTAATTGTAATATTCCTGTTGTTCCAGCGTTACCTAATCCTGCTCCACCAGGTTGCATTGGTACTTTCAATGGCAAGGAGTTTCCAAAGTCGTTAGATGAAAAAGAACCATAACCGATTAGTGATTGTGATACGGTGTAAACAGCTTGCCAAACAGAAACGTAAAGATCTTCAACCCACATACCATCATTGATTGTGAAGCTATTACCAGTTGTAGTTGTTGCTGTCGAAAAAGTACTCTCATCATCTGGTTTGTGGTAAAAGTGTTCTGGTCGATTTGGTGGAGTGGTTGAATAATGTAAACCACAACCAAGTGTAGTAGCTACAGTTGTTCCTACCTGATGTTGTCCAGATATAATAAATTGAGAAGTTGCACCTTCTTGTAAACCAGTATTACATTCGTATGCCTCTAAAAGTGGAATTACAGTATTTGCTATTGTTCCTAAACCAGATTGAATAGGTGGTACAATAATTCTTTTTGGCAATAGATCAACTGAAAATGAATCTATTTCCATTGTCACAGCTATTGATTCTGCTGGTGTATATGCACCACTTGAAGCGTCAAATGGAACCACTTCTACCAGATTTACAGCTTGAGTTGGTTTTGTTACATTGTTACCGTCATTGATGGTCGTTTTTGCAACACCGGTTCCAATCGAACTTGGTTCTGCAATATCCCAACTGCCACTCATCTTAAAGCTCCCATTGTTGATGGATCATAACCTAAATTCCTGTTAAACTGTGCATATCTTCTGTTAGTTGTAGCTCTGTTTTGTGTTGTAACTGATGGGGTAACTGCATAAGTTGATATTCTTCCTTGTGCTGATGGTGGATCAAAAAATCCTCCAATAATTGAACCGAATGCTATACCATTTGAAGCTTTATTAACAGTTGCATATTCTGGTAATTTCAATCTTTTACCTAAATTACCATAAATTTTTCCAGCTAACCAAACAGGTGTCCACTTGTTGATAATACCAGCAGGATTAATTCTTGGATTACCATTTGGTGTTGGTGTATATTGATCACTAAACAAAACTCTACCAGTCATTGAACCCGTTATAATGTTTAAAGCTACTTTGGCTTTTCCCATATAATCAAGGGCTCTATACTCTGGTGTTGCGTTTAATACCTCATAATCTTTTTCACTTAATTGATTCCAAAATGCTACAGGTGCTGAAGCAGTTGTAACAGCTTTTCTAATCATAGATTTTATACTTCCTCTTGATTTAGTCTTATTTTTTCTTCTTCGTCTTTTTCTAGCCATTTAACACATATCAGTAAAAAGAGAAGTATTTAGGTAGATATAAAAAAAAAAATATTCAGATTACTCTGAATTATTGTTCAATACCTTTAATGTTGCGATAACAGTTACAGGTATTGTAATACTTGCTAGGATTACTCCTAGTACTGCTAGTTCTGATTCCATGAAAAAACTACAAAACTAAGCTAGAATATTAATCTTCTTCATAATCTTTTCCAAACCATGATTTAAAACGATCAAAAATAGATCCCTCTGTTACCGATTTAGGAATTACAAACCTGGTAATAACTCCACCAACAACACCAGCAATAACTAACAAAATAAAAGTATCTCTATTTCCAACAAGATTTTTTTTAACTTCTTGTGCTTCTTCTTTTACATTATATGGCATTATATTTCAAAATGTGTTCTAAGCAATAATTTTAATTTTTCAACCCATTTTTCATCTTGTTTTCTATCGCTAAACATTTCTATCAGTTCTTCCTTTATGCTTTTCTTTTTTTGTTCACTCATGGCAAAGCACCGTTATGAGTTACCTGGCAAATTACAGCAATAATAACAGCTATAGTTGATCCAATTCCTATTCCTTTACCAAATGAACCTTTATCCATTGAAAACTATCTTAATTCCTAGTATTTAGGTTAATCCAATTTTTTTAGTTTATTTTCTAGTTCTGTATTATTCTTATCTATCAGTTTAGTTTGTTTTAGATATTTTGTCCTAGCTAAATCTACAAACTTTGATTTATCATTAACACTCAATTCTGATTTTTGAACCTTAACTTTTGATGTTAAATATTTATTCCAAACTCTATCCATTTTTCTAGTTAATCTCACATTTTCAGTTTCGACAAAACCGTTAAAATTATCATTAAGATCAAAACAATTTGATTTTTTCCCACTTTCATCAATTACAACAAAAGTTTTATCATTCCCGATATCTTTCTTAACCATTTCAAAGATATATTTTTGCGTATTAGTATCATCAAAAGTATTTTTCATTACTCTACAATGATCAATATCCCACCATAAACCGATGGGCGTATCTCTCATGCTGTATTACTACTCCGAGATAATTCTTGAATGTTGAAATAGCCACCGATATAACAATTTCCGATCCATCGATAATCTTTGTCTGCGAGTGTGTATGAACCTACACCATTCATCTTATTCTCTCCTGTAATTCCCGATCTCAACGTAGGATCTCTGGAGGAATCAACTGATTTAAGCGATAGCCAGTAGCCATTAACCAAACCCAAAAATCCATCTAAGTCATCGGTTGAAGCGTCTGCTTCAGTATCAATCTCAGTCAATGTTTGTGTAAATGTTATATTTCCTGATGAAATTGTTTTTTCAAGATAAGCTTTACATCCGAAATATTGAGTATTTGTCAAATTTTGAGTATTCATGTCTATGGTATCGTTAACAGCTACTGAGGCTAGATTATCTAGTGCTGTAGTAGCTCCAGATGCAGATGTAGCCCATTTTAAACCTGAAGCTTCCCCTGAATCTGCTGTTAATACCTGATCATCATCTCCTACTGGTAAAGCGAATTGAGTATCAGAATAACCATGAATTTGTCCTTTCTCATTAAGATCAAAACCAGTATCAGCACTAGGTTTTAATCCTACAGAACCGATTAATCTTTTACCCATTATTCATATCACATACAAACAGTATTTAGGTTTAACAATATGGACATGAAATATCATTCTCCCAAAAATTTACAAGAGAATCATGATATTTTTTACAATCTTCACAATAAATATTAGTTATTTTTTTAGCTTTTAATCCGAAAATAAACGTAATGTTGTAGTAAATCGCCTTAATGGTTGAGATCCGAACTCTTTTGAATTTGCCACTTTCCACATCAAACTCATAACAAAAAAAGTGTTTTCTGCCTTTTCTGGTATGGTTTTCAGTCTTGGAATTATTAAACCTCTTAATAATGCCAAAAACATATCGCATACCAACTGTTTAAAGATGACATTAATTTAGGTTTAGATGACATTAACACAACATTAAGACACCATCAGAAGATATAAGTAGAACTAATAGTAAATAACAACGCAATTCATAACTTCACACAATTCCTGGTAGAAAATAAACATTTTCTGCCAGGAAAAAAATTTATATAACAAAAAATTGTAATTATTTCAATAAAATGCGTTGTAAATCACATTTTTTATTATTTAAAACTGACAAATGTATGAAAGGTGCGTTTAAGTTTATGAAAACTACAGCGATTTGCTATTTTTGTGCACGAAAATTAAAAAAAATTTACGGTTTTACAGAAAATGATTTATTAAAAGACAATTTTTATAAAAATTTTATATCTACTGATAAGGGCTTTTTACAAACCATTGATAAAAAGTTGATAAATAATCTAAATTCATTATAATCGGATCTGGTTTTAACTCACAAGATACAACATAATCTAATTCTGTTAAAAATTCTTTACAATATGGACATTTTTTAGATTCTTCATTACTTTCATCAATCTTCAATTTACTATATGAACATTCTCCAAAATAAACTAATGTGTGGTTGTGCTTTTTAATTCCAGCATGGCTTAACTGGTAGTAAATTGTACCGAAAACACTATCCCTTTTTCCTAAATTTTTAACAATATAACCACTTTCAAAAAATAATTCTTTAGTGTTTTCTATCCAGCCAAATCCTATACAATGATAATGAGGCGAATAAATCCAAATCTGATCTAATTTATTATATCTAAATGGGTGAAAAACAACTAAACCAGCAACCGCATGAACTTTTTTTAATATTTTATAAACATTTTTGGCAATTTCTTTTTTTGGTTTATACCAATCCCATTCAGGTACAGAAATTATAATATGTTTGGCTGTTTTTTTAGACTGTTTTTCGTATAACTCAATACGCTTTGTAGCTCTTGAAGCCGATTTTCCTAACCATTTAAAACAGCATTTTTCACAATCAGCCCTAAAACATGACTTTTGAAAAGGCTTTAAAAAAATTTCTTTATTTGGGTGCCTATCTTTATTCAAACAACCCATAAATAACCACTTGCCACAATCTGATTTTTTTGGTTCTTGTCCTGGTAAATGCCAGCCATCATATTCTAAAGTAGCTTGATTTTTTCCCTCTTGTATTAAGGATTTTTTTTTACTTCGCTCTGAGGCAGGATACGAATAATCTAATTCATGTTTGGGATATAATAACTGACTCAACAAGATAAAATATTAAGACTAAGTTAAAAGAGTATTCCAATTTAATACAGGTTGAGCTTCTGATTAAATTGGATCTCTAACTTTACAAAAATTGAGCTATCTATTTAAGTAAGTCTATTTTAAGTAAAAATAATATGTTGAGCATTATTTGGGATAATATGTTATATGATTATCAGAATATAGCATATTATGATCTTAAAGATGGACAACTATTGGCACAAAAAATGAGCACAGAAACAAAAAGTATCTTTCATGTGTTATCTGAAGTAGAACTTGAAAAATCTACTTTAATCTTGAAAGAAATCTCAAATCCAGAGTGGAGTGAAGAAACCAAAAAAAGTCAAGTCTTTTTTATCGAGCAAAAAAACCGTGATAAAAAAGGCATTACATTGACAAAAAAAGACTTCACAAAAC
>Ga0310121_10005055_pt1 | contig 11433 bp, 7 predicted proteins | sample CB27_Tmax_986_MG_FD_203504 | JGI IMG/M metagenome (GOLD analysis project Ga0310121, IMG submission 203504) | Marine microbial communities from Western Arctic Ocean, Canada - CB27_Tmax_986 | ecosystem: Environmental > Aquatic > Marine > Oceanic | place: Canada: Western Arctic Ocean | collected...
CCGACCAGCACAGCATCCACACCAGCATCGCGCAGGACTTCCAGGTCGGCATGACAACGGATGCCGCTCTCGCTGATGGTCACCGCCCCCTCCGGCGCCAGCGGCATCAGATCAAAGGTGGTTTGAAGATCAACCTCGAACGTCCGCAGGTCCCTGTTGTTGATCCCGATTAGGTGTGCGCCACAATCCACGACGCGCCGCATCTCTTCTTCGTTGTGGACTTCGCACAGGGCTGCCAGTTGAAGACCTTTTGCGAGCTCAAGCAATACACTGATCATTTCATCTGATAGAATGGCCGCAATCAGCAGAATCGCGTCGGCGCCAAAGATCCGTGACTCAGCGACCTGGATCGGGGCGACGATGAAATCCTTGCGTAAGACCGGTATGTCCACGGCTTCCCGGACCCGCGTAAGGTATTCCACGCTCCCCTGGAAGTATTTGTACTCGGTCAAGACAGAAAGGGCTGATGCCCCCCCCCGCGCGTAACCTTCGGCGATTTCCTCCAAATCGAAATCCTCACGCAGGATTCCTTTTGAAGGGGAGGCTTTTTTGAGTTCGGCGATCAGGGTCACGCGATTGGGACGGATCAGGGCGCCATTGAAATCCCGTGGGTGAGGCGTGTCAGCCGCCTCGGCCAGGAAATCATCCAGATCGTGCTCACGGTTGAGGGCATCAATTTCGGGACGTTTGTCGGCGACGATTTTTTCGAGGATATTGGCCATTTAATGTAGGGTCCGCTGTGCGGACCAGATTGTCAATTTGTTGGCATGATTAGGCTGGAACTATAGTATCTTGTCCGTCCCCTATCTCTTCCGTGAATACCCTTCCCCATGGGATGGACCATTGTGACGAGAAAGGAAAGGGTTTACATCGCGTTTGCGGTTTGGTGACAACCATTGACGCAGCTGCTAAAGTACGAGTATGAATTCAATAGATCGGCTCGTTCAAGAGGCCAGTCAACTGTCCGAAGATCAGCGCCTGAGGCTCGCACACCTGCTCCTGGTAGCAGACCAGCCTGTGCCATCGGAGGACGTCGGACGGGCATGGGACCTAGTGATTCGCGAGCGGATTGAACGCTACGATAGAGGGGAGGTTCATTCCCGACCGGCGAGCGATGTATTCGCAGATTTGGACCACAGGCTTGAATCGTGATCGTTGAGTTCCTGGAAGAAGCCGAACAAGAGTTTTTGGAAGCCGCTCTCTGGTATGAATCCAAAGAACCTGGACTCGGTAAGCGGTTTCGTGATGATGTCGCGCACGTCATCGGAAAGATCAGTGAAGATGCGAAAAAGCCTTAAGGAATTCAAGAAGCGGGCTCTAGCCCGCCCGGAAGTGCGTCGCGAATACGACCGCCTCTCCGATGAGTTCGCAATCCTCAATGGCGATCTCGCGGACAAGGCTTTCCTAAGCAGAAAAAGAATAGGAAGCGGGCTCAGGAGGCGTACATAATCATGAATGACGCAGACGTGGACCTGACCACCATTCGGGCGTATTCCTTGCCGGTCAATGCGAGTATCGCCAAAGCAAAGTTGGAAACCGAAGGTATCGAGGTGTTCCTGGCCGATGAACTCGCGGTCGGCAACACGATGTATTCCTATGCTCTCGGTGGGGTCAAAGTCCAGGTACGGGCAAAGGATGCTGAGCGAGCTTTGGGACTACTCATCCCTTCCAATGAACACACCGACGAATGAACCTAGATTGGGCTGATTCATTTGGCTGAAGCGAGAATTAAGGAGAGGCATTTCGGGTGATTCTTTGGGATACCTTAAGAGAGGGTGAAATCATGTTCAGAAATATAATTTTACTAATCCTGGCACTTGTCATATCGACTTCGAGCCTGTCTGGCCTAGCCGACGCACAAGTCGTTGTGCCCGACCCCACTCTTCCCGGAGAAATCAATTACATCAATCCGAATGTCCCAGAAACCAACTTGCCGCAATATCCAGGAGAGTATTACGAGACATTGGCGCCGGCCACGTTGGACCTGGCTGAAAGAGCGCGTTTATCAATCAATGCCCTGACAGGGATGCTGAACCCGGATTGTGATTACGAACTCTATTTCGCTGTCGATCACATGAATGATCCGCCGGCCATGCGCCATACACATTCGGACCTCAACACGCAAGGGAAGTATTTTGAGGTCACTCCACTGGTTCGCATGATGTGCGGCAGCAAGCAGAATTTGGATGTCGAGCATGGGCAGGCCCGCGTCTTTCTAAAAATGCAGGGGCCGGACGGATTGATCCATTTGCCTGTGCTGGGACGGCCCTGGGTAGTACCGGAAGATGTAGAACCGAATTCAGGTATGCCCGGACGTAGCGCCGGCATCAAGCAGATCAGCCTGTTGGGTTATGGCAACGTTCGCGCGTTAGGAGCCTTTTCCATCTATGCTCAAAAGGATCCGGAAGGGCCTTGGCGCGACGCAGCCCGTCGAGAGGCAGAAGGACTTAAGGAAACGATCGTCAGCGACGGAGACGTCGCGTACTTCTTCGACTCCTGGACGATGCCGGGCAAGAAGATTGTCAAGCCGGAATCACCGCCTAAAGGCATCTACGGCGGCATGATGGCTTGGATCGCCAGGTATTTGGTCCGTTACGACCGCGCCGTGGGCGATGCGGAGGCCACTCAATTGGCTGAGAAGATCATGCGGTACAATCTGCGCGACTTGGCTTATCTCGGCAAACAAGGGAAGTTCATGATCGATGGCCCCGGTGTTGGCGGCGGCAATTACCATTTGAAGAGCGCGCATTTCCACACACACTCAATGAACATGATGGCCGCGCTGGATGTCGTTGAACGGACCGGCAACAAGGAATTCCTCGACTTGGTTCTCAAGTCTTACGAGTGGGCGCAAAGCGATGAGGCTCGTTCGAATCCGATCCTGGGTTATTTTCCGGTCGTGACCACCGACGAACCTGGCGGCCACTTCACCTCGGAAACCTGTGAAGTGTCGGACATGATTATCGTGGCGATTCAACTCTCAAAACTGGGCATCGACAAATGGGATGACGTAGACCGCTGGCTGCGTAACCAACTGGCTGAAAACCAGTTAACGCAGACTGACTGGCGCACCGATGGCCGCGATAAACTGCCGTGGTGGGAATTCTCGAAAAACGGAATGACTCCGGGGGAATACACCACGGATCGTGTATTGGAAAGGACAATAGGTGGATTCGCTGGCTGGCCTTCAGCCAACGATTGGATTTCTCAGGACGATTGGGGCAGTGGGATCAAGCCTTCCACCACAATCATGAACTGCTGTTCCGCGGCCGGCGCGCGAGGCTTGTACTATGTCTGGCGAAATATGATTGAGGTTGATCGCAACGCCGACGGTTCGACCGCGGACGCTCCGACCCTGCGAGTCAACCTGTTACTCAATCGCGCCTCGAAGTGGGCTGATATTGAAAGCCATATCCCTTACACCGGCCGTGTTGAGGTTAAAGCCAAACAGGACCTGAACTTGGAGGTCCGCATTCCCGAATGGGTTGAACCACAGGATGTTGAGTGCAGCGTGGACGGCAAGGGCCGCACGTTAACCTTTAGAGATCGTTACGCCCTCATCGGCAAGTTGCAAGAAGGACAGGTGGCCGTTCTCACGTTCCCGATTTTTGAGCGGACCGACAAATTTCACCTCCAGGGTAAGGATTACACAATTGTCCGCCGAGGTAACACCGTCGTCTCCATTGACCCGCCGGGAAAATACCATCCCCTCTACCAGCGGGGCCATTACCGCAGCGGTCAGACGCTCTACCGAAAAGTCACCCGTTTTGTTTCGGATGAGGATTTTGAATGGTGGTAAGCCACCATTCCGGCTCCTACGAATCCGAGAATCGTGTAAGTTTTCTGATGGGAACCCTTCCCTGCCTAGTACCCAATCGGAGTAGTTCCAATTAGAGTTTTTTATCGCGTTTCGTTCCATACGAGGAGGCAGCAATGAAAAGTATTAGCGGAGTTACTTGTGCGTTGTGTTTGATTCATTGTTTCGGAATTTCAGCGGAAGCGGCGCCAGAGGCGGTTCAAAATGTAAAACCCTCAGCGGATCCGCCACCGAGCGAGCGGATTGTTTATGTTAATCCTGATATCCCTGATGTACCGAAGCCGGAATACAAGGGCGAGCGCTATGAAGCACTCGTACCGGCCACACTGGATCTGGCCGAACGGATGTCACTTTCGATTAATGCCTTTACCGAAGGTCTGAGCAAGAACGCTGACCTGGAAGCCTTTTGGGTCATCGATCTCCTTAGTGATCCGCCACGGATGGATCACAATTTCAGTGACCACGTTCGGATTAAATACTTTCAGATGCTGCCGTATCTGCGCACGGCGACGGGCAGCGAACAGAACCTGGATCGCGAGCATCAGGTGATGAAACTGCACCTGATGCAGCAAGGCCCTGACGGGCTGATCTATACACCGATGATCGGGCGCCCATGGGGAACATCACCCTCCAATTGGGGGCCATCGGGAGATCAGTATGCCACGCTGACATGGGACAACGGACGGATGCTGGCGGCATTCAGCTCTTATGCGCAGGCATTTCCTGATGGACCGTGGGCAGAGGCGGCCAGGAAATTGGTAGAAGAAATGAAAGAAGTGATCGTTGAAAAGGACACGATCGCCTATGTTCCGCAGCACTCCAAAGTCCTCGGCGATTCTGTGGATAAGAGCGTTGAACCACCAACAAAAAGTGGCGTGGCGCCGGGCGGTAATGTCGCCCACGGCTTAGGGCAATACGATCGCATGGTGACGGGCAAGAAAACTGATGCGACAAGGCTGGCGCACAAAATGTTGAGCTACATTATGGGAGATGCAAAGTATTTCGCCCAGGATGGCGAGTTTCTCACAGAGGCGGAAGACTTGATCAACATCCATTTCCACGAGCACACGATGTCGATGATGTTTGCGCTAGAGCTGGTCAAGATGACAGGTGACGAGGAGCTGCTTGACCGTGTGGTGAAGGCCTACCGCTGGGCATCAAAGCCGGCTTACAACCATCAACCGCTCGTTGGATTCTTCCCGGAGTTCGACCAGAAACCGGATGAGTGGGCGGATATCAGCGGCGGATTTTTCAAGGATAGCGGTTACCTGGCGGAAACCTGCGGTGTGGCCGACATGTGTATAATTGCCATCATGCTGTCCGAGCTGGGTCATGATTACTGGGACGATGCAGACCGCATTTTACGTAATCAATTGGCCGAGAATCAGCTGACCGGGCTGGCCTGGCTGTATGACGGTCATCTGGAGGAAGCGGGGATAAAGCCGAGCGACCCATCACAGCGGTCCATGGCCTATTACACGACCGATAACGTGGCCAACCGCGTAGTGGGAACATTCGCGGGCTGGGGATTACCGAACGACTGGGTCAGCCCATATTCCGTGCAGGTGATGAACTGTTGCACGGTCAATGGAGCGCGCGGGCTTTATTATGTTTGGAAAAATATCATTACCTTCGATGAAAACAGCAACCGGCTCCGTGTAAATTTGTTACTCAACCGCGCCTCGCAATGGGCGGATGTGGACAGCCATATTCCCTATTCGGGGAAGGTGGAGGTCAAGGCAAAGCAAGATCTGAATCTTGAAATCAGACTTCCAGAGTGGGTCAGGCCAGAGGAGGCATCCTGTACGGTGGATGGTAAGAGCCGCAAATTAAACTTTGATGGCCGCTATGCTCTGGTCGGGAAAGTCATGAAAAATGAGACGACTGACCTGTCTTTTCCCATTCCCGAGAGGACGGATAAAATCAGCATTAACTTAAAGGAATACTCGATTGTTCGACGTGGCAACACGGTGGTCAGCATCGATCCTCCGGGCAAGGCTCGCCCTTACTACCAGCGCGGGCATTACCGCGGTGGGGAGACGCTATTCAAGAAAAAGACACGCTTTGTCCCTGAAAAGGAATTGGAGTGGTAGGGAGAATTCGGGATTCCATCGCGCTGGAACGTGAATCCTTCTCGTTCCCAAGCCCGAGGGGAATCCCTTCCCCTGGTTGGGTGGAATTTGTGCCGAGAAAGGATTCGCGGCACAGCAGCTCAAAGAATTCACGGCACAGCGGCTCTGATCATTACACTTTCCGTGGTGGGTTCCTAACGGGAGGCGGTGCCTTTTTCAAGATTCTCGACTGCTAGTTCCAAAGAGGGGAAGAGAAACGAAAAATCCTCTCCAAGGAGTCGTTCCGGAATGACACGGCGGCTCTTAATGACCAGTTCAGTTTCTGTGCGCATAAAAAATGTGCCAATCTCCAGCATCCAGCGGTAGGCGGGTAGACCGACTGGCATGCCCAGAGTCCGTCGGAGGATTTTCATCATCTCCGCGTTCCTAAGCGGATTGGGGGCGCTGATGTTGTAGATGCCTTCTGCGTTCGGTTTGTCGATCAACCATTCGATGGCTCTGCAAAAGTCTTCCGCGTGAATCCAGGATACATACTGCTGCCCCTCCGCCATCTTTCCACCGAGCCCCAGCCGAGTCAGCCTGGTCAATATCTCATAAACTCCACCCGGTTCATTGCCGAACACCATGGCACAACGGAGCACCACTTTCCGTGTTTCGGGAGTCTGGGCCTTTTCAAATTCTTCCTCCCATGCGGTGGCTACTTCAATCGAGAAACCGTCCTTCGCTTCAGGGGCGGCGCCGATCGTGCCATCTTCACCGTGTGGGTCGCCATAAGTGTGCTTATAGATGGTTGCCGTGCTTGAGTTGAGCCAGACTGCGGGTGGGGATGAACAGTTCCCAACCGCCTCACCAAGAACCCGTGTTGAAAGAATCCGCGAATCCATGATTGCCTTCCGGTTTCGTGCGGTGTAACGACAATCGACAGATCGACCGGCCAAATTGATCAGAGCCGACGCGCCTTCCAGTTCATCTGTCCACGCGCCCAGGCTCATACCATCCCACATGGTAGCTCGGCCGTACTCGCCTGAATCCGGGCGGCGGCTGAGAACCACAACTTCGCGCTCCTGATCGGTAAACCACTTGCCGAGGGTTTTTCCGAGGAAGCCTGATCCACCTGCTATGACAATTTTTCCATTGACCATGAAATCTCGAAGCTCCTATGGTGCGTTCATAACGCGACCAAAGATCGTAGTAACGAGGAAGAATTCCTTCGCGTTATGAACACACCCTACCGCCTGCGTATTTCGTTAATTTGAATGGATTGGGGGGAGGCGCCCTTTAACCGCTGCTCGGGTTTTGGAATCCAGCAGGGACCGGATACACGCAGTTCAACTTCGACAGGCGCGTCTGAATATTCAGGCGGGATCGGGAAGAGACAGGTTGTACGGCCCCGGGGGATCGTGAAGCGCTCTGCGGCTGTCACGCCCTCGATAATCGCCGCGAGCGATTGCGGTTTGCCGCGAGTATCAAGAAAGCCTTCGGCCTCAACTTCGATTGCGTTCCCTTCCCCACCCAAACGGACAAAGCATGATCTCGCCATTCGTCCGCTTGCGTCGATTCCGCCGATAATTCCCATCAAGCCTTTTCCTTTGGGAGGATTGATTCGGGAAGGAGGCACGAACTCTTTTGGATTCCAATCGAGCGCCGCCCTCTGGAAAGCTTCGGCGACTTCTGCGAGGTCCGAAAACCATTCGGTTGGAAGCAAATCTTCTGCTGCCAGAAAAGCGAGAAGGCGTTCGGCCATCAGACTGTGTCCGTCCGGGTTTAAGTGGGGGTCGAAACCGAGAGAATACTTTTTCATGTATTCGGAATGGTTAAACAGCGGGTTCGTCGAGGCTTCGGGAATATCGAGGCGCTTGCAGATCTCTCGCACCCGCCGGTTGACAGGCTCCGAATGGTTCTCTGTTCCAAAGGTATAGACGGCGAAACCGCTTTCAGCTTCCTCACAGAGCTGTTTCATCCGAACCATTTCTTCCTCGAAAGATTTCCAGCGGACATGAGTCAGCGGATGGTCGCCCACAAGCAGGGGAGGCGAGACATCGGTGACGCCTGAAAGTTTTTGGAAAAGCATCTGCCGGATGGCGCTGCGATTCTTGATCCCGCGAAAGACCTTCATACGTTCCAGGAGAGCACCCGGATAATCATCCATGATAAAGGGGCTGTCGGCGGGGTTGTCTGGGTCGTAATCGACGAGGAACCCCCCGGCACCCGCGGACATACTGTCATCCAGGTCGTTTTCGACGAAGGTGTAGACCACCAGGTCGGGGTGCAAGCTTTCCAGATATAGGGAGAGGAGACCGCTGATGTTGCGGGCATTGTAAGCGCTTACCGCGCCGTTGATGACATCGACCTCGGTCCCTTCCTTGATACGGTTCCGGAGTAGATCTTCAAGCACGTTTGGGAAGGTTTCTTCATTGGCGACACCCGTTCCGAACGTAATCGAATCTCCGACACAAAGAATTCGAAAGAGGCTCTCGGTCTTCTCAGAAATGGGATCATCGCGAAAACCGAGTTCATTCGTCTGTGACCTAAGGCCAAAGGTCACAAACTGTTGGTTCGGCTTCAGCATGAAAACCATATCAGGATGGGTAGCGGGTTGGCATAGAAACACATTCTGTTCCCTTCCCGGGGGAGGTGATGGGGGTATCCACTGCCGGCAGACAAGTTCGGCAGCTAACAACCCGAGCAGTGATATTGCAGCCAGGGTAACCGCGATGAAAACCGTGGTCCTGAGCTTGGAGCGGTTCGGTGCGGAAGGGTCAGCGGATGAATGGGACCGATTAAGTTTCTTACGTTTTGCCATCCGGAGTAAGTTATCGCTCCGTGGAAGGGAACCCTTCCAAATCCTGCGCGTATTTGAACGGGAAAAAGAGCGGATTTCCGTCGAACGCGGGCAAGTTTGAGTCAACCCGGGTCCGTGTGCTACCAAATGCGAAAACTGCTCCGAATCGGTCTAGGACATGAACCCCCTGGCTTCCATCCGTGCAGAACTCGATATCTCTGAACACAGAGTGAGTGTCCGGGGGATATAACGCCGAGTCATCCTCATTACCCGGCGTCGCTGGATCATCGAATCCATTGGTGACATAAGGCAGCCCCACTGTGAAAAGCGGAACGCCGGTCTGGAAATCCTTGTTTGTCAAAAAGGAGACCTCGGAATCCTGGTCCACTGGAACAGGGTGAATCCCGCCCCATCCATCGAGAATAACCAAGCCAGAGGCTTGGTCACCGTGCGGATGTATCTCTATGTCACGGGCAATGTCGAGACCAGGGAAGAACGGGAATACCGTTTCGGGATCGAGGAGTTTCCCGCGCGAGGCCTCCTGCGCTTTATCGAGGGTTCGCCCCTGGCCATCGAATTTGTAGTTCCCCCCTTGGGAATCGAGCACAATGAAACCGACCGGGTTTTGATTGTCCTCGGAGCCGATCACAACGAAACCAACCGCTGCGATGATTGCATCATCGTTCAGGACACTAAAAGGGAAATTTCTCATTTCCCCGTACGGTACGCCCAACAGTGAGCAAAGTTGGGTGGCATCATTCCCCAGCAAGGCATCCTCTCCCGCTGGAACGGCGTTTCCGCCTCGGTAAATTCCTCCATTCTGTGTCAACACCCAGAAGGCCAATCCGTCCGAACTGATTTCGACATCAACCGCATCGCCGCAGGGCGCAAGGCCTCCGGAAAGCCAACCGAAGGATTGTTGTGGCGTTTCGCCCGGAGCCATCAGGTAGGTGACAATTCCAAACCGGTCGAGGATACCGATGTCCCCGCTCGCGGTGCGTTCCATATCGCTTCCGTCGGGTGCGAGGAGTGAATAGGTCCCGCCGATTTCAGGGGGGGAACCGGCCGGGTGGCGATTCCCAAATACATCGAATACATAGAAACCTGAATCAGTGCATGAAGCGACCTGGGGTGGTGGTCGGGTCGGTAATTGTGTGGGAGTAGGACCGGTTGAAGTAGGAGTCGGGGTCGATGATGGAGGGGCTGTCCGGCGGAGTGTTGCGGATTCCGTCGGTGTTCCGGTGGAAAGCACTGTTGTAGTTATTGAAGCAGTGGGCGGCGGTGTCGTTGTCGAAGTCTGGGTCGATGAAAGTGATGGAGTTGGAGCAGGGGTCCCGCTGGAAGAGGGCGTGGCAGTAATTGTTGGCGTCTCCGTTATGCTGGGAGAAGGTGTAACAGTCGGGTCGCCTGTCAAGTGGATGAAACCTTCCCTTTCCGGTATGGCAGGCAATTCAGGGTGAGGCCCAAGACTGAAATTCTGTTCATTCACTCGAAGCCCCAGGGCTGGATTATCTGCTGTTCTTCCGTAAGACAAACGGAGGGTGTCGCCTTCTTTTTTCGTATCCAGTCCAACCAACCTGATGTTGAAATGACACAAGTCCACACGGTTATCGCTGCCCAACGCGGTCAGAATCGGAAGCGCGTTGATCCAGATAAACCGTTTGTCCGTGATCGTGTAGGTGGGAGCAAAAATGCTGCCACCGATGTCGGCAACCTCTAAGTTTGAGTTTGCCGCATCAATCAGGGGTAGACTCATCGCGGTGTTGGTGACATCAACCTGGACGACTGAGGCGGAGGCCTGGTCCATTTGGTTCCCAGTGACTGCGATCGTGCCTTTGATATCCACCGCGCCGAGGCTGGCAACCACCGAAAGGTCGGACTGGATGCCGGGTTCCTCGCGGTCGAGATCAATCCATATTGTGATATCGGGAGACGATGGAGGGGTGGGAGAAGCGGTGGGTGTCACCATTTCTGTTGCAGTCGGCACGGGGGTGAGTGGGGTGGACGTTGCCGTTTGGGTAGGAGGCGGTTCGACGAGTCGGATCAGGGCGGTTTCTTCAGGTATCGCCGGGCAAAGGGGTTGATCGCCGAAGCACATCGAGCTTCCATTGATGGACAGTCCCAGGGCCTGGTTGTTCTCCGTCTGTTCAAAAGAAAATCGGAGATTGTTTCCGATGGCTCCCGGGCCCAGGTTTACCAGCAGCAAATCAAAGTGGAGCAGTCCGATCAAACCATCGCTACCAAATGCGGTGGCGGCGGGGAGAAGATGTATCCATTGAAATGAGGTTGCACCGATGATGGCCGTGGGGCTTGAGACTCCGGGCGGAACATCTGCCAGGTCGAGCATTGATCCGGACGGTTCAATGGTCTGACCTCCCGAATCCTCATTTGTGACAATCACTTTGAGGATGTTGGCCCCGATGACATCTTCGGGCTCTCCAGTAACAACAACGGCTCCTTGAAGGAGTTCTGCGCCCGAGGTGACAGGAAGGTCCAACACTGAATCAATGGCGGGGGAGGATCGATCGAGGTCGATCCAAATAGTAGCCGACCAGGATATAGTGGTAAACAAACAAACTCCCACCAGGAGGATGCCTGTCCCCCCAATCCCGGCGCGCGCGCCTGTTATTGTAAATGCCTTATCCACTGCCTGTTCCGGCGAGCAAGGATCTGTGGGGGGTTGAGATCTGCCCGGATTCCTTAGCCCCTACGCATCCTGGGAGACCTGTTGTTACAATGTTGCTGTAATTGACTAATACTGT
>Ga0310121_10005056_pt1 | contig 11432 bp, 9 predicted proteins | sample CB27_Tmax_986_MG_FD_203504 | JGI IMG/M metagenome (GOLD analysis project Ga0310121, IMG submission 203504) | Marine microbial communities from Western Arctic Ocean, Canada - CB27_Tmax_986 | ecosystem: Environmental > Aquatic > Marine > Oceanic | place: Canada: Western Arctic Ocean | collected...
TCCGACGTCACGATCGTCGAGAAGTCGGTGCGACCGAGTTTACCGCTTGCCTTCGTACCCCACGTGATGTCACCGATCCGCCGACTGTAGAACTGGCTGAATCGCTGGTTGAACATCTCGTTCCCCTGGAGGAAGAACGGACGTTTCTCCGGGATACGGAGTTCGAATCGAGTGAGATTGATTGTTTCCACATCAGCCTCGATCAGCGCGAAGTCGGGGTTGAGGGTGAGATCGACACCGAGCTGGCTCGACGGGCGCCAGCGCAGATCGATGCCGGCTTCGTAGTCCGGGACCTTACCGTCTTCGAAGGCCGCAAGCCCGTAGGGGATCACCTCCCACGGATCGGTCTCCTGGGCTGGTATCGCGATCTGACGGAGCTCGCCGAAGCTGGAGACCTTCCAGACCGACTCACCCGGACCCGACCATAGTGAGGTCTCGAGCCGGCGAGGCGTCGTCCTCACGAAATTCACTCCCCAGTCCGCCTCGGACTCGCTCGCGTATCGCAGAATGGAAAAGGGGATCTCGAGCTCCACGGTCCAGCGGTTCTCGTAACGCCGTGCCGCAGACAGCCATGCGGCGTCCCATTGCGCGTCGACAGTCCGACCGTTATCGGCGATGCGGCCATCTGCCTGGGTTGCCAGAGCGTTCGTGCGGAACAGGTAGGCTGTGCGGTCATCGCCGAACGAATCGAGAGCGACGGAGACCGAGTCGTCCGCGTCAAGTCTCCCATCACGGGCAGTGATAGCGGCCGCAAGGCGCGAGGGATCTGGGTCATACGCCTCAAATGCGATATAGAGGGCCGTCTCGGTTTGACCGACATGGACGACCGTTCGAAACGGCGACATCTCGCCGAAGTCCGGCTGGAACTGCACGAAGGGTCCATCGACAATGCCAGCGCCGACCCACTCGGACTCGCCGATCTCGCCGTCGATCGTGGGTGCTTGCTCCAACACTGACACGTCAAGAGACCGTTGAGCCAAAACTGGCGGAGCCGAGAGCCAAGAGACGACGACGTAAACAAGGGTTACCTGGAATACTTCACGTCTTTTGATCTTATCCGGGAACGGCATATGCTTTCGATCACTTGGGCTTCGGGGCGGTACCGGAAGGAAAGAGGAATGGCTTGGTGTTGGACATGTCTCAGTGCCGAATACAGGCCGTATGCGGTGCTGAAGAATAAGACTGGAGGTAAGACTGCAGAAAAAATATATCAAAAACTCCCTTATAACATCTGCCTATTTTGGATAATGGCGGAGAGGGTGGGATTCGAACCCACGGTACGCTTTGACACGTACACTTGCTTTCCAAGCAAGCGCCTTCGACCACTCGGCCACCTCTCCTCGTAGTGTTTAATTCTAGAGCTTAACCCGCCCAGGTAGCTAGGCGAGAACCGTGTGCCCGATCACTGGGTTTTAAGCCGCTGACCAGGAAATTGCCTCGGCTGGTCGGCCGACGCATCTTATGGGGGGGCGTTGGTAATGGCTACGATGCGTACAGGCCTCTCGCTTTCGCATGTCAGGCGGACGGGATTTTGTGGGACCTAGTCCGCGTTAACAGCTAAACGGAAAAAATTAAAAAAAACTAATTAAACAATAAGATATATCTATTATTTAATTTTATTAGTAAATAGGCTAAATCCCACTACTTTCGTTGCCGAGGCCCCTTGTGCGCCCTTTGGGACAGGCTGTTAAAGTAACCCAGTCCGCGTTGGTTCTCCCGCGACGATCAGCCGTGAACTCCGTCAGGCCCGGGAGGGAGCAGCGGTAGCGGTGCGATTGGGTGCCGGGGCTGAGCTGACGCGGATTAAATTTTTTAGAGGCGTTATTGGACCGGCAATGAGTTATACCGTTCTCGCGCGAAAATGGCGGCCCCGGCGATTCAAAGAGCTGGTGGGCCAGCAACACGTCGTGACAGCGCTGGTGAATTCACTCGCCACGGAACGCCTCCATCATGCGTATCTTTTTTCAGGTACCCGAGGCGTGGGAAAGACCACGCTGGCGCGCATCCTGGCCAAGGCGTTGAATTGCGTCAATGGCGTTGTGGCTGAGCCTTGCGGCGAGTGTGATGCGTGCGTTGCGATCGATGAAGGTCGATACCTCGATTTAATAGAGGTGGACGCCGCTTCTCGAACGAAGGTCGAGGACACGCGTGAGCTGCTCGAGAATGTCCAGTACGCACCTACCCAGGGACGATTCAAGGTCTACCTCATCGACGAAGTCCAAATGCTGTCCAACCACTCCTTCAACGCGTTGTTGAAAACGCTGGAGGAGCCGCCTCCACATATCAAGTTCTTACTTGCGACGACCGATCCGCAAAAACTGCCCGTCACGGTGCTTTCCCGTTGCCTCCAATTCAATCTTAAACGCCTCACTGTCGGGGAGATCCATGCCCAGTTAGAGAAGATCTGTGCCGAGGAAGGCGCGGTAGCGGAGCCGGCGGGACTGAGTGCACTCGCCAAGGCTGCAGATGGCAGTATGAGGGATTCGTTGAGCCTTCTGGATCAGGCGATTGCTTATGGCAAAGGAGAAGTCAGCCAGGCTCGCGTAGCTGCCATGCTCGGGAGCATCGATCAGGGACATGTTATTCGGCTGATTGAGGGGCTGTCCGCCGGCGACGGCTCTGCGCTCATGAACGAGGTCGCGCAACTCGATGTGCAGGCGCCTGATTATGGTGCGGTGCTGGATGAGCTTATGAGCTCCCTGCAGCGCATTGCTGTCATCCAGGTTGTTGGTGAAGACGACTCGATTGAAGGGTATGAGGAGCTTTCCCGACTCGCTCCTACTCTATCGGCAGAGGACGTACAGCTCTATTACCAGATTGCGCTCCAGGGTCGCCGAGACCTGGATGCCTGCCGTGACTTTCGATCCGCTTTCGAGATGACCTTGCTCCGGATGTTCGCTTTTCGGCCGGTTTCGGGGGATAAGTCAACGACGGGTGCTCCAGGGCGATCGGTGCGCTCGAGAGCGAAAACCACTCCCGGGGCAGATACGGCACCCGCCCCGCCCGATCCGCCGGCACCCGATCCGCCGGCACCCGAGCCGCCCGATCCGCCGGCACCCGAGCCGGCGCGGGGCCAAAGGGAGGAGGAGTTGGCAGCTGAGGTTGATCCCGCGGAATGGGGGCGTTTGCTCGGCGAGTCCGACGTCCGGGGGGCACCACGGCAGCTCGCTGAGCATTGTGCGCTCGGTCGGCGCAACGGTGGGCGGTTCGAGTTGATTCTCGGGCCAGAGAATGCCCATCTAAACACCGATCAGGTTCGGGGCCGGTTACAGGATGCCTTGAGCGTACAGCTAGGTGGACGTGTGGCACTAACGGTCTCGGTAGGGGAGACGCCTAGGTCGACACCCGCGCAGGTCCGGGCGGCCGGAGAGGACGAACGCCTGCGCTCGGCTCGAGAAGCGATCGAGGGCGACCCCGCCGTACGAGAGGTTCAATCGACGTTTGATGCCGTTCTTGAGGCGGACAGCATTCGACCAATAGACAATGATCAACATGGGCAGGGGAGAGGAAGTGTATGAAGGGTCTCGGGCAGCTGATGAAACAAGCGGAGCAGATGCAGGAGGATATGCAGAAAGCGCAGGATGAGCTCGCATCCATGCTAGTAACCGGTGAGTCGGGAGGCGGCATGGTCAAGGTGATCATGACGTGCAAGCATGACGTTCGTCGCATTGAGATCGAAGACAACCTCCTCAAGGATGACAGAGAGATGCTGGAGGACCTCATCGCGGCTGCTTTCAACGACGCAATACGAAAGGTGGAACAGACCGTCCAGGAAAAGCTCTCTGGCCTCACGGGCGGCTTCTCGCTGCCCGCGGGCATGAAGCTGCCGATCTAACGGCTGAAGGCCATGTCCGAGGGCTACTCCCCGTTATTAGCGCAACTCATCAGGGCACTACAGTGTCTGCCAGGCGTTGGGGCGAAGTCCGCGCAACGGATGGCCTTCCACCTGCTGGACAAGGACCGTGAGGGCGCTTCCCGGCTCGTGGAGACATTGGGAGAAGCCGCTAGTCGGGTCCACCACTGCGACCGATGCCGGATGCTGACAGAGGAGACTCGCTGCGGCTTTTGCACGAGTGGGCGACGGGATGGGACGCTGCTCTGCGTGGTCGAGAGTCCGGCGGACGTGCTCGCAGTCGAACAGTCTGGGGCGTATTCGGGTCGTTACTTTGTGCTGATGGGGCATCTCTCGCCGATCGACGGGATCGGGCTGAAGGAACTGGGCCTGGATCTATTGGAGGAGCGCTTCGCAGAAAAGAGCATCTCGGAAGTAGTGGTTGCGACGAGCGTCACAGTCGAAGGGGATGCCACCGCCCATATTGTTGCGACGATGGCGCGAAGGCACCAGATACGGGCGAGTCGGATCGCCTACGGCGTACCCTTGGGTGGTGAACTCGAGTTCATTGACGGAGGCACACTGTCGCGCGCCATGACTGGCCGGCGAGATATGGAGATCGATGCAACAGAGGAGACCCAATGAGAGCCAGGAGCTGCTGTTCATGAGCATCACCACAGATCCGGAGTGCTTGTTCTGCAAGATCGTGGCTGGCGAGCTCCCTGCCGAGCGCCTGTACGAGGATGATGAGATTCTGGTGTTCAAAGACATCAACCCCCAGGCGCCGTTTCATGCGCTGCTCATACCCAAGACACATGTAGCAACGCTCAACGATCTTGAGGAGGAGCATACGAAGGTTGCAGGGCGATTATTCTTGACTGCTAAATCTCTTGCGCAGGAGCATGCTTTGCCCGGTTTTCGAGTCGTCGTGAACACGAACCCTGAGGGCGGACAGGTGGTTTTCCATGTCCACATGCACATGCTTGCTGGGCGGCAAATGAAGCCTGGACTAGGCTAGATCAGCCAAGTCGTCGCTGTCGGAGGTCCCAGGGATCTCAGCGGCGGCGCGATTGAAACGATTCCGTAAGCTCGTAGAGTCGTTTGTAGCTCTCGTAGCGTTGAGGGGCAATCTCGCCATCGGCGAGTCCGGCCCTGACGGCACAATCCGGTTCAGCCAGATGGCTGCAGTCATCGAAACGGCAGTCTGGGCTCCGGGCGATAATCTCGCGAAAACCCCGCTGCACGCCTCGCGTGGATTCGATATACGGTGCGTAGTCTCTGACTCCTGGAGAGTCAATGAGCTCGCCACCGCGCGGCAGTTGATGCAGTACGGCCGTCGTGGTCGTATGCCGGCCCTGACCGGCTTTTTCGGAGAGCTCCCCTACCTTCTGAAGGGCGTCTCCCATGAGCGCATTGATCAACGAGGACTTGCCGACGCCCGACTGCCCGATCATTACGCTGCGCTCGCCTACCATCGCTGACTCCAAGGGCTTGAGCCCAGTGAGTTCTCGGACGCTGATCGGTGCTACGGGGTATCCCAGGATTTGGTAGATTTCGAATGCTGAAGGCAGCGCGTCGGCCAGGTCTATCTTATTGAATACGATCGTATTTTTGAGATCTCCGAGTTCTCCTGCGATCAGGTAACGATCCAGGAGAAACCAGTCGGGCGTGGGGCTTTCGGCTAGCACGATGACGAGTTGGGACAGGTTGGCGGCGACGGTCTCCGGTTGCCCACGACTGTCGATTCGCATCAGTTTGGATGTTCGAGGATCCACTGCCTCGACCGTGCCTTTTTCCTCATTTTCGCGGCGCCATCTGACTTGGTCCCCCACGACGGGACGTAGCTTGCGATTTTGGAGCTGGCATAGGTAGCGTGCACCCTCGGATCCTTCGACGAGCACATGGCGCCTGAAGCGGGCAACGACGAGTCCGGTCTCATTCATGAGTGGGTTGCGGTGATGTTTTCAACGGGTTGCCGCTCCTACGGGCCTGCCCTGCTACAATTCTTGGCATGAGGCGGGCAAGTTGAAGTCGGGAGAGCACTTAATCTGGCTCGATCTTGAGATGACGGGCCTGAATCCGGATACGGATTTCATAATCGAGATCGCAACAATCGTTACCGATAAGCACCTTGTGATGCTTGAGGAAGGCCCGATGATGGCGATTCATCAAGATGACGATATCCTCGAATCAATGGACGAGTGGAATACTCGTCAACACAAGAGTTCGGGGCTCACGGAACGGGTCCGAGACAGCAGTGTAGACGAGTCTCAAGCAGAGCAGGAGACTCTGCAGTTCTTGCGGCAATATCTCGATCCTGGTGTGTCACCCATGTGCGGAAATGGGATCTGTCAAGACAGGCGCTTCCTGAGTCGGCATATGCCGGAGCTGCTTTCATTTTTTCACTACCGGAATCTCGACGTCTCCAGCCTGAAGATCCTAACGCAACTCTGGGCGCCGGACATTGGTGGTCGATTCGAAAAACAGTCGACGCATTTGGCGTTAGCCGATATTCACGATTCGATCCGAGAGCTGAGGTTTTACCGAGACAATTTCCTCAAGATACAGTCATGAAGGCGTTTCTGGGACTCTCGGAGTATCGATACGCTACTTCGTGTGTTCGGCTAGGTATAGCCACGTGTCGAGCACTGAGTCGGGATTGATCGAGAGGCTTTCGATCCCCTGCTCTAAAAGCCACAGGGCAAAATCGGGATGATCTGATGGACCCTGTCCGCAGATGCCTACGTATTTACCCTGAGCTCGACACGCAGCGATGGCCATCGCCAACAGTCTCTTGACCGCTTCGTCTCGCTCATCGAACAAAGCGGCAATTTTGCCAGAGTCCCGGTCCAGCCCGAGCGTTAGTTGCGTCATGTCATTGGAGCCAATCGACATCCCGTCGAAATACTCCAGGAATTCTTCGGCCAACAGGGCGTTGCTGGGTAGCTCGCACATCATGATCAGCCTCAAGCCGTCTCTGCCGCGCTCGAGACCATTTTCCGCTAGGAGTGCAACGACCTGTTGGGCCTCGGAAATTGTGCGCACAAATGGCACCATGACCTGAACATTCGTGAGCCCCATGTCTCCGCGAACCTTGAGAAGCGCCCGGCACTCGAGTTCGAAGCACGGCTTGAATTCCTTGTCCACGTAACGCGACGCACCTCGAAAGCCCAGCATGGGATTTTCTTCTGCCGGTTCGTAGCGCTCACCGCCGATGAGATTTGCGTACTCATTGGACTTAAAGTCCGAAAGCCGCACGATCACTGGTTTGGGGGCAAAAGCGGCGCCGATCGTCCCGATGCCTTCGCTGAGCTTGTTTACATAGAATGACACCGGGTCGGCATAGCCCGCCATGTGCTCCTCGATGAGCTCACGGAGATCGGGGTCCTGCTGGTCGAACTCCAGGAGTGCTTTCGGGTGCACGCCGATCATGCGATTGATGATGAATTCCAAGCGGGCAAGGCCAACGCCATGGTTCGGAATACCCGCGAACGTGAACGCTCGGTCCGGGTTGCCCACATTCATATGTAGCTTCAGGGGAATGTCCGGAAGCTTTTCAATCTGGACCTCCTTTTCCTCGAATGCCAGTCTTCCTTTGTAGACGAAACCCTCATCCCCTTCAGCGCAGGAAACGGTGACATCCATTCCGTCCGGGATGTCTTCGGTGGCGTAGCCGCAGCCGACCACCGCTGGGATGCCCAGTTCTCTCGCAATGATAGCTGCGTGGCAAGTTCGGCCACCGCGGTTCGTGACGATGGCCGAAGCCCGTTTCATGACAGGCTCCCAGTCCGGGTCGGTCATGTCCGCCACCAACACATCACCTGCGTGGATGAGGTTCATCTCCCCTACGTTCGTTACGATCCTGGCGACGCCGGCACCGACGCGTTGGCCGATGCTGCGCCCGGTCGACAGTACCTCGGAGTGTTCTTTGAGCGAGAACCGGACCATCACCTGGCCAGTCCGGCTCTGTACGGTCTCGGGTCGAGCCTGCAAGATATAGAGTTGGCTGTCCTCGCCGTCCTTGCCCCATTCGATGTCCATGGGTCGACCGTAATGCTCCTCTATGCGCACGGCCTGCCGCGCAAGCGCTTCTACGTCTTCGTCCGTCAGAGAGAATCGCTTTCGGTCCGTGGAGGGGACCTCGACGGTGGACACGCGGTCCACACCGTTGGCAGCGTAGATCATCTTGACCGCTTTGGTGCCCAGATTTCGGCGAATGATCGCCTTCTTTCCGGCAGCAAGGCTGGGCTTGTAGACGTAGTACTCATCGGGGTTTACAGCACCCTGTACAACCGTCTCCCCCAGACCGTAGCTCGAGGTGATGAATACGACATCTCGGAACCCGGACTCTGTGTCGAGCGTAAATATAACTCCGGAGGAGGCAAGATCGCTTCTCACCATTCTTTGTATGCCAACCGAAAGAGAGACTTGCCTATGGTCGAAGTTCTGGTGGACGCGATAGGCGATCGCTCGGTCGTTGAACAAAGATGCGTAGACCTCGTGGATCCCCGCGATCACATTGTTAATCCCACTGACGTTCAGCAGGGTCTCCTGCTGGCCAGCGAAAGAGGCTTCCGGTAGGTCCTCTGCTGTGGCGGAAGAACGGACCGCCACATCGATGTTCTGCCCATCTCTCAAACGATCCCACTGGATGGTCACTGCGTCGATTAACCCGGCGGGGAGAGGTGCGTCCATAATCATCTGCCTGATCTCGGCGCCCGTGCGGTTTAACGCCAGCACGTCATCCACGTTGAGCGCGTCGAGGCGATCGTGAATCCTGCCATCGAGCCCATCTTGGCGGAGAAACTCGGAGAATGCGGCAGCGGTGGTTGCGAAGCCGTCCGGCACCCTGATGCCAAGCTGATCGAGGTTCCTGATCATCTCGCCGAGGGAAGCGTTCTTGCCACCGACGCGGTGGATATCGTTGTTGCCGCTATCAGCCAACCTGACGACGTACTCGTCCAAGCTATACTCCTCCGCAGGCCCAGGCGATGTGGACAAACTCATAGTGATTGAGCGAACGGTATTTTTTGTATCCGATCAGACTGGGGTGACTGCGGAGACGCTCGGTCACAGCCTGCTGACGCAGTTTGATGGGGTCCAATTCAAGGGCGTGACTGTGCCATTTGTGGATAGCGTTGACAAGGCCGTCCAAGTGTCTAAGAGAATTGATCTGGAGGCGGAGAAGACCGGGGTCCGCCCCATTGTTTTTACGAGTTTTGTACAGGAGCAAGTCCGTGCCCCACTGCTCAACTCAAAGGGCCTTGTATTGGATTTTTTTGAGGCTTTCCTTGGGCCATTGGAGGCTGCGCTGCAACTCCAGTCCTCTCATACCCTAGGGAAAGCGCACGGCATGGTCGACATAAAAAGCTACGATTCTCGAATGAATGCCACCAACTTCGCTATGGATGCAGACGACGGTCACAGTATTCGTCATTATGATGACGCCGATGTGATACTCACCGGTGTTTCTAGGTCCGGGAAGACCCCCACCTGCCTTTATTTAGCGCTTAACTATGGTGTCTTTGCGGCGAATTATCCTCTGACGGAAGAAGACCTAGAGTCAGGACGCCTTCCCCGAACACTTGGACCATACCGAGACAGGCTCTACGGGCTAACGATCGCTCCGGAGCGGCTTCGTCAGATCAGGCTCGAACGGCGATCCGTCGGTCGATACGCGTCTGCGCAACAGGTGAGCTTCGAGCTCCGCTCGGCTGAAGGGCTGTACAAGAAGCATGGAATTCCGTTCATCGACACGACGCATTGCTCTATCGAGGAGATAGCCAGCACGATTTTGAATGAAACGGGCGTCGAACGCAGGGTTGGTCCGTGAGATATATCTCGACGCGTTTGTCAAGGCTTTGTCCCGCCACAGGCCTTGTGGCATGCTCAACGAGGCAAGGAAACGAGTCATTTAGCGATGATCGCAGACAGCTTGATCGTGCCAGAGTGCATCTATCGCCCGGGCAGCTTCACCGGGCTGATGACGCTTTACGAGAGTAACTACATCAAGCTGTCTCAGCTCGTTCCCGACTTCGACTCACTACCGATCGGTCAGTCCGAGGTTACGGTTTCCTGCAGTGATGTGGATCACGATCTGCACCTGCAAGTCAGGCTGCGAGAGCGTTATACGATAACCCTGAAGCTTACCTACCTGTTCTACCCGAACGTTTCCGGCGCGCAAGCCCAGCCGCCCATCCCAGACCCTGATCTCACCGTCCGCGTCTACCAAGACGCCCGCCTAGCGGAAGCGGTTCGTGTCCGAGATCGACACCCGCATCATAAGCTCCAGGAGCTCGCCAGAGCCCATTGCCGGGAGCTGGACTGGCGTTGGCGCAACAACATGATGTTGAACAAGTGGCTCGACTACCTACTGGAGATGGGTCATGGCTTCGCTGCCCGACCGGTCAAGTGACTTGCCCCCTAATAAACGTTCCGTATTGCGGTTTAGCTGGGTTCTCGCAGTTATAGTCGGTTCCACTGGGGGGGCCTTGGCCGTGCAAACAGGGGGTTGGAGAAAAGGATTTTCCTAACAACGAGGAGCCGCAAATCTCGTTGGTGAAGCGTCGCTACGTGATCGGGCAGAGAGCGAAGCTCGAGGCGGAGGCCGAATGGAGCGCACCTCTCAGAGAACGACCTTGGCGGTCTAGCGAAAGCGACCTGCGTGGTTTTCATCCTCCCTCGTGTGCCGTAGCTGGGCGAAGGTCCGAGCCCCCGCGCGACGGACGCACCCCTCAGGATCAACGTCCTGACCGAGGAGTAGCGGGAGTTTTTCTCGGTGGTGTGCGTGAGGTGCTAGCGGCTCAGGGCGGTCTCTGATCCTGGTATGGGCTCCTGCGCGGGCAGCACAGCCAACGCCGCCATGTCGGCAACCACTCCCGTGGCCTGATCCAGAAGAACGTCCGATAGTTCCCTCGTATCGAGCTCCTCGACATTGGTAAAGGCTTCGAGCCCTAGGGCCTGACGGCGTTCGTTTTCGCGGGTGAGCTGTTGTGCCTGAAGCTGCTCTCGCTCGTTGGTGCGTACCTGGAGGTTCAAAGAAATCGCTTCGCGGTTCCGCAACGTGCCTACGGCCGCGATATTGTTGACGAGATGGTTGAAGTCTGGATCGGTAGTCGAACGCTCGGTGTGCTGGTTCTGAAGCAGTTCGATGTAGGGGTCCAGATTCGGATCCGCCGAGAAGGGTGTTTGCTGGATCCGATCCCAGGGCAGGGCTGTGTCGCGAGTGCTCTCTCCCACGTCGTCGGTAGGCACCATCGACGGAAGTTCTATGTCCGGCATCACGCCGCGATGCTGGGTGCTGTCGCCGGTGACTCTGTAGTACTTGCCGATCGTCAGGGTGAGCTGCCCGTATCCTGCGCCACGCATGAAGCGATCCAGGTTGAAGAGGTTCTGAACTGAGCCTTTACCGAAGGTTCGCTGACCGATAACGATGCCACGCTCGTAGTCTTGTATGGCGGCCGCGAATATTTCTGAGGCGCTCGCACTATAACGGTCCACGAGCACTGCCAGGGGCCCATCGTAGGCCACATCAGGTGATGGATCGTCGAGTACCTGGATGTTGCCGCGGGTCTCTCGGAGCTGCACCATTGGACCACGG
>Ga0310121_10005057_pt1 | contig 11432 bp, 3 predicted proteins | sample CB27_Tmax_986_MG_FD_203504 | JGI IMG/M metagenome (GOLD analysis project Ga0310121, IMG submission 203504) | Marine microbial communities from Western Arctic Ocean, Canada - CB27_Tmax_986 | ecosystem: Environmental > Aquatic > Marine > Oceanic | place: Canada: Western Arctic Ocean | collected...
CCGTGGACCGAGACCCATAATACCGTGCTGGTGGAACAAGGGGTCTTTCATATCATTCTGGGACTCTTTGATGAGATGAGCCCCGAGATGTTGTTCGGAAACCGTTGGCTGGGCATTGAAGTGAACCAGCAGAACGAGATGTTTCCGCGCCAACAACTGTATTCGGCACCCTTTGCCTTGCGGGCCGCTCTGGCCGATCATGCGGAGACGGCCACAGATACAATAAGCCTGGGCGGGTTCCTCGCCGAGGATTTTGTGCAGACCAGCCAGATGGAAGACTACCTTACAGCGGAAGACCTGCTGGAGACCCTCCAATCCCTGGGCTATGAGCCCGACATGGCCTGGAGTGAACTTCTGGACATGCCGACGGACATCGCCGACGGCGATGATGATATTCTCTCGACTCTACTCTGTGCAGCGGGAGAGATGGCCAAATGGGATGGACTGGCGTGGGCCTGTGCCGACGATATCGATACCCAGTTGAGCGAAGACGACGTGGACGCCTTTGTGGCGGATAATGGCTTTGCTCTGGATGGAGATCTCGCCGCTGTGGCCAAGTCTGGCGATTTCTTTGATCTACTGAATACTCCGGCGGGACTTGCAGACGGAGATAACGATCTGCTGGCCGCGCTTCCGTGCTCGGCGGGCCAAATCGCCCGAAATACGGCCGCTGGTTGGGCCTGTTCAGACGATGAGGGAGGTGCTCTGCCTACGGTCGAGCCCGCGCCATGTGATGCCTCTGCAATGGGCGTGATGTACTTTGATTCCGTTGGCGGTGCCGTGCGGGTATGCGACGGAACCAGTTATCGGAAGATCAAACTTTGTGATGAGATCTGTCCCATCGCAAGCACCGTAGCATGTTCGTTACTCATTCTGGATGATTGTGGCGCCTTATGCGGAGGTACGGGGACCGGGCTTAACGGGGATCAATGTGCCGATCCAGCGAGCCTGGCCTGTGGGACGCCGACCCAGGACGACTGTGGCAATAGCTGCCCGTCGGGTACGGCCCTGGATGAGACAGAATGCGATTCGGTCTCCACCGATTGTGGGGATGCCGTGGCCGATAGCTGCGGCAACGATTGTGATGAAGCCGGATCCTTTTGTGCTGCCTCTGCGGATAAATGTATCGCGGGGGCGTGCGTAGTGGCTTGTGGTGATGGAGTTGTGGATCCCGGCGAGAACTGTGACGATGGAAATACCAACGATGGGGATGCCTGTTCGAACGACTGCGAACTTCCCGTCTTTGTATTTACAAATTGCAATAAGACAAGTGATACGGGGCCGTCACAGGGAGATTGCAGTTCGGCCTATAACGATACGCCGCTCGAAGGGAATGTGACTGTTGTAGGCGGAATACAAAGTTGGGTCGTTCCTGGCACGGGAAGTTATCGTATTGAGGTCTGGGGCGCACAGGGAGGCCGTGCCAATGCCGGGGCGGATGGTGGCCTGGGTGCCTCTATGAAAGGTACCTTTACTCTATCGGCTGGAACAATACTCGAGATTCTGGTCGGTCAGGAGGGCAGCGTGGGTCCCAGCTGTTCTGGAGATTGCCTGGGCGGCGGCGGCGGCGGGACCTTTGTCGCGCTGGATATGGATGATCTGACACCTCTGATCGCGGCCGGTGGCGGAGGTGGCGGCAACTACGGAAATTCGGGAATTGATGCTGTCACAGGCTCCGTCGGAACGGACGGTGGTGGCATGCCTAGTGGAGGTGGTTCCGGCGGTTCCGGCGGTTCCGGCGGCTGTGGTCATTGGGCCGGTGCCGGTGCGGGCTGGCTCACGGAAGGCTCCTTGAATATGTATTCTTGTCAAACCAATGGGGCGGCCGCCCGACCGCCCCATGGAGGTGGTGGCGGTGGCCTTGGTAACGATCCGTCCACCCAGACCGGCGAGGGCGGCTTTGGTGGCGGTGGCGGGAGTGCGGTCGAATGCGGCCAGACCGGCGGCGGTGGTGGCGGCGGCTATTCGGGCGGTGGAAGCTCGGGCTGTTGCAGTAGCCTGGGTTGTGCGGGTGCTGGCGGTGGCGGTGGGTCCTTTAACGACGGGACCGACAAGCTAAATGCACCCGGCGAACGCGTAGGACATGGCGAGGTGCGGATCAGCCTGCTTTGATGTCTTGCGCAAGTCCCGACCTGGACCCGCCTCTCAGGGCGCGTTGTATACACCGTTGCTTACTTTGACCTTATAATCACTGCACGGAACCGCGTTGGTAAAACCTGGCTTCAGGTATACGCGGACATAGATGTCGACCGTCTGGTCGTCACAATAGTTTGCGCCTGGTTGTGCATAATGAGGGAAAGTACCACAATTGGTCGTCTCGAAGTCGTCGTCTTCCCCACCGCAGCCGGTGCTTGCGGCCGTCTGCACATCGTTTGAACAGGGGCATTGGCCACCCCCAGCCGAACCATCGTAGAAATCGGTGTATCGTTCGAAATGGGTTTGCGCTGTGCAAGTAAGATTGCCGGCCGCACAACCATCCCAATAGACATCGAAGACCATGGCATTGCTCGGGTTGATGTCAAAGCGGATGTCCACATGGAAGTTGTCACAGCTCGCGTCTGCTGTATCCGATACGATGATATGGTACCAGTCGGCGTCTGCGCTCGGAATGATGCGTCCCTCCAGGAATGTGGTCTGACCGGCGTCGGTAATGGTCCCTTTATCGATGGGTGAATTGCATGCGGTGCCCTGTGACTCCGTAGAGCCCTCGTAGCATTCACAACCGTCCGGAATGGATGCGTTGATATCGAAATAGCCGGTATTGCATCCGGCGATCACGCAGGTACCACCGACGCAACCCTCGGTCGCGTTGGCCAGGTCGGCACACATGACTCCGTTGGCGGGGTTGTCCTCGTCGACGCCACCCTGGCAATCGTCGTCAATGGCGTTACAGACCTCCGTCGCGCCTGGATGGATGGAGGCGTCCAGCGGGCCACAGTCGGAACCATCTGGATGACCGTCATTATCGTCGTCGTTATCGCAGGCATCGCCCTGGCCATCCCCATCGGTATTGGTCTGACTGGCGTTGCTGTTGAGCGGGCAGTTATCGACCCCGTCGACCACCCCATCATTATCGTCATCGAGATCACAGACGTCGCCCTGGGTGTCTCCATCGTTATTGGCCTGGGAGGCGTTGGCGTCGAAGGGGCAGTTGTCGCTGGTGTCGGGGACACTGTCGTTGTCGTCATCATCATCGCAGATATCGCCAGCTCCATCTCCATCGTTGTTCTGCTGGCCCGGGTTGGCGACGAAGGGGCAGTTGTCCGGTCCGTCGTCTACGCCATCGTTATCGTCGTCGTTGTCGCAGGCATCGCCCAGGGCGTCACCGTCGTTATTGTTCTGGCTGGGGTTGTGGGTCAAAGCACAGTTGTCCGGTCCGTCGTCTATGCCATCGTTATCATCGTCGTCGTCACAGGCGTCGCCTTCTGCGTCGCCATCGTTATTGGCCTGACTGGGATTGGCGGTGAAGGGGCAATTGTCGACCAGGTCAAGGTCGCCATCATTATCATCGTCATCGTCGCAGATATCGCCCTGGGCGTCGCCTTCATTATTGGCCTGGCCCGGGTTGGAAATGGTCGGGCAGTTGTCGGCGGTATCGGGCACACCGTCCTCGTCGTCGTCGTCATCGCAGACGTCTCCCTCTGCGTCCCCGTCTAGATTCGCCTGGCTGGGATTGGCGATAAAGTGACAGTTGTCGATGAGGTCGTTGACCCCGTCGTTATCGTCATCGTCGTCGCAGATGTCCCCAAGCCCATCACCGTCATTATTCAATTGGTCTGGGTTGGGTACGAGACTACAGTTGTCGGACCCATCGGCCAGCCCGTCGTTATCGTCATCGTCGTCACAGGCATTGCCCAGCGTGTCACCATCCGTATTCAGCTGTGTGTCATTGCTTATGAAGTGACAATTATCGCTTAGATCGTCGACCCCGTCGTTGTCGTCGTCGTCGTCACAGGCATCGCCCTGGGCGTCGCCGTCGTTATTCAACTGGTCGTCGTTCCAGGTATACGGGCAGTTGTCGATGGTGTCGGTGAGGCCATCGTTGTCGTCATCATTATCGCAGATATCCCCTTCGCCATCGCCGTCGAAGTCGGTCTGGTCGATATTGGCGGTCATCTGGCAGTTATCGACTATATCCGGAATGCCGTCGTTATCGTCGTCGTCGTCACAGACATCACCGAGCAGGTCCCCCTCGGCGGCGTCATTATTCAGCTGGTCGGTATTGGGCATATCGGGGCAATTATCCAACGCGTCGTCGATGCCGTCGTTGTCGTCATCGCCGTCGCAGGCATCCCCTTGATCATCATTGTCGGTGTCGAGTTGGTCCTGGTTGTATACGAATTGGCAGTTGTCGAATGCGTCGGGGATCAAGTCGTTGTCGTCGTCATCGTCGCATTCATCACCGTCGTCATCGTCGTCGTGATTTAATTGGTCGGGGTTCCAGGTCAACTGGCAATTGTCCCCGACATCGTCCACACCGTCATTGTCATCATCGTCGTCGCAGGCATCGCCCAGGGCGTCACCGTCGTTATTGTTCTGGTCCACATTGGCGATCAGTGGGCAGTTGTCGACATCGTCGTCGAAGGAGTCGTTGTCGTCATCGTCGTCACAGATATTGCCAAAGTTGTCGCCGTCGGTGTTTTCCTGTCCCTCATTGGCGGCCAGGGGGCAGTTGTCTTCGACATCGTCTACGCCATCGTTGTCGTCGTCATCGTCGCAGGCATCCCCAAACGCGTCGCCATCGTTATTGTCCTGGTCTGGGTTGAGGTCGATAGGACAGTTGTCGGTGGGATCGAGTAGGCCGTCGTTATCATCGTCATCGTCGCAGGCGTCTCCAAGACCATCGGGGTCGTGGTTCAACTGGTCGGGGTTGTAGGTAAATGGGCAGTTGTCCACCGAGTCGAGGAGCCCATCGTTGTCGTCATCGGGATCACAGGCGTCACCGAGCCCATCGCCATCCTTATCCCATTGGTTCGAGTTGGCATCGAGCGGGCAGTTATCCAGGATGTCAATGATGCCATCGTTGTCGTCGTCGAGGACGCAGGCATCACCTGTGCCGTCCCCGTCGGCGTCGTTCTGGTCGGGATTGTAGACAAAGGGGCAGTTGTCGGCGAGATCGATGAATCCGTCGTTGTCGTCGTCGTCGTCACAGACATCGCCCTCGTCGTCCTCGTCGTTATTGGCCTGGTCGGGGTTTGAGACCAGAGGGCAGTTGTCTTCCGGGTCATCTATCCCATCATTGTCATCGTCTGTATCACAGACGTTTCCCAGGCTGTCGTCGTCTTCATTGTCCTGGTCGAAGTTGGGCACGTCGGGGCAGTTGTCAAAGTCATTGGTGATCGTGTCACCATCCCGATCGCCATCGCAGATATCGCCGAGGCCGTCGCTGTCCAGGTCGGCCTGATCAGGATTTACGATAAGCACGCAATTATCGTCGCAGAGTTCGGTGTTCCCCGAACTGCATTTTCCATCACCATTGGTGCCACTGTTATTCCCATCATCGAGGATCAGATCGTTGTCATCGTCCGGATCGACACAATCCGCCTGGCCGTCAATATCGGTGTCTACGAAACCCTCGTCGGTGGCTCCATTGCAGTTGTTGTCAATGCCGTCGCAGAGATCATCTTTTGGTTCCGGGCCATCACATAGGACTTCGGCATCTACACAGACTGTCGTTCCCTCGCAGGTGCCCAGATTATTGGTGTTTTCGCAGATATCTCCGAGAATTTCGTCATCCACCGCACCGTTGCAGTCGTTGTCCAGGCCGTCGCAGACTTCGGGGTTTGGCGGTGGTGCATCACAGCTGGTAAGCCCCTCCGAAGAACATTTGCGGGCACCGACACAGCCCTGGTTATAACATAGGGTTTCGGCCGCTTCTTCGATGAAGTGATGGGTACAGGTGCATTCCCCATCTTCGGGCATACATTGCTGGTAGGTCTCGCCGGTGGCTTCGTCCGTCAGCAGATCGCAGTTATATCCGGGTGGGCAATCTATGGTCGCCTCACAGCTCCGACCGCAGAAGGAACCCATCGCATCCCCGTAGGATATACAGCGATCGCCGGCTTGCCCTCCGATCCCACTAGAACAGTTCTCGTCCGAGACGCAGGGTCGGCATAGGTTGAGGCTGGATTCGAGGCAGATCAATACCGGATCCGGGCCCAGGGTATCGACCAGGGTACACTGCCAGCCTTCGGGACAGAAGCTGATACAGTCGATGGTACATACATATCCGTTAGCGGAGGGCACGCAGAAGCCGCTCAGGCATTGGTCTCCGTTGATACAGGGATAGCCAAAGGCCCCCGGTTCGATACTGGCATCGATATCCTCCCCCGTATCCACAGGGACGTCGCTACCCTGGTCATTAACATCCTGGGATGCATCACCATCGGTCGTTGAGTCTTTCAGGTCGGCGATATCAAGATTTATATCGCTGAAGGTCTCGCCGCTTCCGTCCGCTGCGCCGTCTGCGTTGGGGCCACCATCGGTTGAACCACATGCCCCGACGACATATATACAGAGCACGACAAGCGGCAGAAGACCCTTCTTCATACAGACCAGCCCACGAAAAGAACTCGTAGGATACCAAGTCTCGGGGGGTCTTGACCAGCGGGTATCAACTCGGGCCTACAGGTCCATCGCCTGATGCGTCAAAGGCCATCGGGCTTTTCCCTTGTAAATCGTAAAAGGAAGCCATAGGTTGCGCCCTCCATCGGTGCCCAGGAGGCTCTATTGCGGTCAAATTTGAGAACTTCTCTTTGTACTGTTCTACTGTTGTTTCTGGCTTGTGGTTCGTCCGAGATGGGCGATGGCGATGGTGTTGGCCAGGTTGATACGACGGGGCAGGCCGATAACGTCGGAACGGATACCGCGGTGCAAGACGCCGGGGCCGATCAGCTCAACTCGGATGGTACCGGTTGTGTCGAGGGAACTACCCGCTGTGGCGGCGAAGGCATCGTAGAGATCTGCCAGGACGGGGAATGGATTGTTCTCCAGGTATGCGACACACCGAATATCTGCCTGAACGGCATTTGCCAGACCAACATCCTATGTGAACCGGGTGCGGTGCTTGGCTGCCTGGATGCCATCACGGTCCAGCGGTGTTCGGCGGACGGCAGTGGTGTCGAGAACGAACCCTGTCCGGACGGTGAGTTTTGCACGGACGGCGAGTGTAGCAATCAGATGTGTGAGCCCTTTTCGTCCCATTGCAAAGATCTGAACACAATCGAGTATTGCAATGCCGAGGGTGATACGTTCGAGAACGCCGAGGCCTGTGACCCAGGTTCCGTATGTATCGATGGCTCCTGCCAGTCCGGCTGCGTCGCCGATTATAAGTTCGGTTCCTATGTCGGCTGTGAATACTGGACCGTCGATCTGGATCAGTACGAAGATCCTTTTGGGGATCCCGAGGTAGTTCCCCACGCGGTGGTACTCTCGAACCCCGGGGATGTTGATGCCAATGTGGTATTCGAATCCTTTTCCTCCATACCGGTGACCGTCCCCAATGGCGTGGTTCCAGCCGGAACGGCGGTCGCATTTGAAATGCCGCGCCACGACCTGGACGGTAGCGGTATCTTCAACCGGTCGATTCGAATCCGTGCCGACCATCCGGTTCTGGCGGCCCAATTCAACCCCTTCAATAACGAAGACGTAGCCAGCAATGACGGCACGCTCCTATTGCCCAAGGCCGTCCTGGGAACGGAATACTATATTTTATCCTGGCCTAGCGGGCCCGACATCAGCTTTCCCGGGCTCCCGGCCTTCACGCCGCAAAAAGGCTATGTGACGGTTGTGGCCGTGGAAGACGGTATAACGAGTGTGGTGGTGCGTGTAACCGGCCCCGTAGAAGCGACGCTGGATGCGATAGCCAACGATGTGATCGTGCCGGTTATCGAGTATCCCGCCCATGCCACCTTTGCCGTGAACCTGGAGAAAGGCCAGGTCCTGCAACTTATGGCCAAGCCCTCTACCTCTTTATTTGGGCCGCCATCGGATCTGACTGGCACCTATGTGAACGCAGATAAACCGGTGATGGCCTTTGGGGGACATGAAGAGGCCGTTATCAGAGGGTATCCACCGCCGGGTGCGGGGGCCGACAGTCCTTGCTGTGCGGAACATCTGGAAGAGCAGATGCTGCCCACCTACGCCTTGTCGGGCCAGGTTCTTTGCGGCAAATCGCCGCCCCGTGGCAACGATCCCGATCTATGGCGGATTCTGGCCGTGGACGACGTGGTCGTCTCGACCGATCCGGTCCAGGTCTCTACGGATGGCGATACGGTGACCGGAATAACACTGGCACATGGCCAATATCTGGATATCAAAACAGAGGATTCGTTCATGGCTACAGCCGACGGTCGTATCCTTGTGGGCCAATACCTGGTCAGCCAGGGGGCCACCGACCAGCATACGGGCGATCCGGCCTTGATTCACGGGATCCCGGTAGAGCAATGGCGAGACGATTACCCCATCCTTACACCCGATGGGTATAGTCAGGACTGGCTTACGGTGATGAAGCCCAAGACCGGTCAGGTAACCCTTGATGGGACGCTAATCGATACGTCGAGCTTCCTGTCCGTGGGAACGACAGCCTACGAGGTGGGTTGGGTTGCGGTGACTGCAGGGCAGCACTCGGTTACGGGTACTGAGCCCTTCGGTCTGACCGAGATCGGCTATAGCAACGCCGTCTCCTATGGCCTGGCGGCCGGCTTGAACATTAAGGACCTGGCCCAGTAGCCAACGCACTCGGTCATAGGCTGTGGATAGCCGGGCTATCCGCCCGGGTAGGCTAGCTCCCGGCCCCGTACGCGGACGTGCTCTACCAGCCGATCATCCCCCAGGAAGATCAGGGGGGAGAGGAGGTCGTCCAGTTCCTCCGGGCTCGGATCCCCCGTGGGAATCGATGGCGCGTGTACGCCTAGTCGATCCGGTTGGAGCACTACGAAATCGGCGTCTTTACCCGCCGAGAGACAGCCGATCGTTTCATCCAGACCGAGGGCCTGGGCCCCACCCAGGGTGGCGCGCCAGAAGAGATCGGCCGGACGCCAGAAGTAGTCGGGCTGGATATTATAGGCCGATCGCATTACGGCGAACGGGCAGAGCTCCGGGCCGGCCCCCACATCGGTCCCAAAGCCAAAGGCCGTCTTGAATTGTAGATATCGCTCCACGGGAAAGACGCCGCTCTTTAGAAACATATTGGAGGACGGACAATGGGATACGCCTGCTCCCAGGGTTTGAATCTTCTTCAGATTATGATCGGCCAGATGAATCCCATGGGCGAGAAGGGTGCCTTTATGTACCAACCCATGGTCGGCGTAGACCGACAGATAGTCCGGGGCTTCGGGGAAGCGGGCCTGTACCTCTTTGCATTCCGTTTCGTTCTCCGCCACATGGGTATGCATATGCAGATCGGGCATCTGCTGTTGAAGCCGACCGAGCTCCTGCAGCATGGCTTTACTGCACGAGAGCGCAAATCGTGGCATGAGCGCGTAGCGAATGCGATCGCTGTCATGGCCGTGCCAACGAGCAGCGAGCTCGGTGGTGGCTGTGATGGCCGAGGCCACATCGAGGCATAGATCGGCGGGCGCATCCTGGTCCATCTGGACCATTCCCATAATGGCGCGCAGGCCACTATCTGCCACGACTTTGAAACATCGTTCGGATGCCTCGGGATGGGATGTCAGGAAGATATTGGCGCTGGTGATTCCCGAGCGGGCGCATTCCAGTACAAATGTGCGCGCGGCAAGTTCGGCGTGATCTGGATCGCCGAAGGCCTGCTCCACTGGAAAGATGGCGTCGTCGAGCCATCGAAGCAACTCGCCGCGGACCCGGGCTCGGCCGAAGATCTGCGAAAGGTGCACATGGGTGTCCACAAAGCCCGGTACGATCCAGCCGGTGCCATGGTCGATGCAGGCTGCCTCTCCGTATTGGGCCTGCAGATCGTCCCTATGACCGACGGCCACGATCTGTCCCCGATCGTTGATGGCAAGGGCTCCGTTGGTGAACCACTCGACCGTTCCGTCCGTCCGAGGATTGACGACTCGGCCCAGATGAAGTTCGCTCGGTTGTGCATACACCATGCTTTATGAGTACCGCATCTCGAGGGTTCCAGCCAATATTCGAGCCGTGCTCCGCCCTTGCCGAAGCCGCTCCCATGGGGCAAACTCTAGGTCCTCAAGCCAATGATGGACGAGCATATGAAGTCAACTTCGGTGGGGAGTAGCCCAAAGCGACCAGACGGTCGTGCAAAGGTGGATGGATCGGCGATCTATCTGGATGACCTCCCGTTTTCCGGCTTTATGGGCACGACGATCCGCAGCCCCTATGCCTGTGCACGCATTCTGAACATCGACGTTACGGAGGCCAGATCGGAGCCGGATGTAGTGGTGATCACGGCGGCGGATCTACGGGTCGAGAATGTGATTAAGCTGATCGCTGAAGACTGGCCGGTCCTGGCACAAGATCGGGTCGACCATGTGGGACAGGCGGTGGTGCTGGTGGCGGCTCCAACCCTGGAACGGGCTCGGGCCGCGGCCGAAAAGGTACGGGTGGACTACGAGGAGTTGCCCGCCATCTTGACTCTGGACGACGCTCTTAAAGGCGATCCCCGTACGGGCGGCGAGACCAATGTCCAGGCCCGCTGTTCCATTGAGCATGGCGACATCGACGCCGGTTTTGCCCAGTCGGCCCGCATTTTCGAAGGCACCTACGAAACCGGTCACCAGGAACATATTTATATCGAGCCCAACGGGATGATCGCCATCTCCCATCCCGATGGAACGTTGGAGATCGTAGGTTCGATGCAATGCCCCTATTATGTGCATAAGGCGTTGACCCATCTCTTTGATGTTCCCGATGAGAAGATCCGGGTTCGTCAGACCACCACAGGCGGTGGATTTGGAGGCAAAGAGGATTATCCTGATATGATCGCGGCCCATGCGGGCCTGTTGGCCCAGGCCTGCAACCAGCCGGTGAAGATCATCTATGATCGCCAGGAGGACATCATTGGCACTACCAAGCGGCATCCCTCGCGGGTCCGTCATCGTACCGGGGTCGATGCCGATGGAAAGCTCCTGTCCATGGATATCGAGGTTCTTTTCGATGGAGGTGCCTACGTCACATTATCGCCCGTTGTGCTTTCTCGGGGGGTGATTCATGCAGCGGGAGCCTATGCCTGTCCGAATGTTCGGATTACGGGGCGGGTCCTGGCGACCAATACCGCCCCCAACGGAGCGTTCCGTGGTTTTGGTGCGCCCCAGACCGCTTTTGCCATCGAACGACATATGGACAAGATCGGTCGGGAACTGGGTCTGGACCCGTACACTATCCGCCACCGTAATGCCTATCGAGTGGGGGATATTACCCCGACCGGGCAGCGCCTCGACGACAGCGTAAGTGCGATAGAGTGCCTTGATAAAGCCTGTGAAAACACAGGGTTT
>Ga0310121_10005058_pt1 | contig 11430 bp, 11 predicted proteins | sample CB27_Tmax_986_MG_FD_203504 | JGI IMG/M metagenome (GOLD analysis project Ga0310121, IMG submission 203504) | Marine microbial communities from Western Arctic Ocean, Canada - CB27_Tmax_986 | ecosystem: Environmental > Aquatic > Marine > Oceanic | place: Canada: Western Arctic Ocean | collected...
TACGCCGAGTACAACCAGGTTGTAAACCCACTGGCCCCTGTTAGACCGAGATCGCGAGAGTTTCGGCGAGAGGTGGGACCAACGGCGGTCCGTCGAGAGCGCGGCGGACGAAAGTAGGGAACTCTCGCCCCGCGGACCAGTTGACGCAAGTCCTTGCATAGCACGCGGAAAACCGAAAACGCCGAGGGCGGAAACTCTCGGCGTTTTGCGTTAACTCGTTGGTCGGCCAGAATTCCGAAAACGGAAGAAGCGGACTGGACAGAGCCCGTTGTCGAAGTGGCAGACACATTTGTTTGAGTGCCGCATTGTCGATTGAGAAGGCGAACACCCGCCAATGCTTCCACGCGTGCTGTTCCAGCAGAGCGATGAACTGATCACTGGCGTGGCTCGACTGGCTGGATGGGGCAATCAACGCTGCTCTTCGTTGCGGGGAAGTATTCGTGCGACGACGCGGACGGTTGTTCGTCTCGTAACAGCCATGTAGACGTCACACTTGCGGTGGTCGTGCGTTGTTCAAAACACAACGTCGACGGTGCGAATAGCATCCCCACGTTCTCCCATCATTGAAGCCACCCGTCCAGTCTATAAACTGATGGACGTGACTTGTTCGGAGTGATTCTTCGGTTAACCGGAGGCGAGAATGAGCGGAGCGCGGGTGCTGGCAGAGTGTTTACTGCTGACTTGCCTTTCAGTCGTTTTCTCGGATTCAATGAACTAGCGAACACGGGGAGTATGCAACCATGAACTCGACTTTGCGCACCTTTCAGGAGCTGAACATGCGGGTTCTTTTTCGATTAATCCTGTTGACCTGCTGTTGCGGTACCGCTGGCGCGGAGGAGTTTGAAAAACCGCTTGTGCGCGTCGTCGACCTCAACATCGGTGAGTCACAAGAAGTGACGCTGCACAACAACGAGACGTGCCGCATCAAAGTGCTGGACGTCCGCGAGAAGCGGGACCAGGTCATGCATGCTATCCGGCAGATCGAAGTCGATGTGAAGGTGAACGGGCAGAAGGCAACGATGATCAGCGGTCTCTATCGCCTGCCTCGCTTCGTGGGAGGTGTGCAGATCGACTGTCCAGTCACCGCAAACTACAACAGAGACAGTCATGTGAATCATTGGGGCATCGTCAAGGACGTGCGATTCCGGCTGTGGCCAAAGGACTCTGATTGGATTCACCCGAACAGTTTTGTCTACCCGGTGGGACAACGCTGGTTCGCGTCCCAAACCTGGTTCTCCAACGAGGCGGTGAGCGCGCGTTCAGGTGGTAAGTTCTATTATCACGCCGGCCTTGATTTGGGAGCAAGCGAGTACTTGACTCCCGTATTCGCGGCAACCGATGGCCGCGTTGTCTCTGTCGCCGGTAACTCTGATGACAACTTGCCGAAGGCGGCTGTGCAACCTCGGTATGATGTTATCTATCTTCAAGACAAACGCGGTTGGTATTACCGTTACAGCCACCTAAGTGCGATCAATACGCCGGTGCAACTAGGAGCCACTGTCAAGGCGGGGCAGCAGATCGGTGTCGTGGGAAAGGAGGGAGGAAGTGGCGGTTGGACCCATTTGCACTTCGAGATCAAGAGTCTACAGCCGTCTGGGCAGTGGGGCACTCAGGATGGTTACGCGTTTCTTTGGCAGGCAAATCGGGAGCAGTTTTCACCGGAAGTCGTTGCAGTTGCCCGCCCGAGGTACCTCGTCCTGGTCGATGAAACGGTCAGACTCGACGCATCGCGTTCATGGAGCAAGACCTCCCAGCATAACTATCACTGGGACTTCGGTGATGGCACAGCGGCCTCCGGAGAAACCGCGGAACGCGTCTATCGTCGTCCGGGAGTCTATAACGAGATACTGACAGTGACTGACGCCAACGGCAACTCCGATGTCGATTTCGCTGTGGTCAAAGTTGTTCCCCCGGGGGGAACCTGGAACAGTGTTCCAATTATCCACGCGACGTATCACCCCAGTATCGGGATCCGCGCGGGCGACCCCATCGTGTTCAAAGTCCGAGCCCGTTATACCAGTGAAGGGCTCGATGTCTGGGACTACGGAGACGGCAGCCCAACAGAAACGGTTCGATCGAATACCGATCCCTCGACGCACGCGAGAGAGGGCATTGGATATGCGAATACTGTCCACCGCTTTCAGAAGCCCGGTCGATACATTGTCACCGTGCGCCGTGCGACGTCACTGGGCACTGCAACGGATCGTCTCGTTGTTCGAGTCGAATGATCGCCATCCTCAGCTGAGTTTGTGGAAGTTACCTGGATCGGAGGAGAACTCAACCGCGTTGATGGCAGTGTTCCGGACCGACGCCCCGGTTCCTTGGACGCCACCTCGCACTCGGCCGGCATGAGCCTATGATACAGACCGCGCGCCGTCTGGAGAGTTGCTCCAGCTCGCGCCTCGCGATCAGGACCAGGGCGTATCCACCATGAGTGAACCGTCGGAATGGGAAGTCGTGGTGATTGGTGCGGGGGCCGCCGGGATGCTGGCGGCGACACACGCCGCCAGCCGCGGCACGCGGACGCTGCTCTTGGAGAAGAACCGCAAACTGGGCGCCAAGATACTGATCTCCGGCGGGACGCGTTGCAACATCACGCATCACACGGATATCGCTGGGATCGTCGCCGCGTTTACGAAACGCCAAGGTCAGTTTCTGCGCTCTGCCTTGGCGGTCCTTCCACCCCAGGCTTTGATCGAGCTGATCGAGCGTGAGGGCGTGCCCACGAAAGTCGAAGAGACCGGCAAGATCTTTCCAGTCTCCGACCGAGCGCTCGACGTGCGCGATGCCCTGGTGCGTTTGCTGCGGCGCAGTGATTGCCAAATCCGCTCCGGGGTTCCGGTGCTCAGGATCGATCGAGAGACAAACGGCTTTCGACTCGAATTGCCGGACGGCCAGATTCTCGCTCCCAGCATCATCATTGCCTGCGGCGGCCAGTCGTATCCCGGCTGTGGCACGACGGGAGACGGTTACGGCTGGGCGCAGCAACTCGGACACAGCATTGTCACTCCCGTCCCAGCCTTGACTCCGATCCATTCGCCGGACGCGTGGGTGCGGGAGCTGTCAGGCATCACGCTGCCGGATGCCGCCTTGACCGTTGCCGATCGAAGGTCCTACACGGGCGCGCCATCAACGCTCAAGAAGGCGGCCCTGGCCGATCGGCGTGCATCGCTGCTCTTCACGCACTTCGGTTTGTCCGGGCCCGCGGCTCTGGACGTTAGCCGAGCCATCACGCGCTCGCCTGCCACCAGCGACCTGGTGCTCGTCGCCAACTTCACGCCTGGGCAACCCTACGAAAACTGCTTGCAGCGCCTGCGTGAGGAAGTCCGCCGAGAAGGCAAACGACAGATCAGCTCACTGTTGGCGGAGTTCGTACCGCGGCGGCTGGCGCTGGCGCTGCTCGAACTCGGTCACGTTGATCCGGCGCGAAAACTGGCTGAACTTTCCAAGCGAGACCAGACGCAACTCGCCGCGTCCCTGACAAAGTGCCCGCTCAATGTTTCCGGCACTGGGGGATTCCGCAAAGCGGAAGTTACGGCCGGCGGGGTGGCACTAGACGAAGTCAATTCGAAGACCATGGAGAGCAAGCTTGTTCCGGGCTGCTTCTTCGCGGGGGAAGTCCTCGACATCGACGGTCCGATCGGCGGCTACAACTTCCAAGCCGCCTTCAGTATGGGCTGGCTGGCGGGAGGCAACGTCTGAATCGCGGACGTCGTGAAGTTTCACGGGCCAAACGTCCGCAGGCCACCTGCATGTCGTTCGCAATTGTCTCGCGAGCTCCGTTGAAGTATAACGATCGGCAGAGCCAGCATGCAGTTACCGCAAAAGCTCCCGACCTTTTTTAAGCCGCTGGAGACAGACGACTATGTTTCGAATCGAAGCTGGCAAGACGGGCCGCTATTGTGACGGAATGAACCGACGGAGCTTCGTTCAGCTGGGGGTCGCCGGTATGGCCAGCGTTGGCCTCTCGGGAGTGCTGCGGGCGCGAGCAGCATCGGCGGCTGTGGCGAACCAAAAGAAAAACGCGTCCGCGATCCTGATCTGGTTGGACGGCGGGCCGGGTCACATGGATCTGTACGATATGAAGCCCGAGGCACCGTCGGAATACCGTGGCTTGTGGCGACCGATCCCGACGAACGTTTCCGGATTCGAGATCACGGAACTGTTTCCGAAGCAAGCGAAAGTTGCCGACAAGTTCTCGATCGTGCGTTCGCTCCACCATGACACGGGCGATCACTTTGCCGGTGGACATCGCATGTTGACGACGAAAAACATGGGTGTCAGCGGCGCGAACAACGCGGGCCGCTTCCCATCGATCGGAGCGATTGTTGCACATCAGCGTCAACACATTTCGCCGACCGTTCCTCCTTACATTTCCGTCCCGGTTGCGTCGAGCATTGGGCTGCGGCCCGGTTACTTTGGCGGCGATATGTTGGGCGTTCAGTTCAACCCGTTCGAGACGGGGGGCGATCCCAATAGCGCCAACTTCAAGGTCCAAAACCTGGATCTCACGCCAGGGCTGTCGGTGGACCGGCTGGATGACCGAAAGAGTCTGCTGTCGCGGCTAGACCAGATTCCGCGAGTTGTCGAAGGCCGTGGGGGATTCGATGCGATCGATCGCTTCGAGCAACAAGCCCTGTCGTTCGTCTCCGGCGAACAAGCACGCACAGCGTTCGATATTGCCAGTGAAGACGATGCGACTCGTGACATGTATGGACGGGACAACTGGGGACAAAGCACGCTACTAGCGCGGCGATTGGTCGAATCGGGAGCGTCGTTTGTCACCGTACACTTTGGCGGTTGGGATCATCACTGGAACCTGCAGTCTGGAATGGAGAACTATTTGCCGAAGGTAGATTCGGCCGTATCCGCTCTGTTCACGGATCTCGATCAGCGTGGATTGCTCGACACGACGCTGGTGATTCTGTGCGGCGAGTTCAGTCGCACGCCTCGGATGAATAACGGAGGCAATGGCGGACCACCGCTGAGCCAAGGAACACCCGGCCGTGACCATTGGGGTAACTCGATGTTCTGCCTGCTCGGCGGCGGTGGTGTGAAGGGTGGTCAAATCGTTGGTTCGACGGACAGTCGAGGCGAACGTCCGGCTTCGCGTCCAGTGCGCCCGGAGCATATTCACGCCACGATTTATCGTTGTCTTGGCATCGACCCAAAGTTACAGATCCTTGATCACAGCGGTCGGCCAACAAACGTTTTGGATGACCCAACACCGATTGAGGAACTACTCTAAGAATCAGCCGCGAAGTCACTTTTGTATGATGCGCGGCTGGGGTCGGTCCAGGGGTATACGGCTTGCTCAAGGGGAGTGTCTGGTCGTCCTCCTCCCCGAACGAACTCTAACACGAACATCTCTCGGTTGACCGGGTGAGACTCAGAGTCACGAAATAGGGCGAATCCCTACCTTTCTCTCGTTTCGCATTTCTTTCGAGTGTCGGCTCGTTTCGAATACCTACGGAAGCATTAACACGGCAAGAGTCTTCGATCGCGAAACGTCCTCGTAACAGAACATTGGTTCGCCGACTGGAGATGGAGGCCAGAGCACACGACTTGCAAAATCCGTTGAGTTGCACGGGCTAGGTTCCAAAGGACTACCAGGGCTCGTTCCCAAAGCCTGGAGAAACTCATCACGGCCATCAGCATAGAAGGATGCTTCGAGCCACTCTCCCGGCCCTCCGGCGCAGCAGAAGAAGTAGTCGGTCATGGGGCCAAGTTGATTTGTGGCCTCGCCAATGATCCGCAGCTCCGCTACGGCCAAATCCCAGGCGCCAAACGGTAACGGATCACGTCTCTGTCGAGCAGAATCTGAACAGACTCACCCATGTGACGTAAAGCCATCACGTGTTTCAAAATCAGCCCATTTGTGACGCTTGTCCCGTCGCATCACATGTGTCTTGAGACGATGTGTCAGCGGAAACTGGGTGCGGCCGGCGTCGGCTGGGCGGCCGAGTTTGGCATCGGAACACGACGCGGTTCAGATGCGTACACTTGGGCCGGTACGAAGTCTGCTTGGGGAGGCGATGTGCTCACGGTGGGCATCAATGCGGTTGTTGGCAAAAGCCTATCAATCTCCCACTCTTTCTCGATCCTCCGAAAAACGACCCGTAGTGACGCGGTTCGGCTGCCCACGGATGGCGACCGTGGGGCTGGGTCAGCATTCCCGGCGTCCTGCGCGGGGAACTGCGGGACGCTTTGCGTGTCGGCCTGCGGTGCGGACGCCAGCGCAAGGGCGTAGTCGCCACGCGTGTACACGATCCACTTGATTTGCCCGTAGGCCTTAGCCATGTCGCCTATGTCGACGGGGCTCTTGCGATTCTGTAGTTCGCCTCCAGAAATGCGAGTACATCTTCCCCGTTCGCATCTGGTCTCCGTCGCATCGCGTTTAGGTGATCCGATCGCTGGACATGGTCTAATGCCTCGTGCGTCAATCGTCCGTCAGGCGACTCATCTCCGTTATCACGCGATTCCGCTCTGGACCGGGACGCAAAGATTTCAGCGCATGACCAAGTTCGACGTACCGGTCCCTCGACGCTCGAAACTCTGATCCGTGCCACAATCCGGCGGCCCATTCGCGATCGGGTTCATTCCAAAGGCCCCAGTATTCTTCGGGAATCCAACCCAAGTAACTGGGCTCCTCGATGTTACTTCCGTGCCAGATGTCATGACGTCTCACCTCCATTCCCAGCAGTCGCGGGATAACGTAGAGGTTTGCAAACATGGTTCGTCGCAACTTCTGCCGCGCTGCACTGTCCTCGCCCACTTGATGCAAGGCAAGCGACCAACAAAGAAACTGCGGAGCTTCGTCTGAACTGTCGGGAAACTCGGCCTCGAACCAAGCGAACGACTTTAACGCGCCTGCCAAGTCACCCATAATCATGTACAGCGGCCCAAGCAGAAATCGCTTTCCGCTTCCGTCACGGTAATCGCCGTGTCGCCGCTTTTCTTCCTCCAGGGATCGCTCGTAACGTCGAATCCGTTGCTTGATCTTGTTGCGATCTTTGGGAATCTGATACGGCTCTGGAGCTGGAAAAACGTCTTCGTCGTCATTCATCTTGGTGTCTCACCGAACTGTCTTCTCCCATGAGCTTTATCTTGCAACCCTGGCAACTGTTCTTCGTGATTCTAGCTGGCTGGGTCAACCGGGAACAGCCACAAGTGATCGACTATTTTGCGGACCGAAAACCAGGTCGTCAAGGAATGCATGATGCGTGATGAAGGACGGGTACAAGCTGTACTCGGGAACTTTCGGCCTCTCGCTGTCAAAACTTTGACATGTTGCCCAAATAGGTCTGGCGAGACGTGGCATGCCATGGGTTCGCCCGACCAGTCACGTTTCATCTGAATCCCGTCACTAAGGCGAAGTTCGCATGAGTCAGCGCCGAGAATTCGACTTTGACGAATTGACTCCGGGTACGAAGAATTCGTACCGGATGACGGTGACCGTTCGAGAAGCATGTGACCTCGTCGACATGGACGCGATGACTTCGGGCGACCGGTCCAGTCGCGAGAGCGTTCAGAGCGAACGCCGCCGACGGTCGTGGTTATTCTTCGGCCGGCGCAAACGTCCGCTCACAATGTGAGAGTTCTGTCATCAGCATCGACTCCATCAGCAGTCGGAGTCGCATCTCGGCAGCCGTCCTGTCACTCCCAAGGTCATGCCGTACGCGGTTGATGATGACGTACCATCTTTTCCGAGATTCCCAATACCAGAGCTTTGGCTTCTCAGGCGTTTCTTGGCTCACTTGAACATCTCCGGTCAGGACTTCTGCGTATCGAATACATGCGTCATTCCCCATTTATTGAGAGCCGCGTTGGTCGGCAGCGATAGCAAGCTGTTATACTCCTTCTATGGACGTCCGAATCATCTACTGTGAGACGTGAGGAACAATAGCCAGGAAGGCAGCGAGTTTCGCTGCCGTCATCCATGATGCTCTGGATACTCCCGTTGAACTCGAGCAGGGACGGTGGGGTCAGTTCGAAATCGTCGTCGACGGCGAGCCAGTCGTGTCCCGCAGGGGCGGACTTCTTGCCAAGCTCTTGCGCAGACCCTGGCCGAAGTCCGATGACGTCGTAGCGGCTGTACGCAAAGCGATGCAGCGGGAAGCCGGATGACGCGGCTGATGACACTGGCCTGCCGCCACTCCATCTGCTCTGTGGTGACGAAGCTCGCGTGGTTGCACATACTGCGGTCAAGGTGACCAAGAAGCCGGGCTGACAGCTCTGAGTGGCGCGTCACTCACACTCGACTGACAACCTTGCCGGTCCCACCAGTCCCGTTTTCCAATCCTTTGATGGTGCCTCTCACGCGCTACGGGTTCTTGGGACTATTAGTCGATTGTCGACGCGAAAGCTCATGCCGCGGGCGACGGAGTAGCATTGGACCGTCGCGCGGGTATGCCAACTACTTCATCTTTCGCCCCGGGCGGTCTCTCCCGCCCTGGTGCAGGATCATGCCTGTCACCGCACCGGAATCGTCCAGCGCGAACGAGATCTGCGCCTCGACCACTCTCAAGAAGAATTTCGTTTCCGACTCCGCGAATACGCGGAGCTTCGACTGCCCAGTCGCTTGGACGAACAAAGCTTCGTCTTCTAGAGTCACGACGACCGAGAACTCGGGAGATAGCTCGTAGTCTCCGACGTAGGTCTCGAGGATCTCCACGGCGACCGCGACCTCGGTTCGCTCGACGGATCGTGGGTCGTATCCGCGTCGCACAGGCTGAGCCACCGAGTCCCACTCATATGCGAGCTGTATCCGACGACTGATCTCGGCTGCTAGGGCTCCTCCCTGGTCTGCATTTGTCATGATGGCGAGGCCGTAGCCCTTGAGCTTGTGAGCAAGCAGGGTGCCGCGGAAGCCCCAGTTACCTCCGCCGTGACTGAAGTACCAGCCCTCGCCCATCCGCGAAATAGAGAACCCCACGGCAAAGCCCCCGACCCCGACTGGAGACAGCATCTCCTGAACCGTCGTTCGGGTAAGGACGCGATCCGATTCACCGATCGCGGATTTCTGCACCTCGATCGCGAACAGCGCGAGATCGGTGGGCGTGGTCCATAGACCCGCGGCTGCCAGCTCCGGGTACACGTGCCACTTCGGCCCCCGTGATTGGCCCTCGCGATCGTGAGCTCTCGCCGCGTTGCGATCTCTTTCGGAGGAAATTGGCTGCTCGAAGGAGCTATTTGCCATCCCGATCGGCTTCAGGACGTCATTTCGCATGATATCGGCGAATGGACGACCCCGGGCATCGCTCAGGGCCTGTTGCATCACGATGACGCCACCCCCCGAGTACTCCGTGAACGACATGGGCACCCGCTCCATGAAAACCGGGGGCACGTTGGACAGTTCGTGCCCTGCGAGGATCTGAACCACGGTCGGGAGTGGGTCGGACGGATTGTAGCCTGGGAACCCGAATCCGTCCCCGAGTCCTGACGTGTGGCTCGTCAGAGAGCGCGGCGTCACGGGTCGGTCCCGCGTGAAGTCACCTCCGTCGAGCGTCCACGATTTGAGGATGTCGTTGATATCGTCGTCTAGCGTGAACAGGCCGTCCTGGACCGCGCGGAGGACGGCCATCGCGGCAACGGGCTTACTTATAGAGGCCGCCTGGAACATCGTCTCCGCGTCCACGACCGCTCCAGTCTCGACGTCGGCGATTCCATATCCTTTTGCCCAGTGCACTTCGAAGTCTCGGATCACGGCGATGCTGACGCCGGGCACCCCGAGGTCCGTCATCAGTTCCTCGAGCGTCATGTCGCCTCGGCCGTTCGGGCCGGCCGACGACTGCGCACCCTCGATCGCAGCCATGTAATCGGCTGGCGCGCGGTTCTGCGCAGCCAATGGCCCTGGGATCGCGACCCCCAGCAGACTCAGTACCGCTACTACTCGAATGCTCACGAGACGCTCCCCTGGCAGAGATGTAAGCCTCTGCCGGAATGGAATCCTCCTAAGACCATAACTCTCACAGGAGTGGGAAGTTGCAGCTGGACGTGTCGACGCATCCGTCACGTGAATTACGGCGGAATTGCCGCAAGAGTCGCACTTCGCTTTCGCGACCATCGCTAATCCCGCAGGGTTTCAATCTAAGGCCAATAGCATCAGCAATTATGACTCATCATCACGCTAAGGCAAAGCGTCGATCATGCGTCTTCTGCCGACAAGGCTGTCCGGCCGTTCCAAAACTGGTCGTTATTTGGGGCGCGGTCAAAGCGGGCAATCGGCAGCGCTGCTTCCACCACGCCGTGCAGCTGCGTGCCTTTAGACTCTGGAGCGTCGGTGTGGCTAACCCTCAAACAAGCGACGTTCGGATCTGGCCGCGAGCTTCCTTAGCCCTCACGTGCTTAGGTCTAGTCGGCGGTTGCCGGATGGTAACCGTCGATTCTGAGGCGCACGCCGACGCGAGCATGCCGATGGGCCTCAAGCCAGTTCGCTAAGGTCACCCAGGTCTTTATTAGGATGTCTCGATTCCGAGACGCCGGGAGTGCGAGGCGGCGAGGCTCCTGCCGAGCTCGGAATACAGGCTCGCTTCCGCGGCTCAGCAGGAGCCTCGCCCTCCCGATCGCTTCCTCTCGACGTAAACGCTGCGAGTCCCAAATACCGTTGGGTGCTAGTGGCTTCCAGTCGCCGGCCACCGCATACTGACAGGGGCGAGAAATCGGGTATTCGCCAAACTCCGTTTTGAGGATATTTCGACCACCGCGAATATCCATCTCGGTAACCCGGTCAAAATCAACGACACGAGCGTCCACCAAGTCGTCGAGTCCCTCGGGCGGACGAAAGCTCCAGTCGCCTTTGCCGGTGAAGCTACCAAAGTGCCCGTCGACGATCAGCTTCGGACCTGAGCGGTCGGTCAGCACTTCACGAATCCGCCCCATAGCGACCTCATCCAACGCGGCGAAGTTGGGCAGATAGACTAGCTTGTATTTCGACCAATCCATCGAGGGTGACACGATGTCCATCGGGACACTGTGCGGCCACAGCGCCCGGTACAGCCCACGCAGCTGTCGCTCGAAGAGTCGGTCTTGGCCGGCAAAGAAGAACACGTCCAAGCTTGGAGCGCTGTAGCCGATTGCCATTTCGGCCTGCGGGCAAGAAACAGGCAGATGGGCCGCCAGTGAACCAATTTGGCCGATCGCCTTTTGGACCGCCGTCCAGCGCGGCGTAGGTTCGCCCCACGGTGCCTTTGTTGGAGAGTGCCCGAGTGCGCGGATCTCCAATCGATCCAATGTCAATCTTGACCACCCTCAGCTCAACTGGCCGCGATCAACTGCTCGCGGGTTGGTCTCTGCGGCCCTCTGCACTGCAAACCGTCAAAGTTCGCGCACGGTGCGCGCATTTGTTGAAATCCGAATAGCGAAGCCCGAAATCAAAAAGGAAGCCCGCAGATCACGCAGATTGACGCAGATGGCAACATCGAGCCTTTC
>Ga0310121_10005060_pt1 | contig 11430 bp, 13 predicted proteins | sample CB27_Tmax_986_MG_FD_203504 | JGI IMG/M metagenome (GOLD analysis project Ga0310121, IMG submission 203504) | Marine microbial communities from Western Arctic Ocean, Canada - CB27_Tmax_986 | ecosystem: Environmental > Aquatic > Marine > Oceanic | place: Canada: Western Arctic Ocean | collected...
GGGACGATAAATTACCGAAGGTGTCGTTGAGATCCGCACCCGACGATAATTCGATCGACCTGTTAAAATACCTCGCAACCCTCGCTGGGTAACCGACAAGAGTGCAAAACTAGAACTTAGCCGTCACAAGTATAACAATGGCCGTTGTGCAAACTACGAGTCCGCCGGCGTCGGGGAAATAGCAACATCAGCGGATGTGGCGAAAGGAAGCGTAACGGGCTTCTTCAACAAGCATTTTTCTGCTGGCGAGAAAGGCGGATATAAGCCGTACACACAGGCATGCCACGATCGATCCAAACTCGACAATGCGATGAGAATATTGGCCGATGATCTAACGCCGAGTATGCTTTGGACTCCTCTTCCGTGTGCCCACGTTGACGAACGCGATCCTTGACCGTTCAGCTGTTCAACATCTCACGTTGAACACCCGCAATTATTCTTTGCACTGCGAATCACGGCGATTCTAGGCGTTAAGCTGCCGCCTATGGCCCGTTCAACGTTTGGACGCTGAACACCTGCATATGGGAAAGTAATCCACGTCGAGCTAAAGGAGGTTGCCCATGTCCACGCCCATAGATTCAGATCAACTCTTGCTAACGCCTAGCAACGCAAGTCGCGTCTTAGCAATTTCACCTAGAAAGTTGTTTTCGCTGACTGCATCTCGCCAGATCCCCGTCGTAAGGATAGGCAGAAGCGTCCGCTACGCAATCGATGACTTGAAGGCGTGGATAGAAGCGCATAAGCAGCCACGCGACGATCGGTGACCGCATCATGGTCAACCAGATTATCTCAATCTCGGTCTCCCATTTTTAAGGAGTGAATCAAGATGACAAACCAATTCGACTACTGGAACCAAATCGCAAACGCGTACGAAGAAGAAGGCGGCCCAGCCGAGACGCCTCGCGATATTGTGGCCTGGGCCATGACAACTGACCGTTGGCGTCCGCAGCAGGAGGACGTGATCCAGCTGGGCATTGTTGAAGCCACTGCCGCACTGGATACGAATGACGCTGAGCACGCGATTGCGAGTCGATTCTTGACGCAAGGCATGCTCTGGACGGAAGACGATGAGGATTGACAACGTCCGCTTCCGCGCCGTGCTTTGCGGCGAGACATACGACAGAGAAACCGTTGAGTCGATGGGTGATTTGAACATGTTCGCGATCACCGCCGGCAGTACCAAGTGTTCGTGTCGATACACGCTGGTAATGCGTATGGGCGGTAATACCGCGTGTTTCGGCGATCAGACGCAACCATTCACCAGGGCCGGCAAGCTGAGGACGCGGTGTCCTCGGCGTCACCAGCCCAACACCTTTATTTATCGGAGGTCAGGATATGACTACTTACGATCCCATTGCATTTGAGGACGCCAAAGATTTTAAGGACTTGCCCGTTGGCACGCACGAACCGTGTCTGCTCATGCCGATTGAGAGGCACGAGCCAAGTGAGGAGAATCTTAAAAAGTGGCCCGACCTCAAGCCGAGCTGGCGCTTCTCATTTGTGCTGTTCGCTCCCGATTCGGAACATCACAAGTCAAGCTCAGTGCGTTTTTGCAATGACTCCAAATCCAAGTTGAGTCACCTGTTTGCGTTCCTCACAGACCTCAATGGCGGAGAGCCGCCAACCACGTTTGACCCGGCGGCGTTCAAGTCGAAGTGGTTTCGTGTCCGCGTTCGCCAGAAGGCCAACAGTGAGAAGCTGCTCGTGCAGGGCGCCGACCCGATCGATCCGCCGACGGGCGCGTTGAAGGCCGAGGGCGAATTGATGGCCGATACCGGGGAGGACTCACCGTTCTAGCGATGGACAAAAAAAGAGCCGGCGAGCGTCTCTAATGCGGTGTCTCGTCGGCTCTCTTCCCCGATGAGGAGGTCAAGGATATGACCAAAATTATACCAATCCAATCAGATTTGTTAAATCGTGCAGTGCCGGACGAACTCAAGGCGCTGGACTGCTGGACTGTCTGGATTCACGAGATTGACGGCAAGGGAAAGTCGGTCCACGTCCCTTACACGCCGGCAGGTAAGCGGGCCAGCTGCACCGACGCGACAACGCATTCATCGCTTGTCGCGTGTCTGGAAGTCTACGCAAATAAGAAGTTACCGGGACTCGACGTCGCCACCGGGTGTCCCGGCCCCGACGGCTATGTACTGGCGGCATTTGATCTCGACGATTGTTGTGATCAATGGGGCACACCGTCAGCGAGAGTGCTGGAGATCATCGAGGCGCTGGGATCCTACACGGAGTGGTCTCCAAGTAAGATTGGCATTCGCATCCTTTGCTGGGCGCCCAAGGGGACACGTGGCATCCGTAAGCCAAGCGATGGATTCGAGTTCTTCTGCGGCAACCATTTTGCGAGCATAACCGGCAACAAGTTCTACCCAGTCGATCACTCGCTGGTGCGCATTGAAACGGACACGGCACAGCGTCTCTGCGATCAATTCCTCTCGTTTTCAGAGGTTCCGGTTGAACACGGCCAGCCTGTCTTGCGGGGGAGCGAATCTGCTGTTGATCGAGTCGATGATGTGCCTCGCACGGATGACCCCCAGCGTGCTGACGTCATCAGCCGCGACGAAGTTGAGAGGGCAGTCAAATTATTGTCCGATGAGCGGGCCCGTGATTACGAGACGTGGATTGGGGTGCTGTGCGCGCTCCGGGACGGTCAGAGCCGTTGCGACGTGGACTTGTCTGGACTGTGGCACCAGTTTTCCCAGCGCTACCCAGACAAGTATGACACGGGCGAGTGTCAGCGCAGATGGGACGATTTCACGTATCGGGAAGACGATAGTGGTCGCATTACCGTTGCAAGCCTATTTCATTGGGCGCACAAAGATGGTGGTACGTTCGAGATTCGCGAACCGAGCGTTGGTACAACGAACGACGAGACAGACCGAGACATGTTGGGAGTTGAGCAAGATCCGCTCATGCCCTATGAGCCTTTCCCGGTCGACTATCTTCCAGGTGCGATGAAGCAGTGGACCATTGAATCCGCGGAAGCCGGTAACATCGATCCGGCCTATGCCGCACTCCCGTTGCTATCGTGCATGGCGTCTTGCATCGGCAACAGCCGAGTCGCTCGCATCAAGGACTCATGGAAAGCGCCGTCAATCTTGTGGACGCTATTTGTGGGGGAAGGCAGCTCAGGCAAGACGATAGGGTACCTTGGCACGTTGGGACTCATTAAGCAAGCGGAGCAGGACTACGCCGACCGGTTTAGTGATGCAGTCAAGAAATTCGAGGTGGAAAAGCTACGGTATGAACTCGCGGTTCAGAAATGGAAAAAGGACAACGGTAAAGGTGAACTGCCCTTCAAACCTGCACCGCCCATCCAGCAAAGGTTGTACACAAATGATGCCACCGTCGAGGCGATGGCTGTCATCCTGCAGGACAACCCGCGTGGTCTCCTCCTGTGCCGTGACGAGTTATCCGGATGGATTGGAGGATTTGATGAGTATTCGGGCGGCAAGCGGTCGAGTGACCTATCTCACTGGCTGGAAATGTACAGCAGTCAGCCGATGACAACAGATCGCAAATCTGGGGATAACAAGCTCATTCGAGTGCCTCGCGCGGCCGTCAGCATCACGGGAGGAATCCAGCCGAACATACTCAAGAACGCGCTGGTGGGCGAGCTGATGGATAGCGGGTTTTCTGCACGGTTCCTGATGGCATACCCGCCATTCCGCGATCCAATATGGACCGATAACGACGTGAGCCCAAGCACCAAGGCCAGTGTGGAAGCGTTGATTGACAAACTCCATGAATTTAAGCCGGAGTACGACGAAAGGGATCGACCTATCCCTGTAGAAATGCGCATGTCTTCTGAAGCCCGCGAATCCTACGTCGAATATTTCAATCGAAATGCGCTCGAGATGAAATCCCTGTCGGGGGTGATGAAGTCGCTCTGGGGCAAGTTGGAGGAATCGGCAGTTCGCCTAGCTCTAGTTTTTCATCTGGAGAAATGGGCCGAGGGATCCGAATCCGACTCCGGCACTATCTCCTTGGACTCCCTAACACGTGGTATCAGGCTTGCGGAATGGTTCGGCAGGGAAGGCGCCCGAATCTACCGGTTGTTCTACGGACGTTCGTCCATGGACGCTGAGGCAGCTGAGGTGGCTGACTATGTCCGTGAGAAGGGTGGGACGATTACCGTGAGAGATCTGATGAGAGGACCGAGGAGGTACCGTGAAGATGCTGAAGTGGCGGAGCGGATGCTGGCGTCGCTCGTCCAGACAGGGCTTGGATATTGGAATACAGAGTCAGGCGAACGCGGCCCAACCAAGCGTGTGTTCGTGCTCCGCTAGTGGCGACGGAGACAGGTTTTATGCTAACCCCGATAAAAAATGCAAACGTGTCGCCGTCGCCACATAGGAAAGATTGAATGACTGCAGCAGGCAAAGGAAAAAAAATGAGATGCAAAAACGGCATTTCAGCATTCTTCACTGGTGGTGACGGTGACAGGTTTTATGAAAACCTCGAAGAAAAGCATAAACGTGTCGCCGTTGCAGCAGAGGAAAGATCGAATGATTGCAAACGGTAAAGGAAAGAAATGAGACGCAAAAGCGGCACGTCAACAATCTTCACTAGTGGTGACGGTGACAGGTTTGCTCCAAACACCGGTGAAAGGTCAAAACCTGTCGCCGTCGCCGCCGAAGTTCAATGTCGTGTCAGGACGGGAAGTCAGGATTAGTCAATTGAAATCTCTCATTTTCGACATCGAGGCCAACAATAAGGACGTGGACCGCGTGACGATGGTGTGGTGTATCTGTTTTCTGGATCCGGACACAGGCGCCGAGCGCGCCTTCGGGTGATCCCAGCTGCCCAGTGCCTTCCAATTGCTGCAGTCCGCGGACCGGCTCATCGGTCACAACATCGGCCAGTACGACCTGCCCGTCCTGGAGCGTCTCTATGGCATCACTCCACCAGCCAAGGTGTGGACACGCTCGTGCTCAGTCGCGCTTTCTACAACGGACTGACGGACCAGGCGGACCGCCACGGTCGCCACGGCCTCGATGCATGGGGCAAGCGGCTCGACTGCCACAAGGGCGACTGGTCGGACTTCAGCCGTTTTCACCCCGAGATGATCGACTATTGCATGCAGGACTGCCGCGTCGTCCAGATACTCCGCGAGCACTTTTTACAGCTCGATTTTGTCACCCAATCAGCTGCCAGTCTGGAATTAGAGTACGAGGCATTGTTGCGGAACATTGAGCGCAACGGCTTCTCGTTGGATGTAGCCGGCGTCGAGCGCCTAAGGGACAAGCTGGTCCGCCGAATGGTCCGTTTGCAGCAATTCTTGGACCAGCACTTCCCGCCGGTGACGACGGATACGGACAAGCCGGAGTACTACACGTACAAGCACCGGCACCCAAGCGGTGAATTATTCGACCCCGAAGAGTTCCCTCGCCACGCCACCAAGACGGCGCTGGAGCAGTGGCGCCAGCAACACGGCATCAAGCCGCGCGAGGTCGAGCTTGTCGCTGGACCTCCGCGCACACGCACGGAGCACTTCAACGCCAACAGCCCCCAGCAAGTGGTCCGCGCACTCCGCGACCTCGGCTGGGAAGGCACCAAGACCAACGAGAGCGGGTCGATCAACACCAGCGAGACCGTGCTCTGGAATAGCGGGCTGCCGGCAGCCCGGCTGATCGCCGCCTATCGTGGTTACAGCAAACTCCATTCGTTTGCGAAGCAGTGGCTGAAGTACCAGCGGAATGGCCGGATATATCCACACTTTATTGGCAACCGAGCCGCCACCGGACGTAGTGCCTGCCGCGCGCCGAACATCCAGCAAATCCCCTCGACCGGCCGACGTCACAGCAGCATGCGTGTATTGGATAAATATGGGCGACAGTGCCGGCGGCTATTCACGCCGCAGGACGGCTATGTCCTCGTTGGCGCCGATCTGGCGGGAATCGAGGTTAGGCTGCTGGGCCATCGGCTCGCGCCGTACGATGGCGGTGAATTCGCCCACCGGGTGGCCAGTGGAGAGGAGATCCACCAGTGCAACGCAGATACGATCGGCATTAGCCGCGCTCGTGCCAAGACGGTGCTGTATGGCTCGATGTATGGCATGGGGGCCGCCAGTCTGAGCGAGTCCATCAAAACCACCAAGAAAGAGGCCCAGCGGATCATCAGCGCTTTCACCACGGGGATACCTGGGTTTGCCGACATGAAGTGGGAGTTGTTGGAGTGTCGGAAGCAGACAGGGCGGATCCCGTTGATCGATGGCAGGCAGATCCAGATCACCAGCGAGCACAAGGTCCTCAACTACGCGATCCAGGGTGACGCTGCCATCTTGATGAAGCATTGGGTGCTGGAGTCGGCGAAGCGGTTGGTCGCGACATCCTACCGGACGTTGGCGGTGGTCCATGACGAAATCCAGTCCGAGTGTTTGCCGGAGGATGCCGATGGCGTGATCGAGACGCTTAAGCGCACGGCCACGGACGTCGGTAACCAACTGGGTTTCGCGGTGCCGATTGTGGCGGACGCCCGGCAAGGCAGGAACTGGCACGAGACGCACTAGAGATGACGACAGCGGCACGCGGAAATGGAACTACACAGGCGAAGCGCAAGTCGCAAAAAAACGGGTCTGTCCTGGGTCCTTCCCGAGGGCCAGGCGGCAGGGCTTCGCCCCAGCTATCGACGAGTTTTCTCACCCACGCCATTTATGGCTGGCCATGCTGCTCTTTGCCCAATTTGACACGATGACGGATTCGAACCCGAAAACCGAAAACTGGATCACGCTGCCGACGATGCGGAGACTTCTCGGTATCTCCACCACACAGTTGACCAGCCTGCGCACCCAATTCGGCAATCGTTTTGAACGCATCGTTGAAGACCAGCGTCACAAGGTTGAAATCAATTCAATTGCTTGGTTGCGCTTGTGGAGTGAAAGTCGTGGTGTGCGGCCTGGCGACCAGTTGGCCGATGCGGCCAGTTCGGCGACGGCCTTGGATGACCCCGTTCAGCGAAAGCGGGTAGCGGAGGCCGAGTTGACCGAACTCAAGCGAGACGCCGCCAAGAGGCGTACGGTTCCCATCGAAGAAATGAGTGAGATCGTGTCAATCATGCGCCGTCACGTACGGCGCGCACTCGAAGAAGTAGGCTGGATCGATCCGCAGTGCCAGAGTATTGCCATTGCCGGTCTCAACGCAGCCGAGGTGGAGTTTAAGGAGAGATTCGGCGATGTCAAATGACGTGACCATCAGATTCGGACGATCCGCCTTGGCCGAAGCCGGCGATCAGCTGCTCAACTTAGCCCGCCCCAAGCTGGTGCGCTCGATGCGCGAATTCGCCGAGGCCGAGGTGATACTGCCGCCAACCGGCCCACGCAAAAACGAGCCGTATCGTTGCGCCAATCAGCCTTTCACTGGCGTGCTGTTGGACGAGTTGCACTTTGGTAACTGGCGGACAACGTACGTGACTGGACCGAGCCAATCCAGTAAGACGCTGACGGCGTTTGTGATCCCCACACTGTTCCAGGTGTCCGAGATTCGCGAAAACACCATTCTGAGTTTCCCCGAAGCCGACATGGCGGACGACAAATGGCGTGCAGACATGGTGCCCGTAATGGAAGCCTCGCCAAGCCTCAAATGGTTGTTACCGACCAAGGGGCCGGGCAGCAAGGGCGGCAAGGTCAAGGACACGATCGAGTTGTCCAACGGCGTGTTGATCAAGATCATGACGCTGGGCGGTAGGTACACCAACAAGGCGGGCTTTACGTCCAGGTTCGTACGGATCACCGAGGCATCGGGCTATTCTGGCTCACTTGAATCCAGTCCAGAAGCCGACCCGTTCCGCCAGTTGCGGGCGCGGATGCGAGGCTATCCCAAGGCACAACAGCGCATGACGGTCGAGGGGACGGTTACGCTACCTGAGGATCTGCCCTGGAGGGCTCGCGGGACAGAGCCGGAGAACAGCGACGAGCCGATTATTAGCACCATGTCCAAACTGGTCACGCCATGCCCGCATTGTGGAGTCTTTATCAGCCTCGAGCGCGAGCACTTTCTAGGGTGGAAGGGTGCCGATTCTGAACAGCAGGCAGCGGATGAGGCGAGGTTTTTCTGTTCTGCGTGTGGTGAGGCACTGGACGACGACGACCGAGCCGAGGCAAACCGCGACATCAAGCTGCTGCACTACGGCCAGACGATTGACAAGCGAGGCCGTATGAATGGCGATCCACCGCCGACGTCTAATCTGTGGTTTCGCTGGAGCCAGTGGCACAACCTGCTGGTGCCGATGGGTGACGTGGCGATCGACGAGTGGATGGCGGCTCAGTGTGAAGAGGACAGCGGGGACGCCAACGATGCTGAGCGGGAGCTGTGCCAGTTCGTCTGGTCGATCCCGTACGTTCCAGATGATATGCAAGAGCGCCGGCTTGATTCAAAGACGGTACGCAAGCGTCGGACGAATACGCCCCAGAACGTGCTGCCTGAGTCGACGGAGTTTTTCACGTTTGGCATCGACCCAGGCAAATGGACGATGTGGTATGTTGCCAAGTCGTTCTTGTCGGATCGATCGATAGTAATTCCCGCCTACGGCGGCGTGACAGTGCTGGCAGATAAAGACGACGCCACTGACGAAGAGGCGCTTGAATTGGCGTTGTTTGCGGCATTGTGTTCCTTCCGCGATGAGGTGATTGAGCCGGGCTTTCCAGTCATGGGCAGCGCGGTGACGAAGGGGGCGGATAAGGTGTGGATCGATCGCAATTGGATGACGGAGACTGTGTGCGCGTTCTGTCGCGAGAGCAACCAGGCGGCGGGCGTGGTTCGGTACGTGCCGGTCAGGGGCCAAGGGATTACGAAAAACCAATATGGTCACGCCCGTGGCCAATACCGCCACCCGAAAAAGAAAAACCGCACCATCCGCACGATTGGTGATCAGTTCTACCTGGAGCGGAATCATGAGCGGCGCGTCGTGGAGGGTACGTTCAACGCGGACTTTTACAAGCTCCAGACGTAAGCTGGTATGCGAATTAAACCCGGCCAACCTGGTTCGATCCAGCTCTACTCCAGCCTAGACAAGAATGAGCACGCCCAGATTGGCCATCACTATGCCAACGAGCAATGGAGGAAAGTCAAGAAACCAACGGGCATCGTTGAGGAGTGGGTGAAGACGGGTCAGAATCACTTGCTGGACTGCGGGGCAATGGCGCTGGGCGCTGGTAAGAACGCCGGATATTGCGTCAACCCGGAAGCGGCAGGTAATAGAGGAAAGACAACGCAATGGCGGGCACCAAAGCGGAGAAAGCATCGAGGAAAACGGTGAGAAGACGGGTCCAGGAGCGGAAAGGCATAGGGCGCTCCCACTAGTTTTGCAGGCTGCGATTCCCCAGACTAGATCGAGCAACTGTGTTAGTTCGCGCAATGGATCAGTCAGGTTGTAACCGCTACTCGCCGTGTACTTCTTTGGCTAGGATGTACTTGCTAGCTGACCAAGTAATGGGTATAATCGGGACATGGGAAAACGTAAACCACTCAGCGAACAACTGCGAGACACCGTGAGGAACGCGGACGTAACGCGCTATCGCATCGCGCAGGACACGGGTATCACGGAGGGCCAGCTTTGTCGATTCGTCCACGGGCAGAGCCGGCTGTCGCTGGACACCATCGACGTGTTGGCCAAATATCTAGAGTTAGAAGTTGTGCAACGCCGAAAGAGTCGTCGGTAACGAAACTGGCCGCGCCCGGTGGCACCCGGACACGGCCAAGGACATCAGTAGCAGAGGATTCTGTAACATGGCTTCGGTATTCAAGCGAGGCGGAAAAAACAACCGTGGCGGCTCGTATTACATCGCGTGGTACGATCACACTGGCAAGCGCCGAGTCAAGAGCGCGAAGACGACGGACAAGGCAACGGCTGAGCGCATCGGTAAAAAGCTGGAACCCAACGCGGCCCTACGTCGGGAACGCGTCATTGATACAACAATGGAGTCCATCCAACACGAGTCTGACAAGCCGATTGAAGACCAGATCCAAGGTACGAAAACAAACTGCGAGCCTCAGGGCGCTCCAACCAGTACATCCAGGAAACACTCAAGTACATTCGCATGATCGTCACTGATGCTGGTTTCTCGGTTGCGGGTGACATCACGGCGGACGGCGTGACTGACTTCACTAGGAAACTCAGTGACGCTGGGAAGTCGAATCGAACCATCGGCGCCTATATCACCGCCATAAAAGGGTTCGCCAGGTGGATGTCCGAAAAGCTACGACGAGACCCGCTTGCCACGCTAAAAAAACCTAGTCCCAACGAAGATCGGAAGCACGAACGCCGATGCCTGCTCCAAGACGAATGGGGATGGCTACGGCGGGCAACACTGGCGCGGGTTGATCGATGGGGCATGAGCGGTCCTGAACGCGTGCTGCTGTACGCTGTCGCAATCCAGACGGGCCTGCGTAGCAATGAGCTACGTAGCCTCACGCGCGGGAGACTCTTTCTTGACTTGGGCGGTCCATACATCACATGCAAGCCGGCGTCCACCAAGAACTCGGAAATGGCGCGGCAATACATTCACGCCGACGTCGCGAGTCAATTGGCGGAGCTGATCGCACGTAAGTCTCCACGGGCTCCCTTGTTCCACATGCCTAATGAAGGTAATGTCGCTGCGATGCTGCGAGGTGATCTGGCCGAGGCACGCGAGGCGTGGTTGCATGAAGCGAAGGATGACCCACAGGTAGTTGCCCAACGAACGGATGACGATTTTCTACTCTATGAGAACCATGACGGGGAAAAGCTCGATTTTCACGCGTTGCGACATACGTGCGGTGTCTGGCTTGCCATCGCGGGAACCAGTCCCAAGGGTATTCAAGCCATTATGCGCCACAGCAGCATCACGCTCACACTCGACACCTATGGCCACCTGATCAAAGGTGAGGAAGCAGCAAGTGTCGCGAAACTCCCGGTCATGATGCCTGACGAGCGGTCAACTAACTTACGCAATGGCACAACCGACCACATCGAATGCGACGCGCAGCACCAGGCGCAGCAGTCAGGATGCGAAACGGTGCGTGCGGGGTGCGACGCGGTGCGAAACACCAGCGCCAACGACTCGCAAGAAGAAACACCCAACTCGTTGCCCGTTGCGAAGTTAAGCGTCGTCTTGCCAACCGTTGCGAGAGTTGGCCCCCTAGGATTTGAACCTAGACTAACTGATTCAGAGTCAGTCGTGCTACCATTACACTAGGGGCCATTTCGAATTGAACGATGCCGGCGTACGAGCTTCAGCGGGCGACTCCGGACAACATTTCGGCCCGGCAAGTGCCCTACAACATCCGTCGAGGCGGAAGTGATTCGAAGGCAGCGCCCCGGACGTCGGCGCATGTTCCGGACGTCGGCGCATGTTCCGGACGTCGGCGCATGTTCCGGACGTCGGCGCATGTTCCGGACGTCGGCGCATGTTCCGGACGTCGGCGCATGTTCCGGACGTCGGCG
>Ga0310121_10005061_pt1 | contig 11428 bp, 5 predicted proteins | sample CB27_Tmax_986_MG_FD_203504 | JGI IMG/M metagenome (GOLD analysis project Ga0310121, IMG submission 203504) | Marine microbial communities from Western Arctic Ocean, Canada - CB27_Tmax_986 | ecosystem: Environmental > Aquatic > Marine > Oceanic | place: Canada: Western Arctic Ocean | collected...
GAGAGTCTTCTTGCGGATCATTAACGAACCTTAACCAACTCCGCTACCATCAGCAAATTCGATTCTCGCCGAACGGAGGTATTTCAACAGTCTCCTAGATTGACGCGAATGAGCTCGGGGGTTCGATTTTTGGAGATATTTCCTTGCGCGGGTGAGGGGACCAACCTAGAAAACTTAGGAGCTGGATCCACCCAATTCAAATCCGGAAAACCCAGCAATAAAACTATGAAAATGCGCTCCTTTTCCATCGCCATTGGCTTTTCGTTCGCGACGGCCATTTTTGCATATTCGGCGGCCGTCAGTCTCGTTGGAGTCGACGAATCCACCAATGACGCCTGGCGCACCACCGACCTCGCGAAACCCTTGGACGCAAATGGCGACAACATTTACGGGACAGATGGTTATTTAATCGCGTCGTTCGGCGATGCTAGTGACCAGGTTGATCCGGCGTATGCGATCGTTTCGATCCTCGTAGTCGGCCCCGAGATTGCGGAAGCTCACCAGGCTAAATTTGATGATGTGAACCTAACCGGCCCGGGCCCGGTTCCTGAAGTGATCACGGGAGATTACTGGACTGGTGGTGGCGCCCAAGGGCTGCTTGAGGACTTTTTCACCATTGAACTGACGCAAGCCGGCACCTATCGGGTTGGAGTCATCGGGGACCAGACCCCGGACAACCCGGCGGGGCTGTTCTGGGAAGCTTCCATCGGGATTGGCTTGAAGGGACCTGGGGGAGTCGATTCGGGAAATATCGATATTACCGGCGGCGTCGGGGCACCATGGCGGGATGCCGATGTGGATTACGTCCTCTTCGACATCACCGGAGATGTGGGTGACGTCTTCACGGTGTATGGCGAAAATGACTCCCGCTGGGGTGCCAACGCCCTGGGCGGGGTCTTCTTCGATACCGTTCCGGAACCCGGCGTGCCCATCCTTGCGGCTCTGGGCTGGGTTGGACTGATCTTGCGTCGCCGCCGCTAATCGGGCTTCGGAAGCCAACTACAACAATAATTTGGGGCGGGCGCCGGCGATGGCTGGAGCTCGCTTCTTCTTGTAAATCCATCTCTTGAATCCCATGAATCGAATCCTTCTCCCCCTTCCTGCCCTCTTCATTCTTGTTGGCCTGGTTTCAACCAGCCCGCGGGCTTTCTCCGCGACCGTCGATCTGGTTGGAATCGATGAAGACACCAATGACGCCTGGCGCACTACCGATGTCGCAAAACCCTTTGGCGACGCCGACGACGTTTACGGGACCGATGGTTATTTTATTGGGTCGTTCGGGGATGCTACTGACAAGGTTGATCCGGCGTATGCGACCGTTTCGCTCGTCGGAGGGGTAAACGGCCCCGAGATTGCGGAACCTCACCAGGCTAAATTTGATGATGTGAACCAAACCGGCCCGGGTCCGGTTCCCGATGTGATCACGGGAGATTACTGGACTGGTGGTGGCGCCCAAGGGCTGCTCGAGGACATTTTCACCATTGAACTGACGCAGGCCGGCACCTATCGGGTTGGGGTTATCGGGGACCAGACCCCGGACAACCCACCGGGGCTGTTCTGGGAGGCATCTCGTGGTATTGGCATGAAGGGGCCTGGCGGGGTCGATTCGGGATCGATCGATATTACCGGCCCCGGCGAGTCATGGCGGGATGCCGATGTGGATTACGTCCTCTTCGATATCACCGGAGATGTGGGTGACGTCTTCACGGTGTACGGCGAAAATGACTCCCGCTGGGGTGCCAACGCCCTGGGCGGGGTCTTCTTCGACCAGGCTTCGAATCCCAACGCTCCGGAGATTTCCTCCTTTACGGCTGACCCGACCGAGACCGACACGCCCGGCACCGCCATCAACTTCACCTGGCAAGTGGAGATGCCGCTGGACTCCCTGCTGCTGCAGCCCGGCGACATCGACGTGCTGGGCGACACCGACATGGGCGGGGCGGGGGGCTATACGCTTGATCCTGGCCCGGACGAAACGACCACCTACATACTGGAGGCCACCCTCGGCGGGGAAACCGGCACTGCCTCGGTGCGGGTCGCCATCACCCCTCCCGAAATCGTCTCCTTCACCTCCGACAAACCCTCCATCGCTCCGGGTGAGTCCTTCACCCTTTCCTGGGAGGTCACTCCTCCCTACACCACGCTCACCCTGCAGCCCGGAGACATTGATGTCCTGGGGGACACCAATGCCAGCGGGGTCGGTTCCAGGCCCATCGATCCCGGCCCCAGCGAGAATACCGATTACCAACTGGTGGCAGTGCGGGGCGCGAGTGCCACCACCACTGCGGATCAACGCGTCCAGGTTTTCATTCCCGGAACGGGCATCACGATTGTTGGAATCGATGAAGACACCAATGATGCCTGGCGCACCACCGACGTGGTGAAGCCATTTGGCGACGTCGACAACATTTACGGGACGGATGGTTATTACATCGCGTCATTCGGGGATGGGAACGACGTTTCTCAGCCACCGTATGCGACCGTCACGGTGCTGGTCGGTGGCCCCGAGATTGCGGAACCTCACCAGGCTAAATTTGATGATGTAAACCAAACCGGCCCAGGTCCGGTTCCTGATGTGATCACAGGAGATTACTGGATAAGCAGTGGCGCCACCGGCCAGCTGGACGACATGTTCTCCATTGAGTTGACGCAATCCGCTAGCTTTCGGCTTGGGGTCATCGGTGACCAGACCCCGGACAATCCGCCGGGGCTGTTCTGGGAGGCATCCCGTGGAATTGGCGTAAAGGGACCTGGCGGGGTCGATACGGGATCGATCGATATCACCGGCCCCGGCGAGTCATGGCGGGATGCCGACGTGGATTACATCCTCTTCGACATCACGGGAAACGTCGGTGACGTCTTCATTGTGTATGGAGAGCAGGACTCCCGCTGGAGTGCCAACGCCCTGGGCGGAGTCTTCTTCGATCCCACCGGCGGGTCCCGCGGTCCCCGCTTTTCGGTCGAGCGCTCCGGCGACGACCTCCTCTTCAAGTGGGACAGCCAGGGCGGCAAGCTCTACAGCCTCCTGAGCGAGACGGATCCCTCCGTGGCGGAGCCCATCGACTGGTCCGTCTTCGGAAGTCACCAGGACATCGAGGCCACTCCTCCGGAGAACACCCTCACCATTCCCTACCCCGCGGATACGAGGCGCTTCTTCGTCATCTCGGAGTTCAACGCCCCGCCGGCCTCGATCTTCTCCGAAGACTTCGAAGGAGGCGGGGGCGTCTGGACGACCGGATCGGAAGGAGATCTTGGCACCCTCTGGCAAGTCGGCGCTCCCACCAATGTCGGCCCCGCAGCCGCCCACGGCGGGACCAACTGCTACGGGACCAACATTGCTGGCGATTACACCATCAATACCAGGGTATGGCTCCGCTCGCCACCCATCGACCTGACCAACGCCTCAGGGGCGACCTTGAATTTCTTCCAGTACGTGAACATCGAAGAGGGCTTCGACTTCGGGACAGTGTCCGTGCTCGACGCCGCGAATGATTCCCTGATCGCCGAAATCGCATCGCCGATTGACGAGCAGGACCCCACCGATTGGGAGCAGTTCACGAAGGTCATCCCCGCCGCGGCGCTCGGAAAGGAAATCAAGATCGAGTTCTGCCTCTTCACCGATGACTTCGATGATCCGGGGCTCGGCCCCTTCGCCGGCTGGTACATCGACGATGTCCTGGTCACGGTGCCGTAGGGGAATTGGTATCATAGCGTAGCGGAAGGCCTTCGCCTTCCGCTTCTTGCCATGGATTCGGTCTCGCCGGCTCTTGAACCGCTTGGTCGGCACGCGAAGGCATGCCGCTACCGTCTGGGGTTGACCACTGATTACACTGATTGCGCTGAGGGATCTCCTCCATGACCTCAGTGCACATCCGTTGTGGCACGACCGTCTCGGTCGTGAATCAAGAAACGTCAAACTCCAACCAGCGAATCCTGGCGGGGCCAACTCGATTTCATGACCGGGACGGTCATGCCACGTCGGCAGCCTGAAAGGTCGCGAGAACAGAGCCCAGGGCGCAGCCCTGGGTGTCGCGTTGGGACCACCTCGCACCGTGGCCGCATCTTCGTATTTGGGCATCTGCACCGCGCGCAAGACGAACTCTTCGCGCCTTCGCCGCCGATCACTCGGCGGCGGCTGAAAGCGGCAATTTCTTGCCGCACTCCGAAGGACCGCTCCGATCTTCGCTACGGATCCACCACTGGACCCTTGCCCTCTTTCCTTGCCTCGTAGGCGGCGATTCGCTCTTCGAGGATCCCCACCAATCTCTGGTTGTTCTTGGCTTGGGCCATCGCGAGGGCGCCCTGGGCGGTCTGGATGGCCTGGTGGAACTGCCCGTCGTCGGCGTAGGCGGCGGCCAGTTTGACGTGGGTTTCGAAGTGATCCGGATTGATGCGGAGCACTTCGCGATACTGCTTGGCGGCGGAGGTGGGTTGGCCCATCAGGCGGTAAGCGTCACCCAAGGCGTAATGGGTGGCGGGAACGCCGGGTTCGAGGGCGACGGCCCGTTCGTAGTGCTCCGCGGCAGCCGGCCAGTTTTTCTGCCGGAGGAAGATGTTTCCCATCTGCCGTTCGGCTTCCGGGAATGCGGGGCGGTGATTGAGGGCGGCGGTGTAGTGGTAGGCGGCGCCCGCCAGGTTCCTGGATCGTTGCCGGGTGCGGGCGTTGCGAAAGTGCACGATCGCCTCGATGGAATCGGCGCTGTTGCGTACCTCCGGATGATCGATGGTGGTGCCGGGGACCGGCGCGGCGCGGACCCAGCGCTCCTCGCGGCTGCCCTCCGAATGACCCAGGTCGGCCAGGACGGTTTCCACCCTGGTGGGTCCTTTGTAGATCACGGCCAGCCGCCCTTTCGCGTCGAAGAGAAAGCTGGCCGGCAGGGGGAGAGGACGGTTCAGGGCGATCAAGGCATTGTGGTAGATTTGGAGAGTAGTGAGATCCTGTTCGGTGGCCAGGGCCGCCGCGAAGGGCCAGCCAATCCTCTTCAGAGCAGCGCGCGGAACCGATACCGGGGTGTCCTGGTCATCCTCGCCGAGTCCATCGACCGAGAGCGCGACCACCTGCAGCCCGGACTTGCGGATCTCCTCGGCGTGATTTTTGAACTCCGCCAATTCGGCCAGACACGGAACGCACCAGCTCGCCCAGAGATTGATGAGCTTCGGCTTGCCGGCCGCAAGATCGAGTCCCTTCCCGGAAAAATCCTTCATTTCAAAATAGGGCTCCTCGAAGAGAGTCACGAGGGGAACCCGTGCCACCCGGGTGGGAGCGGGAAGCTCCGGACTGCCCGCCTGCAATGCGACCACCTGCGAGCGCTGCGGCGCCTCGACGGCCCGGCCGCTGCCCTGCGTCAGAACGTAGCGTCTGCCGCTCTCCAGCCCGGTGAATTCCTCCACCTGTGCACTCCGATCCGGCCAGCGCACGATCACCTTCTCGATCACACCCGTCTCTCCCAGCCCAAAATGCAACCCCTTGGCCGACTGCGAGAGGAATCCCTCCCCGGCCCGCAGCGTCTTGATGAGCCGCGGCGGACGGGAACCCTCGCTCCCCGCTTCTCGCCCCTCGCTACCCGCTCCTTCCACCACCACTTCCACCCGCGCCCCGATCGCATCGCGGTTGCAGGTCCTGCCGTCGCCCACCAACTGCAGCGCCAACCAGCGTTTCCCGCCGGCCGGCGTGTCGTTGCGCAGGAAGCGCAGGCGCGGGGCGTTGCGGTTCGAGACCCAGAGGTCGAGGTCGCCGTCGTGGTCCCAGTCGCTCACCGCGATGGCCCGGGCGTCGTCGTCGAAGCCGAACCCACTTACGGCCGAAATGTTGGCGAAACGTCCACCCGCTTGGGGTGACCCCCCGGTGTTGAGGAAACAGCCGTTCTTCTCGTGCCCGCTGAAGGAGCGCCCGGCGTTCAGCATGGCCGACTGGTTGGCGCGCGCGGATTGTCTATCGTCCGAGGGGTCATTGGAAAGCGACAGGACCTGCCGCCAGAAGAAACTTCACAAGTCGCCCCCGTCTTCATCGCCCGTGATATAGCCATTGGCAACCAGGAGGTCCTCCCAGCCATCGTTGTTGAGGTCGGCGAATCGGGAGGTCCAGGCCCAACGTCCCACCGTCACTGCCGCGGAGACGCTGGTGTCCTGGAACCCGGGCTCGGCGGGACGGCCGAGATTGCGCAGAAGGGTGTTGCCCCGCGCAAAGTGGTGATAGGTGCGCCGCAGGTCGGCGGTGAGTTCCGGTTTGAACTTGGCCTGGCGTGTTACGCGGCTACCGGCCGCGGAGAACATGTTACCGACGTAGAGATCCATCCAGCCGTCGCGGTCGTAGTCGCCCCACGCTGCCGACATCCCGGAAGCGCTGTCTTCCGCCGCGGCCGCGGCCGCCACATCGCGAAATCGCACCGTGCCGTCAGGCCCGGTCTCGTTCTGATACAGGCAATTGCGGCCGTAGTCGTTGGCGACGTAGAGGTCCAAGTCGCCGTCATTGTCGTAATCGTCCCAACACGCCGCGAAACTCCAGCGCGTGTTGTGCTGATCCAGTCCGGTGGCGGCCGTAACGTCGATGAACTTCCATCCCGCCTCCGCGGTGATTTCATTGCGGTAAAAGGTGTTTGGACTGCCGTCCTCGGCGTCGTGGAAGACAAAGCGTCCACCAAGCGGCCCGATGGCCCGGGGGTCGGCATCGAGGGTCCGGTCGGGCGTATAGGCGCAGATGAAGAGGTCGAGCCGTCCGTCGCGGTCGTAGTCGGCGGCGGTGAGGGAAGTGGTTGATTCGTGGGCCGGAAGCACGGCCCGAATCTCGAAGCGGTCGCCCATGTTTTGTGCCACCACCACACCGCCGAAAATCGCCACTGCGAGGTCCTGCCGGCCGTCGTTGTCGAGATCGGACAGCAGGGCGCTGCGCGAATCCTGCAGCCAGTCGACGCCCCACGCCGCCGAGACGTCTTTCAAGCGTCCGTCGGGCTGTTGCAGGAAGAGAAGATTCGGGAGCCCGGGTTCCTGGCAGAGATAGAGATCGTCGAGGCCGTCGCCGTTGACGTCGCCGAGCGCCACTCCGGGGGTGCCCATGCGATTCAGGGCGGCGCGGTAGGGGATGCGCTCCAGCCAGTGGTTCATGCCGCGCAGGACTTGAGCGCTATAACTGGGATTTTGGCCCAGGACCGCCTCGGTGCAGTCGGCCAGCCAGGGCCGGGGGTGGGCCTCCCCGGTGAGGGAGCGCTCGAACTCACGCACCTCCAGGCTGCGGAGCACAGGCGCCGCCTCGCGGTCGCCGGCCGGTTTCAGCCAGCGCGTGGTCCAGTTGGCGTGATGTTCGACCACCCCCTTTGCGGTGTGCCCGGAAATCGAGACGACCTGGTGGGTCTTGAAGTTCATCGCTCCATCCGGCCGCACATCGTCCATCCCAACCTCCACGATTTTGAACTTTACGGCCCCTTTCCCGGTCTGCCGAAAGTCGCGCCCCACCGCGTTGACGGCCGCCGCGAATCCTCCGGCGTCCACCGCCGGAACCTTCCTGGACGCCGCAGTCGGCACCGCCCGCTCGACCCGCACCCCGGCATCCTGGAACGCCACCTCGACGGCCGGCACAAAGGCCGTGCCCGAGAAGTCCTCCGCCAGAAGCGGTGCCAGTTCCTCGCTGGTGGCTGGCTCGGCCCGGAGGAAGAACTGTCCCAGGTGCTCGAGTCGGGCCTGCACCTGCGAGGCCAGGACTTCGCTCTCCCAGCCGTCCGCGGAGGGATCGTCGATCTCCTCCCATTCCCGGAGGCGGTCCTGGCCCGCCACTTCCCCCAACCCGGCCGCCTCGGTAGAGTTGGGAAGCCCGGCCCCTTCCTCCCGGCTCGCCCCCGGAGCCGGATCGGATTCTCCACATGAGGAGAGCAGACCGGCTGCCGCCAGGGCAAGCGAGGTGGGTCCCTTTCGAGCAAAAACGCTATGCCTGCGCTCCGCTTTGATGCGCGCTTTCAGCAGGGTGGTCCGCCTTGCGAGGCTCGCGGTGGGCATGACTGTCAATGTGTATAAGTGGATGGATTGGCTTGATAATTTGGCTCGCAGCTCGAGCCCGGCAAGGGCCAAGTTAGGAGAGCTCAAAAGGGGCGGATTTTTTTGTTCGGACTGCCTTTTTCTCTTGCAAGAGCGCCGACTGGAGAGTTACGTTACCTTATCGTTCCAAGTCAGAGCCCACACCAACCAAAATGAAAACCAAAATGAAAACCTTAGTATATCTCACCACCGCCTGTGCCGCTGCCACCATTTCTGTCGCGCACGCCGCTACCATCACCTCGGTAGGGGTCGATGCCACAACCGGTGGTGACTGGCGCACCAGTGGCACCGCCAAGCCGCTCGATGTAGACGGCGACAATATTTACGGCACGGACGGCTACATGATCTCGTCCTTCGAACCGGTGGATACTGACCCCAGAAATACGCTCGTGGCACCCTATGCGACCTATGGAGTGTCCGGTGGAGTTGTTGGCCAAGAGGGCCCCGACCAAGTGGCCCACCAGTCCATGTTCGACGATGTGACGCAGACCGGCGTGGGACCGGTCCCGGATGTCAGTGCCGGAGATTGGTATGTGCGCGGCGGGGGCGTGGCGGACTATCAACCGATTTTCTCCATCACCCTGAGCGCAGACGCCAGTTTTCGCCTGGGCGTGATCGGCGATCAGACCCCTGACAATCCTACCGGGTTGATCGGGGAGTCATCGGACGCGGTGCGGGTGGACGGCCCCGGAGGGACGACCGCTTCGCTCGAGCTCGGGGCGAAGGATGCCGTGCCCGACTATGTCCTCTTCGACATCACCGGTGATGCCGGCGATGTATTCACGATCCTGGGACGAAACGATTTGCGGTGGCAGGACAATGCTCTCGGAGGGTTCTTCATTGATACCATCCCCGAGCCAAGTGTCCCCCTCCTCGGCGCTCTGGGCTGTCTCGGATTGATTCTGCGCCGCCGCCGTTGATTTTCCGGGTTCTCCCGATCCGCCGGAGGATCGGAGAGATACTGACTCATTCAGAACCTTCAATTGCTGAGCGGGCTCCGGCATGCTGGAGCCCGCTTTTCCGTCCCGTGAAGCCAACGCGACGAACCCACCAATCCGCATCTCCATGAAACGAACCGCTCCCTCCCTCTTTGTGGCCGCCTTCCTCTTGGCCTGCATCACCTCCGCATTCTCCGCGACCATCACCTCGGTGGGTGTCGATGACACCACCAACGACGCCTGGCGGACCACCGACGTCGCCAAGCCGCTCGATTCAGACGGCGACAATATTTACGGCACGGACGGCTACATGATCTCGTCCTTCGAACCGGTGGATACTGACCCCAGAAATACGCTCGTGGTACCCTATGCGACCTATGGAGTGGACGGTGGAGTTGTTGGCCAAGAGGGCCCCGACCAAGTGGCCCACCAGTCCATGTTCGACGATGTGACGCAGACCGGCGTGGGACCGGTCCCGGATGTCAGTGCGGGAGATTGGTATGTGCGCGGCGGGGGCGTGGCGGACTATCAACCGTTTTTCACCATCACCCTGAGCGAGGCGGCCAGTTTTCGTTTGGGCGTGATCACCGATCAGACCCCGGACAATCCTACCGGCTTGATCGGGGAGTCATCGGACGCGGTGCGGGTGGACGGCCCCGGAGGGACGACCGCTTCGCTCGAGCTCGCGGGGAAGGATGCGGTGCCCGACTATGTCCTCTTCGACATCACCGGTGATGCCGGCGATGTATTCACGATCCTGGGACGGAACGATTTACGGTGGCAAGACAATGGGCTGGGCGGATTCTTCCTCGACCCGCTGGTCAATCCCAACGCTCCTGAGATCGCCTCCTTCACGGCCGACCCGACCGAGACGGACACCCCCAACACGGCCATCAACTTTACCTGGCAGGTGGAGGTGCCCGTTGACTCGCTGCTGCTGCAGCCCGGCGACATCGACGTCTGGACCAACGATACGAATCAGGCGACGGGGGCGGGGGGCTTTACGCTCGACCCCGGGCCGGATGAGACCACCACCTACAGGTTGGAGGCCACCCTCGGCGGGGAAACCGGCATCGCCACGGTGCGGGTCGCCATCATCCCTCCCGAAATCGTCTCCTTCACCTCCGACAAAGCCTCCATCGCTCCGGGTGAGTCCTTCACCCTTTCCTGGGAGGTCACTCCTCCCATCACGAGCCTGACCCTCGAGCCGGGAGATATCGATGTGCTGACCAACGACACCGACCCGGGGACGGGGGTGGGAGGCATCGACATCATTCCCGGGCCGTCTGAGAATACCACTTATCGGTTGGTAGCAGTGCGAGGCGCAAGCGCCACCGATACCGCTGAGACCGTTGTGCAGGTCGTGATTCCCGGCCAGGCCATTACCCTGGTGGGGGTGGACTTCGAGACCAACGACGGCTGGCGGACCACCGACGTGGTGAAACCCTTCGGGGATGCGGACAACGTGTATGGCACCGAAGGCTACCTGATTGCGCAAAAGGCCGACCGGAACGACCCCGCCGACCGGTTGGATCCGCCCTACGCGACTGTGGAACTGGACCCGACGGTGACAGGATACGAGGGCGCCAATACAGCCGCTCACCAGGGCGTCTTCGACGATGTCACTGAAACGCCGGGACCGGGTCCGATTCCCGATGGCGTCTGCGGGGATTTCTGGAAGCCCGGCGGGGGCGATGGCAACGTGCAGCCCTTCTTTATCATCACCCTCACCGAAAAGGCCAGTTTTCGGCTCGGAGTGATCGGGGATCAGACCAACAACACTCCGTTCAATCTGTTCTGGGAGGCCTCCCGCGGGGTGCAGGTGACCGGACCAAACGGAGGGGACACGGGAGTGATCTCGATCGTGGGACCCACCCCCGGCGACGAGTCGTGGCGCAATGGAGATGTCGATTACATGCTCTTCGACATTTCGGGGCAGACCGGCGATGTGTTCACGGTCTGGGGGGAAAACGACGGTCGTTGGCCGGACCACGGGATGGGTGGGCTCATCTTCGATCCCACCGGGGGGCCCCGCGGTCCCCGCTTTTCGGTCGAGCGCTCCGGCGACGACCTCCTCTTCAAGTGGGACAGCCAGGGCGGCAAGCTCTATAACCTCCTGAGCGAGACGGATCCCTCTGTCGCGGAGCCCATCGACTGGTCCGTCTTCGGCGTCCACCAGGACATCGAGGCCACTCCTCCGGAGAACACCCTCACCATTCCCTACCCGGCCGATGCGAGGCGCTTCTTCGTCATCTCGGAGTTCAATGCCCCGCCGGCCTCGATCTTCGAGGAAGGCTTCGAAGGCGGCCAGGGCGCCTGGACGACCGGATCGGAGGGCGATCTCGGCACCCTCTGGGAAATCGGGGCACCCATCAATGTCGGCCCCGCAGCCGCCCACGGCGGGACCAACTGCTACGGGACCAACATTGCTGGCAATTACGCCCTCAATGCCGTGGTATGGCTCC